>Ga0207712_10003314_pt1 | contig 10203 bp, 8 predicted proteins | sample KBSS44metaG_FD_184402 | JGI IMG/M metagenome (GOLD analysis project Ga0207712, IMG submission 184402) | Switchgrass rhizosphere microbial communities from Kellogg Biological Station, Michigan, USA - KBS S4-4 metaG (SPAdes) (version 2) | ecosystem: Host-associated > Plants > Roots > Rhizosphere >... | reverse complement strand
AGATTTTTTAACAGCCTCTAAAAGCTCATTTTGACGAGTTTTAAGTGCAGCTGGTAAGCGCTCACCAAGTTTATCAAATAACTCAGTGTGGCTCTCAATCTCTTTGATCCATTGATCTTTGTTTTGAGAAGTCACAAGGTTAAATTGATCTTTAGTGAAGTCAGAACCTGTCCAGTTCAATTGCTCATAAGTTGGAACAAAACCAATCGGTGTTTCCACTGCTTCAGCACGACCTTCACAACGGTCAATGATCCACTCAAGCACACGCATGTTTTGACCAAAACCAGGCCATACAAAGTTGCCTTCAGCATCGCGACGGAACCAGTTTACGTTATAAATGCCAGGAAGTTTATTGCCTGCAGCTTTCGCTTTAGCACCAACTTCTTCACCCATTTCTAACCAATGAGAGAAATAGTCAGCCATGTTATAGCCAGCAAATGGAAGCATTGCAAATGGGTCACGGCGTACAACACCTTGTTGACCTACTGCAGCTGCAGTTGTTTCAGAACCCATCGTTGCTGCTTTATAAACACCATCAACCCAGTCAAAAGCTTCTGAGATTAAAGGTACTGTATCTGCACGACGACCACCGAAGATGAACGCAGAAATTGGTACGCCAGCTGGATTTTCCCAGTCAGCATCAATAGAAGGGCATTGACCCGCTGCAACGGTGAAACGCGCATTTGGATGTGCTGCTTTTTCACCAGCAACATGCGGTTGGCCTTTCCAGTTGGTCAAGTTAGCAGGCGCTTCTTTGGTTAAACCTTCCCACCATACGTCGCCATCTTCTGTTACAGCAACGTTTGTATAGATGACATCTTTGTGAAGTGTCGCCATACAGTTTGGATTTGTTTTGATGTTTGTACCAGGTGCGACACCAAAGAAACCAGCTTCAGGGTTGATTGCATATAAGCGACCATCTTCACCTGGTTTGATCCAAGCAATATCGTCACCTACAGTTTCAATTTTCCAACCTTCATAACCTGCAGGTGGAATCAACATCGCAAAGTTGGTTTTACCACAAGCAGATGGGAATGCTGCTGCAATATAGTGTTTCTCACCTTGTGGATTGGTTACACCAAGGATCAACATGTGTTCAGCTAACCAGCCTTGTTGACGACCCATAGATGATGCAATACGTAAAGCAAGGCATTTTTTACCCAATAATGCGTTACCGCCGTATCCTGAACCGTAAGACCAGATCTCACGCGTTTCTGGATAATGCACGATATATTTTTCTGGGTTACAAGGCCATGCAACATCTTTTTGACCTTCAGCCAGTGGAGCGCCAACAGTATGTACGCAAGGAACATAATCGCCATCAGTGCCTAGTACGTCATAAACAGCTTTACCCATACGAGCCATTTTACGCATACTTACAGCAACATAAGGAGAATCTGTAATTTCGATACCAATGTGAGCAATGTGAGAACCTAATGGACCCATAGAGAATGGAACCACGTACATGGTACGTCCTTGCATTGCGCCATCAAACAAACCGTTAAGGCGAGTACGCATCTCAGCAGGAGCTTCCCAGTTGTTTGTCGCACCAGCATCTTCTTGTTTTTCAGAGCAGATGTATGTACGACCTTCAACACGCGCTACGTCAGACGGATCAGAATTCGCTAAATAAGAACCAGGATGTTTTTCTTGGTTCAACGCTTGCATAGTGCCGTTAGCGATCATCAAGTCGATATAACGTTGATTCTCTTCTTCGCTTCCGTCACACCATTCAATTTTTGCAGGTTTAGTTAATTTAGCAATTTCTTCAACCCATGCAATGAGCTTGGGATGACGAACGAATTCTGGTGCGTTCACTTGGGTCATGGTGAGGCCTATCTAAAATATGTACAATTTTGTGTACAAATAATAATCTGAATGAAGGGATACTACATTCAAATTTAAGTATGAAAAAAAGTGGTGGTATTAAAACATATATTCATAAAAAAAATAAGACTAAAGGCTTAAAAGATAGCAATGCTCGAATTTTCACTAAGTATTTGATTTTTATTGCCTAACATGGATTATTGTTTGATTTTTATTGGTATTTTTAAATGGAATGTAGGGTATTTTAATTGTAAATAATAATAGTTTACAATAGGTTGAAATTATAAGATTTACTAAATTAATTATTGATTTAATAAATGGGCATAATTCGAATTTTACATAAAGGTGCTTTTATTTGTTTAGAAAATCGACGAAATTAGTGCAAATACTTCAAAATAATCAAGCTTATGGACACAGAACTCAAGCCTCTTTCAATGATTTACAATGAAAAGTCAGGTTTTCATGCCAATCAGAAAGATGATATTTATGAAAAACTCATGACCATCTGGACCTCACATGGTTTTGAAATTCAAGTTTTTGATATTGGTTCAGAGCCTGATATAAAAACCCTGATGCAAAAAATCTTTCAACGTCATGCACAATACTCAGATTGTGGTGTCATTGTCGCTGCTGGTGGTGATGGTACGTTGAACGCAGTCGCCTCGCAAATGTTAAAGCAAAAAATTCCTATGGGAATACTACCTTTAGGTACTTTTAATTATGTGGCGCGTGTTCTACATATTCCTTTGAATATTTTAGAGGCAGCCAATGTGATTGCCACAGGGGAGCCGCGTGCCTCACATGTGGCCTGTATCAATGATCAAATTTATTTAAATAATGCCAGTTTAGGTCTATATCCTTTGTTTATTAAAAAACGCGAAGAATATAATCGTCGGTTTGGACGCTTTCCTTTAAATGCGTATACGTCTGGTTTGGATGTCCTGATTCGTGATCGTAAAGAACTCAAATTAGAGATCGAAGTAGATGGGCAAAAGTATCCTGTAAAAACACCACTGATTTTTTTTGGTAATAATCAACTGCAATTAAAAGAATTAAATTTAAAAATTTCGAAATGTGCAGAGGTGGGGGAGATTGCCGGTGTGGTGATCGCCAAAGGAGATAAAGCCACTTTATTTAAAACCTTGTTTCAAACCATTCGTGGAAAATTGGAAAACGCTTCCGATGTGTATAGTTTTGGTGCACAAAAAGTCATTGTCTATTCAAAAAAGCCTAAACTGACTGTTGCTGTCGATGGAGAAATTGTTTCAATGACGACCCCGTTAACCTTACACGTAGAAAAAAATGCTTTAAAAATTATGGTGCCGCATGTTATTGCATCTGTCTGATCTACATTTTAGTACTGAACGTCCAGAGTGTATACGGGCGATTCAAAAGTTTTGTGCTGTACATAAACCTGAAGTGGTTGTGGTGAGCGGTGATTTAACTCAACGTGCTAAATTTAAAGAATTCTATGCATGTAAGCAGTTTTTAGAATCACTAAACATCCCTTATTTTGTGGTGCCTGGCAACCATGATATTCCTCTGTATCATGTTTGGAATCGTGCCTTTAGACCATTTGGCTTATATCAATTGTTCTTTGGCAGTTTAGAACGCAGCTTATTTACAGAGCATTTTTATTTAATTGGCATGAACAGTATTCGTCGCCGTTATCACACACGTGGACATATTTCTTTTGAGCAAATTCAAAATGTAAATCAGTTGTTGGCCAATGCACCTAAAAATAAATTAAAAATCATTGTTAGTCATCAACCTTTTTATACCTCAAATGAAGACCATCACTTAAAAGATTGTCCAGCTTTAGGTCAGTTTGCCATTAAAGAATGGGGACAACATCAACTGTATGCTTTGTTGCATGGTCATTTACATTTAGTTGCGGTCTATGATCTGAATCAAGCCTTTGCGCTAAATTTAAAGCAACCAGTTTATGAGGTTCATGCGGGTACGGCAGTTTCTCGACGCTTGCATAAAAATATACCCAATAGCTTTAATGTGATTCATCAAGATGGTGGCTTTGAACATTATTTTTTTGATGAACAATTACAGGAATTTATTGCCAAAACTGCGATAAAAAATTCTGAATTAGACATGATTTGATACAAAAGAAGAAAAAACATACAAATTAAATAAATTTTTTTTCGTTTTCCCCTTGAAGCGTTTATTTCCATCCCCACAAATGTGACATACAAATATTTTGTCGATGACCTAGGAATAAGAAGTCATCTTCGCTGAGTAATCAATGACATTTTAAATGTCTATGGAGTTAGAAATGAGCAAGATTCGTCCTTTACATGACAACGTTGTGATCCGCCGTGTTGAAAAAGAAACTAAAACAGCAGGTGGTTTGATTTTAAGTACTTCTGCAGCTGAACAACCTGCTCAAGGTGAAATTCTTGCTGTAGGTAATGGCAAAATCACCGATAACGGTGTACGTGCTTTAGACGTTAAAGTCGGCGATAACGTACTGTTTGGTGCTTATACAGGTACTAAAGTTAAAGTTGATGGTGAAGAACTTCTTGTGATGAAAGAATCTGACATTTTAGCGGTATTGGAAGGTTAATCTTCTGCCGTTGAGATGAGTTTTCATCCAAAACATATTGGTCAAAATTTAAAACTTATAAAGATATCTGGAGTTTAGTATGTCAGCTAAAGACGTAAAATTTGGTGATTCAGCGCGTTCAAAAATGATCGCGGGTGTAAACGTACTTGCAGATGCAGTAAAAGTAACTTTAGGCCCTAAAGGTCGTAACGTGGTTATTGATCGTTCTTTCGGTGCACCGCACATCACTAAAGATGGTGTAACTGTTGCTAAAGAAATTTCTTTAAAAGACAAATTTGAAAACATGGGTGCGCAATTGGTTCGTGAAGTTTCTTCAAAAACCAATGATATCGCAGGTGATGGTACAACAACTGCAACTGTACTTGCTCAAGCGATTTTAAATGAAGGGATCAAATCAGTTACTGCGGGTATGAACCCAATGGATTTGAAACGTGGTATCGACCTTGCGGTTAGAGCTGTTGTTGAAAATATCAAAGCAACTGCTAAACCAGCTTCTGATACTAAAGCAATTGAACAAGTCGGTTCGATTTCTGCAAACTCTGATGAAACAGTTGGTAAGTTGATTGCGCAAGCAATGGAACGCGTTGGTAAAGAAGGCGTGATTACTGTTGAAGAAGGTTCAGGCTTTGAAGATGCGCTTGATGTTGTAGAAGGTATGCAGTTTGATCGTGGTTATATCAGCCCATACTTTGCAAATAAACAAGATACTTTGACTGCTGAACTTGAAAATCCATTCATTCTTCTTGTTGATAAGAAAATTGGTAATATCCGTGAATTGATTACAGTTTTAGAAGCTGTTGCAAAAACAGGTAAACCACTACTGATCATCGCTGAAGATGTTGAGGGTGAAGCACTTGCAACACTGGTTGTAAACAACATGCGCGGTATTATCAAAGTATGTGCGGTTAAAGCACCTGGTTTTGGTGATCGTCGTAAAGCAATGCTTCAAGATATCGCGATCTTGACAGGCGCTACTGTGATTTCTGAAGAAGTGGGCATGTCTTTAGAACAAGCAACGCTTCAAGATTTAGGTACTGCACATAAAATCACGATTTCTAAAGAAAATACTGTGATTGTTGATGGTGCTGGTGATGCAAATCAAATTGCTGAACGTGTAACTCAAATTCGTGCTCAAATCGAAGAATCAACATCTGAATACGATAAAGAAAAACTTCAAGAGCGCGTAGCTAAACTCGCTGGCGGTGTTGCCGTAATCAAAATTGGTGCTGCAACTGAAGTTGAAATGAAAGAGAAAAAAGACCGTGTAGACGATGCGCTTCATGCAACGCGTGCTGCGGTTGAAGAAGGTGTTGTTGCTGGTGGTGGTGTTGCGTTGGTACGTGCAGCTAAAGTACTTGACGGCCTTGTTGGTGCAAATGATGACCAAACTGTAGGTGTGAACATCCTTCGTCGTGCGATTGAAGCGCCACTTCGTCAAATCGTGTCTAACGCTGGCGATGAACCATCAGTTGTGATCAATGCAGTGAAGAGCGGTGAAGGTAACTTTGGTTACAATGCTGCAACTTCACAATATGGCGATATGTTAGAAATGGGTATCCTTGACCCTGCTAAAGTAACGCGTTCTGCACTTGAGCACGCTGCATCTGTTGCTGGTTTAATGTTAACAACTGAATGTATGATTACTGATATCCCAGAAGACAAACCTGCTATGCCTGATATGGGCGGCATGGGGGGTATGGGCGGAATGATGTAATATCGTTTCGAACTTAGATCATAAAAAATCCTCGCTTTATGCGGGGATTTTTTATGCAAGTTGTTTCATCCTTGTCTTTTTGTATATTTTTTATTATGCTTTTGTACTATTCGGTAAATATAAATACAACACGAAAACTGAGGAGAACTAAAATGAAAAGATTAATCTTCATTATTGCAATCAGCCAGATGCTAACAGGATGTTTAAGTATCATGGGGCAAAGACTCGAAACAAGAAATGATTTGATGCAGTCTTGGGTGGGGAGTACAGAAGAAAAACTGATCAGTAAATGGGGACCACCGTATAGAAGCTATGCACTCCCAAATGGTGCAAAAATTATTTCATATAACGATGGCTGGAATGCTTGTACAAAGAAATTTATGCTTGAGCAAGGCCAGGTCACCAAATGGGGATATAGCAATTGTTCTATGAGTCTTAATCAGCCTGACAAAATTGACAAGAATATTCCAATTCCAAAACCTTCTCTTTAATCAATTCTTTATAGAAATAATTTTAAGCTAAAAGTGCGTTGTTCGAGTTAAAATATCACGGTGCTTAGACTGAATTAGCGCAGCAAAGCAAAATTAGGCTGTTATCAATTTTTATGAATTGACATTTTACCTGCGGTGGAATGTCAATATTCTTTCTAATTTTTCTTAAAAGAATACTTAGCTAAAAAGATTATTTGATCTAAAAATAATAACTTATCTAAAAAGAATAATGACCCAGGTAAAGAAAATAATTGCTTGAGCTACGAACTGTGCAGCACTTCCCATATCTTTGGCATTTTTTGACAGTGGATGGCGTTCTAAAGAAACACGATCAACCACAGCTTCTAATGCTGAATTAAACAATTCTACAATGATTGCCAATAAGCACACAGCAATCATTACTGCCTGTTCAACAGAAGAGACATCGACAAAAAAAGTAATTGGAATTAAAACGATATTAATCCAGACAATCTGACGGAAAGCAGCTTCATTTTGATATGCAGCTTTAAATCCTGCTAAAGAATAGCCTGTTGCATTGAGAATGCGTTTGAAACCCGTCGTACCCTTAAATGGAGAATAATCACTCATAAATCAAAGCAGCTAAATTTTTTAAGTAGTGTATTATTCTAAACTTAAATTGGGATTAATTTTAAACAAAAAACACCAAGTTTAGAAAAAATTAAGCAAACATTTGAATCGTTTGCTTAATTTTTTTAATGAACTGAGTATTACTTGCTATTTGGATTGGCTTTCCAGTACGCATCCAAAGCTTTACGACCTAAACCAGGATCATCGGTAAATACACCATCTACACCAGCTTTAAAATACATCTCATATTCTTTGTTTGCGCCAGCTTCACAACGCTTGGCTGCATCTGCTTCAGCTGTACTACATTTTAAATTGCTGGCAAGGAAGTTATTTTCAGGACGGAAAGTATATGGATGGACTTTTAAATTCACCGCATGCGCATCGGTAACGAAAGAAGAGGGTGCAGTATAGCTATCATTAAAAATATACGGTTTCCATGGACCAACGCCATCGGCATATTTGGCGACGTCTTTTAAACCTTGTGCTGTTGCCATATCGCCATAGGTGGTTTTAATCCCTTGAGCGGCATAATCTGCTGGACTGATTTTCTTATCATCATAAAGCTGAATGATTTTGGCATGCTTTAAGCTTTTATGTGCTGTCAATTGCTCCTTAAAATACTTTAAATTATTGACTTCAAAAGACTGTAGATAAATCGGTGCAATTTCACGGCTATATTGATACTTTGCCAAAGTCTTCAGTAATGGATCTTCCATGGCTAAATTTAATTTTTGAAAATATGTTGGGTGCTTGGTTTCGATATAGAGCCCAACCACTTTACCAGTTTTTTTATAATTCTTTTCCGCCAGTTCAATAATTTGTTCAAGGGTAGGGATATTCAACTGATCATTGTATTGGGTATTGTTTGGGCGTAACGCTGGAATACGCTCGCGTGCTTTAAGTTGGTTCAATTCACTTAGAGTAAAGTCTTCTGTAAACCATCCCGTTAATGATGTCCCATCGATGATTTTTGTTTTCTTACGATCTGCAAATTGGCTGAATGTGCTGACATTGGTTGTGCCACCAATTTCATTTTCATGACGTGCAACCAATATTCCATCTTTGGTCGATACCAAATCTGGTTCAATAAAATCAGCACCATCATCAATGGCTTTTTGATAACTTTCAAGGGTATGCTCAGGGCGTAAAGCACTCGCCCCTCGGTGACCAACAATAATGATTTTAGGTTCTTTGTATTCTGGTGTGACGTTTTCTGATTTTTTATCGTCATCATTGCAAGCGGTTAGTAACGCCATAATACTGATCATTAACCCAGTGTTTTTAATCATATTTTTCTCAAATTTTTATATGGAAATTGTGCATAGTTTATGTCATTAAATTGACACTGTGATGACATCAAGATGAAAAATTGATGAAATACTTTCGGTTGATTGATGTCTAGAATAAAAAAATTCTTCATAGTTTCTTCATATTTAAACTTATCATTCGCTTTTCTGTTATTTTTCCTTGAGTTTTTAGTTTAAGTCACAGAATATCCATATAAAGTCGATTTAATTGCTACAACAACTTTACCTCAATCCTTTGACGCAGAACCTACTCTGATGCTCTCAAAATTTTTTATTCAACGTCCTATTTTTGCCTGTGTACTTGCAATTATTGTCATGGCTTTAGGCGTATTTTCAGTCTTGAATTTACCGATAGAGCGATATCCAGATATTGCTCCGCCAAGGATTAGTGTTTCTACAATCTATACAGGTGCAGATGCTGAAACTGTTGAAGAGAGTGTTACTCAGGTTTTAGAGCAGCAAATTAAAGGGATCGACAACCTGCTGTATTTTAGTTCGAGCAGTGACTCATCGGGTCGTGCCAGAATTAGTATCAGTTTTGAAAACGGAACGGATCCAGATACCGCACAAGTCCAAGTACAAAATAGTATCAATGGTGTACTCAACCGCTTACCAGATGATGTACAGCGTCAAGGTGTAACGGTGAATAAATCACTTGGCGATACCTTTATGGTGGTGGGCTTGTATGATGAAACAGGTAAAAGTAACAATATCGAATTAGGTGACTATTTATCTGATCATATAGAACAAGAAATATCACGGATTGAAGGGATTGGTGAAGTTGATGTCTTCGGTTCTCAATACGCCATGCGAATTTGGCTGAATCCGAATTTACTGCGTCAGTATCAATTGATGCCCAGTGATATTCGTACAGCAATAGAAGCACAGAATACACAGGTTGCTGCTGGTGGTGTCGGGGATTTACCTGTAACCGCTGACCAATATTTAAATGCAAAAGTTACCGCAGGTTCACGTTTAAGAACAGTCGACGAATTTAAAAATATTATTGTTAAATCCAATACCGATGGTAGCTATATCTATTTAAAAGATGTGGCGCGTATTGAATTGGGTGCAGAAAATTATCAGTCGTTTAATACCATTAATGGTTACCCTTCATCGGGCATGGGGATTTCTTTATCTTCAGGTGCAAACGCTTTAGCAACCTCTGCATTAATTAAAGCCGAATTGGCAAAGATTTCTGAAAAACTGCCACAAGGCTATAAGATTGTTTATCCACGAGATAACACGCCGTTTGTGCAAGAATCGATTAAAGAGGTGGTCAAAACCTTATTAGAAGCCATCGTATTGGTGGTTCTGGTCATGTTTATTTTCCTACAAAGCTGGCGTGCCACTCTGGTTCCAACCATTACTGTACCGATTGTGATTTTAGGTACCTTTGCGGTACTCAATGTGCTCGGTATGAGTATTAATACATTGACTTTATTTGCCTTGGTGTTGGCAATTGGTCTGTTGGTCGATGATGCCATTGTGGTCGGCGAGCCGGCGCCACTCGGCGGGCCGACCGTACAGGCGCGCCGCGATGCCGGGCAACGTATCTCCCGCGCGGATCGTGTACGCGCGCGTATAGTCGGGGGGTTTCAGGTTCAACTCGGTCAGCTGCTTGTCCAGCGGCTTGTACTCGCGCAGTGACAGACTCAACGTGGCGCGGAGAGGAATTCCCTGCGGGCTGAACAATGT
>Ga0207712_10003309_pt1 | contig 10216 bp, 10 predicted proteins | sample KBSS44metaG_FD_184402 | JGI IMG/M metagenome (GOLD analysis project Ga0207712, IMG submission 184402) | Switchgrass rhizosphere microbial communities from Kellogg Biological Station, Michigan, USA - KBS S4-4 metaG (SPAdes) (version 2) | ecosystem: Host-associated > Plants > Roots > Rhizosphere... | reverse complement strand
ATAAGAGGACCAATTCGTTGTGCGATAGATTTTGGGTGCAGGTTTCTTCATTTGGAAATTATATTGCTGAAGAAGACTTTAAGAATACCTTTATGCAACAAAGCCTATTGATATTATATAGAGTTAAGAAAAATAATGTTCCTATAACAAAAAATCCTAAACGGCTGTGGTGCCGCCAAACCAATGGGTTCTTATAATGTCGAAAAACGATATAACAGCAAAATACAAACCATAAAATGGAATTAAAAATATACCAATAAATTTTATGGCCAATAAACTCCCATGCTTCTATAAAATTAGTTTCTAAAACAATAGTTAAAACTTGTTCACTAATGGGCACATGGTAAATATAAATATAATACAAATATGATGGGACTAATATAAAAAAAGGAAGCAATATAAAAATATATTTTGTTGTTTTAATAATTGAAAACACGTAGATAAAAAATAATATACTTAGGGAAAAATAATATAGATTTCCATTTTTAAATAAAAAAAATAAATCTGGTAAAATTAAAATAAACATATTATCAAAATAAGACATCTCACATTACTGAGAGATGCCTTATTATAGTACGATTAATTACTACTTGACGCTGTTGCTGCTGGGCAACCAGTAGGAGCGAATTTCGCTTCTACAGTTGTGCCACAAGACCAAGCTCCTGCCGCAGAACGAGTCCACGTTAAAGTTGCATCTTTAAGGGTAAGAGCAGCCGAACCACCAAATTTACCTTCAATCTTAGCTTCAGCTGCATTAGTTGTTGGATATGTGATAGTTAAACCTGTTTGACCTGTTTGAGCTGCAGTCGATTCAGCACCTAACAAATTACTATTTGTCCAACCTAACTGACAATTAGCGGCAGTTTTACCATCTAAAATACAAGTTTCTATCACAGTTTTTAATGCGCCTGTTTCAGACATTACACGGCTAACTTGTGATTTAGCAATATAGTTTTGATACTGTGGAATCGCAATCGCAGCAAGAATACCGATAATCGCAACAACGATCATTAATTCAATCAGGGTAAAACCTTTTTGAGCATTCATAACATTTCTCCAATGTTTTAAAAATTTTTATAGCTTTATAGAGCAATTTATGTGGCTGTTTTTTTTGTGGAAAAAATCAACAACCAATCGAGACTCTTTGATTTTAGAGAGAATGTAACGCTTTACAAGTTTTTTTTTGCCGCTTATATTTTTACGTAATTATACGTAAAAAAGTGACATTTATTGTCACCAGAAACCAGACTAATTCACAATGATTGGATTATTTGTTAACTCATTAACATTGGCAACCTGACCATATTGACTACCGTAAAATAAATTTAAAATTTGGCCAATTTCTAAGACACCATTGGTGACTGCAGTTCGATAATTTTTGTTTTTTAACTCTGAAATCATCACATCGCAAATCTGTTGCCATATTTGTTGCGTTGTTGCTTGATAAATACCACGATCTATCACAATTTCGACTGTCTTTTCACACAAGTTTAAATACAGTAAAACACCACTATTATACTCAGTATCCCACACGCCCAATTCAGCAAACAATTGCTGCGCTCTGAGACGTGTATTTTGGTGATACGCCTGATGACTTGGAATATGCCCCTCGATCACCACTTGTATTTCACCGACATGACCTTCTTCTGCTTGCTTTACAGTTTGTGCAATGACTTGTTGATCTTGCTTTGAAAAATAGCGTTTTGACGCAGGCATATATAAAACGTGTTTTAACCAACGTTTTAAGCTGGGTTGTACCTGCTCCTGTAACTTCGGTTCAGTCACAATTGCTGTTGTATCTGTTTTTGTTACCATGAGCCTGATGCTCCTCCACCGCCGAAACCACCACCGCCGCCACTATAGCCCCCTCCACCACCGAAACCGCCCCCTCCACCACTTCCACCACGCCCACCACCAGATAAAAACATTTGGAAAATGAGTTGTGCCAATGATGTAATCAACAAGAAGAATATACCAAAACCCAAAACCAGACTCATCACAATCCCTGAGCCATAAATAAGACCTGCAGCGGTCGCTGTCACACCCGCAACTGCTGCACTTAAACGATTACCGACAATAAATGATGCAAAGATACCTATCACCAAAATCACCATTGCAGTGGTTAAGGTTCGATCCTTGGCCTCTTGTTCTTGCAGTGCTTGGGTTTGCCGCGCTTTTAGCTCATCTGCGGCTTGTTTGGCAATTTCAGGGTCAAGATTTAAAATACGCTCAATCTCATTGACACCCGCCTGTAAACCCTGAGCATATTGCCCCTGTTTAAAATCAGGGGTGATTTGATTGCGTATAATTCGACTGACCATAATGTCAGGAAGTACACCTTCTAAACCATAACCTGTTGCAATATGAATTTTTTGATCATTGACTGCGACTGCAATCAATAAACCATTGTCTTGTTTTGCTGAACCTAACTTCCATTGCTCAGCAACACGCATTGCGAAATCAAAAATACCTTCTTGCCCCGTGGTTGGGACAATAATAATGCCGATTTGCGCTTTGCCTTGGCGATATATATCACGAATTTGTTGTTCTAAATTTTGCTTTTCAGCTGCAGATAAAACTTTAGCTTGATCAACGACAGGCTGATTCAGTGTGGGAATATTTCGAGTAGTTTCACCCTCTGCCATATCATTGGCAACTTGGGGTACGTTTTGTACGGGACTTTGAGGGGCTTGTTGTGTAGTTGGCGTTTGTTTTTGAGTATCTAATGGTTTTGAACCAATCACATTGGGTAAATTGGCATTGGGTACCACTTTGCCCAAAACAATCGCATCTTGTGCCTCTTGCTCATCTGTGGCTGTCGCAGTTTCAGCCCAGACACTTGATTGAACAGAAAGCATCAGTCCTAGAAATACAAATAATATTGTACTCATGTTTTTCATCACTGATTTTTCTCGCCATTCAATCATAGGTCACCTTTTATTTAATAATGAATATTCTTAGCCTATCTTTTCAGCATGCTTTAAAGACAGTGAAATGAAATCACATCATTAATTAAAATTAACTGTTGGCGCTTTAGATGCACCCGCTTCTGCACTAAAGTTTGGCTTAGCTTTCATACCAATCACTTTAGCGGTCATTGCTTGAGGGAATTGACGTACATAAGTATTGTAATCTTGGACAGATTCTACATAACGTGTACGTGCAGTACTGATACGGTTTTCCGTACCTTCTAGTTGAACCTGTAGATCACGGAATTGTTCATTGGCTTTTAAATCTGGATAATTTTCTGTCACTGCTAAAAGACGAGATAATGCACCCGTCATTTGTGATTGTGCTTCTTGGTATTTTTTAAACAATTCAGGATCGTTCAATACTTCTTTATCTACTTTTAAACCTGCAACATTGGCACGCGCCTCAGTCACTTCAGTTAAAACTTTTTCTTCATGCGTTGCATAACCTTTGACGACATTGACCAGGTTAGGCACTAAATCTGCTCGACGTTGATATTGGTTTTCAACTTCTGACCATGCCGCATTTACTGACTCATCTTTGGCTTGCAAAGTGTTATAGCCACAACCTGAAAAAGCCAAAGTACTTGCCAATGTAAGTGCAACTAAACCTTTTTTCATTGAATTCATTGCCAATTCCTCAGAGATATTTATTTGTATTTGTTGATATCTCTGCATTCTATACAGTTTAAGGCAAAGTTTTGTTTAATTTCTGCTACCTAGCCAATGATCATACAATTAAATTTTTGAATGTTTGATAGATATTGACAAAAAATGCCTTAAAGCGAAACCATTTAGAATGTTGAAAATAATCTAAACGTGTCTCAATTAATTTCGGGTTGAGATAGCCGATATCTTGAGCGCGCCGATAAAGCAAATCTACTGTTTTATCCGCCAAGTTATAATTCAGCATTTCAATATTGGCCATATTAAATATAATTTGCGCAGTGATTGGATCACGATCTACAAACCTTAACCGTTGATCCATCTGAATTTGGCTATCAAATAAGATTCTATTTAAATCATAATGTTGTTTTTGAAATTGTACAGTTTTAACCTTTGCCTTTGGTTCGGCTGCTTGACCAAAATCCAACCCTAAAACATCGTGATGTTGAATCCATGTAGAATCTTTTTGTTGTTGGATTTTCGCATCTAAAATTTTAACATGAATCCATTCACTGCCCTGATGAAGATTTGGATCACGTTGCATACCCTGTTCAATCCAATATTTTGCTTTTTCAGACTGCCCAGCCAGTTCATATGCTGTCCCTAAGTTCGCAGCGGTTTTAGCTAGATTTGGATGGGATTTTTCAATTTGTTTAAATATTTGAATCGCTTGATCGTATTGATGTGCATAAATCAGCAAAACACCATAATCATTTAAATCCTCAACAGATTTGGTTTTAAGTAAATGACCTTGCGCCAGTTGCTTTTGAGCAGTTTTTTGATCTAATCCGCCATAACCCAACTCAAAAGCATAAGTATTGATACAGGCATGGGCTGTAACAGAGATCACGGACAGCCCAATCACAGGGATATAAAGTTTTAGCTTCATCTTGTTATTCTCATTTTGATTATTTAAAAATTTTAACTAAGGATTTAAGCATATTTTTAAATGCATAAAAAAGCCACCCTAAGGTGGCTTCTTATTTCAATTACTCTTATTCTTCGTCTTTTTGCTCAGGTAAATCTTTCACAGCTTCTGCGATTAGACCAAACATATAGTTACCATAGGCATTGGTTTTATCATAATGAAAGCGCAAACGCGGAGTTACACGAGTTTTAATACGACGACCTAATTCGTGGCGTAAAAAACCAGATGCTTTATTTAAAACATCTAACGTTTCTTTATTTGCCGCTTCACTTTGCTCATCGCCCAGTTCACGCCCCATCACGGTAACGTAAACTTCCGCATAACCCAGATCTGGACTGACTTTCACTGCAGAGATGGTTACTAGACCACCTAAGCGTGGATCTTTCAGCTCTTGGCGAATCAGTTCTGACAACTCACGTTGCACTGTATCTGCCATACGCTTAAGACGTTGACTACCCGCCATTAAAGACTCCGTTTAATCAACTGAACATCATACACTTCGATTTTATCAAGTGCTTTGATGTCTTTATAACCCTTTACTGCAAGACCACATTCCATACCAGCGCGAACTTCTTCAACCACTTCTTTATAGCGACGAAGAGATTCAAGCTCGCCTTGGAATACCACAACATCATCACGTAGTACACGGATTGGTTTATTACGATGTAATACACCTTCGAGTACCATACAACCCGCAGCAGCACCAAACTTACTTGAGTGGAATACTTCACGAACTTCTGCAACACCCAGAATTGTTTCACGGTGTTCAGGAGCAAGTTTTCCGCTCATTGCTGCTTTCACATCATCAATAAGTTGATAGATGATTGAGTAGTAACGAATGTCGATACCATCTGCATCTGCTTTTTGACGTGCGGTATTGTCTGCACGCACGTTAAAGCCAAGAAGTACCGCTTCTGAAGATTCAGCAAGAGTCACATCTGACTCAGTGATTGCACCCACGCCTGAACCAATGACGCGTACTTTAACTTCGTCAGTTGCAAGATCAGCAAGTGCGACATGTAACGCTTCCAAGGTACCACGTACATCAGTTTTAAGAACAACATTTACAATCGGCACATCTTTCTTGCCCATTGATGCCATAATGTTCTCAAGACGCATTGCACTTTGACGTTCAAGACGTTTTTGACGCTCACGATCCATACGCGCATCGGCAACTTCACGTGCTTTTTTCTCGTCATTAACAACAAGAACTTCATCACCCGCCATTGGCGCTTCTGGAAGACCTAAAATTTCAACTGGAATTGAAGGACCTGCAGATTGAATACGTTGACCATTCTCATCGGTCATCGCACGAACACGGCCGTAAGATGCACCCGCAAGAACCAAGTCACCTACTTTCAAGGTACCGTTTTGAACAAGGATAGACGTTACCGCACCACGGCTATTGTCTACACGTGCTTCAATTACAACACCTTGAGCAGCACCTTCTTCAGACGCTTTCAACTCTAACATTTCAGCTTGAATTGAAATCAAATCTAGAAGTTCGTCGATACCTTGACCAGAATGTGCTGAAACCATTGCAACTGGTACATCACCACCCCATTGTTCAGGCACGATTTCTTTGGTTGTCAATTCATTCAATACGCGATCTGGATCAGCTGATTCTTTATCCATTTTATTGATTGCAACAATAATTGGAGTACCCGCAGCACGCGCATGGTCAATTGCTTCCGCAGTTTGTGGCATTACACCATCATCCGCTGCAACAACAAGTACCACGATATCAGTCGCTTTAGCACCACGTGAACGCATTGCAGTAAATGCAGCATGTCCAGGCGTATCAAGGAAAGTAATAATTCCTTTATCCGTTTTAACGTGATAAGCACCAATATGCTGTGTAATCCCGCCCGCTTCGCCTTGTGCAACTTTGGCACGACGAATACGATCAAGTAACGATGTCTTACCATGGTCAACGTGACCCATGATCGTTACAACTGGCGCACGTGTTGTTTGTGCACCACGCGCTTCTTCTGCTGCTTCAAGTAGGTTATCTTCAGCTTGTGTATCAGATACACGTACTGGGTTGTGACCCATTTCTTCAACAATCAATGCTGCAATTTCTTGCTCAATGGCTTGGTTCTGAGTAACAAGCTCACCCATTTTCATGAGTGATTTAATCACTTCACGAACTTTAACTGCCATTTTTGCTGCAAGATCTGCAACAACAATAGTTTCACCAATTTCAACGTCATAAACTTGCTTTTTGACTGGTTTTTCAAAACCATGTTTATTGGCTTGACTGGTTTTTAAACCACGTTTATGCGGGTTATGGCTGAAAGATTGCTCTTCCTGACCACGACGACCACCTTTTTTAGGAGAACGTGTATTTGCAGTATTGGTACCACGTTTGATTTCACGGTCTTCTTTTGCAAATGAATCTTCATATGCTTGACCAACCAAACCAGCAGCCAACGGTGAATCATCAACGACACGAATCGTTGTCGTTGTTTCATCAGAAGAATACTTAGACGCCATTTGACGCATTTGCTCAAGGGTACGTTGTTGAGCTTCTTCTGCTGACTTACGACGAGCTGCTTCTTCTGTCGCTTTCAGTTGTGCTGCTTGAGCTTCACGTGCACGTTTCTGCTCAGGGGTTTCAATGGTTTTTACTGTTGCTTTGGTAATCGGCTTATTGGTCGATTTACGCTTTACAACAACAGCTGCTTTTGGTGTTTCTTTCGCAGCAGTTTGCTGTTTTGCAGCAGCACGCATTTTTTCTAAATTCGCTTTCGCTGAACTTTCAGTTTTTTCAACTCCACTCACTACAGTATTTTGCTGTACTTTTTGAGTTGACGTCACTTGAGCATTTGCTTGAGCTTTCGCCAAAGCTTCTGCTTTGATTTGTTCAGGGTCTGGCTTAGTAAACGTATGTTTCTTACGAACTTCTACGTTAATTGTCTTCGCTTTACCTGAAGTACTCGCAACTTTAGCTGTACTTGTCGTTTTACGTTTCAACGTGATTTGTCCTGCTTGTCCCGTATCTTGACCATGCGCTTTTTTCAAATGGTTCACGAGAACATCTTGCTGTTCAGTAGAAATTTTATCTTCAGCCTGTTTTTGTGGCAATCCAGCTTCACGCACCTGATCAAGGAGCTTTGCAACAGGAAGTCCTACGCTGACCGCTAACTCTTGAATTGACTTATCCGTCATGTATTACCTCCTAGTTAAACCATGATTCACGTGCTTTCATAATCAATTGACCTGCTTTCTCAGCGCCTAAACCGTCGATATCAGAGATATCATCCGTTGCTTGGTCAGCTAAGTCATCGATTGTTACCACACCACGTGCTGCTAAAGCATGCGCAATTTCAGAAGTCATTCCTTCCATCGCAACAAGTTCTGGACTTGGGTCCTGAATATCTTCTTGTTGCTTTAACGCATCAGCTAAAGCTGCTTCTTTTGCACGACTTTGTAGCAATTCAACTGTATCTGCATCTAATTCGATTTCATCGAAAGTTTCCGCAGGTACATAAGCGATTTCCTCAAGTGAGGTAAAGCCCATTTCTACTAAAGCCATTGCAAGATCTTCTTCAATATCAAGACGTGTTACAAACATGTCTAAATACTGTTGAGCTTCATTTTGTTGACGAGCACGGTACTCATCTTCAAGCATCATATCTAATTTATAGCCCGTAAGCTCTGATGCTAAACGGACGTTTTGACCTTGTGAACCAATTGCTCTCGCAAGTTGATCACTGGTTGCAAAAATAATGTCTGCTGTACGCGCATCTTCATCAATCACAATCCCAGATACATCCGCAGGTTCTAAAGCACTAGCGATATATTGAGCAGGATCATCAGACCACACCACAACATCGATACGTTCACCATTTAACTCAGACTGTACCGCTTGGATACGTGTACCACGCATACCAATACATGCACCGACTGGGTCAATACGATGATCGTTGGTTTTAACTGCAATTTTTGCACGTACACCCGGTTGACGCGCTGCTGCTTTAATTTCAATGATTTCTTCAGAAATTTCAGGAATTTCTTTTTTCATTAATGCAATCAGCATTTCAGGTTTAGCACGTGACAACAAGAGTTGCGCACCACGACCTTCACGGTTCACATTATAAAGAATTGCATTCATACGCTGTTTAGGGCGAAGAATTTCTTTAGGAATCATTTCTTCACGCGCTAAATACGCTTCTGCATTATCACCCAAGTCAATGATGAAGCCATCTTTGGTTTGCTTTTTCACTTCACCATAGATCAATTCACCAACTTTAGCTTCATAAGCATCCGCCACTAAAGCACGTTCAGCTTCGCGAATTTTTTGCACAATGACTTGTTTGGCAATCTGCGCTGCAATACGACCAAAATCAATTGATGGTACTTCTAACTCACGGATATCACCAATTGACCATTGAGCAGGATCAACATCAGAAATCGCATCTTGACATGCTGGCATTTCATGATCTTCATCAGCAACAACTTCCCATTGACGGAAAGTGCTGTAATCACCTGTTTTACGGTCAATTTCTACGCGTAACTGAGCTTCTTCCGAATTCGTTCCTTCGTAGAATTTCTTTTTCGTCGCTGCAACTAAAGCCTGTTCAAGCGCTTCAAAAATTGCTTCACGACTTACACCTTTCTCATTACTAACCGTTTCAACGACGGTGAGAATTTCACGAGCCATAAGTCACCTATTTATTCAGATTTCTATTTCTGGATTAATCCTGAAAGATCAAATTCGCTTTGTCTATATTGTTGCTATCGATTTCAAGTACTTGCTGGTTTTCAACTTCGACTTGAATGAATTCATTTTCTAAATCTACAGCAATTAATTTTGCTTGGAATTTACGGCGATTTTCAACTGCAGCAATCAAACGCAATGCAACTTGTTGTCCGATGTATTTTTCTAACTGTGCCAACTGGAAGAATGGTCGATCCCAACCTGGAGATGATACTTCTAAAGCATATTCACCTGAAATTGGATCATGTACATCTAATATTGCACCGACTTGCTGAGTCACACGTACACAATCTTGTACGCCAATACCACGACCCAATTCTGCTTCACCATCTTCATTGATTGTTGGTTCAGCATTTTCCACAACGTCTTTGTCGATATAAATACGCAATAAAGAACGCTTACCTTGAGGAATAAATTCGATTCCCCAAAGTTCTACATCACAAGCTTGCACTGCAGGAGTGATTAGGTCTTGAAGTGCTTGAGTTTTATTTGATAGCTTCATTTACTCTCGTCATATTTGTGCGATTCAATCGCTCATCGGACTAATTCAAACTTACTATAGTGAAGCATGTCTTTTTGACCAATTGATGTCCACACTACACGATAGCCAATAAAAAAGGGCGTAATCGCCCCTATTATCGCATAGTAAACCGAAGTTCACTATGCAAAAAAGACCCACCTATCTGTGAGCCCTTTTAGAAACTTGGTAGCGGGAGCTGGATTTGAACCAACGACCTTCGGGTTATGAGCCCGACGAGCTACCAGACTGCTCCATCCCGCATCAGCGTTGCAAAATTATACACAAGAAATTTATTTTTTTCAATCTATCATTAACCGATACATTGAATTTCTTGCTTGATTAAGTTGCACCTTAATCAAGATGGTAGCGGGAGCTGGATTTGAACCAACGACCTTCGGGTTATGAGCCCG
>Ga0207712_10003306_pt1 | contig 10222 bp, 5 predicted proteins | sample KBSS44metaG_FD_184402 | JGI IMG/M metagenome (GOLD analysis project Ga0207712, IMG submission 184402) | Switchgrass rhizosphere microbial communities from Kellogg Biological Station, Michigan, USA - KBS S4-4 metaG (SPAdes) (version 2) | ecosystem: Host-associated > Plants > Roots > Rhizosphere >... | reverse complement strand
GCCACCGAGCACACGGCCCATGCGGGGCTCTCCGTGCCCACGAGCAGCAGCACCGGCATCGTGAGCCGCGCCATATCGGCCGCGTCGAACCGGTGCTCGAGCGCCGCGCGCAGCTCGCGCGGCAGGGTCGGGACCACCCGCCGGCGCGCCTCCCAGATCGGCGAGCGGGTGAGCTCCTCGATCGCCTCGTCGTCGTAGCCCGCGATGTCGCGGAAGAACTCCCTCAGCACGGAGTCGCGGTCGCCCTCGGCGATCAGCAGCTCCCAGCGGTCGATCGTCTCCGCCGTCGACAGGGCGCCGTCCATCACCGGCTCGTAGAGAGCGAGCCGGGGAGGGTCGAACAGCCGAGCCGCGCCCGCGGCGACCAGGCCTCCGTACGAATGTCCCATGAGCAGGGCGCCCTCACCCGCGTCCCGCACAACCGCCGCCACGTCCTCGAACTCGCGCTCGAGGGCGTACACGTCGCCGTCGCTCGAGTCGCCACGGCCGCGGCGGTCGATCGCGATGACCGTGAAGCGGCTCTCGAGATGAGCCCGCACGGCATCGAAGCTCCAGCGTGCCGAGCCGGCGCCGTGGACGAGCACGAGCGGCGGCCCCTCACCGCTCACCTCGCAGGCGATCCGGACCCCGTCGGGGCCTTGAACGAAGCGCAACCCGACCGCCGCGAGGGCCTCCGACGCCCGCGTGTGGAACTTCGCGTGGACGATCAGCCCGTCCCGAAAGCTGAAGAGCATGCCGTACCTGCCCGACACGACGTCGATGCCCGTGTAGTGACCGCGCATCCGCTGGCTGAACAGACCCACCACGCGGTCGCCCGCATCGACCAGCTCGTAATCGACCTGGACGGTCTCCCAGGCGGCGAGCCACTCGCGCCACCAGCCGAGCGTCTGCTCCACCCCGCGGTAGACGCCGGCGAGGTCCGGCAGCGGGTGAGTCGAGGCGTCCCACTCGATCTCGGGATCCCAGAGCTCCACCCATGCCCCGGCGAGCGTCCCCTCCCATTCGCGCGCGCTGCTGTCGCCCTGGAGGGCCTCGAGGGCAGCCCGCAACCGCTCCACGTTTTCCTGGGCCATCGCAGGCCCAGTATCGGGGCCCAGGAGCGGGCGCGGCTAGTTGTCGCTGCCGAGGCGGTCCCAGCAGTAGAGCTCGACGGCCTCCGCCGCGAGCTCCATCAGGCGCTCCTGGGAGAGCCAGGGCAGCACGGTGCTCAGTGCCTGCTCCTCGCTCACGCCGGCGTCGAACGCGTCCTCGCCCTTGAACCCCGCTGCGATGCGGAGCGCCTCACGACGATGGTCGCCGAGCTGCGCGAACGCGCCGAGCAGGAACTCCTTGTTGGCGATCGGGTGGCCCACCTCGAGCGACGCATGCCACGCGGCGAGGATCGAGAGATCGTCGTCGTCGAGCTCCTCGACCGCCTTCGCGTAGTGGACGGCGAGCTCGTCCTCGGGGATCTCGTCGACCCAGGCGCGCACGACCTCGCCCAGGAGCTGCCGGCGCGCCTCGCGCCCGACGCTCTCGGCGACGACCCTGATCGCTTCCTGTGGCTCGATGAAGCACAGTGGCATGGCCGCCAGATTAGGACGGGGTCTGGACGGAAAACCTGAGCGTGAGCTCCGGCTCGTGGACGCACAGGGCCGCGCGTCCCGGACAGTCCGCACAGAGCGAGAAATGCGGCTCGGTCGAGGGCTCGAAGCGGCCCTCCACGACGCCCTGCGCCACGCCCAGCAGCTCGCGCTCGAGCCGCTCCTCGTCCGCCGCCTCGTACACGGCGACCGCCGGCTCGTCGGGTCGTTCGAGGAAGCAGTGGGCCACCTCGACCACCTCCGCTCCGGCCTTCAGGGCCGCGAGCGCGTAGATGAGCCGCTGCGTCGAATAGCCGGCGCTCACGAGCGCCTCGGGATCGTGGTCCCCGAGCGGGTCGCTCTTCCAGTCGACGACGAGCGTGCGCGCGCCCTCCTCCGCGAGGACGTCCACCACGCCGTTGATCAGGAGGCTCCGGCCGCCGGCGCCCGGCGGCGTCAGCGTGAAGGCGAAGGGCAGCTCCGTACGCACGGAGCCCGAGCCCGCGATCCGCTCGCGGAGCTCCGAGCCCGCCACTCGCTCGACCATGCCGCGCACGTCGGCCACGTCGTCGGGCTGCGCCTCCGCGCCCTGCAGCGCGATGGCGGCGGCCACGTCGGCGTCGGCCGGCACGGCCGGACTGGCGAAGTCGAGCCGTTCGAGCAGTCCGTGCACCACGGTGCCGCGCAGCCGCGGCTCGAGGCCGGGCGCCGCGGGCTCACCGCCCGGAGGCGCGTCCACTCTGGGGAGCCGGAGGCTGCGCTCCAGGAAGAAGCGGTAGCCACAGCGGCGGTAGTCCTCGAGCCCCGAGTAGCTCAGCCGGCTGACCGCGAGCGCGCGCGGCGCGGGCGGCAGCCCGAGCTCGAGCTCGGGCTGCTCGAAGGCCGGCTGCTCCTCGACGTCGTCGGTGACCGGCGCGCGGTCGGCGGCCGGGAGGACCTCGTCCACGGTGTCCGGCTCGCAGCGCGTCCAGCGGACGCTCACGTCGCGGCCGTCGTAGCTGTCGCGCTCGACGCCGGACGCCCCCTCGCCGGGCAGGCCCGCGCAGAAGCCGCGCCAGATCCAGCGCATGGGCTCGGACAGCTCGCCGGGCTCGGGCCGCTTGCCCAGGTCCGTCGCGCCGCTGAGCACGAGGTGCTCCTGCGCGCGCGTCGCGGCCACGTAGAAGATGCGGCGCTCCTCCTCCTCAGCGGCGCGCTTGGCCTGCGCCTTGATGTCGGCGAGCCTCGTGCTGTCGACCGCGCCGCCGCCCAGGTTCGCGAGCCGCAGGCCCACGCTGCCGTCGTCCGAGATGCGCAGCTGCCCGTCGTCCTCGCGGCCGTCCTTGCCGAGGTCCGCCAGGCACACGACGGGGAACTCGAGACCCTTGGCGCGATGGATGGTCATCATGCGCACGGCGTCCAGCGCCTCCGCCTCGAGCGGCGCCTCGCCCTCGCGCGCCTGGATCACGTCGCGCTCCGCGACCGCGTCGATGAAGCCGCGCAGATCCCGGCCCTGGTCGGCCTCGAACTGGCGTGCCATCCGCATCAGCTTGCGGACGTTCGCCATGCGGCGCATTCCGCCCGGCAGCGCGAGCAGGTGGCGGTCGTAGCCCGTCAGCGTGACCGCGCGGTCGATCAGGGTCTCGAGCGAGACCTGGCCCGCGATGCGGCGTTCCGCCTGGAAGCGGTCGACGAAGCCGGCCATCTTCGTCCGGTCCGCCGCGGGCAGCGAATCGAGCAGCTCCTCTGTCGGCTCGCGGATGAGGCGGAAGGGGTCCCACCTGAGGCGGCGCGCCTGCAGCCCGATCAGGGCGACCGCGTCGAGCGACAGGCCGGCCAGCGGCGACGCCAGGGCCGAGTAGAGCGCGAGCCCGTCCAGCGGATTGGCGAGCGCCGCGAGCCAGTGACGCAGGTCCGCCACCTGCTGCTGGCCCCAGTAGCCGCGGCCGCCGACCACGTGCACGGGGATGCCGCGCTCCTCGAGTGCGCGCTCGAACAGCCCCATCGCCGTGGTGGCCCTGAACAGGAGCACCACGTCGCCATAGCTCCAGCCCCCGCTTGCCCTCTGCCCCGCGCCAGCGGGGGATCGGGGGCGGGTCAGCTCGTCCACTCGCCTGGCGAGCAGCCGCGCCTCCGCGGCGCGCCAGGAGGGCGCGCCGGCGAGCGCCTCGCCGAAGTAGTCGCCCCCCTCGGCGAGCTCCTTCCAGACGTCGCGCCCGCGGTCGACGACCAGGAGCTCGACGCACGGCTCCACCGGCGCCGCGGGCTCCCTCGACCCCGGCGCCTCCCGGAGCGGTTCGAACCCGTCGCCCCAGGTGCGCTCGAACGCGAGGTCGATCGCGTCGAGGATCTCGCCGCGGGCGCGGAAGTTGACCGTGATGCTCTCGGCGCGCCCGGCCGCCTGCGCCTCCTGCCAGTGCTCGCGGAACACCGTCACGTCGGCGTTCCGGAAGCGGTAGATCGACTGGTTCTCGTCGCCGACCCGGAACAGGTTGTCGTTCGAGAGGAGCGCGAGCAGCTCGTTCTGGAGCCGGTTCGTGTCCTGGAACTCGTCCACCAGCACGTGCGCGAAGCGCGACGAGTAGGCCTCGCGCAGGCCCTCGTCGCCTGCGAGCAGGTCGCGCGCCACGAGCTCGAGGTCCTCGAAGTCGAGCGCCGAGCGCTCGCGCTTGCCGCGCTCGAAGCGGTCGCCGTACAGCTCAAGCAGGGCGCGCAGCATCGTGTGGTCGCGGTGCTCGCGCTCGGCGACCTCGAGCGTGCGAAGGGCCGCGAGCGCCTCGCGGTACTCGTCGCAGGCGGCCGTCTCGAGCGCCTTGGCCCTGCCCTTGATCTCCGTGCGCCCGTCGACGCTCTCGATCGCCTTCTCCACGGTCCTGCCGCCGTTCGCCAGCGCGAGCTCGGCGAGCGCGGCGCCCGCCGCCGCCTCCAGCCGGTCCGCCTCGCCCGCCGGCACCGGAGGAAACGTCTCCTCCAGCCGCGGCCGGCGCTGGCCGCGGCTGCGCAGGTGCGAGTACGCGGTGCGAACCATGTCGCGGAGGCGGTCGGGGGTGTAGGCGGCGACCATCTCGATGCAGTCCGGGTCGGGCTCTCCCGCGACCCCCATGAACTCCTCGAGCGCGCCGTCGAAGGCTTCCGCTGCGATCCGCTCGGCCTCGAGCTCGTCGAGCACGCGGAAGGCCGGGTCGATGCCCGCGCTGAGGGCGTGCGCGCGCAGGATGCGGGCACACAGGCCGTGGATCGTCGAGACCCAGGCGCTCTCGGCGGCGCGCGCGTCCTCGCGGCGGCCGAGCTCGAGGAAGCGCCGGCGTATGCGGCTCTTCATCTCCGCCGCCGCCTTCTCGGTGAAGGTGATCGCCAGCACCTGGTCCACCGCGACCTCGTCCTCGACCACGGCCTGGACGAACCGCTCGACCAGCACTGTCGTCTTCCCCGTGCCGGCGCCGGCTCGCACGAGCAGCGACCCGTCGCGCCGTTCGACCGCCTTCCGCTGTTCGGGCGTGAGCTCCCTCACCGCTCGCTCCTGCAGACCGACGGGTACTTGCAGCCGCCGTTCCAGTCGCAGCGGTCGGGGCAGGCGCGCAGGTCACCGGCGCGCATCAGGGCATCCGTCTCGCGGATCCGGCCGAGCGCCCAGTCGAGCTTCTCGCGGAACTCGTCGGGCGCCAGCCGGTCGGTGTCGAACCAGCGCTCGCCGAGCTCGTCCACGTCCCTGGCCACCATGCCGCGCGGGCGCGGGTCGTCGCTCCCAAGCGCGACGTAGACGCCGCCCGCCGCGCGCAGGCCCAGCAGCTTCTCGACCACGAGCATGTAGAGCGCGGCCTGGAAGCGGTTCTCGGGCTCCCAGCTCGCCACCTTGTAGCGGTCCACGCGGCGGCCGGTCTTGTAGTCGATCACCAGCGCCATGCCGTCGCACTCGTCGACGCGGTCGATCCGGCCGCGCACCCGCAGGCCGCCGTCGAGCTCGACCGGCTCGGCCTCGCCGAGGCCGAAGTCGCGCTCGAGCGCGGCCGGCTCGAAGCACGAGTCGGAGTCGGCCTCCGAGCGGAGGAAGCGCAGCAGGTCGAACTCCAGCCGGCGAGCGGCGGCGCGCACGCGCGTCTGCTTCGGGGAGAGCTGGAACATCGAGCTCTTGTCGCGCAGCTCGTCGAGCAGGATGCGCTCCGCCTCGGCCAGGTTCTCGTGGGTCACGCGCCGGCTCCCGGTCTCGGCCGCAAGCCGCTCGTAGGTTCCGCGGAGAACCTCGTGCGCGTACGAGCCGCGCACCATCGCCTCGGGGTCGGGCACCAGCTCCTCCGGCTTCAGCAGGTCCTCGACGAGCCACTTGACGGGGCAGTCCGCGAAGTTCTCGAGCGCGCGGGCGGCCACGGCGTCGCGGGCGGACAGCTCCGCAAGCAGCGGCTCCGAGCTGAGCGGCTCGGCCCGGGGCACGGGCCGGCGCGGCCCGCTGGCGGCGTGGGCGCGGTCCCACTCCGCCGACGTGGGGGCGTCGTCGGGGGACCAGGTGACCTCGGAGAGCGAGCGGGTGCGGACCTCGGCGTCGCCCATGAGCAGCCCGCGCACGTCGTCGACGAAGTAGGACTCGGTCTGCGGGTTGCCCTCCTCGTCGCTCGACCGCGAGCTCAGCACCAGCAGTCGCTCGGCGCGCGACGCGCAGATGTAGAACAGGTAGCGCTCGCGGTCGAGGCGGTCCTCCCGCACGGGCAGCACGAGCCCGCTCGCGGTGGCGATGGCGCGGCGGTCGTCGTCCGACAGGAACGGCTCGGGTCTGGCGACGCGCGGGAACTCTCCCTCCTGGAGGCCACAGACGAGGACGGCCTCGAAGCGGCGGGCGCGGATCTCCTCGGGCCTCGCCACCTGCACCTTGTCGGGCTGCGCGCTCTCTCCCACGCGCACCCGGAGCTGCTCCATGACGCGCACGATCTGGGCAACGTCGACCGGCCGGGCGCCGAGCACGGCGCGCAGCTCGCCCAGGGCGCGCTCGGCCTCGGTGAACGCGCGAGCCCCCTCGAGCTGCGGGCCGCTCAGGACCGTGGCCGTGCGCCGGTAGGGAACGGCGAAGAGCGTGGCGAGCCGCGACTCGAGCTCGCCGACGAAGGCGTCGGTGTCGCGTGCCCTCGCGAGCCGGTCGAGCTCGTCCAGAGGCCAGTGGTCGCGCTCCCAGCGCTCGCGCGCGTCGCGCGCGGCATGGGCGCCGTCGCGGCGGACCTCGGCCTCGAGGCTGTCCGCGAAGCCCGGCACCTTGAGCAGGCCCGGCGTGCGGAGGTAGGCGAGCAGGTCCTCGGCGGTGCCTCGGGTGCCCGACGCGCGGATCAGCGCCAGCAGGCCGCGCCCGAGGCCCGTGTGCCCGAACGGCAGCGTGCGATCGATCGAGTACGGGATCCCGTAGGCGCCGAAGACCTGCTCGAGAAGCGACGAGTAGGCGGTCGGGTCGCGGAACACCACGGCGACGTCGCCGGGCACGACACCGTCGCGAAGCAGCTCGAGCACGCGCGCGGCGACGAGCTCGACCTCGGCCCGCTCACCCCCGCTCGAATGGAAGGACACGGCGTTGCCCGGTTCCACCGGCTCGCTCGGCTCGTCCTCGAACAGGTTGCGCTCGAGGTGGTGGAGGGCGGTCCGGGACGGGTCCGCGTAGTGGTCGTCCAGCGGCTCGAGCTCGAGCTCGTCGGCTCCCATCGCGAGTAGCTCCTGGTGAACGCCGCTGACCGCCTTGAAGGCCAGCCGGCTGCGCTCGTAGGGGAGGGAGACCGTGACGTCGACGTCGCAGTGCCGCGACAGCGTCTCGAGAGCGTCCAGCTGGAGGCCGTTGAAGTCGTCGAAGCCGTAGACGAAGACCGGGCTCCGCCCCCAGGCCGTTTGCTGCGGCGGGCTGCCGCGCAGCGCGTCCAGCGCGCCGCGCGCGTACAGCTCCTCGTCAAGGAGGCCGGCCTGTTCGAGTCCGTCGCGGTAGGCGCGGTAGATCGCCGCAATCTCGTCCGCGTACCGGCGGCGGGGGCCGTCGGCCGCCCAGTCGCGGAGCGCGCGCGTGAAGCGGGCGGCGCTCACCTCGTTGCGAACCTGTCCCAGCTCGGCGAAGAAATGGGCGGCGGCGCGCACGAAGCCCGGCTGCGCGGCCGATTCCGCCAGCACCTCCAGGCGGGCGCGGCGGACGGCGTCCTCGGCGACCAGCTCGCGCTGGAAGTCCGACGCCCTCCGGCCGTCGAACCCGACCCGTTTGGCGATCTCGCCGAACAGCCACTCGAAGCGCATAACGCGCGCGCCGAAGATCGCTCCGCGCTCCGCGAGCTCGCGCTGGGCGTGCTCGACGTCGGCGAAGGTCGGCACTACGAGCACCGGGTCCTCCGCAAGCCGGTTGCGGAGCCCGCCGAGCACCTCCCCCGCCTTTGCGGCGTTCGCCGGACCGGTTACGAGCTTGAGCGGCACACGGAGATAGTCGCTACTCGACCGGATTGCCTGACGCGAGCACCCCGCGCTCGGCGGCGGAGCGGAGCGCGCCGATGAAGCGGGCGCCCGGCAGGAGCACCGGCGCCTCCTGGAGCTCCCAGCCTCGGTTCGGGCGCATGATCCAGCGGGCGATCCTGAGGCGATCGTCGTCGAGCCGCTCCACGCGCAGCTCGTCGCGCAGCTCACCCGAGCTGCCGGGGCTGGCACCGTGGGCGCCGATCGCCGGGTCGCCGCCGTTGCCCAGCTCCACCGGGTCGAGGAGGCCCTGTTCGGCCGCCGAGCCGAGCATCCCGGGGAGGTCCGCGAGCGCCAGCACGGGAGCGTGCTTCAACAGCTGGCCGGACTGCCAGGCGGCGAGCCGGAGCCCGCCGGGGACCTTCTCGAGCCTCACCTCGCGGCCGTCCTCGTACGGGCCCGCGGCGGCGAACTCGCCGCGCGAGACGCGCACGCCGCTTGCGGCCGGGATGGGCCGCCTGCCGCCGGGGCGCTTTATCTGCGCTGTCCGCGCCCGCCGCTCGGGCTTGCGGCTGGGGTCCAGCACCGTGCCCTTCGAGCAGATGGGGCACTCGGCAAGGAAGCGGTTGTGGCGGCAGAACTGCGGCACGTCCCACGAATCTAGTCACTATGGGGCGGGTGCGGACGGCCGTCGTCTCGGACCTTCACCTCGGCGTCCTCGCCGCCTCCGATGTCGCGCGCGAGGGAAAGCCGCTCGAGGCGCTGGCCGAGGCGGTCGCGGGCGCCGACCGCTTGGTGCTGCTCGGCGACATCATCGAGCTGCGCGAGCGCCCGCTCGCGCAGGCGCTGGAGACCGCGCGTCCGCTGTTCGAGGCTGTGGGGCGTGCAATGGCCGGTCGCCCCGTCGTGCTGGTGCCGGGCAACCACGATCATGCGCTGGCGGAGCCGTGGCTCGCGCGCCTTCGGCTGAACGGGGAGCGTCTGCCGAACGAGGCTGAATGGCCCGTCGGGCCGGAGGACGGCCCCGCCGGCCGAATGGCGGCGTGGATGCCGGACAGCGAGGTGACACTCGCCTATCCCGGCCTGCGGCTGCGCCCCGACGTGTACGCGACTCACGGTCACTACCTGGACCTCCACCTGACCGTGCCAAGGCTGGAGTCGATCGCCGCGTCCGCGATGGGGCGACTCACCAAGCTCGGCAGGACGGTCGAGTCGGCTGCCGACTACGAGACGATCCTCGGGCCGATGTACGCCTTCTACGCGGGCCTGGCGCAGGGCGCGTCGGCCAGGGCACTGGCGCGCGGGAGCAGCTTCTCGCGGACGGTCTGGAAGCGGGCGAGTGATGGCCGGGCGCCCGACATGCCGCCCGGGGATCCGGCGTCGGCCGGCGCGAGCGCTGGAAGCGGCGAGAGCGCGACGCGCGGCGCGAGCGCCACGCGCGACCGCGCGACCGCCGCCGCCACGCGCTTCCTGCTCGGGCGCGTGACCATCCCGGGGGCGGTCGCCGCGCTGAACGCAGTCGGCCTCGGGCCCTTCCGCGCCACGCTCACCGGCGAGGAGCTGCGCCGCTCGGGCCTCGAGGCCATGGGCAGGGTCGCCGGCGTGCTGGCGCCCGGCGCCGAGCACGTCGTCTTCGGCCACACCCACCGGCCCGGGCCGCTGCCCGCCGACGACCCCTACGAGTGGAGGGCGCCCTCCGGCGCGCGGCTGTGGAACAGCGGCAGTTGGCTCCACGAGGGCGCGTTCCTGCGGAACGGCCGCGACAGCCCGTACTGGCCCGGCACGGTGCTCACCGTCGACGACGACGGGCCTCCGCGCGTCGAGAACGTGCTGGCGCGGTAGCGGGCCGGCTGCCTCAGACGCCCGCCGCGGCGCGTTCGCGCTCGCGAGCCTCGCCCGGAGCCAGCGAGCCGAGCGTGTAGGCCGCGGCGTCGAACTCGCGCAGGCGACGGCGGAACGGCCAGGTGAAGGTCGGCCAGAGCGCCGAGTTGTGGCCATTGCGGTCTATGTAGTAGCTCGTGCACCCGCCCGTGACCCAGACCGTGTGGCCCGTCATCCGGTCGAGCTCGGCGTTGTAGGCGCTCTGAGCGTCGTCGCGAACCTCCAGCGTGCGTGCGCCGCGGCGACGTGCCGTCGCGAGCGCGTCGAGCACGTACGCGATCTGAGACTCGATCATGAAGACGATCGAGGTATGGCCGAGCCCGGTGTTCGGCCCGACCAGGAAGAACAGATTGGGGTAGCCGGCGACGGTCGTGCCCTTGTAGGCGGACATGCTGCCCGCC
>Ga0207712_10003301_pt1 | contig 10231 bp, 7 predicted proteins | sample KBSS44metaG_FD_184402 | JGI IMG/M metagenome (GOLD analysis project Ga0207712, IMG submission 184402) | Switchgrass rhizosphere microbial communities from Kellogg Biological Station, Michigan, USA - KBS S4-4 metaG (SPAdes) (version 2) | ecosystem: Host-associated > Plants > Roots > Rhizosphere >... | reverse complement strand
AAGCAGCAAGAGCGTGGTTCTCTTCAACAAAGAGAAAAACACGACCAGCACGAGCGTCGCTCCCTCAGGCGGAACTGCTGATGTGAACATGACGATTCCGTGGGCCGGACAAGCCTCGGATTTTCCCGGGCATCGGCTCGAGCTGCGCCTGGACGGGCAGACGCGCTATTGGATCTGGCAATCGGAGAGCGAAGTCGACGGCGACTACATTCGTTTTGCTACGACCGAGTCGTGGTCGGCCACTGCCACAAGAGTTAATGGGATCCCGGCGACCGGCATTACGCCCGCAGACCTGGTCTTCACTGGCGATCGAACGCTGATCGTCCGCGATTCGGGTATCGAGTTGTGGCCGCACCCGTTACTTATCGACAGTCTCTTCGGAACTTTGAAATCGTTGTTACCGGTCGCGCGGCGCGTGGGCGAGACGGCGCTCACGCCAGCACCTCCATCGGTGCCGAAGAAGTCTGCCGTTGCGGCCTTTAGCATCGCCGGTCAGGCATCGGATGCGTTCAAGAGGGGACAGCGCGGAGCACGATTTCTCTACAACGACTCCGGCAAGCGCTATGAGTTCACGATCAATGCGGCGGGCACTGTAGTAGCTAAGGATCCGGACGGCAATTCGACGCCGCTAATCGCAGGATGGTCCTACGCCGATTCGCGCCTCGGCAAAAGCGTCACCCCTCCGCCGTTTGATCTCGTGGCTGCAAGTGGTGGGCGGGTCTTTGCAAAGGCGAAGGATAGGAACGATTTCTATATCGCCACGATGGACCACATGTTCATCCATGCGCCGAAAGAGGCGGCCGCCGACGCTGTCGAGATTGTGATCCCGAGTACCTCCTTCAAACTCGATCCTCAGTTTGGCGCTGGAGCGAATAGTTCCGAACTCCTGGCGAGCACAGATAACGTTCCCACCGATTGCCCAATGTCAGAACGCTACCCGCTTTTCCGTCGTCTAATGCAGAGAGAGCTCCTGGACTTGATGGTCGTTCGCCTGGAGCCTGGAGTGCTGCAGCAGATCGATTCCAGACCACCACAAAATGTCATCGGTCTCGCGATGAGAAATGCGGCCCTAACTCTCGGCCCGGCCACGGTGTCGCTTATCTTCAATCAACTTGGCTTTGGTCTTCTCGTGGTGCTTGCCCCATTCATACTGTTTCAGATTTTCAAAGATGCGATTGGCGAAGCGCTTCGAAGTAATGTTGAATTAGGCTCTGCGCCGCCTCCGGGTGTGCCGACTTATAGGCCTGTCACCTATGCGCTACCCGACGGCGCCAGTGTTGCGCCGCCGGCAATCAAATACGAACGAGTGCTCGACATCGGCGTCAGCCACGTCCATTGGTTCCAGCAGTACGGGCTCGAGGGCGGCGGCGAGCTTCAGCCAATGCTCTTATCGGAGTTCCTGCAGAGCGTGTACCGGTTCTTTAATGGCCCAGTCCAGGACGGCGATGGCTTCATCGACGGCACATGCAACGTATATGCACTCGTGAAACACGAACCGACCCTGCTGCGACCGCACGGGTACGCTCTTCTTTTTCTGGATGAGCAGTGGTACTTCAATCAGCGTTGGCGCATGGTTGACCCGGAAGACAATGCAGGACTAACGGGCACAATCACCTCAGACCTTGGCAACCCGAGCTATCAATGGAACCCTGCTACTTATTGGTGCCCGTTCCGCAATGGTCACATCAATGAGAGAAGCCGGCTCGCGGTAGCTACCCAGGTTATCCTGGTGACAGGAAACGACCCGGTGAGCAATGTGCCGCGCATCTATAGCATCAACTTTAGTTGGGCGACCATGGATCGCACATGGCGTTATCGACAGCTCCCACCGGGTGAGGTGACGTTCTTGGATCAGGCGATGCTCGAAGCCGGCAACGAGACCGTACGAACCGACATTGAACGCGTCTATCCGCAAACCATCCGCCTGCGTGAAGACATGACGATTCATATCAAAGGCGCAGGCAACGTCAATGGCTCCACTGTCGCTGGGCGTTGGCACCAGCGCTACCTTCCAGCCGACAACGCCCTTGTGCCAGCAAAAGAGGAACTCCAGGCCGGCGCTATGCCGGTCCGAGGCTACACGCATCGCTGGAAGTTTTTGCCCGAGAATGTCTTTCTGCTCGCCGACAATTTCAGCCACTTCGGCGTTTACGATACCGTCGACTCGAGATGTCAGTACTACGACGTTACGCCCGCTAGCGCTGCAGACTCTTCCACGCTCGATGCGGGTGGGCCAGGACCATGGATCGACGACACCAGACAACTTTATGTCTCGCAATGGAAGTTTCGCTACGATGCGCAACATCCCGGCGCGGATCCTATCGATCCGCCGTCCCTGTTCAACGCAGACACTCGCTTGCGAATTGTTCGCCGTGGGACCCGATGGATCGCAATGTACTGGGACAAACGTGACGACGATCTTGTTGCGTTCGAGCGTTTGCCAATGACGGTAACTCTTAAGAACGGAACTCGCACCGCCCGGGTGGCGATTGGACCACAGCACCGAATGCCGCATCAGCCAATGGTTCGCAATGCGTGGATGTGGCTCGAGCCTGACGGTACGGCCGGGGTCTCGTTCCTCCCGATCGGGTCCGCGACCACTGTGCGCGATAACGTCTGGCGCGTGCGGATCGCAGCGCTCGAAGCGTTTGAAGATCCTGCGACGCATATCACACGCGCTCGGGTTGTGCCACTTGTTGACGTAACGATGGCGGAAGCATTTACGCCGGTGGCCTTCGGCCGTTACGAGCGCCGATGGACGCCGACGGCCGCCGAGCTGACGTCGTTGCGACGCTATTGCTCTCTTGAAACCGCGGTCGCTTTCGCCACAAGCATCTGGTTTGAGGATGTTGTTGGTGACGTAAGTGTGCCGGAATCGATCGCCTGGCAGCGATCGCATTCTGTTAGCGGCTTTGCTACACCAAACTCAGTCTTTCTCGACCGGCCGGTCGAGCTCATGGTGACCGCTCGCGATAGTCGCACTCAGCAATTGCTGGATGGCGATGTCCGGGTGAACGACGTCGTCGTCGCGAGAACCGGACAAAAGTTCACTCACACCTTCAAGCTGACTCTGCCAAGCAAAACGATCATAAATTTGGACGACAAAGAGCCGATCGAGATTCCTGAGCCGATTCCTCCCGTCGTCACAGTCTCGGTAAGGGACTATCCTCCTGCCCACGTCGACATTGACTTCGTTCCGTTCTTCTCTGGCGCGGCGTTCGTGCGCCAGTCCATTCCGACGTCAATGATCTCGGGTAATACCTACCAGACATCGGTAACCATGCGGAATAACGGAACGAGTACGTGGACCAATGGAGCGACCAATCCCTTCCGTCTTGGTTCCCAGAGCCCGCAGGACAACAGCACATGGGGCTTCGCCCGGCGAGAACTGCCCGGTCCTGTAGCGCCAGGCGCCGAGGTCACGTTTACGTTTGACGTCATCGCGCCAGCACCAGGAGCGCATAGCTTTCAGTGGCGAATGCTCCAGGAGATGATTGAATGGTTCGGTGACCTGACGCCCGCCGTTCCCGTGCAGGTGTTAGGCCGTACGATGTTGGTGAGTATGACTCCATATCCAGCTCCCTTGAGTAAGACGGTGAGTGTCATTGTTCGTGCCGTCGATTCGCAGACAGGTGCACCGGTCGCCGGTAAAGTCAGAATCGATAACATTGCCGTGGCAGACACCAACACGGCATTCAACTTCACCTTCCGCAGGCGGCAAATCCTCGTTGGGGGGGAAATTGAAATAAGGTACCCCTTCGGCTCGGTGAGTGCGCCCGGTTACGAGTCGGTGCCGATCGACTTCGGTTTTCCAGAGTTTTGATTAACTAGCGGAAGAACGCTGCAGGCAGAGCCTATGACGCTGTTGAAATATCTGTTCTGTTAACATTTGCGAAGGCATTTGACCACTTAAGTGCATCTACGGTTCAACGTTCAGCCGCAAGCGTCCCGCCACCATCTTAGCCCGGAGACGTGCGCGTTTTCACGCAGTAAGAGCGAAACCTTCCACAAGGAATACTTCCCTGGAATAGTCTGCCTGCTCGCATTTTTGTTGCCGACCTCCGGCATGTCCCTTGCACTCTGATCGAGGACAACTTTTGCTGTTTAGAACCGCTCGTGTCTCTTCATAGCAACACTAACTGAGAGGTGACAAGAAGTGGGTACCATGGTGAGCAAGCAAGCGGATCTCGCCGGCCCGGGGATTGGTAATTACGAAGAGTTGGAAAAAGTTCTACCTCAGGATTACAACTCTCTGCTAAGTCCAAAGGACACACAGCAGGCCATCACGATCGTTAAGCGGTATACATCCTGTGGGCGTTATGACTGACTCAAAGGCGCCAACCATCATCTGTGTTGCCAGTTTCTTCAAGGGCAACGATTTCATCCGAGAGTGTAAACGGCTGGGCGCTGCGGTTGTGTTGCTGACGAGAGAAAAACTGCTCGACGCCGGCTGGGCTCGTGAGTCGCTCGACGATCTGATTGCCATTCCCGGAAAGACAAGTGTGCAGTCGTATTTGGCCGCCGCGACATACATCGCGCAGCAACGGCGGGTGTTGCGCGTAGTCGCACTCGAAGAGTATGACATTGTCACAGCGGCTCACATTCGCGAACATCTGGGTGTTTCGGGCATGGGCACTACCATCGCGCGTTGCTTTCAAGACAAGCTGGCGATGCGCCGCAAAGCCAACGAAGTTGGGATTGCCCAGCCGAATTTTGTCTCTTTGGTCAACTACGAGGTGCTTGATGAATTCATGAAGCGAACCTCGCCGCCGTGGATGTTGAAGCCTCGCATTGGCGCGTCCTCGATGGGCATAAAAAAACTTCACGGCCCCGAGACAGTGTGGCGCGCAATCGCCGACCTCGACGCGCGAGAATCGTTCCACGAGAGATCGGCTTTTCATCTGCTTGAGCAATTCCTTCCCGGAGATGTCTATCACGTCGATTCTTTAGTTGCAGGAGGCCGGGTGCTTTTTGCCAGCGTCGAACGTTACGGCATACCACCGTTCGACGTTTCGCACTCTGGCGGAGTTCCCATCTCATATTTGGTGAAGCATGGTTCGCAGGAACAACGTGCTTTGCTCAGGATGAACAAGAAGTTGCTGAATGGCTTCGGTTTCGAGCACGGTGTGACGCACGCTGAGTTCATCCGCCGCGCAGACTCGGAGCATGAGAGCGACAGGTACGTTTTTCTTGAAGTCGCAGCACGCGTCGGTGGCGCGTATACGGCGGATACCATCGCAGCGGCGACGGGAATTAATCTTTGGTGCGAATGGGCCAAAATTGAACTCGCTACGCCTGAGCGGCCCTACATCCTCCCACCCGTTTCCAAAGAATATGGCGGCATTGCTTTATCACTGGCGCGTCAGGAAAACCCCTGTACCGCCAGCTATGACGATCCCGAGATCGTGTATCGCGTGCGCAAGCCGTGGCATGTTGGCCTGATAGTGCGCTCTCCTGATCATGGGCGAGTCGTAAATCTCCTCACGGAATATGCGCGGCGCTTCAGTGAGGACTTTACCGCCGTTGCTCCTCCCGAAGAGACAGCGGAGCAACATCTATGAAGCACGCTACACGAAATGAAGAAACGGATTTCAGACCACTATGATCTCAACCGCACAACTCAAACCTGAGAGCCAGTTTGCCGGGCCGGCCGCACATCTAATTGCGTCCATTCGAGGATCGCTGCCTGGTCCAACGCTGATAATCCTTGGTGGCATTCACGGAAACGAGGCGGCTGGCGTGCTGGCTGCGGAACGCGTGTGGCTTCGCATGCAAAAACGCAGAGCCGCCTTGCGTGGAGAGGTGGTTTTGCTTCGAGGAAACACACGAGCGCTCGAGCAGAGAGTTCGTTACATCAATGCTGATCTGAACCGGCAATGGACGACTGAGAATGTTCGCGCCGCCGAGCTGGAGCGAGGTACTCCTGAAATGTCGGAACTCCTCGAACAACGCGAATTGCTTACAGTAATTAGGGAAGCGATCAACCGCGCACGAGGCGAGATTTACTTTGTCGACTTGCACACCACCTCGGCTCACGGACAGCCATTCGCCACGGTCGGCGATACTCTACGGAATCGCCACTTTGCACTCGGCTTTCCCTTGACTATCGTGCTTGGGCTGGAGGAACAGATTGACGGGACTCTGCTCGAATACGTTAACAATCGGGGTGCAATAACAATGGGCGTCGAGGCCGGACAGCATGAGGCCATGACTTCTGTGGACAATCATGAGGCAGTAATTTGGATCGCGACCGCGGCGACGGGAAACTTTCGTCGCGAGGATCTGCCGGAACTCGATCAAAGTCGATCCGTGCTCAAGCGCGCAAGCGGTGGGACGAAAGTGGTGGAGGTACGCCACCGGCAGGCGATTGTGCCGGAGGATCACTTCAAGATGGAGCCGGGCTTTAGGAATTTTCAGGCCGTGCGGCGCGGGAAGGTTCTGGCCAGAGATCGAGCGGGCGCGATAAAAGCCTCCGAGACAGGACTGATTCTGATGCCTCTGTACCAGCCCTTAGGTGATGACGGGTTCTTCCTTGTGCGTAAAGTTAAGCGGTTCTGGCTCACGTTGTCAGCATTGCTTCGCAAACTGAAGGTTGGGCACTATATGCATCGTCTTCCCGGAGTTCGCCGCGATCCACTCAACGAAAACTTCTTGATTATCAACACACGCATCGCGCGGATTCTGCCCCTTCAGGTATTTCACTTGTTAGGGTTCCGCAGATTGCGCTGGACCGACAAATATCTGGTCGTCAGCCGCCGCTCTTATGATCTAGTGAGGCCGACGAAGTTCGTTTTCTAAGTGGAGCTGGGGAAAAAACAAAACGAGACATTCCCTTCGATCCAAGAAATGACTGAAAAGCAGTCGTTGCAATATTCATTATTGTGAGGGGTGAATGCCTTCGCCCCTCGGCCGATAGGTGACCAGCTCAGGGTGTTCCTGAACAAACGACTGCGCTATGTAGCAGTCCCAGCAAACGGGCTTGAGGTTGGTGAGCGAGGTCAGCAGATCCTTCCCGACCAGCTCGCGCCATGTGAACAACTGGCCTTCAGGACCTATCAAGGCTGGCTTGTGATCGATCAGTTGAATCTGTTCGAATTGCTTGCCACAATAGACGCATGCTTTGGATCGATACCACCGCATCATGACCCCACGAACCAAACATTCTTCCGGCGCCAGGTCAAGCTGGACCAGGCATTCTTGCCCGCAACTTTGGTGGAGCGGCCAGCGGGCGCAGTTTTGCAGCCGGACGTCTGGCTGACCCAATGCAGAGGTCAATGCAGCATGTACCGCATCGACCTCCACAATTGCCGCCTCACCATTTCCCGGGCAGGTGATGATGCGCGAGTCGCGGTAGTGAACATACGCGCGCACAAAATAACGAACTCCGAGAAAGAGGACTGTTGTCACCAAAGCAGTAACAACCACATACATAACGAGCGTCATGTTGCACCTCCTATCGAGTTCGTTACAGACCTGTCGTCTGGTTTGCGCGTAGCCACCGAGTTGATCTCTCTTGGCCCGCGATCAATCTGGGCGTCTCCTTTTCAGCTCTGACTGACTCTCTCGCGCTTCAGTTTGCCAATTAACTAACCAGGCAACACCCGTACCCGGTCATTGAGACTCCGATTTCTTACAGTCTGTGGATCATTGGCTGCCGGATTGGGAAAACTAACGCAGCCATTTGGGGAAAAGCCCCCACTTTGAGAAGGCAAACAAGGTCGCCTTCGTATTGTCGGCGATTCGCACAAGGCACAATTCTTGCCAATTTCCGTGCAGAAAGCCATTTGAACAACCGAACGGGTGGACAAATCCGTATCTTTTCAATTTCGTGAGATAGGAGGTCGAGTCATGATACCCAAAACCTTGCTGAATCCCCCCACTGGAGTTCTTCCATTTGACATGTTTCATTCGTTTGGTCCAATGCTCGATAAGCAGACCTGGACACCGCCATACGATATCTATGAAACCGACCGGGAAATCGTGCTCAAGGTCGAGTTGCCGGAGATGCACAATGAAGACGTCCGCGTGACCCTTGAGAACGGTGTGCTTACCTTGCGCGGTGAACGCAAATTTAAAGAGACCGTCAACCGTGAGCACTATCACCGCATCGAGCGGAAGTATGGTCAATTCATGAGAACATTCATCCTGCCGGCATTCATCAAGGGCGACAAAGTCGTTGCCGAATTCAAGGAGGGGGTGCTTACTGTAACGCTGCCTAAGAACGCAGCCGCGACACCTCGTCAGATCGAAGTGGAGGTGCTGTAGATCCGACAGAGATCAAAGCGGCTTCCGTGAACAATCGCAGCGAATTAGTCTCAAGAAACGCGGTCGGCATAACCAAGAGGCATCGTTTGTCGAAGGGGCAAGTTGTTGGATGGTTGGCGGTCACATCATCCATCGCCATCACCTGCTTCTGGTCGTTTTGGGGAATCATCGAAAACTTTCACGAAGGGTGGTTCCATGAATCGTTGCTTTTGAACGTTGGGCTGATGTTCCTTCAGTACCTTAGCCCGATGATCATCTTCATGTCACTCACCATGCTCGCCATCGCTTTCCCACGCGTCGGAAGCCTTGCCCATGTGCTTGCAGGACTCCTCCTGCTTCTATTTCTCTTCGATCTGAGTGACAGAGTGGCATCGCTTTTCGTTATGCTGCCGATGCTTTTACTCGGTTGCCTCTACTGGTATGGTCGCCCGCAGCCGCGCCGCACCGCCTACTTGTTGGCAACAGGACTCCCGGTCCTCACGCTCGTCGTCTGCGGCGTCGAGCCTGCCACGCGGGTCGCCGGACGCGTTGATGACGGCAACGTACAAGCCCGGCTAGTGGAAGGCAACGGAGTGCGGCTGGTTTGGGCAGCGGACGGCGTCGGCTGGCCGCGTGACGGAGTGGCTTGGCATGAAGCCGTGAGGCGGTGTCAATATCTGACAGAAGATGGAAGCACGATGGCTGATGTTCCGCTCAATGTATGGCGATTGCCAATGGTCGAAGAAGTGGTGCGTTCTATGTCGCGTCACGGCGTCGACAGTGGCGGAGTCTGGAACGAGCAAACCAAAACAGCAACGTACCGAGTGTGGCCCGACAAAGAATCACCGCTCTGGAACGTCCACTCCCAGGTTATCTATTGGTGGACGGCGACTGAAGTTGATGATGAGCGCGCTTATATCGTCACTTATGATGGAAGACCATGGCTCAGGCGTAAGCGATTCGGTCCGGCATATTTAGGCTATAGATGCGTGAAACCGTGGAGCGCTGCAGAGTGAAATGCCGTGGGCGCTAGATTGTGAACGCACAGCTTACCGCTTCTCAACAAAACGAACTCGTCCCTGGTTGGTACCCACCAATCAATAGTTCCGCTACTGAACTGCCAGTCACTCCTCACCATCAAAGCACGTAAAGCAAACTCGCTTGAACGCCTCGTAACCCAGGAGTTCGACTTCGGGAGCTAAGTAAGTGGACTTTACTGGCTCTTCACGGAGTAGATCGGTGCTGACGTATTTCTTGTTGTCGTCGGGAAACACTGTAGCGACGACGGCGTCATGGCCCATCTCGTTCTGGGTCATGAGCGCGCCGAGAAAATTAGCACCTGATGAAATGCCCACCGCGACCCCGAGGCTGGCCGCGAGTTTCTGAGCCATCAGGATCGCGTCACCATCGTGAACGCTGACTACCGGATCAAGTTTCTCCAGTTCCAATATCGACGGGATGAATTCGTCAGAGATCCCCTGGATCCGATGCTTTCCGACCTTGTGTCCAACGGAAAGCGTCGGAGATTCAACCGGCTGGAGCGGATGCAGTTTGATGGCCGGGTTGCGCTGGCGAAGAAACCTTCCCGCGCCCATGATGGTGCCGCCTGTTCCTACGCCGGCGACAAAAGCGTCGGGCCTGAGCGAGTGATAAAAAAGTTGCCACCAAATCTCAGGCCCGGTTGTCTTCTCGTGGGCCTCAACGTTCGCTTCGTTTGCGAATTGGGCCGGCAGAAAAACATGCGGCTCATGCAGCGCCAGGTCTTCGGTCATGCGAATGCTGCCGAGAAATCCACCCTCGTCCTGGCGGACGCGCACGACCTTCGCTCCCAGGCTCTTGATTAAGACGACCCGTTCCTCGCTCATCCAATCGGGCATGAACACGACTACGTGGTGGCCCAACGCTTTGCCAATCGCCGCGAAGGAAATGCCGGTATTGCCACTGGTCGCTTCGGCAATCGTGTCGCCGAGTTGGATGTGACCTTCCT
>Ga0207712_10003290_pt1 | contig 10246 bp, 4 predicted proteins | sample KBSS44metaG_FD_184402 | JGI IMG/M metagenome (GOLD analysis project Ga0207712, IMG submission 184402) | Switchgrass rhizosphere microbial communities from Kellogg Biological Station, Michigan, USA - KBS S4-4 metaG (SPAdes) (version 2) | ecosystem: Host-associated > Plants > Roots > Rhizosphere >... | reverse complement strand
AAAGCTTATTGATATTTAAATAGCTTGTTGTACCTGTTATCTTTGGAGCAGCGGGTCCATATACTTTCATCTTGCCATTTTTGGCAATGCATTGAATAACGAGATCTTCAACATTATCGCCATTATCATCAATATTGAATTCAATCATCGTATTCTCATCAAATTTTGCATCGGCAGTAGCGCCGGGAGTAAGTAATCCTTGTGTGTTCGCAACAAACACCATGTTATCAGGATTTTCAGCACGGAAAACGTATACATCAGTAATATCGGTCGGCTTGTTTGTGACCGATGGTGCATCAATATGATCGGCTGCATAAATAATTCCCGCAGCCACAACAAAGAAAAGCAATGTTGCTATGAAAATTTTTCTTCTTTTCATTTTAAGTTTTTTTTAAATGATTTAATAATTTAAGAATAACAAGTAGAGTGGGGTCTTTTCACGGATTTCATTCTTGGTCCCGGGCAATCAGAAATAGATACGATAGCTTAAAGACAGTGGATTTGATAAAGCAAAAAAAAGCCGTCCCGCTATAGCGGAACGGCTTTAACTAAAAAAGTTCGAACTTATTCTTTTTTAACTCCGATCACCGGTAATGTTTTTTCATGAATGAGTTGATTTAGTTTTACTATGTCTTCATTCATTATCTTTTTCAATTTATTTAATTGTTCATCGATCTGTACAACCAATTCAGCATAAGCATCCTTTGTTTGTTGTGAAAGTCCTGATTGGCCTGCCGCCGATGCATTATAAATACTGGAAAGCTTATCATCCAGCCTGATCGGGTAATTCAAAACATCCTGGCCGCTTTTCGCTTTGGTTTGATGTAAGGCTTCTTCCACTGCTGTTATTTGTTTTTGCACCGTATCTATCTGCTGCTTTACTTCTTTAGGCATGTCCTTTCCAACTCTTCCACTGAAATCATTCATCTGCTGCCTCATCTCCCGGATATTTTTTATCGCCTTCATGATATCGGTTGATTTATCACGAATTGTTATTAAATGGTTGAACTGCTCTTCATATTCTGACTGTGATGCTTTATAGTTTGGATCCGCAAGTATCGTAAAAGGAACTTCTGTTGAATCATTGACTGATTTGAATTTAGCAAAATAATTTCCCGGTGCCGCTTTCGGTCCGCTGATAAAGCCATTCCATAAGATCAATCCTTCCACTCTTTCCGCTTCGGGGTAATTCATATCCCATTCGAATTGATTCATTCCTTTTTCTACATCTATCTTATTATCTTTTGAAGAAGTTGAATATGTTTTGATCAGTTTCTTATTCTTATCCAGGATAGCAATAGAAAGTTTAGAAGAATCAGTTGCATTTTTTAAAAAATAATTAAACACTACCCCATTTGGCGGATTCATTCCTGCATTTCGTATATCACCGGCAGCAAACCTTGCTCCGCCACCACGACGTCCTCCACCGGGCATACGATAAGCGGGGTTTACACTAAACACATGAAGATTTTTATTTAATACATCAGTATTTTTTTCCTGTAATAAGGTTAGGTCATCCAGTATATAAATACTTCTTCCCTGTGTACCCACGATCAGGTCATTATTTTTAATAGTAAGATCCGTGACCGGAACTTCAGGTAAGTTTAATTGAAACGGTTTCCAGTTCATTCCATCATCATACGAAATATACATTCCATATTCAGTGCCGGCATATAACAAACCTGCTTTTTTCCGATCAGCACGGAGGCATCTTGCAAAATGCATCGGGTTAATTCCATTTACAATTTGTTTCCATGTTTTGCCATAATCCTCTGTTTTATAGATATAAGATTTGAAGTCATCCAATTTATATCTTGTACCCACTATATAAGCTGCTCCTTTTTTAAAGGGGTCCACTTCAATACAATTCCACATGATCCACTGCGGAATATTTTTTGGCGTAACATTCTCCCAATTCTTTCCACCATCTTTACTTACATGTACAAGGCCGTCATCACTTCCTGTCCAAAGCAGATCTTTCTCCAGCCAGCTTTCCGTTGCATAAAATATCGTACAATAATATTCAACGCTTGTATTGTCTTGCGTGATCGGGCCTCCGCTTGACGCCTGTTTCTTTTTATCATTTGTTGTAAGATCAGGTGAGATCATTTGCCAGGTCTTCCCTTCATCTTCTGTTGCGAAAAGATGATTGCCTGCAGCATATAATTTTTTCGGATTATTGGGTGAAAAGAAAATAGGATAGTTCCATTGAAAACGATACTTCGCAGCCTCAGCACCCGCTCCCATATTATCGATCGGCCATACATTGATTGCCCTGCTTTCACCCGTACGATGATCCAATCTTTGTAATAAACCCATATAGTTGCCACCATAAGTGATGTCAGGATTTAAGGGATCGGCAACAATATAACCGCTTTCACTTCCTGCTGCATTTTCCATATCCGTTGCTGTAATTGCCTGTCCATACGTTCTGCTTCTTATACGGAAGGCGCCATTATCCTGTTGCGGCGCCAACACACGATAAGGAAAAGCATTATCTGTGCTAACGCGATAAACCTGTACAGTAGGTTGATTTAAATAGGTGCTCCAGTTATTGCCGGCATCGAATGAAATTTGCGCGCCACCATCATCGGCCACGATCATCCTGTTTGCATCTTCCGGGTCGATCCACAGATCATGATGATCACCGTGTGGTGTATTGATCGATTGAAATGTCCGGCCACCATCAGTACTGCGCATAAAATTTACATTGGGACAATAGACACGATTCTCATTTTTTGGATCGATAAAAACTTTTGTATAGTACCATGCACGTTGACGAATATTATTATCACTGCTCGTCAACGTCCATGTCTCTCCGCCATCCGCACTCATAAACAGGCCGCCATCTTTGTTCTCAATCAAAGAATAAATTTTGTCGGTATTGGATGGAGCCACCGCTACGCCAACGATACCCCATACACCTTTTGGTAATCCCTTACTCTTTGAAATATTGGTCCATGTTTCTCCGCCATCTGTACTTTTCCATAAACCACTTCCGTCACCGCCACTTTCCAATGAATAAGGCGTTCGCATCAATCGCCACGTCCCGGCATAAAAAACATTTGCATTGCCGGGTTCCATCACCAGGTCACTGCAACCGGTTTGATTATTGATAAATAAGGTTTTTTTCCAGGTCTTGCCACCATCTGTTGTTTTATAAACGCCACGTTCATCATTCGGTCCAAACAAATGTCCCATCACTGCTGCCCACACGATATCCGGATTTTTGGGATGAACAATGATGCGGATGATATGACGACCATCTTTTAACCCAATATTTTTCCAACTCTTGCCACCATCGTCGCTGCGCCACATTCCACCCAATCCTTCACTTACATTTCCACGCATTGTATTCTCACCTTCACCCGCATACACTATTGTTTCATCACTTGGAGCTACTGTTACAGCGCCGATAGAACTTCCAAAATATTTATCAGAGATATTCGTCCAGTTATTACCACCATCTGTTGTTTTCCAAACACCACCACCGGTAGCGCCGAAATAAAATGTATTTTTATTTTTATAACTGCCGGTTACAGCTGCACTGCGGCCACCACGAAAAGGACCGATCAAACGATATTTTAATTTTGAAAATAAGACCTCATCATCGCTGGCAGCGGGAGAAGCTGTTGTGGTTGTTTTGATTTTTTGTGAAAAGGAAACTGATACAATACCTGCAAGTGCAAGCAATAAGTAAATTTTTTTCATAAGTATGTTGTGTTGAGTGGATGAATATACGAATTGTTCACTCAGAGAAGCATCCCCGCAAAAAAAAATGATAGCCGGTTATAGAAGGGCTATCATTTTAAAAAAATTATGATATGGATCAAAAAGGTTTCTTTTCTGCCGGACCGATCAAGCCTTCTTTCTTCAAACCGTCCATAACCTGCTTATCATATTTTTTCAGAATAGTATTTTTTTGTTGTTCTTTTGTTTTTACTTGTTGCTGAAGCACTGTTACCCGTTGTGCCTGGAGATTGGATGGAGCTGCCTCTTGCCCGCAAACCGCACCATATACATCTGTTATTTCTTCACGCAATTTCTTTTCATCAGCAAAAATTGATTTTTGTTTCGAAGCCAGGCATTCCGATCTTAATTTTTCCAATTCATCATTATACTGCACCATCATCTTCTTCAATGATGAATCTGTTACTTTATTCAAATTATCTTTTATTAATTTTTGCCGTGCATTGATAGTATCTACTGTTTTTGCAAGGTCTTCATGCATTTTATAAATGTCCATTGCTGTTTTATACTGGAGCTTGCGATCTTCTGGCGTAAACTCTTTATTCGACGCGTCGTGTACAACTTTAATAGTTGTTGTATATGTCGAGTCGCCAACTTTTAATTTCGCTGTATAATCACCCGGCATCACCATCGGTGCCAGGAAACTTGAAAAATCAAGTTTAGTACCACCCGTTGCTACTTTAGGTGGTTGCATGCGAAGATTCCAGTTGATCATGTTTATTCCTTTACGCTTACCACCCGGCATCGTTTGTACAAGCTGACCTTTCGAATCATAAATGTCTAATTTCACTTCGCCAATATTTATCCTGTCTTTTAAATAATATTTTATCGGTGGAATAGATGGCGGGTTAGGCGCTACCCATCCTCCTGTATTGGGAAAACCGCCATTACCAAACTGACCCATTGTAAGTGTGATGGGTGCAACAGGAAATAGTATAACAGATTTTTCTGCTGCTTCTTTGGTTATACCCCTGATCGGCGAAATATCATCTACTATCAAAATACCCCGGCCATGCGTCGCGACCACCAGGTCGTTTGTTACCGGGTGTATTTTTATATCTCTTGCCAGCACATATTCGGGTATCCTGTTTTTCATACGGAACCAGTTAGCGCCGCCATCCAATGTGGCAAACAATCCCATTTCAGTTCCTAAAAAAAGAAGCTCTTTATTTTTTATGTCTTCCTTTATCTTATGCGCAAACCCTGTAAACTCAGAACTGCTCATCAACTTCCATGTTTTACCCATATCGGTTGATTTTGCTACATAAGTTTTATGATCACCATACATATGATTGTCAAATGTGGCATACACAATATTTTTATCAAATTTGGATGGCTCAATACTGCTCACCCATGTTTGCACAGGCACACCTGCCTTTGCATAATTACCAGCCGTATTCGTCCATGTTTTTCCACCATCAGTCGTGTATTGAAGATTACCGTCATCAGTACCAACCCAGATCATTTTTTCATCGAGTGGTGATTCAGCAATGGTAAAAATGGTACAATGATTTTCTGCTGATGTATTATCAGCGCTCAATCCTCCGCTGTTTTCCTGTTCCTGTTTCTTTTTATCATTCGTTGTGAGATCAGGAGAAATGCGTACCCAGTTTTTTCCCTGGTCGATCGTCTTATATAAATATTGACTGCCTATGTAAAGATTTTTTTTATTAGCAACACCTGTAACAATCGGGGAATTCCAATTGAACCGCAACTTTTCTTCACCTGCTCCCTGTTGCGGTTTTATATTAACTGCTTTTGTAGAAAACAAATTGACCCGGTTGATCTCACCGCCCTGTGATTCAGCATAAGCAATGGCAGGATTGGTCAGATCCGGTTGAACCCAAAAGCCATCGCCGCCATTGATAGCTCTCCAGTTTGCATTAGTTACTCCGCCTGCTGCAGCGCTGGGTCCTACCCATGAACCATTATCCTGCAACCCGCCATAAATGCGATAGGGTTTAAAATCATCTACTGCTACATGATAAAATTGACCAACGGGTAAAGATTGTACAAAATTCCATGTAGCACCACGATCAAGACTGATATAAACACCACCATCCGTTCCCAAATAGAGTTGATTAGTATTAAGCGGATTGATCCATAAAGCATGCATATCGCTATGCAGCCAACCGCCTTCATTACTTGCATCAGCAAAAGAATAACCCCCATCGACCGAATAAGAAAAGGTAAAACCAGGGCGATAAACTCTTTTTGGATCTTTGGGATCGATCTGGATAGTTGAAAAATAAAAAGGTCTTGAAACTACATTCATCGTAGCACTTTGTTGCTTCCAGTTCTCGCCGCCATCGGAAGAAATATATAAACCCGTTTCATTTGCTTCAACAATGGCAATCAGGTTTTGCGGCGCACTCGGAGCTAATGTAAAGGCAATACGTCCGAATGGTTTGGGTGGCAGACCATTTTTTAATTCTCTCCATGTTTTTCCTCCATCCGTGCTCTTCCACATACCGCTTCCATTACCACCAGAGTTGAACGAATAAGGTTTCCTTCTGAATTCCCATGTAGAAGCATAAATCGTATCGGGATGTTGCGGATCAATTGCAACATCAGCACAACCTGCATTCTCACTGATGAATAAAATTTTTTCAAAAGTTTTTCCGCCATCAGATGACCGGTATAATCCTCTATCCTTATTGCTGCTCCATAATGCACCGGGTACCGCTACATAGATGATATTCGTATTGACAGGATGAATAGCGATTTTGGAAATATGTTCTGAATTTTCTAAACCCAGCTTGTTCCAATTATCACCGCCATCAGTTGATTTATAAATACCATTTCCGATTGAAACGGAATTACGCATATTACTTTCACCCGTGCCGGCATAAATTATTTTCGGATTTTTAGGATCGATGGCTAAAGCACCAATGCTTTGACAGTATTTATCGAAAATAGGAGTGAAGGATGCGCCGGCATTGGTAGTTTTCCAGATGCCACCTCCGGCTGTACCTATATAAATTGTTTTACCATCGCTTGCCACACCTTCAATAGCTGTAATACGGCCACTCATTGTACCTGGACCCAGCCATCTTGCTTCCATCATGCCAAATGTGGATGAACTGATCTGCGTTTGTGCAGAAACCGGTCCAACAAAAAATAAGAAGATAGTTAAGATCAGTAAAAGATCTTTTACTCGGTGGATTGATTTCATAAAAAAGATTTGAAGCAGTTATAAAATAAAACCCGCTAATAAAAATTACGGGTTTAGTGAAATGGCTTGTTTAATTAGAGGGCTTAAAAATGCCTTCATCAATTTTTTTATTCACTTCCACTTTAGTTATAACCAATTCCCCGAAAGGCAAAGTAATAGACATCGGGACTAAAATACCTTCAGGAGTTTTCTGATAGTTACTGAAGTTGTTTGTTGTTTCAATTTCCTGGCCATTTGCCTTTTGTTTGGAGATCTGGCGAATAGTAAGCCATGAAGAAGGGTCGATAAAAAGATATTCTGACTTGCCTGATTTGAATGTCAGTTTTAATTTATGACACTCTGTTCCCTCCACATCATCTTTACCTACCAGTTCTACGGTTGAGCCTTTTTCTTTATAATTTATCAATTCATCCTGTGCGTCTAATTCACTCTGTGCTTCTTTCAGATCTTCTTCTGTCATAGGTTCGGGCTTCATTTGTCCATTAAACGGCATAAAATTCCATCCGGCACCCGGTGTGACAATATTAAAACCTGTCATTCCACCAACTATTATTTCCTGTTTGGAACCTTTTTGGTGTATCACACTGCGGGTAACTTTTATATCTGCGCCCTGTACCTGCATATTTCCTTCCATATAAATACTCGATACTTTGCTCCAGGCATCTGCACCACCAATTGCCTTGATATGATTGGCAATTATTTCGTCTGCTGTTTGACCATAAGATGTCGCCAGGCTGAATAAAGCAGCTAATATAAAGATCGAATTTTTGAGATGTTTCATATTGATAAGTTTAAAATTGTGTCCCCGAAAATAGTATTTAGATTTATACCCCGATAGAAATCTTTTTTCGTTATGGATAACAGCTTTACAATCGCAGGTAATCTCGTCGATGTTCACCAAAATGACATTTACCCCGCTGAAATAAAGGTAGAGAAAGGAAAGATCATTTCAATTAAACATATTCACGACTCACCACTCACGACTCACGGCTATATCCTTCCCGGTTTTATAGATTCCCATGTTCATATTGAAAGTTCTATGTTGATCCCATCTGAATTTGCAAGACTGGCAGTAGTGCATGGTACGGTAGCAACAGTAAGTGATCCGCATGAAATAGCAAATGTGTGCGGTATGGAAGGTGTGGAGTTTATGATCGAAAATGGAAAAACCGTCCCATTCAAATTCAATTTTGGTGCACCGAGTTGTGTGCCCGCTACTGTATTTGAAACAGCCGGGGCAACACTGGATGCGAACGATGTGGAAAAACTTTTGAAAAGAGATGATATAAAATACCTGAGTGAGATGATGAATTTTCCCGGTGTGCTGAATGAAGATGCAGAAGTGATGAAAAAGATCGCAACAGCACATCGTTTATTGAAACCGGTGGATGGACATGCGCCGGGATTGCGTGACGAGGCGGCCAAACAATATATTGCTGCCGGCATTACAACCGATCATGAATGTTTTACAAAAGAGGAAGCGCTGGATAAATTGCAAAATGGAATGAAGATCATCATTCGCGAGGGGAGTGCTGCAAAGAATTTTGAAGCATTGATCGGTCTGCTGCATGATTATCCCAATCAAATGATGTTCTGCAGCGACGATAAACATCCGGATAGCCTGGTGATCGGACATATCAATCAATTATGTGCAAGGGCTATTGCAAAAGGAATTGATCTTTTCAAAATTTTAAAAGCAGCTTGTATTAACCCTGTTTTGCATTATCAACTCGATGTTGGGTTATTAAAAGAAGGAAACCCTGCTGATTTTATTATCGTAAAAGACCTGGAAGGATTTGAGGTGATGAAAACATTTATTAATGGAGAGCTGGTTGCTGAGGATGGCCGGTCAAAAATCCAAAGTCAAAAATCAAAACTGATTAATAGCTTTTCCTGTAAAAAAAAGAAAAAGGAAGATTTTGAAATAAAAGGAATGACAGATCAGGAGAAATATCTTTCAAATTGGTTTGTCGATAATGGCGAAGAAAATTTAAGAATACCAGTGATTGAAGCTTTAGATGGTCAGCTAATCACCAATAAAATTTTATGCAAGCCAAAGGTAATTGATCGTAAACTTGAAAGCGATATTGAAGATGATGTATTGAAGATCGTCGTTGTCAATCGGTATAAAAATTCTCCGGTCGCAAAAGCTTTTATCAGAAACTTCCGCCTAACCAAAGGCGCAATTGCTTCATCGGTTGCACATGACTCACATAATATTGTTGCAGTTGGTGCAGATGATGAAAGTATTTGCAAAGCGGTCAACCTGGTAATTGAGCAGAAAGGGGGTGTAAGTGCAGTTAGAAATGGAAAGGAGATGATGTTAGGATTACCTGTGGCCGGATTAATGAGTAATGAAGATGGCTATAAAATTGCGGAATCATATACAGCCATCGATAAAATGGTAAAAAAAGAATTGGGCTCAACATTATCCGCTCCTTTTATGACACTTTCTTTTATGGCTTTACTGGTGATCCCTCACTTAAAGCTTAGTGATAAAGGATTATTTGATGGAGACAAATTTGAATTCGTATAGTTTTAAGCTTTCTCACGTTGTTCTGACGTTAATTCCAAATCTCTTTATTGGTGACGATGCCAATGGCTTGAAAATTAATCCTACATTTAAATATCACATTACGGTATGAGTCAAAATGAAGGATTGAAAAAAACATTAACCCCATTTATGTTGTGGGGTCTTGGCGTTGGCTATGTAATTTCGGGAATGTATTTCGGATGGAACCTGGGTTTGGAAAAAGGCGGTACGCTCGGAATGGCAGTTGCGACAGGAATCATCATGCTGATGTATGTTACATTCTCGTTTAGTTACGCTGAGCTGGCCTGCGCTATTCCAAAAGCGGGAGGCGCCTTCGATTATGCACAAAGGGCATTAGGGAAAGATGCAGGGTTTATTGCAGGCATTGCTCAATCTATAGAATTTATTTTTGCACCTCCTGCTATTGCCTTTGCTATTGGCGCTTATTTTAATTCTCTTTTTCCGCAGATCCCGGTGCTAACTATTGCAATGATTTCATATGTTTTGTTTACTGCCATTAATATATACGGAGTAAAAGAAGCTGCTTCTTTTGCCACCATTGTTACGATAATAGCTATCATCGGTCTCGTGTTATTTTATGTGCTTAGTTTTCCCTCATTCCATTCAAAAAATCTTTCCATCAAAGCACTTCCATCAGGATGGCAGGGCGCTTTTGCTGCCATACCATTTGCTATCTGGTTTTTTTTGGGCATAGAGGGAGTTGCTAACGTTGCGGAAGAATCTTTAAATCCGCAAAAAGATATTAGCAAAGGATTTGCTTTGGCAAT
>Ga0207712_10003287_pt1 | contig 10251 bp, 10 predicted proteins | sample KBSS44metaG_FD_184402 | JGI IMG/M metagenome (GOLD analysis project Ga0207712, IMG submission 184402) | Switchgrass rhizosphere microbial communities from Kellogg Biological Station, Michigan, USA - KBS S4-4 metaG (SPAdes) (version 2) | ecosystem: Host-associated > Plants > Roots > Rhizosphere... | reverse complement strand
TCCAAAGGGGGAATTTGTGGATCCCGATGACCAACTAAGAAATGCCCTCCGAGGCAGAGTCTCTTTTCTTCGCAAGTCCGAGGGTATCAAAAAGGTAGACGTGGGCATCACCAAACCCCTCACTACCCTAGTTAAAGTTTATCCCTCAGCCTGGTCATCATTCCAAGAAGCCATAGCCGACGAAGTTAGGTTGGGCGACTCTACCAGCAACGATAAAGCCCTAACTAAAAATCCTGGAGGGGCGCTGGGGTCGCCTTCGGTGGCTTCGTCTACTATGGTCTATCCTAAAATACGTCCTGACGGAAAAATAGTAAAGGGAGAGGGGGTTTATACCCCGGAGGCCTTCGTAGCCCTCGTAGACCCAAAATACAAGCCCGGAAATAAAGTAAACTATGCTCCAGGCTTTTCGACCGGTACTCCGATAACCAGGACTCTAAAAGACGAGCTGACTAATAACTTGGAAAAATATTCCGCCAAGTTTTATAATATCATCCAAGATATCGTTAGCAACCCAACCAAGGTTTTTTTCATCTATTGCGATGCAGTTATGGGCGTTGGAGGAGTTTTTAGTTTGGGGGTGTGTTTAGCCTACTGGGGCCTGACGTGGAATACTACACCGGAAGGAATAGCACCTTTGGAAGGTGGAAAATCCAAAATGATCAAGAGAAAGTTTACGGTAGTCACGGGTTCCGCTAGTCGAAAGGTTACTAAAGGTGGTCAAATCATATCGTATGGAACCGATGATTCTATTCAATCTGATGCGGCTATTAACAAATTTTTAGAGAATCACAATTCACCTCAGAACGCTTTTGGCGATTTTTCTCAAGTGGTAATAGCCAGTCGCAAACTTCGATTAGGAGTAACTATCAAACACGTGACTAAGGTTCATATAGTCACCCCTCACTGGAATGTATCTTCTAACAATCAAGTGGAGGCTCGAGCTATTCGTTTGGAAGCATTAAATGCGCTCCCTGTGGAGGATAGAGTGGTAGAAGTTTATCTGCATGTAGCCGTCAGGCCAGGTAACCTAAAAGTCAAATTAAGTGATGGTATTACCGTTAACATAGCCAAGGATCAGGTTGGCAACGCCAAACTACCCATAGACCTCCGAATTATGGAAATAGCCGAAAGTAAAGTTTATGAGTCGGCCGCCATCGAGAGACTGTTAAAAGAAGTTTCCTATGATTGCGTAGCTATGTATAAACGAAATGTATTGGCTATTGACGTTGATGGATCTAGAGAATGTGATTATAGAGAATGCAATTATCAGTGTGATGGAATTCCTCCACCTAACAAACGCACCCCTAACGGAGTGTGGGACTACTCCAAAACCATTGGAGAGCTAGATTATTCTACTTATAACCTTTTTTACGGCGATCAGCGTAGAAAAGAGATCATAGCCGTCATTGTGGGAGCATTTGGCCTGAGTAATGACTACTCCTACTCTGAGCTAAAAGCCCTAGCCAAAGTCCAAGACTATGAAGAACCCCTCTATATTTTAGCCATTGATGTTCTAGTTAACGCTAGAGTGACGGTTATTAATCGCATGGGAATGAGATGTTATATCAAAGTAGCTGGAGATCATATTTTCTTGGACACTGAAATTTCATCCAAGGGAGTCAAGGGTTATTCTTTGGTAGAATACACTAATCACCAATTGGCTAGCCATTATAGCACTTTCGAGGAACAACTCTTTGCTATGGAGCAATCCAGAGACTTAACTATTTTACCAAAGATATGCGAAACCCCCACTAAGAATTTACTCAGTAAACTATCACCCCAAACCAAAATAGACTTGGTAGAAGCTATTCTGACAGGGTCAAAGAAGGCCAAGAAGACTCCTTTGGCTAAATTAGTGTTGGAAAAGTTCGAGATGCAGATCATGGTTCTCGAACCTAAGGCGCCCAAAGGATTGGAAGGAATCAAAATAGCTCATACCCTCTATAATTATTTCAAGCCCAAAGCCGGGAAATATTCAGAGGATCGTGAAAAATTAGTGGCTGATGGGTCTACTAGGGTTTACGGCGTAGCCGAGGGAGCGCCCCTCCCTTCGGTCGATCAGTGGTTCAGACTCACTAATAAAACACAAGAAGAAGCTGTTTTGAAGTTATTTGTCGATCGTAGAAAGGGAGCCAAAGAAGAAGCCGCAGAAGAGAGCAAGTTTGGACTGTTTGGCATATTGGATCAAAAGACGGGAAAGTTAAGAATCAAACAGCCCGGTAAAGGATCCGGAATGGCTTGTAGCAGTTGGAAAACTCCATTATTGATTGAAATGCTAATTAACGTGATCAATTATCAAGTCTTTCCAATTAACGAAAAGTCTATTCCGCCTATTTTTAACGAAAAGAAAGCTACCGCCAAAGAAACTAACGCCTTGATAGCCGCTAAATCTCAAATCGAAAATTTATTAAACGAGGTAGATGGGTTGTCCAAAGAAAGTCTCAAAGCCAAAATAGCTGGAATTTTGAGTAGTGGAAAGTTCAACATAAAGATTGATGAAGCAACCACCACCAACCAGATGAAGAATTTATTATATTTTATGACGGTAGCCATTGGCCGCAATCAACGAACAGCGCTGTGTTATTATGTTACGGCCGCGTTGAAAGATGCTGGGGCGTTGCAGTATGTGTGAAGGGCTATAATCTCCCAGATGAAAATTTCTCTCATGGAGAGAAAAATAGTTGACCAGCTGAAACTCATTAATAGCGGAAAAAATAAAAATTAATTTCCAAAATTCGAATATTTTAGTATCCTATTCCCTCGCGCCCCGTTCGATGATTTACCCTCTAACTATTTGGAAGTTTCGTCATTCCACTTTTATAACTGGTTGTTGTATCAATATCGTTACGGTGATTGAGGAATTCAAACGTTCTGGAAAAATAGCGTTTGGTACACTTCCCAAAAAGTTAGGAATTCACCATAAGGGTTATCGGCTGATTTCCGATTGCCTGGAAGATTTAGAGTATTGTATATCGCTAGGAGAAACTAACTATGAGACGGTAGTGCAGCAACCCAACGGGAGATTAATTGATGTGAGATATCGTATAGCTTTTGAAGAGGCCAAAGGCGGTTTTCGGGCTTTTGCCATTAAAATAAATAGTACCGAGCTAACGGAAATGACCAAAAAAGAGGAAAGAGTGGTCAAAAGAATGGGGTGGTAATAACTAAAATTAAGTTGCTCTGAGAGTAGCAAAAATAAAAATATAAAATGGGATGCTTGTTGTTACAAATGTTTAATCCCACCGCTTTGGACTTTTTTGCCGCTTCAAATAGTTCCAACTCTTTGAACATTTCTAATAAATCTTATGTTAAGTTAGAAGTTGTAGGGTTTGCGCTGAAAGCTTATGAATCTGATGGAACTGTGATAGAATATAACCTAAGTGGCATAACTTGGTTCCATTGTGCTGACAATAAACTTCAAACTCTTCCTAAGCTTCCAAATGAAATATTATTCTTAGATTGTTCTCATAACATTCTACAAACCATTTCTGAATTACCCAACAAGCTAAAAATATTAAATTGTTCTTATAATCACCTCCAGGATTTACCAACAATTCCAGAAACATTAAATACTTTGCAGTGTTCTCATAATAACCTGTGTGAATTAAAATCATTGCCAGAATCATTAATTTATCTATTTTGTGATCATAACCCCCTGCTTTTTATCATTCCATGGATTGCAAACTTAGGTTACTCGGAGTTTCCCGAACATCTCAATCAGATTTTCACCATAGTTAATTATCCAAAATATCGTCTGAAATATCAATCATATCGTTATTTGATCACTTACTTAGCGTTAGAAGCCAGACTTTCACCCTCTATATTATCCAACGATCATTTTTGGTTCCCTGTTGAACTTTAACTCGACTCACTTCGACTCACTTCGTTCGTTTGTCTATGACAAACCACAACCACTTAATCAAAGATTTGTTCTTGATATGCGGGATTGTACCTCATTTCACCCCATTTTCTGTATTCTTTGCAACCAAATTCCCATGGTTTTAGCATTACGGTTTGATACCAAAAGACACAGTCCTCTATCGCGTTAGAATCCGATCGTTGTTTGATGATAAGGAAGGTATGGTTACCAGTTACTTGGTCCATCAGATCATAAAACTTCTTTTGGGTGCCACAAATAGTAGCAAAGGCCCATAACTTTTTACGTTCCTCTTCATTGTAATTTCGACCCATGGCCACATAGGCGATGTTAGTACGAAATGCTGGGGGAAAGTCCTTGCAGGCTTGGGTACACCATAACGACAGCAAGTCCCAATGCCTGCTCTTTTTGACCAACATAGTCACATTCCTGGTTTTCCAGACGCTAGAATCATCAGACAGATCATCAAACCACAAAAAGGCTCTGCGTTCTGGTGCTCCTTGAGGATATTTCATGGCTTGATCTTGGCATCTTTTGACAAACTCCGTAAGCTGCTCTTCATTAAGTCCATAACACACGAATAGCGAATGAAAGATCTTTTTGAGCTTGTGATAATCATCTTCCGAACCTATGTAGACTTGACCAACAGGATAGAGATTCTTGCGATAGAAAATAATGTTTTCGGCCAAAACCGTTTTTCCCATACCTGACGGAGCTATTATAGCCATGCCGCAAGCTATGGGCATTTCTTCTATTCGAAATTCATTGATTTTGACTTGGACGATGGGTTTTCGGGGGGCCATCGACCGAGAGAGTTGAGGCTTGACCGACCGAAGGGAGGGAGAGCCGAAAACGAGCGAGGGAGACTGAGACTTTTTCGACCCGAAGCGACCGCAGGGAGCGAGGGAGAAAAAGGCGAAGGTGGGCTCGAAGCGACTGGAGGGAGCGAGAGCCAAGACCCAAAATCCCTCAAGAAAGTTCTTATCCCCTAAGGTCTTAATACTTAAGGGTACTCGAAAATATTTTTATTTTTAACCTAACTCTCCCTTCGGTGGACCCATTAACTCGCTCACTTATTTTTGCTCAGAGTTAAACCCAAGATGGACTCTAAATCTCAAAACGTGATAGTGTGTGTCCTCGCTGGTGCAGCTCTTTTTGTTGCTGTTTGGATGTTATTGAAGCCATCTGGTGGTCATCGCAGTCGAGAAGGCTTCGTAGTAGCTGGCGGACTAAACCACTTGGACTCTATTGATACATACCCTCCTGTTGGCCATGATATGGTGAAACCGGATATCCCTTACCTGGGTCAACCGGTGGAGTCTAGCCTGGATCAGGCCTATGGCATCCCCAGCGCTGGGCAGCGTTATGATGCGTTGTTGGCGAGCAACGGCGAGCCCATCAGTCCTGCTGCTTTGCCGCAATTTAACGTGGATGTCGTGAATCCTAGTAATTTTAATGCACAGGTCCAATTGAGGCTTCCTATGAAGAATAGACAGTTTTTAAGCTCAGATCCCTACAGGGGCGACGTCCAAATCCTCCGTTCGCCTCATTCCTGCGTTATTGATACTTCTATCTACGCAAACAGAGATAGTTTGCGTTATGATGCATTCTGGAGCCCATATTCGAACCTTGCCAGATTTCAAGCACCAATGGCCAAGGCTACTGCTTGTGCTACGGCCAGCGGAGGCACTATTTGTGACACTTGTTAAGATGTTTTGAGTGCATTTCGAAATATTTTGAATTTAATTCTACTCTTAGAGTAGAAGTTTACGTTTTACATAAAAAAGAAACTATATTCATTGCCAGAACTTATAAAATAATTTTGCCACTTTCCTTCTTTAAGAGAGGAAGCATGCTCTATACTTTCAATAAGTTGTTCCAACCAATTATTTCGATTCCGATAGACAATTTCCCATGTAATTCTGATAACTGAATAACCTTTTTCATTAGCTTTACCCATTTTGTACATGTCAGTTTCTTGATGTTCCACAAGTGGAGGCCAGTTCATCATTTGTTTGAAATGATGATCTCCATCTAATTCGATTAGTATTTTACGATTAACAATTCTAAAATCAAATCTGAATCTATATCCCTTTTTACTGAGCAACCAAGGGAAACTTTTCTCTCTGGTTAGATCATAAGATTTACTCAGAGCGTCATATAGTTTCCTTTCTCCTTTCCGGGTGCAAAATGGACACCATCGACCAGAAACAACGTCGAATGGTCTCATTTTAAAGTTATGATCTGAATTTTGATCGCAATTAAACCAAACTTTAATTGAAGAGCATTTGAAAGTTTGTCTAGCAGTCTTTTCATTTGTATCGGACCAAAACTTTGATAATTCGTGAGAAGCGAATGACCTGTTTTTACAAAATTCACACTCTTTTTCACATAATATCTGGGACCCTTTACAACAATAATTACAATCGTTTCTGTTAACGAGGGAACCTAATTTCATATATGCTTCGTGTCCACAAGAGCAATCAAAATAATATTTTCTCCTCACCATTTTGAATACTTCCCTGGGCGTCTGTTTATTTTTGGGCGACCAATATACAGCATAAGGATGAGAAGCGAAAGAAGCTTCTTTGCACATATCACACTTTTCATCGGTGCATAATTTCTTTCCATAACAAAAATTACATCGTTTCACAGTATTCATGCCCTTAAGTGCACTATACGATTCATGACCGCATTCGTCACATATAAAATAAAATTTTTTACTTGTTCCTTTTCTTACCATCCTTGGAGATAATTCATTCTTAGGAGACCACCATTTGGCACTTTCACACGATGCAAACGATTTTTCGAGACAAACTTTACAGCTCTCATCCGAACAAAGCGCGTAAGATTTGCAATAAGGACACCAAACTCCACGTTGCACAGCAGCTGGCATTTGTTGAAATTTGTGACCACATTCCGCATTGTCACAAATAAACCAAACTTTTCTGGCCGAACCCCAAGTTAGATTTTCGGGCCTGATTTTCCCATTATCTTCATACGACCAATGCGCAGATTTCGGATGCTCAGAAAATTTTCTTCCCGGATAATCGATTCGAGGCTTCATCTTAATTTCGATTTTCACCACACAAAAATTTTCTTTTTTCCTAATCGGCAGTGAAAAACCCGCATAAAATTATCATAACCAACTTTAACCAACCTTGACCTCACTTCGTTCGATGCACTTCATCCTAGTAAAACCCCCATCCCCGTCTCCACCCACCCCAGCAACCCCTCAACTCCTGCAACTCTATCAAGATTTCACTTCTTACTTTAGCGATTTGTCATACTGGTCACCCCTCCAACACCTTCATTTACTGAACCCACCACAAGTCCTGCGCAACATCGATTCCGCTCTAATCACCCTTATCACCCAAGGTTACACCCCATTTTGTTCATCTTCTAACTCTTCCGACGTCAATGGCCAGCAATGGCTGTACGGCATTGATCGTTCTGGCCTTCGACCACTTCCCGTAGATCAAAGAATCAAAATATTAATGTTTCACCTACGACAACTAAGAGAGGAAGTGTCTGGATACCCAAGAGAATGGGTATGTCATTGGGTAGATTCGAAAGAAGTCGATCTTCGGTGGTCCAAAGAAAATTAATGATAAAAGTTACTCTCAGAGTAATAAAAAATTGAAAAATATTATTACTTTGTTCACACTTCCATAAAAATGTCCCCCATTCTTACCCTAGACCAATCTCTCATGACCAACATCATTTCATTCATAATGTTTTCTCAACCCTATTCTCAGCCGGTCAAAGAAGCATATCGGAATACTTATCACTTTTTAACTGCTCATGCCCTATATTATCGACTTTTTAAACACCTGATGCCCCCGTTTGCTAAGAGGTGTAAATTAATGCTCGAATACAGTGGTTGCGAGTACTGTTTTACCGGTTTGGCATGTCGAAACGCTGATCCTCCTTATCTAGTCGATGCACTATCATCCAACTCTCGAACTACATTTTCTACTTATGAAGAATTCACCGAAAAGACAGAACAAGATGTAAAAGATATGATTGACCTAATACCTAATGCTTTGATAACCAAAGGGGCACTTCCTTATCAATTTCGTTATCAGATTTCGCCTTTGTCAGTGGCATGTTTCAATTCTCAAGTTCCCCTTAGTTTGATAGAATATATGTTGCAAAAAGGCGCTGATCCCAATGAAACATTCATCCATACGGCTGTAAATTTATCAATTAGCAGCGTTTATGATTTAGAGTTATCTCGTGGTTTTGGAGAGAGAGATAGAAATAATTCCATTCACAGAAGAAACGTTTCTTTGCTAAAATTATTAAAAGAGTACGGAGGAAAAAGTATATGTAAAGATACTGGTTATCAAATAATGTTTGGGGATAAACCGTTAATAGTAACGGAGGACGATTTCCCAGATTTACCTCCGTTGGTGGATTAAACTAAAAGTCTTTCCTAGAAAGACGAAAAACTAAATAAATACATTCCCAAACCTATTACGACAATCTCATTCATGAGTTTGGACGACTCCACCTTAATTCACATCTTTTCTTTCATCACTCCGGGAGATCATACTCTGGATAGCGTAAGAAAGACCAAGATATGCTTAATAACTATGGCTCCCACTAATAAATTAATATTTAACGCTTTATTACCTCGAATAGCTCGGTTATCTAAATTAGAGAAAATCATAGCCAAATATGTGATTGATTCGTCAGATCCGCTTTATTTAATTAATGCGCTAAGCATAGGCATAGGAGAACCCATAACTTACATTAATTTCAACGATGCGGTCGAAGCCGATATAAAAACATTATTAAGTATCTACCCCCCGACTCTTAACTATTAATTCTGGGAAAGTAGGACTAATTCGGTTCGGATTATCTCCGCTCGCTGTGGCGTGTTTAAATCCATGCGTACCTACTAGCGTAGTAGAATACTTGTTGAATCTCGGAGCAGATCCCAACCAAATTTATCTGATAAGCACTCTTAATATATTAGTTAGTCCTCTTTGGGATGTGGAAAAGCGCGGGGAGGTAGCCTTAGACATAGAACCCCGATTTGTTAACGTAGCAGAGCTATTGAAAAAATATGGTGGCATTAGCGCGTGCGAAAATTTCGGCCCGATAGAGTCAGCGGAAATAGTCACAGGCTAAAATGAAAAAGTAAATAACTAACTCGCATTTCTTATTTCTTCGCTTCTCGACCCCTTTACTTCCTCTCACTTCGTTCGTTGCTGTCTCTCTTCGTTCGATGACCATCAAATACACTCTAGCTGTTCTCAAAGCTTGGGAAGAATTAATATTAGCAAAGAATTATGAACCAATAGAAGATTTAGAATTGGATGAAGAAATTAGAACGCGATTTAAATTAGAAGAGTATGACATATACTCTGAATTCTTTACTGTGATGGCTAAATTCATAAATCCTCGTATTTTTGCTTGTGTTTTGGTATCAGACGTGGCCACCAAAGCCGGATTCCCCGAGTTTTGCAATCTTCCTATACCAACTCAACCAAACCATTTAGACTATCCTTCCTATGCCAACCCACCAGAAGGGTTAGCGGATTCTTATTTTCATCATCCTCAACCTTGGATTGACGCATTTGTTAAAGTTAGAAACCCTACTGCTTTTCCTGTATGCGTTTTTTATCCTGCCTTCCAAGGAGATACGGCCCCTTGGTACGAAGTGGGAAAGATAATGGATTTCGATCGTGTTTCGGCCAAATTAATAGAAATGGAAATTTCTGACGATGACAAACGGTGGGAAAACTTTTTGAGCAATGACCTTGGGTCGGATGAGGACGAAAGCGAAGAATACAAAGTCAGTCATGAAAATATTCACCAAAGAATCAACTATTATTTGGAAATTCCGTTGAGATTATTCTCGTTCTCCGAAAAAGTCTTTAGAGAACCAAGAGATCCTAAATTCAAAGCTCCTCATCGAGTTAAGATTGTGGAATTACAATCCAATACCCAATTCAACATAAATTACTGGGCGTTAGGTTTGGGATGTGACTTTCCTATCATAGAAGCGTTATTTTATTCAGGGGCATTTGATAAATCCGATTCTCGGTCTCTTTATGTTTAACTCGCTCCGACTCGCTCCGACTCGTTACTCCCAGAGTAACCATCGTCACCTTTCTTACTCATCCTACAAATACGAGTCACTCACCGACAGCCTAGCATACTTACTTTTAGTTTGTTGAGGAGGTAAATTCCAACTAGGATCATATCGAACATTATCCCCCAAGTCTCTCAACGGTAACCTATTTACTACCGTAGGGTCCGGGTGAGGGGGATAAAAAACGGTATAACCCCCAGTTCGGAAATCGTGGGAACGAAAATAGCTGGAATCTGAATAATTATCCCACTCTGGAGGAGCCGCATTT
>Ga0207712_10003284_pt1:0-2500 | contig 10258 bp, 4 predicted proteins | sample KBSS44metaG_FD_184402 | JGI IMG/M metagenome (GOLD analysis project Ga0207712, IMG submission 184402) | Switchgrass rhizosphere microbial communities from Kellogg Biological Station, Michigan, USA - KBS S4-4 metaG (SPAdes) (version 2) | ecosystem: Host-associated > Plants > Roots >... | reverse complement strand
GGCCTGGGACTAGCAACCGGCAGCTGTGTCCGGTCCATCGAAAAATCTGGATCATATTCGCGGGAGTGATCAAGCCCGTAGACCATCCGGAACCCTACTGCGTGGGGTCCGGGCTTAAGCGAGCCCCAGAGCAACTTTTCCTGGGCACTTACTGAAAATCTCAAAAGAGTCAAACTGATAAAAATTGCAACTGAAATGAAAAAAAGGCTATGAATTTGAACGAAGCGGCTAGAGCACATTTGTAAAACCTTCCTCTATAAACTCTCTTCGGTTAGGTCTCCAAAAATGTATTTTTGATTGACCCGCTGGACTATGGGGTTAGCGATCCAAAAACGTGGAGCGGGCGACGAGGCTCGAACTCGCAACTTTCAGCTTGGGAAGCTGACACTCTACCATTGAGTTACGCCCGCACGTTTGCGATTATTTCACGTGTTGTCATCAATTTCAATCTCCTTCGAATAGAAAAAAGTCGACCCTGATAACGACGGTGGGACGTACCCTTTTCTCCGATTGGTTTTGTTCGTGGGCTCTGTATAATCACCATATATAATTCACTGATATGTCAAAGCCTTTTAGCTACGACGTTGTTCCTTATCCGGGTGGTCTTTTTGGCCAGACCCATCCGGATGTGATGGCAACTGGAGCTGCTTACCTTGGAATGGAGCCGGCCGATCCTGAGCACTGCCGCGTTCTAGAACTCGGGTGCGGCGATGGTTCAAATCTTCTCGCGTTCGCATCTGCACTGCCTGAAAGTAAATTTGTTGGCATCGATCTATCCGAACTTCACATTGTCAAAGCCCTTGATTCGGTCGCGACATTAGATCTGAAAAACATTTCATTCGAGCAAAAGAACGTGATGGATCTTGACCGGGAAAGCATCGGCGAGTTCGACTTTATCATCGCTCACGGCCTTTATTCCTGGGTGCCGAACGAAGTTCGCGAAAAGGTGCTTCAGATATACGCGGAATCGCTAACTCCCAACGGCGTGGGTTTTATTAGTTTTAATGCCTATCCGGGATACAAGATCTCTGAAATGTTTCGTGACATGATGCGGTTTCACACCCGAGATATCGACGACCCTATGGAAAAGGTTCGTAGTGGCGTAGGGTTATTGAAATTCTTAAGCGAATCCACCGAACCTAATGGGTTGAGCCAATTTCTCTACAGATCCGCATTTCATTCAATATCGGAGCGACACCCGCAAAATGTTTTTCACGACGAATTTGCCTCGATCAATCAGGCGTTTTATTTGCACGAATTTGTTGACCATCTGAAGCTCCATCGGCTGCAGTTTCTTTCCGAGTCCGCCCAATTTTCTACCGCCCGAGTCGCCGCCGAAACGTCCGAAGCGATCGCATCGCTGGGATTGGACGATGTCGGACGTCAACAATATCTCGACTTCGTCGCGTGCCGAAGTTTCCGAAACACGCTGATCTGCAAGAACGATGTAATCCTCAAGCGCGAACCAACGGACGAGATTGTTAAAAACTTCTTCGTCGCATCCCCGTTTCAGCCCTTCATGGATTCACCGGATAAGCCACCGTCGCAGATCAGCGGAAAATTTGTCGGACCGAGCGGAGAATCAATAGAGATCAACCAATCGCTAACCGCAGCAGCTTTGACGGTTCTCTCTCGCATTTGGCGTCGTGCCCTTTCGCTGGACGAATTGCTGCGTGACGCTCAGGAGCTCCTGGGGAAAAAGGGCGAAGCGGTGTCGGCCGATGATACAAAATTAGTTGCCGGGAATCTCCTCGGGATGTATCAACTCGGTTTGATCGAGTTTCATCGTTACCGGGCTGCATTCAATACCGCTATTCCAGAGTTTCCCCGCATAACGCCCTTGGCTCGCTGGCAATTGGCAAATGAATACAGATCATTGACGACCGCAATCGGCTTAAGCTTTGAACTCAGTGACGATCTAACTCGTTTGTTGTTGATCTTGCTGGACGGAACTCATGACCGTGCGGCTCTGATCGGCGAGATTCAAGAAAGAGTGCAGGTCCCGGATGAGATGCGGCCGGAATTTGAAAACCAGCTGCCGGGCATTGTCGATTTCAAACTGGCGAGACTGGCGGAATGTGGAATGCTGACGGAATAACAGTTAGAGCAAGCCTCCTCAGTGAGCCCTCAGCAACATCTCGATCAATTCCCTGACCGCTCCTTTTCCGCCGCGGTTTCCCGTTACGAAATGCGCCGCCGATCTCGTTTCGGACACGGCATCTGCCACGGCCACAGACAATCCTACATGCTTCATCAACTCAATGTCGCCAAGGTCATCGCCTATGAAGCAGGTTTCTTCAGCGGTCAATCCGGACGTCGCCAAAATACTTTCAAAATCTTTGACCTTATCGGCCGACTTCAATTTCAGGTGATGTATCCCGAGCTCCTCAGCCCTTCTGCTAATGATCCTTTCGGCGTCACGTCCGGAGATTATGCCCGAATAATTCCCCGCCGTGTGCCACATCGCGATTCCCTGCCCGTCGCGGACATGGAATACCTT
>Ga0207712_10003283_pt1 | contig 10260 bp, 9 predicted proteins | sample KBSS44metaG_FD_184402 | JGI IMG/M metagenome (GOLD analysis project Ga0207712, IMG submission 184402) | Switchgrass rhizosphere microbial communities from Kellogg Biological Station, Michigan, USA - KBS S4-4 metaG (SPAdes) (version 2) | ecosystem: Host-associated > Plants > Roots > Rhizosphere >... | reverse complement strand
AGATATGACCCGCGAGCAGCAGCGCGCCGATGACACCGACTGCATACACCGCGAAGGCGACGGTGACCATGAACAATGAGAAGTGGTCACGCGCCCGATAGAGGCCGTAGAGCGGGCTGGGCACGGCGGCGAACGCCATCACTGCCAGAAAGGCGAACGCCACGGCCCAGAATGCGCGCCGATGACGCCGGCTGCCCACCACCTCGCGCGCTCCAGCACCGTGGACGGACCGCTCGCGGGTCTCGGTGCTCGCGCTGCATCGTGAAGCAGCGCTCCGTCGGAGGGTCGTCACCACGGCGTCGGCCCCTCTCTTTCGGATGTGCGTCGATGATTGCCTCATGGAGCCGGGCCGATTTACGCCGCCGCCACCACCCCGAGGGCGGTGTTCGACACGGCGCCGGCGAGCGACAGACGCTCGACCCCCGGCCCGTGTGCGATCACGGATCGGCTGCGGACGGCGTCGGTCACGAACCGTGCCGACCTGGCCAGCCAGCGGGCATGGAGCTCGATCAGATCCGCCGGTGTCTCCGAGCGGATCGACTCGAGCCGGTCCTTCGGATAGTCGATGAGCACCAGCGCGCATTCCTCGCTGGTCCACACGCCGAAATGCCTGCTCACTGGTACCTCCTTCTTGACGAAAATTTGTGACGAGAAGAACGGCAAGCGGGGCGTGCACGGCGTCCAAGACCTCTGTCCCGCGCGAGCGTCAGCCATCGGCTACCGACCCGCGGCGACGCCGTTCGGCGCGACGAGGACCTTCATCGTCTCGGCCGCACGGAGGAGCTCGAAGGCCCTCGGCGCCGGTCGAGACTGAAGCTCGTACGCGCGGTCCTCGGTGAGGACCATGGCACGCATGAGCGATCCACCTACGCAGCCACTTGGTCGTTCCAGCGAAGCGTCTCCGCCAGCGCCATGCCGACGACCTCGCCCGGCAGCTTCGATGCTTCGGCCAGATACCAGCCGATGACCTCGCGGGCGGCATCGCCGAGCGGACCGGCCCAGTCGCGGAACAGCTCGCAGACGACCGCGAGCGCCGAGCTCGGCACGGCGCCGGCGGCCGTCATCCGCTCGATCGCGGTGCGATGCATGACCTGCGACCGGCCACCCACGGCGTCGGCCACGAACATCGCGTCGTAACCGTTCTTCAGTGCCTCGACCGTCGCAAGGGCGAGGCAGACCTCCGTATGGAGGCCGCCGATGATCAGCCGCTTGCGCCCCGTCGCCGCCACCGCGTCGCGGAACGCCTGATTCTCGAACGCGTTCATCGTCGACCGGTCGATCGCGTCGACGCCAGGCAACTCGGCGAGGATCGCGGGTTGCGTCGGCGCGAAGACGCCGCTTTCGACCCCCACCGACGACAACACGATCGGCATGTCGAACGCCTTGGCCGTCCTGGCCAGCCATCGGGCATGGAGCTCGACCAGATCCGCTCCGGTCTCCGAGCGGATCGCCTCGAGGAGCTCCGTCTGATAGTCGATGAGCACCAGGGCACTGTCGTCGCTGGTCCACACTCCGAGATCCGTATTCATCGTTGCCTCCCGGCAAGATTGCGTGGGCAACGACGCTAGGCGCGAGTGGACCAGGTGTCCAAGACCTGTCTACCGCGCGATCGTTAGCCGTGGGCTATGAATGCCGAGCGGGCTACAGTCGCGCCGGCTGCACGGCCAGCGCGGGGCGCTCGCCGGGGTCGCCGAGCCGGAACGCGGCCGGGTCGACGCAAGACGCGTTCGTCGCTATGGCGTCGACTGCAGTTGTGGAGTCGTGCTGACCAGTTTGACCAGGCGCCGCTCGGTCTCGGCGTCCGATGGCACGAACACCTGGAGGCGGATGCCCGAGCGGGGAGTAAGCCACGTGTTGGACACCTGGAAGTGAAGAACGCCGACGATCGCGTTGCGAAATGTCCGGGTCTTCGAATCCTCGACCTGTGCGACTGCGTGATGGCCCCACAGCTCGGCGAACTCTGGAGAGGCCGCCTGGAGCCGGGAGACCAGGTCTCTCCATAGCGGATCGGCGACATGCTCGGCCATCGCGACGCGGAGGTTCGCGACCATCCGTGCGGCGGTTGCTTCCCAGTCCACATTGCTCCGGCGGAAGGCCGGGTCGGTAAAGGTCAGCCAGACGCAGTTGCGTTGGTCGGTGGGTATTGCGTCGAGATCGCGGAACAGCCAGCGCAGCGCGGTGTTGTAGGCGAGCAGGTCGTACTTGCCGCCTTGCACACAGGCCGGGTACGGGTCAAGCTTGGCCAGCACGTCCCGCATCTGTGGGGTGACGGCGTCGCACTCGGCCGTCGTCGCCGGGTCTCGAGTGCCGGCCAGGGTGAACAGGTGGCTGCGTTCATCGTGGTCGAGGCCGAGCGTTCGGGACAGGGAATCGAGCACCTGGTCAGACACGTTGATGTCGCGGCCTTGCTCGAGCCACGTGTACCAGGTCGTGCTCACGCCGGCGAGTTGCGCGACTTCTTCCCGGCGCAGCCCCGGCGTGCGGCGACGCCCGAGATAGATCACCCCGACTTGCTCGGGCGAAAGCCGCTCCCGTCGGCTGCGCAGAAACCCGGCGAGCTCGGCACGCCGTAAGCGCGCCGGACTCTCGGAACCCGTAGACGCCACCACTGTCGCCATCGTCAGCCTCCTAAGCTGGTGGATCTGCCACCAGTATAAATGGCGCCCCGCTACTGGATTGACCGCCGTTTATCGTCGTGGTCATGTCGCCGCCGTCAGTCGTCGGATCGGTTTCATGCCGTCGAGGACGCGTCCCAGGGGGTCGCCGCGGCCGCGCAGGCGACGCCGGCTATCTGAGCGGACTACCGGTCGTACAGCGACAACAACCCGGTTGACGAAAAAAGGTCGATGAGGAGACCACCGTGAAGCTCACTGTCAACGGCCTCGAGGTTGACGTCGACGACCGCCATGCCAACACTCCGCTGCTCTGGGTGCTCAGAGAGGTTCTTGACATGCGCGGCACGAAGTTCGGGTGCGGCGCGGGCTTCTGTGCCGCGTGCACGGTTCTGATCGACGGTCGCAACGTGAAGTCGTGCCAGACAGTCACCGAGCGCGCGGTCGGCAAAGGTGTGACGACCGTAGAGGGAGCCTCCGGGCCCGTAGTCAACGCCGTCCGCGACGCGTGGCACCGCGGCAACGTCGTGCAGTGCGGGTACTGCCAGCCCGGCCAAACACTCGCGGCGGTCTCGCTTCTCGCGTCAGACCCATCCCCGGACGACGCCAAGATTGACCAGTGGATGAGCGGGAACCTGTGCCGGTGCGGGACGTACCCGCGGATTCGAGCCGCGATCCACGAGGCGGCGGAGGCGCTCAGCACGGGGATTGACCCTGGTGCGCCGACGGCGCCGGCGGAGCCCGAGTTCCAGCGGCTGACCGCACAGGACGCTGCCGATCCCGTCCATCCGTATATCCGGATCCGCGAGGACGGGACGATCGTCGCGTACTCGAGCCAAATCGAGATGGGACAGGGAATCCACACCGGCCTCGCGACGATCGTCGCCGAGGAGCTCGACGCGGAGTTCGAGCGCGTCCGAGTCGTCAATGCCGCGAACGGGCGAGGTCCCAACGGAGACGTCTACGGAAACCCCGAGTTCGGCAGTGCGTTCCAGTTCACGGGAGCGTCGAACTCGATGAAGGGCATGTGGCTGCGCTACCGGTTGGCCGCCGCTCAGGCACGGGCGCGCCTCGTGGCCGCTGCCGCCCAGGCGTGGGAGGCGCCCGCCGACGAGATCGAGACCGAGAACGGCGTCGCCCGGCACGCTCCGAGCGGAAGGCAGGCGACCTTCGGCGAGCTCGCGGCCCGGGCCGAGCAGCTTGCGGTCCCCGACGGCGTGGAACTGAAGGACCCCACCGACTACAAGCTGATCGGGCGAGAGGGACGGCTGCGCGTGGACGCGGTGCCGAAGATTCTCGGGACCACCCAATACACGATCGACGTGACCGTGCCGGGGATGCTGAGTGCCTTGGTGCTGCACCCGCCGCGGTTCGGCGCCTCGGCCGCGTCGGTCGACGACAAGGCGGCGCTCGCGGAGCCCGGCGTGAGCGCGGTTGTCCCGATCGAGGAGGGCGTCGCCGTTGTGGCCGAGACGGTCGCCGACGCGCAGCGCGGACTGAAGGCTCTCGTGGTCGAATGGGACGACACGAACGCTGAGCGGCGGAGCACCGACGAGCTACTGGCCGAGCACCTGCGGCTGCTCCAGTCAGGCGAGAACGCCGCGACCGCTCGCGACGACGGCAACGTCGACGCGGCCCTGGCAGACGCGGCCTGGACGGTCGACGCGACGTACACGTTGCCGTACCTCGCTCACGCCCCAATGGAGCCGAACAACGCGGCCTGCCGGATGCGTGAGGACGGCGTGCTCGAGGTGTGGGTCGGGTCAGAGACGCCCGAGTACGTGAAGATGAACGCCTCCTCGATCGCCGGCATCGAGAAGGAGCAGGTCGAGGTACACATCACCTACGCCGGCGGATCGTTCGGACTCCACTCGACCGCGGAGCACGATCCGACCTCCGAGGCGGTGCAGATCGCGCGCGCCCTCGACTGGCAGCACCCGATCAAGGTCCAGTCGCTCCGCGAAGAGGAGTTCAAGGTCGGCCGCTACCGCGCGATGGCCGCTCACCGTGTCCACGCCGGCGCCGACTCCGAAGGTCGACTGACCGCCTGGCACCAGCAGATCGTCGCCGAGCCAACGTCGGTGGACCTGCCGTTCTTCCGCGACGTGCTGTTCACGAACGACGTCGACCGGCTCACGACATCCGGTGCGGTCGACCCGCCGTACGCCGTCGAAAACTTCCGGCTCGAGTCGACCGACTTCGAGTCGCGGATTCCGATAATGGTCTGGCGATCGATCGGCAACTCCCATACCGAGTTCGCTCGCGAGTCGGCGATCGACGAGCTCGCGATCGCGGCCGGCCGCGACCCGGTCGACCTGCGACGCGAGGTCCTCGCCGCCAGTCCGCGCACGGTACACGCGCTCGAGCTCGCGGCCGAGCGCGCTGACTGGGGATCGCCGCTGCCCGAAGGTCGCGCCCGCGGAATCACCAGCTCGGCTTTCCTCGGGCACAGCGCTCAGATCACGGAGGTCTCGCTTGACGCCCGCGGCCGGGTCCACGTCGACCGGATCGTGTTCGCGCTCGACTGCGGGCGAAACGTCAACCCCGACCTGATACGCGCGCAGGTGGAGGGCGGGCTGCTCTGGGGGCTGGGCGCGGCGGCGTGGGGCGAGATCCGTCTCGGCGAGGGCGGCGACCTCGTCACACAGAACTTCGACACCTATCCGGTTGTCCGGATGCGTTCGGTCCCGCAGATCGAGGTGCACTTGATCGACTCGGCCGAGCCACCGACCGGAGTCGGCGAGATCAGCGTCCCCTCGGTCGCTCCCGCACTGGCGAACGCCATCGCAGCGCTCACGGGCACCCGGATTCGCGAACTCCCCTTCTCGAAGACGATCAAGATCTACTAACGGAAGGTCATGGCAAATGCCTGACGTCACCATTACCCCGAGCGAGGACGGCCCGTACATCGTCTCCGGGGCCGTCACGCTCGTCGCGCCCGATGGGCACGTGATCGAACACCGGGACCCCATGTCGATGTGTCGCTGCGGCCAGTCCTCGAACAAGCCGTTCTGCGATGGCACGCACATCGCCATCGACTTCGACGGAACGCTCGCGAACTGACGTGATCGTCGCCATTGCCGGAGCACACGGGAAGATCGCGCTGCGCCTGACGCGGCTGCTGAGCGCCGACGGCGACAGCGTGATCGGGCTGATTCGAAACCCCGACCAGGCGACGGACGTCAGCGACCGCGGGGGCGCTCCGGTGCTCTGCGATCTGGAGAGCGCGAGCGAGGGGCAGATCGCCGCGGCGATCAACGGTGCCGACGCAGCTGTGTTTGCCGCGGGGGCCGGAGGCGGTGGCAGCGCCGCACGGACGCTGACGGTGGACCGGGACGGTGCGATCAAGCTGCTCCGCGCGGCCGCCAAGGCGGGCGTCCCGCGCTACCTGATCATCAGCGCGGGCGGCGCGGAGGACCCGCCGGACGGCGACGACGGTCTCAGCATCTACCTCCGCGCCAAGGCAGACGCCGACGCGGCCGTGCAGTCGAGCGATCTCGAATGGACGATCTTGAGACCAGGCCCACTCACCGATGACCCCGGCGCCGGGCGCGTACGCGTGGACCCGACGCCCGGCCAAGGCACGGTCCCGCGTGATGACGTCGCCGCCGCGCTGGCTCGCCTACTGCACGACGAGCGTGCCGCGCATCGTGTGCTCTACGTCAACGGCGGAGATCGGCCGCTCGACCACGCGCTCGACGCTGTGCTGTCCGGCTGAGCCGGGCGACACTTCCGCCGTGCACGCGGTCTGTCGCCGGATAGAGAGGCCGACCCGGCGCTGCGCACCGTCTGGGTCAGGTGGATCCGGGGAACCGCTGCTCGGCATCCACCGCCGCGGCGCCGAGGGCCGCTGCGACGTCTTGGCCGGCGTAGGCCGCGCGCAGCGCCTCGGTCCAGCGCAACGCGATCTCGCGGTAGTGGGGCGTCGGGGTCACGAGCACCGTCGCGTGCTCGTCGAGCAATCGGCGCGACACGGCGGCGAAGTCGCCCCACGGGGCCGTGAGCGCCTGGAAGCCGGGCGCGTCCCACGTGCTCTTGCGCGTCGGGTTCATATTGCCCTCGCCCGCCGAGCGCAGGAGGAACGGCTTCGACGCAGCCCAGGCGATGAAGTCCCGCGCCGCGCGTTTGTCGCGCGACGCGGCGGTCATCGCCAGCGACCATGTCCAGAGGTTCGGACGCCGCTCGCCCGTCGGGCCGGCCGGGGGCAGCGCATAGCCGATGCGCCCCACCAACTCGGAGTTGCGGTCGTCCTCGAAGAACGCCACGTAATGGTCGGAGTCGACGAGCAGGGCGTAGCGCCCGCGCCCGAAGTCGAGCGCGAGCTCGTACCAGCGCTGGTCGGTCCAATCGACCGGGCCGGCATCGCGCAAGGCCTCGATGAAGTCCGCGGTGACGGCAACCGCGTCGGCGTCGGCGAACGCAGCGCGCCCGTCCGGGTCGAAGTCGCGCCCGCCGCAGCTCCATAGCTGGGTCGCGAAGCCCGTGTACATCGTGTGCCACTCGCCGCGGCCGCGCTGACCGAAACCTCTGACCTGCCCGGCACTGCCGCGCACGACGTTGCGCGCCACGGCGAAGTAGTCATCCCAGGTCTGCGGGACTTCCAGCCCTCGCTCGGCGAGGATGTGCGGCACGAACGCGAGGTTGTAGGACTCGCAGTTGACGGGGACCTCCAGGAGCGGACCGGCGCCGAGCGGATCACCCGCGCGTCCGGTCCAGCGGTTGACCTCGAGCAGACGCGGCAGGAAGTCCGCGAGGTCGAACTCGCCATCCACGGCGGCCAGGTGCTCATCGAGCGGCTCGACGAGGCCCTCGCCCACGTGCTCCCAGAGCAACACCGGCCCCGACATGAAGACGTCGGCGGCATCGTCGCCGCTGAGCCGAGCTCCGATCTGGTTGGAGAAGTACTCGTCGCTCGTGAGGATGCGGACCTCGAGGCGATGACCTGTCTGCGCCTCGAACTCGGCGGCGTGCCGCTGCACCGATGCGACATACGCGTCCGTGTCCGGCGCGAGGTAGCGGACCGTGCCCATCGACGCGCGAGAGCCTATGGCGGCGGTGTCGGGCCGGTCAACCGATGCCCGCGACCGCCCAGCGGAGGTGTAGCTAACCCCCTAGGGGTATCGTGGCGGATCCCGGAGGATACCCCCATAGGGTATCTGCCAAGGAGGAACGTCATGTCCACCCGTTCTCTGCTCGCCGCCACCACGAAGGTCGCCATGCCGTCACCCGCGCCAGCGGCCCAGCCGCCCTCGCGGCGACGGCCGGCGGTGGTCGTCGCGGGCTCGCTGCTCGCCGGCCTCGCCGCCGCGGTCGCGCTCGTCGCCGGCCCGCTGGCGGGCGGCCGGGAAGCCGTGATCACCGGCGGGCTGCTGCTCGGCTTCGCCGCCGGCTGGGCGCTGCTGGCCGTGTTGTCGGCGCGCTTCACCCACCGCCCGCAGCGGTGGGCGGCCGTCCCCGCCGCCGCGATGGGCATCAGCGGCGCCGGGCTGATCGCGCTCGCGCCCGGCGCCGGCACGCTCAGCGCGCTCGGCTGGGTCTGGCCGCCGCTGCTGCTCGTGCTCGTGACGTGGATGATCGTGCGTGCCCGCCGCCGGCCCGCCAGCCGCCTGCAGCCGTGGCTGCTGTATCCCATCTTCGGTGCCCTCGCGCTCACCGCGATCGGCGGGGGCTATGAGACGGTCGCCAACGCGACCGACCAGCCCGTGGCGCACATCGCCGGTAGCCGCCTGATCGACGTCGGCGGCGGGCGCCGGCTGTACATCCGCTCCGCCGGCTCGGGGGGCCCGACCGTCATCCTCGAACCGGGGCTCGGCGAGTCCGCCCGCGAGATGGCGCGCTGGATCGCCCCCGACGTCGCACGCACCACGACGGTCGTTGTCTACGACCGCGCCGGTCACGGGCGCAGCGACGCTGAGCCGGCCGGCGGCGCCGACGCCGCGCGCGATCTGCACGTCCTGCTGCGGCGCGCGCACGTCCCCGGGCCCTACGTGCTCGCCGGGCATTCGCTTGGCGGCATGTTCGCGCTGAGCTACGCCCACCGCTACCCGGCCGAGGTCGGCGGCATCGTCCTGCTGGACTCCATGCACCCCCGCCAGCACAACGCGTTTGCCGGCATGGACCCGCTGCTCGCGCTCGTACCGACGCTGGCGCGGACCGGGCTCGCGAACCTGCTCTTCGATCGCAAGGACGGTGATCCGACGGCGCAGGCCCGCCAGGTCGTCCGCGATGTCGAGGAGATGCCCGCCGAGCTCGACCGGGCCGCCAGGCTGATCAGCCTCGGCAACAAGCCCCTGATCGTCCTCAGCGCCGGCACCGGCTCGCTCCCGGGCTGGGCCGCGCAACAGGACGACCTCGCTTCGCTCTCGACCGGCAGCGTCCACCGGACCATCCCCGGCGCCACGCACGCGTCCCTCATCAACGACCATGTCGACGCGGCCCAGTCGAGCCGCGCCATCCGCGACGTCGTCAAGGCAGTGCAGAGGGCCGGCGGGTGATGGGCGGTGGTTGCAAGGCGGAGTGTGGCGGGCGTACAGTCGGCGCGGTTTCTGGGGGCGACGGACAGCGCCGTCACCCCCCGGTCTAGCGCCTGTTGGGAGGTGGCCATCGTGTACGCGAGGCTCGGTCGCAGTTGCTTCGAGCACCAGCGCGCGGTGCTCGTCGGTTGGCCGGCGGTCTTGGCCGCCGCCGAGGACGCGCTGCCGCTCAACTCCCTCTCACCCAGAAAGGACAGCGCACCGTGAGCGCCAGCGAAGATCAGTTCACCCGGGACGCGGCCGGATTGCCGGAGGCCCGAGCCACCGAAGTCGTCCGGCTCTCCGACGGCGACACGTTCGAGCTCGAGCTCGCGCCGGTCCGCAAGCGGATCGGCGACGCCGAGGTACGGATGCTCGCCTACAACGGCTCGATCCCCGGTCCCACGCTGCGCGTCCCCGAGGGCGCGGAGATCGAGGTCAACGTCATCAACCACGGCGATCTGGAAGCGACCGTGCATTGGCACGGCCTGCGGCTGGAGAACCGCTACGACGGCACGCACGAGACGCAGGCGCCGATCCCGGTCGGCGACAGCTTCACCGCGCGCGTGGCGTTCCCGGACGCCGGCCTCTACTGGTTTCACCCGCACATCCGCGAGGACTACGGCCAGGAGATGGGTCTGTACGGCAACGTCCTCGTCGACCCCGCCGACGCCGGCTACTGGCCGCCGGTGCATCGCGAGGTCCTGCTGACGCTGGACGACATCCTCATCGAGGACGGCCAGGTCGCCGCGTTCAGCCGGACCGAGACCACGCACGCGGCGATGGGCCGCTTCGGCAACGTGCTGCTCGTCGCCGGCGAGCCGGAGCTGGAGCTGTCGGCCAGGTCCGGCGAGGTCGTGCGCTTCGGGATGACCAACACCGCCAACACCCGCGTCTTCAAGGTCACGCTGCCCGGCGCGCGGATGAAGCTCGTCGGCGGCGACAGCGGCCGCGTCGAGCGCGAGCAATTCGTCGAGGAGGTCGTGCTCGCACCGTCCGAGCGCGTGCTGGTCGACGTCCTGTTCGACGCGCCCGGCGAGCTCGCGCTGGAGCACCACACCCCCGACCGCGTCTACCGGCTCGCCACCATCGCCGTCGGCGACGAGCCGGCCGAGCCGCTGCCGGCCGAGCAGTTC
>Ga0207712_10003274_pt1 | contig 10277 bp, 5 predicted proteins | sample KBSS44metaG_FD_184402 | JGI IMG/M metagenome (GOLD analysis project Ga0207712, IMG submission 184402) | Switchgrass rhizosphere microbial communities from Kellogg Biological Station, Michigan, USA - KBS S4-4 metaG (SPAdes) (version 2) | ecosystem: Host-associated > Plants > Roots > Rhizosphere >... | reverse complement strand
CAAGGGACGATAAATAGAATTACCAAACGTTGACAACATAAAGATCAAAGCCATGCTAAAACATTATTTCAAGATCGCAGTACGAAATCTTGGTCGTCAAAAGATCCTTTCGTTTATCAACATATCGGGCTTGTCAATCGGTCTTGCCTGCTTTTCATTATTTCTTTTGTATGCGGTGAATGAATTCAGCTTTGATCGCTTTCATAAAAATTCAAATAATATTTATCGTGTTTATCGCTGGACAAATGCTATGGATGGTCGTGAAGCGGAAGGCGATGTTTATATGCCATCTCCACTCGGTCCTGCAATGAAAGCTGATCTGCCGGATGTGGCAAATTATGTTCGTTTACGTGATGGCTGGGGTGAAAGTTTTATTAAAGTTGACGGAGCTGTGAGGCGTATGAATATGTCTTACGCGGATCCTTCTCTTTTTACAATTTTTTCTTTTCCATTAAAATTTGGAACAGCACAAGGCGCATTGAAAGAATTACAAGATCTTGTTATAACAAGATCAAAGGCAAAAGAGCTTTTTGGAACTGATAATGTAGTTGGCCGTACGATCGAAATAAAAATTGAAGAATCATTTGTTCCATTTACGGTAACTGCGGTGGCTGAAGATATTCCTGCCAATTCTTCTATTCAATTTGACCTGCTTGGCAATTTCAATTACATGGAAACAACTAAGTCGGGCAAAAGAGGAGTTAACAACTGGAACAGGTCATCATATATTACTTATGTTCAGTTGAACGATGGCAGCGGTTTAGTAAACGATGCGCAAAAACTCGGAGCATTCCGGCATAAATATTACCCAGGGGAAGAAAAAGAATTAAAAGATAGAGGGTATAAATGGGAAGGGAATAACCCGCCTGTTCGATTTGGTTTGCAACCACTAAGGGCAGGACATACAGATACAAAAATATTTGGCGGTTCTGTCGAACAGGTCAATCCAAAAACTATCTGGATCTTATTAAGTATTGCAGCAGGGGTTTTATTAATTGCTTGTATCAATTTTACAACGTTGGCAATTGGCCGTTCGGCAAGAAGAGCAAAAGAAGTTGGTGTTAGAAAAGTAATTGGCAGTGAAAGAAAACATTTGATCATACAGTTCCTGGCTGAAGCGATCCTGCTTAGTGTTTTGTCATTGCTTATTGCATTGTTACTGGTAAAACTTTTACTTCCTTATTTCAATCAGCTTTCAGGCCGTGAGCTTCAATTTTCTTTTTCATTATATCCTGAAATATCGTGGATGCTTGCAGGACTTACTTTGCTTGTTGGTTTGCTGGCTGGTAGTTATCCTGCATTAATATTATCAGGCTTCAGACCAATTGAAGTTTTGAAGAGTAAGATCAAAGTAAATGGCTCAAATATTTTTACAAAATCCCTCGTCACTGTTCAGTTTGCTTTATCAATAGGATTGATCATTTGTACAATGATCATTTTGCAGCAAACGAAATATATGAGTGGCAAGAATCCCGGTTTCAATAAAGAGAATATTGTTGTTGTAGATGCAAGTGATACTAAATCTAAAGAGATCTATCCTTTATTTAAACAAGCTCTTATTTCAAGAACTGATATTGCCGGCGTTGCAAGTGCCGAGCTTGGTTTGGGTGAAGGCACAGGATGGAGCCGTTCAGGATTTGAATATAACGGAGCACACAAAGACGTGTTCGAATATTTTATTGACCCGGATTATATCTCCCTAATGGGAATGAAATTACTAGCAGGAAGAAATTTTGATCCAAAAATCACTGGCGATACGGTTACTTCTGTTATAGTTAATGAAGCCATGGTAAAGGATTTTGGATGGACAGTTGAGAATGCAATTGGTCAGCAAATAAAAGGATATATGGAAACAAAAACTCCGGTTGTAATTGGGGTAGTGAAGAATTTTAATTTCCGCCCCTTTAAAGAAGAAGTAAAACCACAGATGTTTCACCAGTTTGCAGAGTATGAGCCGTATAAATTTTTTGTACGTGTAAAACCCGGTAACCCTGCACCTGCTTTAGCTGGTATGCAAAAAGCATGGAAAGGAGTTGTAGCTGATCTTCCATTCAAATACAGTTTTCTTGATGAAAGCCTGGATAATTTTTATAAGGCAGAAAAAAAATGGAGCAATATTATTGGATGGGCCGGAGGCATTTCTGTTTTTCTTGCTTGTCTTGGATTGTTTGGTCTTGCGGCATTGGCAGCTATCAATCGGACAAAAGAAATAGGGATACGAAAAGTATTAGGTGCCTCATTAACGGGTATTGTAGCATTGTTATCAAAAGATTTTTTAAAACTGGTTGTATTGGCACTAATCATTGCGGCACCGCTGGCGTGGTATTTTATGGATAAATGGTTACAGGATTTTGCTTATCGTATTTCAATTGGTTGGTGGGTGTTTGTAGCTGCTGGTGCATTAGCAATTATTATTGCTTTTGTGACTATAGGTTTACAGGCGGTAAAAGCAGGGGTTGCGAACCCGGTGAAAAGTTTAAGAACTGAGTAAAATTATTTTTTATGTTCAGAAATTATCTCACAACAGCGTTTCGCAATATTTTTAAAAAGAAAGGCTATAGCCTTTTGAACATCTTTGGACTGACTATTGGAATGAGTTGCTGTCTTCTTATTTTCCATTATGTTTCTTACGAAAAGAGTTATGATGATTTTGTTCCTGATTCGAAGAATGTAGTTCGGCTTCGTTTAGATAGTTATCAAAAAGGCAAGCTTGCGTGGCAGTCGGCAACTGTTTATCCTGCTATTGCACCACATTTAAAAAAAGATTATCCGGAAGTGGAAGATTTTTGCAGGATCATAGATGCGAATCTTTTGTTATCCACTGAGAACAATACTGTAAAGTTTAATGAGAATAAAGGCTACTATGCCGAGCCTTCTTTTTTAAGCATGTTTGGTCTCAAATTAACTGAAGGCAATAGCAAACAAGTGCTCGATGGGCCCGATAAGATGATCGTTTCTGAAAGCATGGCAAAAAAATACTTTGGAAATGAAGAGGCTGTTGGAAAAAAACTGATTCAAAGAGACCAGGACCAGGTACAGGCTTATGAGATCACAGGAGTATTTAAAGATTATCCTGCGAATTCACATCTCGATATCAAATATCTGGTTTCATGGTCCACGTTCAAAAAAATCTTGACAACGCAGGGAGATACATCAAATGCTCTTGAAACAAGCTTTGGATGGTATGACTTCTATAGTTATTTGAAATTGAAACCGGGGGTCGATTGGAAAAAGTTCGAGAAAAAAATGCCTGCATTTTGTGATCGTTACATCAATAGCCAGGATTGGTATAAAAAAAATAATAATAAAGCGGAATTGTACCTGATGCCGGTGACTGATCTTCATCTTTATTCAAATTATAACCAGGAAGCAGAAGTAAACGGTAATGGGCAAGCGGTGAATTTTTTGTTTCTGATCGCTGTTTTTATTATTGGAATTGCATGGATCAATTATATCAATCTTGCAACGGCACGTTCTGCTGAAAGAGCAAGAGAAGTTGGGATGCGTAAAGTATTGGGCGCAGCAAGGTCGAATCTTATCAGGCAATTCATGATGGAAAGTTTTTTACTTAACCTGATAGCATTATTATTGTCTATCGGGGTCTTCATGTTATTGCTTCCTGCTTTCGACCGGTTCCTGGGCAGAGATACATTCACTCATTTTACGCTATCTCCGTTATACTGGCAATTATTTTTTGCATTGTTCATCCTTGGAACATTTTTATCCGGTGTCTATCCTGCATTTGTTTTGGCTAGTTTCCGCCCGATCATTGTCTTAAAAGGTGTTTTTAAGAATACTGCCGGTGGCATCAATCTTCGTAAGGGTTTAATAGTAACACAATTTGTGATCTCAGTAGTGCTGATCGCCGGTACAATTATAGTTTACCAGCAAGTAAGATATATGCGCAATCAAAAACTGGGAGTAAATATCGATCAAACCATTGTTCTTAAAGGTGCCAATTCTCTACAGGACTCTCTTTATGGAACAACCTTCCAACCATTCAAGACAGAATTATTAAAACAACCAGGAATAAGATCAGTTGCCTCTTCATCAAATGTTATGGGTAGAGAAATTTACTGGACAAATGGTACAAGACGACTGGACTCGCAAAATGAAACATCTGTTACGCTGTATTATATGGGTGTTGACTATGATTTTGTACCCGGCTACGAAATAAAATTACTTGCGGGCAGAAATTTTTCAAAGGATTTTAAAACAGATGAAAAGGGAGTGCTGCTTAATCAAAAAGCTGTCGAATTGTTAGGATATAAAACCCCAAATGATGCTATCAATAGTAAATTAGGAAGAGGCAGAAGGGATACATTGACAGTAGTAGGTGTGGTGGCTGATTATCATCACCAGGGTTTGCAAAAGGTAATAGACCCGATGATATTCCTTCTGACTCCAAATATTCGTGGTTTTTATTCCTTAAAAGTGCAAACAGCTAACCTCCCTCAAACTATTGCAGGCATTAGCAAAACATGGAATAAATATTTTCCAGCGGATCCTATTGAATATTCTTTTCTTGATGAAACCTTCAGCCAACAATATAAAGCAGATCAATTGTTCGGAAAAGTGTTTGGTGTATTCGCATTTCTCGCCATCCTGATCGCTTGTTTTGGACTACTGGGTTTATCGGCCTATAATGTTTTGCAGCGGACAAAGGAAATTGGAATTCGTAAAGTCCTGGGAGCTTCTGTACAAAATATCCTGTTTTTGTTGTCAACTGACTTTCTTAAGCTGGTCATTGTTGCTTTATTCATTGCAATACCTATCGGTTGGTATGTGATGCATTCATGGCTACGGGACTTTGCCTATCGTATAAGTATTCATTGGTGGGTATTCATCATTGCCGCTGTAATAGCTGTGTTGATAGCTTTCTTAACGATAAGCACACAGGCTATGAAAGCTGCTTTAACAAACCCTGTAAAATCATTGCGAACTGAATGATCATTAATTACTAATTATCATGTTTAAAAATTATTTAAAGACCGCTTTCAGAAACCTGGGTAAAAACAAACTTTATTCGGGTATTAATATTATCGGTTTGACAGTCGGGCTTGCTGCTTGCCTCTTGATCGGCGTTTTTATCAATTATGAACTGAGCTATGATAAGTTCAATGCCAATGCAGAACGGATCGTAAGAGCTACAATGGAATATAAGAAAGCAGAAACGGTAAACACAACGGCAACCACAGGAACTAAAGTTGGTCCCCAGTTTAAAAGAACATTCCCTGTCGTGGAAGAATACACAAGGACTTTTATCAGTCATGGAATTATTAAGTATGGTGAAAAAATATTTGATGAACAACGAATTCTTTTTGCGGATCAGCCCCTCTTTAAGATATTTTCTTTTCACCTGGAAGATGGTGATGCTTCGTTGGCATTAGATGCGCCTGATAAAATTGTATTGACAAGATCAATGGCTAAAAAATATTTTGGTAGTAACAGCTATCGGGATGCGATCAATAAAACAATAACGGTATTTGGAAAAGATATGAAAGTGTCTGCGATCTGTGAAGATGTGCCACAGAACTCACAGATCAAGTTTGATTTTGTTACCCAGTTCTTCAACCTGGGCAATTATGTTAAAGCTGAAAAATGGTGGGAAGCAAACTGGATCACTTACCTGCTTGTAAGAGATAAAAAGGATATTCCATTACTGCAACAGCAAATTGCAGGATATATGAAAACAAGCGAAGTAAGAACGGATGCAAAACTTGAAGGCAATGATTATCTCACTTATCATCTTGAGCCATTAAAGACCGTACACTTAAGATCATCGTTGGCGGGATTTGAGCCAAACGGCAATATGACATATATATATATGTTTGGCGTCATAGCATTACTGATATTAATTATTGCATCAGCTAATTATACTAATCTTGCCACCGCACAATCCACAGGCAGAGGAAATGAAATAGGAATGAGAAAAGTTTTGGGTGCTTCAAAGAAGCAGGTATTCTTTCAGTTCATTGGTGAATCAACCGTTATTACTTTTCTTTCGGCAGCTCTTGCATTGGCGCTGAGTATTTTTTTAATTCCATATTTTAATAATATTACTGGCAAAGAGTTTACTTCTGAAATATTATTACAAGCTGTTCCAATTGTTTCACTTGCCTTATTTGCAATAGCAGTGAGTTTTCTCGCCGGCTTTTATCCTGCGATGATATTGTCAGGAACAAAAGTGCTTGGAGTTTTAAAAAAAGGATTTCGCATCACAAGTGTGAGTGGGACACTTCGAAAGTCTTTGATAGTAATTCAATTCAGCATCTCAGTTTTCCTGATCATCTACACGGCTATCATTTTGCAGCAAATGAATTTTATGCAAACAAAGAATTTAGGTTATGACAAAGAACATATTGCCGTGTTGCCCATCGGGGGAAAAATGCTGGACAATTTTCAAAGTATTAAAGAAGCAATTGCACAAGTTTCAGGAGTGGAAGGAGTGACCGCGGCTTATGAAACACCCGAATTTGTGGAGTGGGGCGATGGCATAACTGTTACAGAAGAAAGCGGAAAAAAGGAAATTTCATTAAATGCAATGCCCGTTGACCTGGATTTTGCAAAAACAATGAAGATGCAATTGCTCGCCGGTCGTGATTTTCAACAATCGGATTTTGCAATGATGGATACTGCAAATGATTATGCAAATTTTCGGCAACCTTATATTATCAATGAATCATTGGCCAATAAAATAGGATGGACACCCGAACAAGCTCTTGCTAAAATAATTGATAAAGGAAGTCCGGGCCCGGTAGTGGGAGTGATAAAGGATTTTAATTTCAGCAGTCTTCGTGAACCGATCGGCCCTATTATATTATTTCTTGGTCGTGATTACTCACGTTCATTTATGGTCCGCATCAATGGAAAAGATATGCGTCCAACATTGGGACGGCTTGAAATGATGTGGAAGCAACGCATACCTGATCGGCCATTTACTTATCATTTTCTGGATGAAGATTATAATAAGTTATATGTTGGCGAACAACGTTCATCAACATTGTTTACAGTTGCTGCAACACTTGCCATATTACTTGCTTGTTTGGGTTTGTTTGGATTAGCTGCATTTACAACTGTACAACGAACAAAAGAAATAGGGATACGAAGAGTTTTGGGAGCAAATATTACAAGCATCACAATGCTGATAGCAAGAAATTTTTTAGTAATGATCGGCATTGCTATTCTTATTGCTATTCCATTAGCGTGGTATGCAGGAAATCAGTGGCTGCAGGATTTTGCATTTAGAATTCCTGTACATGGGTGGGTATTTATTGCAGCTTCTGTTGCTACAATATTGATCGCTTTGGTAACAGTGGGATTTCATTCGGTAAGATCGGCATTGATGAATCCTGTGAAGAGTTTGAGAACGGAATAGAACAGAACCAGGATTTTCATGATTTAAAAGGATTATGAGGAAAAGTGAAGCTGAACAGAATTAATGTAGTACAAGAGTGCGACGCAAGGGACGATGATTAGAACTTAAAATGTCGATAACATAAAAAAATAAAACTAACCACCTAAAACTTATTTATGTTTAAAAATATTTATAAGATCGTTTTGCGGAGTATGTGGCGCTACAAAGGCTACACCTTGCTTAATATTTTTGGAATGGCAATTGGATTGGCAGCTATTGTTTGGGGTTATCAAACCTATCGCTACAGTTTCAGTTTTGATAATTTTCATAAAGACCAGGAGAATGTTTACCGGGCATTGACCTTTAAATCAGGGGCAAATGGGGTCAAAGGAATTTTTCCACTGGCTGCTGTAAAGCAGGCTCAGAGTGAATTTGCGGGTATCGCCGAAGCAGTGCGACTTGATAGCCGCGGATTGAATGTAAAATATGATAAGAATGAGCCTTTTGCTGAACAAGCCCACTTTACCGATCCTGCTTTTTTTGATCTGTTTAATTTTCCTGTTGTTGCTGGTTCCAATAACATAACGGATAAAAGTTCTGTTCTTATCACTGAAACGATTGCAAAAAAATATTTTGGTAAGCAAGATCCGTTAGGTAAGGCATTGATTTTTTATTCGGATGATAATTATGCAATGCCGCTTACAGTAACCGGTGTATTGAAAGATATTCCTGTGAACTCTACCATCCAATTCGGGTTCATCACCAATTTTGAAAATTATTTGAAAGGTGATGGATCAAAGATCGCTCCGGATGACTGGACATGGATGCTTGACGCAGCTTTTTTCAGAATTCCTAAAAGATCAGATGTTCCTTTAATTGCAAAATCCTTTAATAAATATTTACCGATACAGAATAAAGTCAGGATGGATTGGAAAGCATCGGGCTTTAAACTTATTTCCTTACATGAAAACGCAATACAAAGTAATATTGATTCTAATAATTTACGTGATCGTCCTGAAGATTCGGCTGCATATGGTCCATTTATTCTTGCTATTCTGATCTTTCTTTCTGCCTGCCTTAATTTTTCGAACACTACTGTTTCTCATGCTAACAGGAGATTAAAAGAAATAGGTATAAGAAAAGTAATGGGAAGCTCACACAAACAATTAGTGTTTCAGTTATTGATTGAATGCTGTTTTATTGTATGCGTGTCAGTTCTGCTTTCGACTGTTTTAAACCGGTTTTGGTTTCCTGCATTTAATGAAATGTTTAATGGTGTTAAGATCACGGCTGATTATTTTAACGATCCCAGTCTCTTGCTATTTATTGGTGGCGCTGTATTGTTAACCACGTTATTGGCCGGCGCATATCCTGCATTCTATATCAGCCGGTTTAATCCATCTACTATTTTTCGCGGAACGGTAAAATTTGGAGGCACAAACTTGTTTTCAAGAATAATGTTGGGTCTGCAATTATCGATTGCTATAATTACTGTTATTGCCGGAATTGGTTTTGCCCGCAATGCAGAATTTCAAAAAAATTATGATTATGGATATAACATAAAAAATACGATTGGCGTAGTCGTAAGTGATACAACTGCATTTGCTTCTTTTAAAAATGAAGTTGCAGCTATTCCTCAAGTGACTGCATTAGCAGGTACAAGAAGTCATATTGGATACGGCTATCGAAATATCGTTACCGAGGCAGAAGAAAAAAAAGAAGAGGCAAATTTCCTTGAAGTAGGACCGGATTATATTAAGACAATGGATCTTAAAATGGCAGAAGGAAGATCGTTTGATGCACAAATGGAAGGAGACTATACAAAATCGATCCTTATAACAGAAAACCTGGCTGCTAATTATGGATGGAAGAATAAAGAAGCGTTGGGCAAACAGATCTTTATTGATAGTATGAATTATTCGGTAGTTGGTGTGCTGAAAGATTTTCAGCTTGACCGTTTATTTGACCCGAAAGATCCTGTTGTGATGAAGCTGGCAAAAGAGAACCGGTTTCAGTTTCTTGTTTTACAAACAAAAATTTCCGACCTCGAAATGGTGTATGCGAAAACAAGAGATGCATGGAAGAAAATTTTTCCTATGAAACCGTTCACTGGTTTTTATCAGAACGAAATAACACAAGAAGCATATAAGGTAACAAGCAATATTGCAAAAATATTTTCCTGGTTTGCGATCATTTCAATTTTATTGACTGCTACAGGGCTGTTCGGCTTGATCTCGCTTACTATCGTTAAAAAAATGAAAGAGATAGCACTGCGAAAAGTAGTTGGTGCAAGGGCAGGTCATATTCTTTTATTAGTTAACCGAGGATACTTCTGGATATTTATTGTTGGTGCTGCAGTAGGTTGTTATGGCGGGTATGCACTTACAAAACTTTTACTTGATATGATCTTTGCGGTGAATGCAGGGATCGCTTCATCAACTTTGGTGAATTCCGTGCTTGTATTATTTATTATAGTCGCGATCACATCGGGTTTTAAAGTATGGCAGGCGATAAGAACGAACCCGATCAAACTCTTGAGAACAGAATAGAACCAAGATTTAGAGGATTGGAAAAGGATTTTGAGGAAATTTAAAAAACTCATCCATGTTTAAGAATTATTTGAAAACAGCGATCAGGAACTTACTTCGCTATAAAGGTTTTGCGATCATAAACATTGCAAGTCTTGCTATTGGTGTCATCGGCTGCATGGTGATCGGATTATTTGTGTGGGATGAATGGCAATTCGATAAAAGCATAAAAGGCGGGGAAAATATTTACCGGCTCTATGATGAGAACAAAAATAATAACAGCACAAGCTTTGGAGCTCCGGTTCCACCGGCTTATGCAACTTTTCTTAAGCAGCATTATCCTGAAGTGGAGACCACAACCAGGATATTGATGACAGCCGATAAATTTTTGA
>Ga0207712_10003268_pt1 | contig 10282 bp, 10 predicted proteins | sample KBSS44metaG_FD_184402 | JGI IMG/M metagenome (GOLD analysis project Ga0207712, IMG submission 184402) | Switchgrass rhizosphere microbial communities from Kellogg Biological Station, Michigan, USA - KBS S4-4 metaG (SPAdes) (version 2) | ecosystem: Host-associated > Plants > Roots > Rhizosphere... | reverse complement strand
GCTCGGATTATTCGCGTCGGCCGCGAGGGCCGTTCCCAATGAGCCTCGTTACCGCGCACATTATGGTCAGGTACTCGCGGAAAATGAGGCAACAAGACGAGCGGCCGAAGCAGAATTAAGCGCGGCAATTCGACTAGATCCGCAGAACGCTGAATACCGGATGATGCTGGCGGAGTTGTATCGCGACCTCGGTCTTAAGCTGCGCGCGAAAGGTGAGGCCGAACGAGCCGTCGCCGCAGACCCAAACAACCGCAAAGCGCGTGACCTCTTGCGATCTTTAAAATGAGCCACAAAAAGGCACAAAAAGCACAAATGAGAATTGTCAAAAGACGAAGTCACCCTTCCGGAGTTTTTCTTTTTGCGATTTTTGTGCTTTTTTGTGGCTAATAAATTTTGAGGCTATATGGCGGCAGTTCAGCAGACAGAGTTGATTGATAGCGCGGCGGCTGAGGCTTTCATCCAGCTCGCGAAGACGACGGATAAGTTCGAGCGCTACGAGAATCCGCACGCGCAACGCATCGCAGCTATCGCCGATGAGATCGCGCAGCAGTTTCAACTCGCGCGGCACGATCGCGGCTCGTTGTACGCTGCGTCACTCTTGCACGACCTCGGCGAGGTGGCGATGGAGCGCGATTACATCCAGGCTACGGGACCATTGTCCACGGAAGAGCGACTCGATCTTTCCCGTCATCCGGTGCTTGGCGAACGCGAGGCGTCGCGAGTCGGAGCGGATCGCGCGGCGCAGTTGCTCGTTCGCTGGCATCATGAATGGTGGAACGGCCTGGGCTATCCTGATGCGCTGCGACGTGAAGAGATCCCCCTCGCAGCCAGGATCTTGCGGCTGGCTGATTCGTACGCCGCGCTCACTGATGCACGACCATTCCGCGCCGCGATGACAGAAGAAGACGCGCGACGCGTATTGATCGATGGCGCGGGAATCGAGTTCGATCCGGCAGTGGTGAATTTGTTTTTGTCGCTCGAACGTTTTCCGGAATTGGAGTCGTTTGCGAAAACTGAGGTTGAGCCGGTCGAGGAGACGGTTAGCAAAGGCCGCAGTTGGGATCTGTTTTCGTCTTATTCTTAAATCAAATGCACTTTCCGAACGGTTGGCTGGCTTTCGAACTTGGCGTGCTCCGGCGGCTGAAGTTTGCTTCAGTTGCGTTGCCCTTTACCGGAGAGCCGGAGTTGTCTGTTCACCTGAAGAATTGGCGCGTTCGAGTGGCGGCCAACGATCCGATGTTGTGGTCCTACACTAAATCCCTCGCGCTCATCGAGAACAACACCGAACAACTCAACCAAGACGACCTCAACCTGTTGCTCGACGACGCTTATGTGCCGCGCGAGAAGATGTCGAATCCCGCGTTGCTGAAATGGTTCAACGAGACGGACGCATGGTGGCTCGATAACGTGCGCTTCAACGCCGAGGAGCTCGAGACCTACAAGCGCGCGCTCGCCCTAACGGCAGGAATGATGACGGGCGATTACGTCCTTTCTTTCAACGAACAGACGCGCACGTTGCGTCAACCGTTCTCACTGCCGGACGTCTTTCGTCGCATGCTGGAATGTTTGCCGGAGCCGTTGGACAATTCGATGCGCAATCAGAGCACGAATCAGGATGTGCGCAACTTCGTCGCGGAGCGCCATCACACCGACCTGCTGTTTTTGAGGCTGCCGGTTCAGGTAACTCAGACGACGACGGCGAAGGATCCGATTGGCACGTGGCGCGAGGAGTGGCTGCGTGGCGGCGACGATTTCTGGTTGGACCTCGAGAGAGGACGCAGCGCGCGGCTCGGCTCACGCGTGCAGAGCAAACAGCAGTATCTCGGGTTTGTCGAAGATCTCCTGCGCACGGCGTCTCATATTCCGGCGTGGGCGATTGCGCACACGGAGAATGGTTTCATCTCGAGTGAAGAGATGGTTGAGAAGATTGGGCGCGTGAGACGAGTAAGCTCGATCTATTCGAAGGATTTTTCCGACATGCTCGGAGTGCGGGCGTCGCTGATTGTCGCAACCAGTTGAGACAGGATTTACATGTCCATCCTGAAAAATCTTGTAAATCCTGTTCTACGTCTGCGCAACAAACTTATACCCGACCCCTCTCACGGTCAGCAGGTGCCGCGGGCGCGACGGCTCGTCCTCGATATATTTCCGCAAGCGCACAATGAAATTATCAATCGCCCTTGTATCGGTATCTTCCCTTAATCCCCAAACGTCTTCGAGTATCACGCTGCGCGACACGATCTTCCCTTCGTGATTGATCAGGTAGCGCAACAACTCCGCTTCCATCAGCGTGAGATGGACCGTCTGCTCACCCGATCTCAACTCGAGCGCTTCGAAGTCGATCGTCTTCCCCTCAAACTCGAAAACCTTCGCGCCATCATTCTGCGCCACACGGTCGCGATCTTTGTTGAACCACTGTCGACGACGCAACAGCGCATTGATCCGCGCCAGCAACACCGCGAGATCGAAAGGCTTCGGCAGATAATCATCCGCGCCCGCCTCGAACCCGCGCAACACATCCTGCGCCTGCCCACGCGCCGTCAACATTAAGATCGGCACGAACTGTCCCTGCGCGCGCAAATGCGAAGCGAGTGAAAAACCGTCCATTCCCGGCAACATCACATCGAGCACAAGAATATCGAACCCCTTGCGCCCATCATCCAGCAACGCGAGCGCTTCTTCAGCCGTGCTCACCGTCTCAACTTCGTAACCTTCCGCCTTCAGGTTGTAGCGCAAACCCGCTGCGAGATGTTTTTCGTCCTCAACTACTAATATTGAAGTCATATTTGAATTCGCGGCAAGTGTACGGTGAAAGTGCTTCCACGACCGAGGCCGGGACTCTCGGCAAACACACGTCCACCATGTTTCCTAATCACCGAATGAACGATGAACAGTCCCAGGCCAGTTCCCTTCACCCGCGCCATGAAGCGTCCCGGCACACGATAAAAGCGCTTGAAGATCCGCTTCAGTTGCGCGCTCTGAATTCCGATGCCTTTGTCAGACACTCGCACAACCACGCGTTTGCTATCCAACGCCGACACTGACACCGAAACGCGCACTTCATCGGCTGAATACTTCACCGCATTGTCCAACAGATTCGAAAACGCCGCGCGCAGCTCATCGACGTCGCCCGACACTTTCGCCGAGCGTGCCTCCGGCGATTCGCTGTAGATCAAGGCGGACTCGTTGAGCCCGTAGCGAACGCGCGTCAACTCCAGACACTCGCGCACCATCACGCCGAGATCGATCACCGAACTAGCAATGCGAGGACGCTTGTGTCCTGTGCGGCCGGCGCGCAGCACTTGCTCGACCGTGTGCAACAGCCGATCGCTGTCAGCCAGCATGATGTTGTAAAACTCGCGGCGCTCATCTTCGCCGACGTCGCGCGTCTTCAGCGTTTCGAGATAAAGACGAATCGAGGCAATCGGCGTCTTCAGCTCGTGTGTGACGGCGTTGATGAACGCGTCGTGCTGCTCGTTGCGCCGGATCTCGCGAATCAGGAACGTCGTGTTGAGCACAAGCCCAAAGATCAGGACGATGAAGAACACGATACCGAGAACGAGCAGCGCGACTTCGCGCCAGTTCAGTATGATCCAGCCAACGTTCAGCGCGATCGCAAGTGCGACGAGACACGCGCTGAGCGTGATGAAAAATACGATTGACTTTCGGCGGCGACCTCTAACACGCATGAGCGGGGATTCTATCAATCCGCAGCGACTTGTGTGTATTGGTGGCCGGCCACCTTCTTCGGTAGACGAACTTTTCTTAATACAAAGAGCATCAGCCAAAGAAGTCCGGCCGTCCCCGAAAGCAGACCTGAGATCACCGTCAACGATCTTGGCGTGATCCAGTGCAGGGACCATCCGGCAACCGCAGTCGATAATGCCCAGATCATCATTTCCGCGGCGCGATCGCTCGTCGACACTCTGCCTCGCAAGTAGTCGGGCACGAGCCGCATCAGAAGCGTTTCCTGGACTGCGAACTCAGCACCCAGCAAAACACGCGAGATCGCCACGAGCACACACGCGCCCAGGAGCGTCGGCATCACGCCTGCCAGTGCGTAAACAACGCCCTGGATGAACAGGGTCCAGCCGATGAACGCAACGGTCCGCTTTCTTAATTCGAAGAACGCACCGACCCGACGCGCGACCATCATGCCGATGAACAGGCCGAAGCCTCCCGCGAAATAGAAAGCTGCGACTGCCGAGTCGGGACTGACGCCGTTCTCGCCGGAAAACACGAGCGCGCCTAAGCGATCGGCGATCAGATTCATCGCGCCGCCGCCGGTGGCCCAGAGGATGTTGATCCCCAGGATCGTCGCGACAGGCGCGTGCCTGACGATATAGGACCAGCCCTCGCGCATGTCAGACCAGTAGCCGCGATAAAGACTCCTCGGCTCCTCAGAAACAGCTTTCTCGCTGCGCGTATCCTCTTCAGGCACGAGCCACACGGAATAGGCGGACGCGACGAATGAAAGTGCGTTGATGATGAACGCTGCTTTGTAACCGACGTGCGCGGCGGTCCAACCACCGAGCGCCGCGCCGATCGACATCAGCAGGAATCGCGACGAGAACATTAACGCGTTGCCAGCGAGTAGATCGCGTTCGCCCGTGATGTTTGGAACAGCCGCGTTCTTGGCGGCTTCGAAGAACGTGCCGAAGATCGAGAGCGCCGCGGTGCACACGTATGCGATCCAGAGATCCTCAGGACCGCTGACGAACAGAAACCCGAGCGCGATCACAACGCGCACGAGGTCTGTGGCGATCATCACCGTGCGACGCGACCAGCGATCGACGAACGCACCGGCCAATGGAGCGAAAAGTGTAAACGGCACGAGTCGCGAGATGAGCACGATCGTGGTGACTTCGGGCGCGGCGTGTGACACAACACGAACCAATCCGAGCGCGGCAATGAAGTTAAACCAGTTGCCGAGCTCAGAGATGACCTGCCCGATCCACAATCGTCTGAACGAGCGATTGCGCCGCAGGAGCTGTGTGTAAGTTAGGGAGTCCATGATCTTTAATAGGTCCTATAGGTCCTATCCGTCCTATTCTTTAAATTAAAAAAGCCGCCCAGTTGCGGCGGCTCGCGATCTGCTACGTTCTCGTCGAACGTCATCCTCCAACAAATCGCGGCGGCCTTTTTTCAAGAAATGCCGAGACGCCTTCAACAAAATCCTTACTCTTCCCTGACTCGATCTGCGTCTCGCGCTCTAAATCCAAATGAGTTTGCATGTCATTCGCGGCGCTGGCTTCAAGCAGCATCTTAATCTCGCCGATTGCGGCCGTCGGGGCCTGGGCCAGCTTCTCCGCCATTGACATTACTTTGTTCATCAACTCCTCGTCAGGTGAAACTGAATTTATCATTCCCATTTCAGCGGCGGCTTGAGCACTGATCAAATCGCCGGTGAATAACAATTCTGTTGCTCGTTTCCATCCTACGAGCCGGGGCAGCATAAATGTTCCACCACAATCAGGAGTCAGCCCGATTTTTATAAAAGCCTGGTTGAACCGGGCGCTCTCCGCCGCGATCACGAGATCGCACGCGAGCGCGAGATTACACCCGCCGCCTGACGCGACACCGTTCACGGCTGCGATAAACGGCACCGGCGTCCGTCGAATCAACAGGATTGCTTCGTTCAGTAGTCGCAACGGCTCATCGAAAAACGCCTCGACGCGCCCGTTCTTCTTCGCGATCTCCTGCATCTCGCGCAAATCTCCGCCAGCGGAAAACGCCCGTCCCGCGCCAGTGAGCACGATGGCCCGGGCGCCGCGTTCGAGTGCCTCTTTAACCGCCGCCTTGAAATCGTGTGCGACCTGCACGTTGAGCGCGTTCAGCCGGTCCGGCCTGTTCAGGGTCAGCACGCAAACCGCGTCACGCATCTCAAGTTGGATCGTCTCGTAAGTCATCTACCTGTTTCTAATGTTCCGTAGCGATGATTAATAACAGAATTTATTCCGGCGCTACCGCGCTCGGTCCGTAGAGCGTTCTTCGCCGTCAATCGCGTAGACTGCTCGCGCGTCGGAAAAATTCCCCGATTGTTTGTTGTTTATGCCCGAAGCTAGCTCTTCGCAACAGCCGCCCGAATTTCAGGTCCTCTGCTGCGCGCGACTCGCGCTAAAACAATCGCTGCATAAAACCGGCCTGCCTGATGATGGCTTGAACGGTACTGAATCGTTCTTGCCACACTGATCGCAGGTAATGTCAAATCTCTGACGCTCACCTCCGTGTGCTTTAGAGCCGCCGAAGTTGGCACGCCGTGCGTCGCGGCATGGCTTACATCGCTTCGGGTGAGTTAGGTTGCGTTCCCTGTAATACTCCTGTTCCCGTTCCGTGAACATGAACGGAGTGCTGCACTCCGAACACGTAATTTCAAGGTCTGGCATCGCGGTTTCTCCAGGAGAGTGAAAACGAGGACGTTCACTCCCTTTGCTCTTCGGAGCGCTGGCGGTGCGTTTCTTTCCACCACAGGACGTGGCCCGAAAGCGCTGATTTTTTTCAAACGCACGCCGAAAAGCTGGCGTCCCGACGGTTATGTTGCGTGTGAGTGTACTCCAGCAATTCAGTCTATTCAATTTTTTTGTGCAAACTTTTGTCAAAAAGTGTGGCGCATGATCTTCACGCGCGCCCGTTCTCTGTGGCGTATACGCCACACAGACCACACGTTAACCCTTATTCTCGCACGGCACATGCGTTGCACCTTTAATCTGACCGAAGCATGAGCAGACTCTTTTATAAGGGCCCCGACGTTTGATTAAACAGACCACACTCGGCAGTGCGGTTGAAACCCACGGTATCGGACTACACACTGCTGTTCCGGTCCACGTCCGCCTCGTCCCTGCCCCACTTGACACTGGCTATGTCTTCCGCCGTACGGACCTCGGCGGTTTCGAGATTCCGGCAACAGTCGAATCAGTCGCGCATTGTGGTTACGCAACCACGCTCATGCGCACCGGTGTCATGCTTTCGACCGTCGAACACCTGCTCGCCGCACTGCGAGGGCTGGGCGTCGATAATGCGTTCATCGAAGTCGACAATCTCGAGATTCCGATCATGGACGGCTCCGCCGAAGACTTCGCGCAAATCATCGAACGTGCCGGTATTGTTTCACAACCGCTTGCGCGGCGCGCGCTGCTGGTCCGGGAGAAAGTCTCTTTCGAACAAGGCAATCGTCGCATCAGTGTCGAGCCGGCAGACACTTACCAGATCGATTGTTTGATCGACTTCTCACATCCGCTGATCGGCGTGCAGAGTTTGTTTGTGGAGTTAGGCAACGGCGCGTTCAGTCGTGAGATTGCGGCGGCGCGCACGTTTGGATTCACAAATGAGATCGAGGAGTTGCGAAAGGCAAACCTGATTCGCGGTGGATCACTTGACAACGCGATCGTGCTGACTCCGGAAGGAATGTTGAATGAGACTGGGTTGCGCTTTCGAGATGAGTTCGTGCGTCACAAGATACTCGACATCATCGGCGACCTCGCCTTGTTAGGCATGCCGATACTCGGGAAGGTCGTCGCCGAACGCAGCGGCCACATCATGCACGCGGGATTGATGTCGAAATTACTCCGGGTGAGATCCGCCTGGGACATCGTTGACATGTAGACAGGATTTACAAGATTTTTCAGGATTGACATGTGAATCCTGAAAAATCTTGTAAATCCTGTCTAAAGTCCACTCCTCACAATGTCATGCACTCTAATTAGACCAACACACATCCCATTCTGATCGACGACCGGCAACACCGAGATCTGCGATGGTCTATCCTCCATCAACCTCAGCGCATCGAACGCCAGCAACTCCGGCGTCACTACGATCGGCTTCCTCGTCATAAAGTCATCACACGTCAACTTCGCCAGCGACTCATGACTCGTCTGCTCGATCGCCCTTCGCAAGTCGCCATCGGTGATTACCCCCGCCAGTAGCCCACCGTCATCAACCACACAAACAGCACCCAGTCCACCCTTGCTTATCGCCCTTACAACTTCAACCCACGATGATCCAACCGCGATCGTCGGGTTCTCATCATCACGATGCATCAAATCAGCAACGCGCAACGTCAATCGCTTTCCTAACTGTCCGGCCGGATGATTCACAGCAAAATCATCCGGCGTCAGTCCCTTAACTTTCATCACCGTCATCGCGAGCGCATCGCCAATCGCGAGCGCGACCGTCGTACTCGTCGTCGGTGCGAGATTTAAAGGACACGCCTCCTTATCGACTGAAGCATCAAGCACCGCATCCGCACGCCGCGCGAGCGTCGAATTAATGTTGCCGACAATCGCAACGATCGGCACACCACGATTCGTCAGGTAAGGCAACATCCCGACAAGCTCGTCTGTCTCTCCACTGTTGCTCAACACAACGACCACATCATCCTGCTGGACGATCCCGAGCCCACCGTGCAGCGCGTCCGAAGGGTGCAGGTAAAGCGCGGTAGTTCCCGTGCTCGTCATGGTCGCCGCGACCTTCTGTCCGATAATTCCGGACTTCCCTACCCCAAGGATGACGACCTTTCCCGAGCAGTTCGCCACGAGGTCGACCACGCGCCCGACCTGCTCGCGGTCAAGCCTCGTGGCCGTCTGGGCGATGGCGTCCGACTCGATTCTCAGTACGTGCTGGATGTCCGCGAGGTGGTCTTGATTCATTCGCGCCTTTGATATACGACGCGCATAACATTTGGCAAGTCGGCGGAAGGTAAGTTATAGTCCGGCATTCGTTCAGATAAAGTTTAGACAAGGTGGGTTTGTGATGGGTCTGCTAAGCCTGCTTCCCAAAGAAGAGCAGTATTTCGATCTGTTCACGCAGATGACGCTCTATATCTCTGCGGCGGCGCGTGAGCTAAAGGAGATGCTCGCCGACAAGAATCACGCTTACGGCGAGTACGCAAAACGCATCAAAGGGCTCGAACACGCCTGCGACGAGCTGACTCACAGCATTTCCACGCGCCTGAACAAGTCGTTTATCACGCCGTTTGATCGTGAAGACATTTACATGATGTCGACCGCGCTCGACGACATCGTCGACCTTATTGACGATGCGGCGCGCGCGATCATTATTTTCGACGTGCGGGAAATCACGGATTACGCGCGTGAATTTGCAAATGTGATCGAGCGGATGGCGGACGAGCTCAAAGAAATCGTCTCGACTCTGCAACGTCCGAAGAACGTTACTCAGCGGCTGGTCGAGATTCACCGTCTCGAGAATGAAGGCGACGATATCTATCACGCCGCCATCGCGGATTTATTTCACGATCCACCTGACGCACTCACAGTTTTGAAATGGAAAGAGGTTTACGAGAAGCTCGAAGCTGCGGTCGATCGTTGCGAGAACGTGGCTAACATTATTGAGAGTGTGATTATTAAGCATACTTAGTAACCGTCTCCCATGACCGCAACTCTGGCTTTCGTCATCATCCTCGTCTTCCTGGCGCTTGTCTTCGACTACATCAACGGCTTTCACGACGCCGCGAACTCGATTGCGACCGTTGTTTCGACGCGCGTTCTCTCGCCGGGTCTGGCAGTAGTCTGGGCCGCCTTCTTCAACTTCGTCGCCTTTGCCGTCTTCGGTACACGCGTCGCGAAGTCGATTGGCGACGGCGTTCGCATGGATCTCATTAGTCCGGAGTTGCGTCTTTACGTGCTACTGGCCGCATTGCTCGGCGCGATTGTCTGGAACCTGATCACTTGGTATCTCGGACTGCCGACGTCGAGCTCACACGCATTGCTCGGCGGTTATGCCGGTGCGGGTATCGCGGCATATGGCGGTGTGAGTGGATTGCTCAAAGCTGAAGTGTGGTTCCGCACGCTGAAGTTCATCGTGCTTTCGCCGTTGATTGGTATGTTTTTGGGATTCACGTTGATGGTGCTGGTCTACTGGATCTTTCGACGCTTTTCGGCGACGCGCGTCGATAAGATCTTTCGTCGCGGACAACTGTTCTCAGCGGCGGCGTTCTCGCTGGGCCACGGCGGCAACGACGCGCAGAAGACGATGGGAATCATCACGGCAGTGTTGACCGCGGGTGGTGTTTGGGGCATGGAATATGGGACAAACGGAACCCTCCCACAAATACCACTCCAAGTTGTCCTTGCAGCCCACGCCGCGATCGCGTTGGGCACGTTGTCCGGCGGTTGGCGCATCGTGCACACGATGGGAACCAAGATTACAAAGCTGAAACCTGTCGGCGGCTTCTGCGCTGAAACCGCCGCAGCGTTGACACTTGCCTACGTCACCCTCACCGGCACGCCCGTCTCCACCACGCACACGATCACGGGCTCGATCGTCG
>Ga0207712_10003263_pt1 | contig 10294 bp, 8 predicted proteins | sample KBSS44metaG_FD_184402 | JGI IMG/M metagenome (GOLD analysis project Ga0207712, IMG submission 184402) | Switchgrass rhizosphere microbial communities from Kellogg Biological Station, Michigan, USA - KBS S4-4 metaG (SPAdes) (version 2) | ecosystem: Host-associated > Plants > Roots > Rhizosphere >... | reverse complement strand
ATCATAGTGAGAAACTCGTCGGCCTCCTCGACAGGATCAAGGAATTCCTGCGCACGCATGCTTACCCACTTGAGTCTGACTTTTTGCGACGTCCCTTTCGCGAGCTAACACCAACATTGAAGGCAGTGCGTGAGGAAGCTAAAGCGCTCGGACTCTGGGCTCCGCACCTCCCGAAGGCACACGGCGGCCTCGGCCTCACGCTTTCGGAGTTTGCGCTCGTGAGTGAAGAGCTCGGCCGCACACCGATCGGACATTATCTCTTCAACTGCCAGGCGCCCGACATCGGCAACATGGAAATTCTTCTGGCCCATGGCACGCCCGATCAGAAAGAGAAATATTTCGAACCACTCGCGCGTGGCGACGTGCGCAGTTGTTTCTCGATGACTGAACCCGAGCATCCCGGATCGAATCCGACTTGGATGAGCACGACAGCTTTGAAAGACGGTGACGATTACGTCATCAACGGTCACAAGTGGTTCACTTCGTCTGCCGAAGGCGCGAGCTTCGCGATCGTGATGGCCATAACCAATCCTGAGAACCCGAATCCATACAAACGTGCGAGCCAGATCATCGTTCCGGTACCCGCGCCGGGATTTCAGATAGTGCGAAACATCAGCGTCATGGGCGACGAGGGCAGCGATTACGCCAGTCATGCGGAAGTCAGATACGAGAACTGCCGCGTGCCGCAGAGCAATTTGCTGGGCAGGGAAGGCGAGGGGTTCGCGATCGCGCAGGAGCGACTCGGGCCGGGAAGAATTCATCACTGCATGCGTTGGATCGGTATCTGCGAGCGCGCGTTTGATCTGATGTGCGGCTATGCCGCGCGCCGTGAGTTGTCGCCGGGCGTGTTGTTGGCGAGCAAACAGAACGTGCAGGAGTGGATCGCAGAGAGTCGGGCCGAGATCAGTGCCGCGCGGTTGCTCGTGTTGAAAACGGCGTCCGGGATCGACACGAAAGGCGCGGGCGAAGTGCGGGAAGATATCTCGATGATCAAGTTCTTCGTCGCGGGTATTTTGCAGAAGGTTATCGATCGCGCGATTCAGGTTCACGGTGCGCTCGGGCTGACTGATGAAACGTTGTTGTCGTACTGGTATCGCCACGAGCGCGCCGCGCGCATCTACGATGGTCCGGACGAGGTGCACAAGATAGTCGTCGCGCGCAGTGTATTGAAAAAGTATCTGAGACAGGATTAACAAGATGTCTCAAGATGAACATGTTAATCCTGAAATCCTGTCTACAACTGACCGTCCTTCCTCAGTCCGTCAAGGTGAAGAACTGCCTGCTGAACGACTTCGTGAATATCTCGGCGTCAACGCGCCACTGACCATCAAACAGTTTCCCTCAGGCTTTTCGAATCTCACTTATTTAATCCGCGCCGGTGATCGCGAGCTCGTCCTGCGACGTCCACCGATCGGCGCGAAGATCAAAACCGCGCACGACATGAGCCGCGAGTATCGGATCCTTTCGCACCTGCACCCGGTCTATCAGAAAGTGCCGCAGCCGCTTCTGTTTTGCGATGATGAGTCGATACTTGGTGCACCGTTCTACGTGATGGAGCGCGTCACGGGAGTTATCCTGCGCGCACAGAAACCACATGACCTCGATCTTTCACCTACGTTGATGCGGCGTCTGTCTGAAACCTTCGTCGACAATCTCGCGGAGATACATGCGATCGATTACGAAGCTGCGGGCCTCGGTGATCTCGGATCCCCGCAAGGCTACGTGAAGCGACAGGTTGAAGGCTGGACTAAGCGCTACTACAACGCCCGCACGGACGACGTTCCCCCAATCGAGAAGCTCGCTGAGTGGTTGCACCAAAATCTTCCCGCTGATTCAGAGCGACCGGCGCTGATCCACAACGATTACAAATATGACAACCTCGTTCTCGATCCTGACGATCTGGCGCGCGTGATTGCCGTGCTTGATTGGGAGATGGCGACGATTGGCGATCCGTTGATGGATTTCGGGACGAGTCTTGGTTACTGGGTTGAGCCGACGGATCCGGAGGTGTGGCAGCGATACGGGTTTGGGCTGACGAGTCTGGCTGGAAGTTTCACCCGCACTGAGTTGCTGGAGCACTATGAGCAGCGCGCTGGGCGTCTGATTGACGATCCGGTTTTCTATTTCGCGTATGGATTGTTGAAGATCGCGGTGATCGTGCAGCAGATCTATTTCCGTTATCAGAAGGGATTGACGCGCGATCCACGCTTCGCGCAGCTAGGCGCGCTCGTCAAGGCGTGCGGTGATTTGGCGCAGCGCGCGATACAACGTAAACGCATTGATGCTCTTGACTGAGTTTCACGCAAAGGCGCAAAGATCGCAAAGACGCAAAGGCGGGTCAAATGCTTCGGGCGTGCCTTTGCGTCTTTGCGATCTTTGCGCCTTTGCGTGAATCTACTTCATTAATTCCTGCGTTCCCAATTTAAATCGAAACAGCGCCACTGATATCGCCAGATTCCCACCATCATTCACGAAATGCATGAACGCCGGCGTAACGCGTCCGCCCTGCGCCGAGATGCTGCTGTAGTCACCAAAAAACGCGCGCTCATTTATGCTGAACAGCGGCAGGTCGATCTTGTGATTTACAAACGTGCGACCACCATCCACGCTGCGCGCGAGTGTCAGACCAGTCTGTGTGCCGCTCCCGTCACGTCGATCGTAAAACACGATGTTGACTGAACCATCCGCGGGATCGATCGCCATCCACGTGAAAAACTGAGCCTTGCCATCCTTCAACGCATCGTCATTCACACGCACGGGAGCGGTCCACGTCTCACCACCATTTCGTGACGCCATCACAAACACGTCCGGGTCGCCGTTGCGCGCATCGATCCAGTTGACGTAGAGCGTGCCTTTGTTTGGTCCATTGCTCAGGTCGACTCCAGTCACCGGCATGCCATTGGCCCGGTTCAGTCCCTCGATCCCAAAATCCCAGCCGCCCGGAATGTCGCCAATCACTTTGTCTTTGCCAAACGTCAGACCACTGTCAGTCGACTTGTCGAACACGAGGCCGAGTGGTCCGGCCCACACGACATAAACCTCACCATTCGGACCAACTGCCGGCACAGCGCCCTCGACCGTGTTGTCGCTATCGAGACAGTCACCGCCTGTATCAGAGATGCGAAAAGGCATCGAGAACGTCTGTCCCTGATCTGTCGAGCGTGTGAAATAGATCTGCGAGCGGTGTTCGGGATCGCCGCTGCCATAAACGTCAAACCTGGTCCACGCGAGATAAACGTGACCCTTGAAGCGCGAGCCCGGTGCATTGTCGACAACCAAACCCGGTTTATCTTCGAACGGAATGACGGTGTTGACGTGATTGATCGCCGCAGTGCCGTCACTCCATGTGTTGCCACCATCCTTCGAGACGTTGACGATCATTCCATTCTCAGCGCGCACCGGTCGAGCGAGACGAATGCCGTCAAACGAGAGGTGAGCGTGATACGCCACACCATCGTTGCTGAACGCGAGCACGTCGTCGCCCTGAACGAGATTTGTCGGATTGGGTGTAGGCACAGTTTTCCAAGTCTTGCCGCCGTCAAACGTGACGTAGTGATAACTGCCTGCGCGTGGCTTCGGCGGGCGGCCGGTCTGAAACGAAGCCGCAATCATGTTGTCAGGGTTCTTCGGATTGATGGCGATCGAGACTTCAGCAGGATTGATCGCGTTGGGCTCAGTGATGCGAACGACCTGTTGCGCGTTTGATGTAATGGAGATGATGGGGAGTAGAAAAAGTATTTTGGTCCACGAGTTCATAGACATCTTTTTACAGGATTTTGCTACATCTCGCACACAAAGAACGGACAAAGAGAGCCCAACAATGGACTATGGGAGGGGGAAAGATATGGCCAATCAATCATCTGAATCAAAAGTGACGACTAATCACGACGAGATTCGTCAGTGGGTAGAAGAACGTGGGGGGCATCCGGCCCGTGTTATAGACACGGAGAGCAAGAAGAGCCCGGGACTGCTGCGGATTGATTATCCTGGTTACTCCGGCGAGAACAGACTAGAGGCGATCAGCTGGGACGAGTTCTTTACGGGGTTTGATGAGAACAACCTCGCGTTTCTCTATCAGGAGAAGACGAAGGATGGAAAGGAGAGCCGTTTCTCGAAGCTGATCGATCGCGACCAATAAAAGAAGTTAACCACGGATGACACGGATAAAATCGGATTTAAAATCCGTGTAATCCGTGGTTAATTATTCACCCAACAAACTCGTGTCTTTGCGTTTCAGAGCGGCGACCAGGCGGCTCCACTCGAAGCGTCCCTGCGAGATGCGGCTGAAGTCTCCACTCTTGTCACTTTCCAAACCATTCAACATCTCGTTCGCTTTGCCTGTCGAAATGGCTTTCTGTGCGGCGACGGTCAGCGCCCTCAAAGCTTCGGATTGAGAGCCTGACTTCGATCCTTTCGCCGCGAACTTCGCGCGCTCGTATGGAAACCTGTAATCGCGCGGATACTGCTTCTCGATCTTCGCGAACGCCTGGAAGACCTTCGGGCGCTCCGAAGCAGGCGCGGACATTCGTCGTTCCCGCAGTTTCTTCAGCTCGTCTTCGGGATTGGGAGTTACTTGCTGAGTCGTCGTCTCAGCGGGCGCATTGCGCGAGACTTCAGTCGTGATCGGAGCCGTCGGTTGTGGCTGACTCACAGGCTGCTGAGAAACCTGCTGCTGCGTCGGAGGAGCGGTTGTCGCCGAAGCCGTCTCTGTGCCTGAACGGAACAAGCCAAACGCACCGAGTGACAACAGCGTGAACGCGACCCCACCGATCGCGAGCAGTTTCAAAACTGATCCGCGGCTCGACGATGGATGTTCAGGTGCGTGCGAAGTCGACCACGGCAGGACCGTCGAGTTGTGCGGTCGTGGCTCGCGTTGGAGTGTGAGCTCGTCGTCCAGATCGATTGCAGAGGAAAGGATCTGTCGCGGCGGTTGGCGCTCGTTGCTCATTGAATGTCCGCACTTCCAGCAGAAAAAGTACTTCTCCTCGATCTGAGATCCGCATTCAGTGCATGTTTTGATACCCGACGTTTCTTTCTTCGCTGCGGCGATTACCGGCGGCGGAGGCGGCGGCGGGGGCTCAGGTTCTTCGCGCTTCGGAGCTGGAGCGGGCGGCGGCGGCGGCGCTGCCTTTACAGGTGGTGGTTGTACAGCCGGCGCGATCGGTTTCTTCTTCGGTTGCTCCTTGATTACATCGAGAGTTCCGGTCGCAACGAGACTCCAGCCGTTATCACCATGCTTCACAAACGCGGGCTGAAGGATCTGCACGTCGCCCGCATCCGGATTAGGGCAGTGATAGTAATCCTGGTAGAACTCGTAAAAGTCACGCTTGGTCGCGAACTTCGACGCTCGCGGCAGTACGAATGCCTGGTCCTGATTGGTGACGACCACAAACTCGCCATCCTCGACCGGCACAAATGAGCCGCTCTCGTAATCAAAAGTGACATTCACCTTGTTGGCCGCCCTCGTTCGCTTCAGGTAATTCGCAACGAGTGACGGAAACGCCGGCGCGATGTCGAGTCGTTCCTCGCAAATCGGACACGCATTCAGTCCCGTGATGAACGACGCGTTCACGGCGTCGCAGGTGTGTTCGTGCAAGTCTGTAGCTGCGGGTCGCAAACAGCCGGGACACGAAGGTTGGGGCACGCCTTCCGCGGTGAGCGTGAAATTCTTCGTTTGGAGCGGCGTGTTCGACTCGAAGCTGAAGACGTAGCAACGGTCGCACAGGTAAACGAGCGAGCTTTTGCGTGTGCAGACGGCGCAGCGCTGCAAGCCGTACTGATCAAAATCGACCGGGCAGAAATGTTCGCAGTTACAGCAGAATTGCCACTGCAGCTCGACCGGAGACGCGGCCTGGCCCTCGAAATCGATGGCGCCGAGGAGGTGGCCGCGATTCTCACACTTAATGGGACTTTGTCGAGGAGCGAAAAATCCTCTTTTGTGTTCGGGACAAAAAACTCTCATGTTCGTAGCTCCCTTCAGGGACAGGTGACCGTTCAAGTTGTACTTGGCGCGAAGCATGATATATACGTGCCGGGGAGTACGGGAATACAGATGAAAACCAACGGGAAGAGGTTTGCGGATTCGTGCATAGATTACGGGCATCCCGCAAATTTTGCAATCTTCTTTATTCGGGACTATTGACGACGGCACGCCTCGCGCAGGGCGTTGAATGTCACAACGTTGAGGTTGGCTTGCGGATTTGGTTGGTCGCGGATGTAGCGACTGACGATGGAGGCGAGTTGTTCGTCTGACATTTTGGCGCTACAGGTCTTTAACCAAGCCATGTTTTCCTCGGGAGCGCCGAAAAATGGGGCGACCAGCATGCCGTTCATCTGACCAGTAACGTAGGCGCGCTTTTCGGTGTCGCTCATGTCGAGGTAGTCCCTGGCGGTGAAGAACCCGGGACTGATCTTTATTGTTTGTTGAGTTGTGTAGACGTTGATAGCAGCGATGAGAGCAATCAGTGCGAGCAGATATCTCATTGAAGGCGCCTCCGTGCGGACCAGTCTATCAATCATGAAGACACACAAAAAGCACAAAGTTCAGAGTTCAAGCTTTAGCTTGTCGTCTTGAATTCTGAACCGACAAGCTAAAGCTTGAACTCTGAACCTTTCTGTGCTCTTTGTGGCTAAAACTACATCGAGATCGTGCCGCACGCTATTCGAGCGCCCGAGTTTCCTGACGGATCGGTTGTCATGTCGTCAGCCTTCTCATGAATGACCAGCGATGTGCCGCCATTCGAGAAAAGTCCATTAGCTCCATCACCCAACATGACGCGCGTGTCAGTCAATGTTGCGTTTGCGGTTCCCTTGGCGCTCACCGTGAAGTTCAACATGTCGCCGGCGTGTGGCCCTTTCGGATTCTTCAGACCGTGCATTTTCGAATCCGGATTGAAGTGTGGCCCGGCGGACGCGAAATCCGGTCCCTCACATTTCGCCATCTGGTGAATATGAATTCCATGCTGGCCCGCCGGTAAATTCTTCAGATTGAGCTTGATTTTCACGCCGCCCTTCTTGTTGATAGCGGTGAGTGTAGCCGTGCCCACTGACTCTCCTTTGGCGTTCTTCAACTCAACCGTGTGACCGCCCATGTGCTGCGCGGACGCAAACGATAGCAATCCTCCAATGATGATCCCGGCAATGATCCACGTAATAAACTGTCTTCGTATCATTTCTCTCTCCTTTGTGAGAATCGGTTCAACTCTTCACGCTCTCCGGCTTGAGTGCTTTGCCTTTCGCTGCCGTTGCGCTGTCTGTGCGGCGCCGGCCCAGCACCAGTAATGCGATAATCGCTGAAAGCACCAGTAGCCATAACAGCGGGCGAATTCCGCCAAACAATCTGTGTCCCCAGCCGTCCGAATACGGCGCGGAAAACTCGGCAGTGGTCGCAGTCAGTGTCGGGCCTTCGAGACTCGCCTTCGACTGCGCGATAATCCCACGCAAACCTTCGAGCGCTTTCTTCTCAACTACGCCGCGCTTGATCTTACCAAATGGTCCTTCGAAACCGTCAGCGCGGGAACGGTTTTCATAGACCAGGTAAGTTGCACCGGGAACATTAACAAACGCTGTCAGCGCATGAAAAGCGTTGAAGTAATGGTTGGCATAAATTTGTTTAGACGCGACCAGCACTTGTGGACCAACACCGCTGTTGCGTTTGTAGATTGAAATATGATTGATGGCGATCACCGGCTTGAGTCCAAACTTGATCTTGGACCAGACGAGTGACTCTTCGATTAGTTGCAGACCTGATTTTGTATCGGCGAGAAAACTGTTGACGTAACCGCCGGCGGAGCTCAGTGCGCGTTGTTCGGTCGCGAGGCTGACGCGGTCGCGTTTGTCGCTGTACTCAATCAGCGCCGCTTCGCCGCGCGCCTGGTAGTTTTTGATGTAGGCGACGAGAATTTCTTTGAAGAGATTCGTGACTCGGCCCTGGTAGTCAGGCGCCGCCCAGTCGATCTCGTTGCGAAACCGCTCGATCATCGCCGCCGAGAGTTTCACCTGGCAGGCGCCGGCAACACACTCTTTCAGATCTTCGATATCTTTGGCTTCCAGTGTCAGACCCTCGATATCAGCTAGCGCCGGCTCAGGTCCGAAGCGACCGATCTCAAGTATCGCGGCGTTGCTTTTCTGCAACATGCTGTCGCGATATGACCGCAGAAAATCCTCAGCGCTGGCGTTGATAGTTACGAGGCCCGTGACTGCGACTTCGCGTTTATTCGAGGTTGGAACGAGCCGCACCACCGGCTGATTGAGCTGTAACGCCGCAAAGTCTTGCTCGCCCAAAGACGCTTTTTCGCGAAGGACTTGCTGAAACTCAGCCATGGAAGCCTGCGCGAGAGTTGTGCTGGTCGCGAAGCAAACCAATAAGGTACAAAGAAGGTATTGTTTACGCGTTAACATACGTCAGCCCTATGCACGTATCTGCCCTAGTGAATTCTTTTGTTACGCAAAAAGCCCGACGACGCCGCACGTCGCATGAGCCGTGCCAAAAGTGAGGAATAAACTGGGGGACGCAATGTATATATATATAATAAAGACCTAATTCGGACTAATTCCGTCTAAAAAATTTGGAGGGAGCAAAAATGGAGAGTGGAGCGATTTCTGAACTGTCGGCCCTGAAAACAAAACTACAGGCGACATGGAGTGCGGGAGATTTCGGACAAATTGCCAAGTACTATGCGGACGACGCCGCGGATTTCATCAAGCGGCTGGATCTTAAGCCGGGAATGACGGTTCTTGACGTCGCCTGCGGCACTGGCAACCTGGCGATTCCGGCGGCGAGAACAGGCGCAAATGTAACGGGCGTCGATATCGCACCGAATTCCGTCGAGCAGGCGCGTCAAAACGCGAAGGCGGAAGGGTTGAATGCTAAGTTTGACGAGGGCGATGCGGAAGCACTGCCTTACGAGGATGCGAGTTTTGATGCAGTGGTGACGATGTTCGGGGCGATGTTTGCGCCTCGTCCGGAGCTCGTGGCGAGCGAGTTGAAGCGAGTTTGCCGTCCGGGTGGTGTCATCGCGATGGCCAACTGGACGCCGAGCGGTTTCATCGGTCAAATGTTCAAGATCACGTCGTCGCACGTTCCGCCACCGCCGGGCATGCCGGCTCCGGTGCTTTGGGGCGTGGAAGAAACGGTTCGCGAGCGTTTGGGCGAAGGCATCTCGAAACTGGACACAAAGCTTCAAAAGATTACCTGGGTGTTTCCTTTCTCGCCTGCTGAGGTTGTCGAGCACTTCCGGTTATATTACGGGCCAGCACAGAAAGCATTAGCCTTTCTTGGTGAGGAAAAGGGCGCAGCGTTGCGGAAGGACCTGGAAGAGCTTTATACCACTCACAATCAGGCGACTGACGGTACAACCAGAGTCGAAGCTGAATATCTGGAGGTGGTAGCCAGGCGAGCTTAAATCAAGGCTCCGCCGGAGAGGGAGGAGAGATGCGGCGAGTTGTTTCGGCTTTATTGAGTGCGACTCTGATACTTCTCTCTCTGACGATCGTCTCTGCGCAAAACGTGACGCCGCCGTCGCAGCCGTCCAGCGGCCCCGGCGGAAAACAGTACGTTCACGCGTCAGTCACGAAAAGCCGTTACGGCAAGGGCGGGCAGGAATACTGGATCTTTGAGCCTGCCTCGCCCAAGCCGCGGACCGCGCCCGTCATCATTTTTCTGCACGGCTGGGGCGGGATGAATCCGCTGTATTACGGCGCGTGGCTGGACCATCTCGTGAAACGTGGAAACATCGTCGTCTATCCGCGTTACCAGGCCAACCTGCTGACATCGATCAAAGACTTCACGCCGAATACGCTTGCGGCGGTTAAAGACGCTGTGCGTCGTTTGCAAACTGAGCGCGGGCATGTCACTCCTGATTTCAGTAAGTTTGCGACAGTGGGCCATTCTCTGGGTGGTTTGCTGGCCGCGAATATCGCTGCGCTTGCGAGTGAATCGAATTTGCCGCGAGTGCGAGCGGTGATGTCTATCGAGCCGGGCATAACTGAAGCTCCGATTAACGTTCCGCTTGCTGATTTGAAGAAGATTCCGGCGGGCACGTTGTTGCTCGCGGTCGCTGGAGATCAGGACGGTCTCGTTCGCGATACGGACGCCAAGCGGATCTATTACGAGTCAACACGGATCTCGGCGCAGAACAAGGATTTCGTCACGCTTGTTTCTGATTCGCACGGGCAGCCGGCGTTACTGGCGAGTCATCGTGCGCCGACTGCAATGAACAAGGATTACGACAGCGGCGAAGGCGTTGGCGGAGCGCCTGGCGGAACTCCTGATCCGATTGGCGACGCGCGCATA
>Ga0207712_10003262_pt1 | contig 10295 bp, 3 predicted proteins | sample KBSS44metaG_FD_184402 | JGI IMG/M metagenome (GOLD analysis project Ga0207712, IMG submission 184402) | Switchgrass rhizosphere microbial communities from Kellogg Biological Station, Michigan, USA - KBS S4-4 metaG (SPAdes) (version 2) | ecosystem: Host-associated > Plants > Roots > Rhizosphere >... | reverse complement strand
AAGAACCGCCAGTCCCTGCTGGGCCGGCTGCTGGGAGCTTTGGCCCAACCCCAGTACCTGGCGTTGGGGGTGGCGCGCCATCCAAGCCAGCGGCACCGCCTCCAGTAGGGACGGGGGCCTTTTTAGACGAGTGGATGTCGCGGCGTAGCGGACCACTGACGATGCGTCCTTCGCCATGGTCGAAAGGACCGGCAAAGCAGCCGCAAGGTGCGGGGCCGTTGTCTGCTGGCAGCGTGGCATCAACCGTGCCAGCGCCAGTGGCGCCTAGTCCTTCTACGACGTCTCCAATCGTTCCATCTCAGCCACCACAGACTATCCAGCAGCCGTTTAATCGTCCGGATCCTCCCTACGCGCCGTTGGCGCCTCAAAACCAGCCCGTAGGCTTTGCGAGTGGTTCTACGACGCCTCCGTCGAGTGCGGTCATGCCACCACAGACTCCTACCGACTTTGATCCTCGGCAGCAGTTTAGGCCCCCGGCGCCCATGCCGCCAACTCCTTTGTTGCCGTCAACGGACGGTGTGATCGATCATAAGGCCGGTCCACACGAGAGCACCATTATCATTGATCGGGATCGTCCGGCCGCCAGTTCTTGATGCCGGATAACAGGTTGCTTCTCCTGTTGAGTTCCTCTATACTATAAGTAAGTGGGATCTGTAACTGATTCATGAGGGGCTATTTGAAGTGGCAAAAACAAACGCATATTCTTCTGATCAAATTCAAGTTCTAGAGGGGCTTGAGCCGGTTCGTAAGCGACCCGGTATGTATATTGGTGGCACCGGTATCGAGGGCCTGCATCATTTAGTGTGGGAAATTATCGATAACGGCATCGACGAGGCGTTGGCGGGGTACGCTACCGCCGTATCGGTGATCATGCAAGCCGATGGTGGCCTGACGATCACCGACGACGGCCGCGGTATTCCGACTGACATTCACCCCAAGACTGGTAAGAGTACGGTTGAGACGGTTATGACCGTGCTACACGCTGGTGGTAAGTTTGGCGGTGGCGGCTACAAAGTCTCTGGCGGTTTGCACGGTGTTGGTGTCAGTGTCGTCAATGCCTTGTCCGAAAAAATGACAGTAACGGTCTATCGTGATGGCAAGGCATATTTCCAGGAGTATGAGCGCGGCGTACCGAAAGCTGATCTAAAGGTAGTAGGCAAGACCGACAAGACCGGGACCGACATTACCTTTTATCCGGACGCCACCATTTTTGAAAGTGTATCGTTCAATTACAGCACCATTCTCGACAAGCTACGCCACCAAGCATATCTTACAAAGGGTGTTAGAACTTCTATATATAACGAAGCAACCGGTCAGAAATATGGATTTTATTTCGACGGCGGTATTAAATCTTACGTCAAACACCTCAACTACGGCAAAGACGCCGTTGACGAAGATATTTTTTACGTCGACAAGCAGGTTGAAGACTCCCAGATCGAAATCGCCATGCAGTACACCGACGGCTTTAATGAAACCATCAAGCAATTTGCTAACAACGTTGTTAACCCCGACGGTGGAACGCATCTGACCGGCTTCCGTTCGGCGTTGACGCGTGTCGTGAACGAGTATGCTCGCAAGACTAGTTTACTCAAAGAGAAGGAAGAGAACTTAACTGGGGAAGACTGCCGTGAGGGTTTGACTGCGGTTATCCTTGTCAAGTTGCCGGACCCGCAGTTTGAAGGTCAGACCAAGAACAAGCTGGGCAACCCAGAGATCCGCGGTTATGTCGAGCAGGTCATGACCGAATACTTCAACTATTACCTCGAGGAGCACCCTGGTGTGGCTCGCAAAATTGTGGGCAAGGCCTTGCTCGCCGCCCGCGCGCGCAAAGCCGCCCGCGCCGCCCGAGAGAACATTATTCGTAAAGGCGTACTCGACGGCGCGAGCATGCCAGGGAAGTTGGCCGATTGCTCCAGCAAAGATCCGCACGATTCCGAAATCTATCTGGTAGAGGGTGATTCGGCCGGCGGTTCGGCCAAGAGCGGCCGCGATAGCAAGACGCAGGCGATTCTGCCGCTTCGTGGTAAGGTCTTGAATGTTGAGCGCGCTCGTCTCGACAAGATGCTAGCCAATAACGAGATCTTGAGCCTGATTAAGGCCCTCGGTGTTGGTATTGAGGAATCCTTCGATATCAATGGCCTGCGGTACGACCGGATTATTATCATGACCGATGCCGATGTTGACGGTTCGCACATCAGCACCCTGCTCCTGACCTTCTTCTTCCGTTTTATGCAGCCGGTAATTGACGGTGGTCATATCTATTTGGCTAAGCCGCCACTGTTTGAGCTCGTGAAACAAGGCCGTAAAAACAGTGTCTTTATATACGATGAAGATGAGCTAGAGAAGGTCCTTGATGAGACTATTTCCCGGCGCAAGGCTGACGGTACGACCGTCAATGCTACTGATGAGCGTTACCGCCAAGCCGGCTTTATTGAGCAGAAGCGTTACAAGGGTTTGGGAGAGATGGATGCCGAGCAGCTGTTCGACACAACGATGGACCCCACCAAACGTGTACTGGTACAGGTTAAGGTGGCCGACGCGGAGAAAGCCGACGCCATCTTTAATAAACTGATGGGCACCGAGGTTGAACTCCGCAAGAACTTCATACAGACAAATGCGAAATTCGTGAAGGATTTGGATATTTAATATGGACGAACAGACTGATATCCCTCAAGAAATAGCTGGAACTGTAACGCCCGTTGAAGGCGAAATTGTAGTTAGTCCGCAAACGCATTCGCATACGGTTGAGCAACGTACCGTTGAAAACGTCATGGAAGATAGTTACTTGCGCTATTCTATGAGCGTTATCATTGATCGCGCTTTGCCTGACGTCCGGGATGGTATGAAGCCGGTGCATCGTCGTATTTTGTACAGCATGAACAGCGATGGCCTGCGCTCCAGCGCCCGCCATCGTAAGAGCGCAAACGTTGTTGGTGCGGTCATGGGTAAGTATCACCCGCATGGTGACTCATCTATATATGACGCGCTGGTACGTATGGCTCAGCCCTGGTCACTGCGTTACATGCTTATTAATGGGCAGGGCAACTTTGGCTCAATGGATGGCGACCCGCCGGCAGCCATGCGATATACCGAAGCCAAGATGGCCCGTTTAGCCGATGAACTATTGGCTGATATCGACAAGGACACCGTTGATTTTCGTGACAACTACGATGGGACCACCCAAGAACCGACGGTTCTCCCCGGTAAATTGCCCAACTTGTTGTTAAACGGACAACTCGGTATCGCTGTTGGTATGGCCACCAATATTCCACCGCACAACCTGAGCGAACTCGTTGACGCCACCGTGCACCAGATCGACAACCCCGAAGCCACACTTGATGACCTGCTGACCCATATCAAGGGCCCTGATTTTCCAACTGGCGGTATCGTTTACGGGCAAAGTTCGATCCGGAGCGCCTACGCCGTAGGTCGCGGTGGCGTTATTGTGCGCGGTGTCGCCGATATCGTTGAGAACAAAAAAGGCCGCCACCAGATCGTTATCTCCGAGATTCCGTACGGCCTCAACAAGGCCAGTTTTGTCGAGAAGATCGCGGAACTATACAAGGAAAAGAAAATCGCTGGAATTAGTGATTTGCGTGATGAGAGCGCTCGCGGTGATGTTCGCATAGTCATTGATCTCAAGAAGGATGCCTATCCTAAGAAGCTGCTCAACCAGCTATACAAACTCACGCCGTTGCAAACAGCTTTCCACTACAACATGATGGCTCTCATCGACGGTATTCAGCCGCGTGTTCTCGGTCTGCAAGACATCATCCTTGAACACATAAAGCATCGTCAGATTGTAGTCCGTCGCCGAACTGAGTACGAATTGCGCAAGGCTAAAGAGCGGGCTCACATTTTAGAAGGCCTGCAGATTGCGCTCGACCACATTGACGAGGTCATCAAAACAATTCGTGCTAGTCAGACTACCGATGAGGCCCAGGCTAATCTTATTAAGCAGTTTAATCTGAGCGAGATTCAAGCTAAGGCCATCTTGGCAATGCAGCTGCGGACATTGGCCGGCCTGGAGCGCAAGAAGATCGAAGAGGAGCTGGCCGAACTACTGAAGACGATTGCCGGTCTGGAGGCCATTTTGGCCGACGAAAAGATGATCCTAGCGATTATCCGAGACGAACTGCTGCAACTCAAACAGCAGTACGGTGATGAGCGCCGCACCAAGGTTGTTCCGCAAGAGCTCGATAAGATGAGCGACGAAGATCTGGTGCCCGATGAACAGGTCGTTGTGACGCTGACATCGGCTAACTATATCAAGCGCAGTCCGATTGCCGAATACAAAAAGCAGGGTCGTGGCGGCAAGGGTCGTCGGGGTATGACTACCCGAGAAGAAGATGTTATTGAACATTTGGTTAATGCCTCAACACATGATTATCTGCTGTTTTTCACCAATAAGGGCCGTGTTTTCCGGCTCAAGACCTACGAAGTGCCGGCTAGCTCGCTGAGCGCCAAGGGCATCGCCATCGTTAATTTGCTGCAGCTCCAGCCCGAAGAGATGGTGAGTGCGGTGATTAATGTGAGTAAGCAAGACAACGCCAAGGGCAATCTGATGATGTGCACGACGCATGGTGTGGTTAAGAAGACTCCCTTCGAGCAGTACCAAAATGTTCGTAGCAACGGTTTGATTTCGATTAATCTGGACGAAGGTGATGAGCTGAAATGGATCCGCATGACGAATGGCGATAACGAAGTCGTTATCTCGACGTCGCAGGGGCAGGCGATTCGCTTCCACGAAAAGGACGTCCGACCAATGGGCCGCGTATCGCGCGGTGTGCGCGGTATCCGGTTGCGCACTGGCGACCAGGTCATTGGTATGGACATCGTGCAGCCAGGTTCAAGCATTTTTGTGATCAGCCAATACGGCTATGGCAAGCGGACGAAGGTCGCCCAGTTTACATCGCACGCCCGTGGAGGCGTCGGCATTCGTTCAGCGGTCGTGAATACCAAGACGGGTAGTCTGATTGGCGTTAAGACGCTGACCGGTGACGAAACGCAGGAAGTCATCATTGTGTCGTCGCAAGGGCAAACCATTCGTTTGGGCCTCAAAGATATTCCGGAACTGGGCAGGGCAACGCAGGGCGTTCGTATTATGCGTCTCAATGATGGTGACAAAGTTATCTCTTTGGCACTGGTTGATGCACCTATTGACGACGAGCCAGAAGAGTAGCATCTGTTAATGTGATGTAAGAATCACCACTGAATCCGCAAGAAACATCTTGACAATCAGTATCGGTTCATCGTACTATTTAACGAGAAATTCAGAGGTCTTGTTTTAAGTGTCTCCGAAGCTCATTAAAAATTGAGTAGTGCAAATCAACGTCAGTTCATTTTGAATTGTTTTAAAAATTTGGAACAAATTCTTTTTTGGAGAGTTTGATCCTGGCTCAGGATGAGCGCTGGCGGCGTGCCTTATACATGCAAGTCGAGCGGTAAGGCCTCTTCGGAGGTACACGAGCGGCGGACGGCTGAGTAACACGTAGGAATGTACCCCAAAGTGAGGAATAACTGCCCGAAAGGGTGGCTAATGCCGCATGTGATCTACGGATTAAAGCTTTATGCGCTTTGGGAACAGCCTGCGTCCGATTAGCTAGTTGGTAGAGTAAAAGCCTACCAAGGCTATGATCGGTAGCTGGTCTGAGAGGATGATCAGCCAGACTGGGACTGAGAACGGCCCAGACTCCTACGGGAGGCAGCAGTAGGGAATTTTCCACAATGGGCGAAAGCCTGATGGAGCAACGCCGCGTGCAGGATGAATGCCTTAGGGTTGTAAACTGCTTTTATTAGTGACGAATATGACGGTAACTAATGAATAAGGACCTGCTAACTACGTGCCAGCAGCCGCGGTCATACGTAGGGTCCAAGCGTTATCCGGAATTACTGGGCGTAAAGAGTTGCGTAGGTGGCATAGAAAGCGGATAGTGAAAGCGTGTGGCTCAACCATACATCCATTATCTGAACTACTAAGCTAGAGAACGAGAGAGGTAGATGGAATTCCTGATGTAGGGGTAATATCCGTAGATATCAGGAGGAACACCGATGGCGTAGGCAGTCTACTGGCTCGTTTCTGACACTAAGGCACGAAAGCGTGGGGAGCAAACAGGATTAGATACCCTGGTAGTCCACGCCGTAAACTATGGATGCTAGCTGTAAGAGGTATCGACCCCTCTTGTAGCGAAGCTAACGCGTTAAGCATCCCGCCTGTGGAGTACGGTCGCAAGACTAAAACATAAAGGAATTGACGGGGACCCGCACAAGCGGTGGAGCGTGTTGTTTAATTCGATGGTAAGCGAAGAACCTTACCCAGGTTTGACATCCCGAGAAGGTTTCCGAAAGGAAATTGTGCCGTAAGGAATTCGGTGACAGGTGTTGCATGGCCGTCGTCAGCTCGTGTCGTGAGATGTTAGGTTAAGTCCTTCAACGAGCGCAACCCTTATAGTTAGTTGTATTTTTCTAGCTAGACTGCCCTGGCAACAGGGAGGAAGGGGGGGATGATGTCAGGTCAGTATTACCCTTACACCTGGGGCTACAAACACGCTACAATGGCCGGTACAAAGGGCAGCCAAGTCGCAAGACGGAGCAAATCCCATCAAAGCCGGTCCAAGTTCGGATTGCAGGCTGAAACTCGCCTGCATGAAGCTGGAATCGCTAGTAACGGTAGGTCAGCACACTACCGTGAATACGTTCCCGGGTCTTGTACACACCGCCCGTCAAGCCATGAAAGTCGCCAATACCTGACGTGTTGCCTTCGCGCAGCCCTAAGGTAGGGGAGATGATTGGGGTTAAGTCGTAACAAGGTATCCGTACGGGAACGTGCGGATGGATTACCTCCTTTCTAGGGAGAAACCAGCATCAGAGTCGAGTAATCACTCTGAGAGCTAGGTCGATCTCGGTAAACGATTGATCAGTACTGATCGTTTACATACCAGCTGCTTGCAGCTGGCGGGACTCAGATCTGAGAACTTACGAATTGACGTTGATTGCACTACTCAGTTTTTAAAGAAAGGCGCTGACCATATCGGCGCCTTTTTCTTTAACAGATTGTTGAAGGTATGGCCGTTTTTCGGTACAATACAGCCTGTCTCGATAGAATATGGGCGATTAGCTCAGTTGGTTAGAGCGCGTCACTGATAATGACGAGGTCGGTGGTTCAAGTCCTCCATCGCCCACCATATACGAGAGACGTGGGGCAATAGCTCAGCTGGCTAGAGCACCTGCTTTGCAAGCAGGGGGTCCGGGGTTCGAATCCCCGTTGCTCCACCAACTACAACATCACAAAATTCACAAAAAACTTAAAGTGTTAGAGTGTAGTGAATTTGTCATCACTTTACGCTTTACAACCTCTGTTTTTATTGATATGATTGCAGGGCATTTGAGTTTAGACCGGAGTCCTCAGTAGAAGACTAGAGTGTAAACTCAAGAAACAGTCATAAGTGATGTGGATCTAGAGTTTTGCAGCTTAAAAATTCGGATTTTGAGAGTAATTAAGACAAACGGCTATTGGTACCGCTGAAAGCAATCAGTGGTGAATGCCAATAACTAGTCAATGCATAATGATCTAGCAATAGATCTAACGTAAAAAGTTAGTAAAGCGCACACAAGGGATGCCTTGACATACAATACCGATGAAGGACGTAAGGAGCTGCGATAAGCTTCGGGGAGCTGCTAACTAAGCTTTGATCCGAGGATGTCCGAATGGGGAAACCCGGCTGGAGTCATGTCCAGTCACCGCTATCTGAATATATAGGATAGTGCGAAGGTTACCGCCTGAACTGAAACATCTTAGTAGGGCGAGGAAGAGAAAGTAAACAACGATTGCGGTAGTAGTGGCGAGCGAATCCGCAACAGCCCAAACCTTTTAGGTTTTTGCCTATCAGTTTACTGGTAAGCAAATAAGTTGGTAGACGAATATCTAAAAGGGGTTGTGACATTACAAACGACCAGTACGGAGAGCTAGATTTATCTAGAATTCCGTACCGGAAGCAAGAGCTACCACCATCTTGCATGAGGTCCACAAATTAGCGAGGCGAGCAGAACAACCTGGAAAGGTTGGCCAAAGACAGTGATAGCCTGGTACGCAAAGTATCGCTAACCTCATATTTGTAAGGGCGTAAGCCCGGGAAATACCGATGCCGCAAGGCATGGATATTTCTTTTGTCGAGTAGGTCGGGACACGTGAAACCCTGACTGAATCTAGGAGGTCCACCTCCTAAGGCTAAATATATTGTATGATCGATAGAGAACAAGTACCGTGAGGGAAAGGTTAAAAGAACCCAGGAATGGGAGTGAAATAGAACCTGAAATTGTGTGCGTACAAGGAGTCGGAGCCCCTTCGGGGGTGACGGCGTGCTTTTTGTAGAACGATCCAGCGAGTTACTGATTGCTGCAAGCATAAGACATCTGTCGGATGCATAGCGAAAGCGAGTCTGAATAGGGCGTCAAGTAGTAATTAGTAGACCCGAAACCGGGTGACCTAACCATGGGCAGGCTGAAGCGCGGGTAAAACCGCGTGGAGGGCCGAACCGTAGCGAATTGCAAAACGCCCGGATGACCTGTGGTTAGAGGTGAAATGCCAATCGAACTCGGAGATAGCTGGTTCTCCTCGAAATAGCTTTAGGGCTAGCGTCGTACGGTAGCTGGTAGGGGTAGAGCTCTGTTTTGGACTGGGGGTCGTAAGACTACCCACCCTTGACAAACTACGAATACTATCAGTGGAACTACGGCAGTTAGAACGGCGGGGCTAAGCTCGTCGCTCGAAAGGGAAACAGCCCAGACCACCGTCTAAGGTCCCCAAGTCTATGCTAAGTGGGAAACGAGGTGGGATTTCTTAAACAATGAGGATGTTGGCTTAGAAGCAGCCATTCATTTAAAGAGTGCGTAACAGCTCACTCATCAAGAGATCCTGCGCGGAAAATGTAACGGGGCTAAGCATAGCACCGAAGACGTGGACTTTCTAGTTTACTAGGGAGTGGTAGAGGAGCGTTGATATCTGCACTGAAGCTGGACTGCGAGGTCTGGTGGAGCGTTATCAAGTGAGAATGCTGGAATGAGTAACCATAAGGCAGGTGAGAATCCTGCCCACCGAAAGAGCAAGGTTTCCTGGGCCACGGTAATCGTCCCAGGGTTAGTCGGTCCTAAGCCGAGGCAATGTAGCGTAGGCGATGGACAACGGGTTAATATTCCCGTACTGGTGGTGTATTGTTTGGCGTGCGCGGCATAGTAGCGAGAGCGGATTCATGGTTATATCCGTCTAAGTACCAGAAATGGGTACGAATGAAACGATCTTTTGATCGAATTCTCGTGAAGGTGCTGACCAGAAAAGCTACCAAACGCGTGTACACTGCCATCCGTACCGCAAACCGACACAGGTGCTCAGGTCGAGTAGACCAAGGTGTACGAGTGATTCTTCGTCAAGGAACTCGGCAAACAAGCGGCCGTAACTTCGGAATAAGGCCTGCCCCCTCACTGTGTTAATCACAGTTTGAGAGCAAAATTGAATGCCAGTTTTCTTTTCAGAAAACAACAGTAGTGAGTGCAAGTTTTTAACTTCTTGTACAAGCCTGTATAAACGAGCAAATTTGAGACATATCGAGAAAAGAAAGCTGACCCCAATGACCGCTTTATCGTGGTTGATAGAGTGAGGGGGCCGCAGCTAAGGAGCCCATGCAACTGTTTACCAAAAACATAGGTCTGTGCTAACACGAAAGTGGATGTATACGGGCTGACGCCTGCCCGGTGCTGGAAGGTTAAGGGGAGAGGTTTACGCTTTGAACTGAAGCCCCAGTGAACGGCGGCGGTAACTATAACCGTCCTAAGGTAGCGAAATTCCTTGTCAGGTAAGTTCTGACCCGCACGAATGGCGTAATGATATGGGTACTGTCTCGACGAAGAGCTCGGTGAAAGTGCATTGACGGTAAAGATGCCGTCTGTCCGCAGCAGGACGAAAAGACCCCGTGGAGCTTTACTACAGCTTGACATTGAATCGGGCTATAACATGTGTAGCATAGGTGGGAGACTTTGAAACTTAGACGCTAGTCTAGGCGGAGTCGCCAGTGAAATACCACCCTTGTTATGGTTTGATTCTTACGCTGACCGTTATCCGGTTAGCGGACCGTGTCTGGTGGGTAGTTTAACTGGGGCGGTTGCCTCCTAAAGAGTATCGGAGGCGTTCAAAGGTTGGCTAGGTTCGGATGGAAATCGAATCGATAGTGTATACGCATAAGCCAGCTTGACTGTGAGGCCTACAAGCCGAGCAGGGACGAAAGTCGGAGTAAGTTTCCCGC
>Ga0207712_10003256_pt1 | contig 10300 bp, 8 predicted proteins | sample KBSS44metaG_FD_184402 | JGI IMG/M metagenome (GOLD analysis project Ga0207712, IMG submission 184402) | Switchgrass rhizosphere microbial communities from Kellogg Biological Station, Michigan, USA - KBS S4-4 metaG (SPAdes) (version 2) | ecosystem: Host-associated > Plants > Roots > Rhizosphere >... | reverse complement strand
TGGCGCATGGTTCGATGCCGACGAATTGCCAAAGATCGTCGAATTCATCCGCAAAGGCGGAATGGAACACGCACGGCAAAAGGAACTTGCCGAGATCAAGGACGAACGCGCCCGCCTTCGTGACGAAATACGAAAACAGCAACAGCAGGATCAACGCTTCGGGATGGGCAAATTGTTGAAAGACGAAGACGCTGATGCCGGCATCAGGGGCTTTATAAAAACACTTTTCGATCAATGAACGAAAGATACAGCAGACAGATCCTATTTCGCGAGATCGGTACAGCTGGTCAAGAGAAGCTTCTCGCGTCACGCGTGCTGCTTGTCGGCTGCGGTGCGCTGGGGGCGTCGCACGCTGAAATGCTGGCGCGGGCCGGTGTCGGAAAACTAAGGATCGTCGATCGTGATTTTGTTGAATTTACGAATTTGCAGCGTCAAACGCTTTTCAAGGAAAGCGACGCAACTGAGCGGCTGCCCAAAGCCGTCGCTGCGCAAAAGAGGATCGGCGAGATCAACTCCGAAACTGAAGTTGAGCCGGTCATTGCCGATGTAAATAATTCAAATATCGAGGCATTGATCGATGGCTGTGATCTCGTGCTCGACGGTACGGATAATTTCCAGGTGCGTTATCTGCTCAATGATGCGTGCGTAAAGCATAACAAGACCTGGATCTATGGCGCGGCGGTGTCCAGCTACGGGACGACGATGACGATCATTCCGGGGGTTACGCCGTGTCTTCGCTGCATATTCGAAGACATGCCGGACGCGGGAAGTTCGCCGACCTGTGACACCTCAGGCGTGATCATGCCGATCATCGCGACCGTTTCGGCAACTCAGGTTGCCGAGGCGTTGAAAATTCTCGTGGGCGACACGGCGTCGCTTCATCGCTCACTGATGCAGTTTGACATTTGGCAAAACGACCGCCAGCGGATCACGCTGAGTGAACCGAATCCGGACTGCAAAACTTGCGGCCATCACATCTATGAATTCCTCGACGCCGAAGCTCAGGAATTCTCGGCTGTTCTTTGCGGACGCAACGCAGTTCAGATCGCGCCGCCAAAACCGACGCAACTCGACCTCGCTGCTCTTGCGGCAAAACTCGCAAATCTCGATGACGTGAAACAAAACGAGTACCTGGTGCGATTTACTACCGGCGAAACGGAAGTGACCGTGTTCCGGGACGCCCGGGCGATCGTGAAAGGTACGGACGATGTGTCGGCGGCTCGGTCGATCTATGCCAGATTTGTTGGAGTCTAAATGAATGGTGAAATTTAAGCCGGGTACCGAGGTTTGCCAATGCTGCAACAGGCGCGTGGTCAGAATCGAACTACCGAAAATAGACGAGGAACGCATTCGCGAGCAGATACGTTGCGGGCAGGTCATTTCAGCGATTAAGGACGTAAGACAAATTACTGGCCTCTCCTTAGCGGAAGCTAAGTTTTGGGTCGATCACTCGGGTGAACTGATTGGTAGAGGAGTCCAAGCTGGGGTTTGCCCGCACTGCGGCGGGGATTTGCGAACTGATATGGCAAAACAATGCAGGTTTTGTCTCCGCGATTGGCATGATCCAGAACACCCGACCTTTCTTGCAAGAAAAGGTTGACGTTTGATAATGCATTTTGTGATACTTTTCACAAGCCCTTGTCGCGTTAAGAATTGGAGGTGGAATTATGACGGAAAAACCGAGAGTTGTGATCGTGGGTGGAGGCTTTGGTGGGCTATGGGCAGCAAAGGCACTCGCAAACAAACCGGTCGACGTTACGTTGATCGATCGCAAGAATCATCATGTATTCCAACCACTTCTTTACCAGGTAGCTACGGCGGTGCTCTCGCCCGGCGAGATCGCCCAGCCGATCCGGCGAATACTTCACTACGCGAAGAATACCGAGGTAATACTCGGCGATGTTGTCGGGTTCGATAAAGAAAATCAGTTCGTGACTTTGGCCGAGGGTGCTCAGGTCAAATTCGATTACCTTATGGTCGCTGCGGGGGCACGCCATTCTTATTTCGGGCATGACGATTGGGAACAGCTTGCTCCGGGACTTAAAACGCTCGAAGATGCTGTAGAGATCCGCCGGAGTGTTCTGCTCGCGTTCGAACATGCGGAACGCGAGGCGTATCTCAAGGGAACGAAGAAACAACTGACATTCGTGGTGGTCGGCGGCGGCCCGACCGGCGTCGAGCTGGCGGGAGCAATAGCTGACATTGCGCGACAGTCGCTCGCCGGAGATTTTATGGCGATCGACACGACAAAAACACGTGTCGTGCTTTACGAAGGCTCCGACCGAGTGCTCGGTACCTTTGCCAAGGATCTCTCGGAGAGCGCAAAGAAACAGCTCGAGTCGATCGGTGTTGAGGTTCATCTGAACAGTTTCGTGACTGACCTTGAGTGGGGACGCGTAAAGGTTGGTGATACGTGGGTCGATTGTGACGTGGCCCTATGGGCAACGGGTGTGGCGGCATCGCCTTTGGGCGGCAAGCTCGGTGTCGAAGTAGACAAGGCGGGACGCGTATTCGTGCAGCCCGATCTCTCGATCCCCGGCTTTAGTAATATTTTCGTGATCGGCGATATGGTTTCGCTCAAGCAGGAAAATGGCGAGCCAGTCCCCGGCGTCAGCCCCGCGGCAATGCAGATGGGAAGGCTAACGGCAAAAAATATCCTGCGCGAACTCAAAGGAAAGCCGCGGGAGAATTTTCGATACGTCGATAAAGGCACGATGGCAACCATCGGTCGGAGCAAGGCAATTGCTCAGGCTGTCGGTTTGCATTTCAAAGGCTTTATCGCCTGGCTGATGTGGCTATTCCTGCACGTGTTTTTCCTGATCGGTTTCCGCAACAGGTTCGCTGTTATGTTCGAATGGTTTTGGGCATACCTGACACGCGAACGGAGCGCCCGGCTCATTACCGGGGATGCTGAGGATATGCATGATGCGCTTCGATTCCTCAAGGCCGATTCCCGCACAGTCGGGGAACAAGAGAAAGACGGGAAGAAAATATCTGCGGCAAATATGGATTGAAAAAGCCCGAACACTTCGTTTTGGAAGGACATCGCTTTATTACAGGCGGTGTCTTTTTGCGCCGAATTGTGGTTAAATTTTCACGATCTGAACAATATTGCTTTCTCGACATAAATGAAAAAAACTCTGTTCCTGCTTCTTTCCCTTCTCTTATTTTCCAATTTGTTACACGCTGCCGACCCTTCGATATGGACGGTGGATTCGCGCTCAGACGTTCTTAAGGGCGATGCCCGCGGCGTCTCCATCGACCAGAACGGCACGATCGCTTTGGCCCCTAAGCTGACGGAAATATTTAAGACCGAGCAGCCGTACATCTGGTCAAGCGTCGCTGATGCGGCGGGGAACATATATCTCGGTACAGGCGGTGACGGTAAGGTATTCCGGGTTGATCCGGCGGGCAAGGGTTCGCTTCTTACAGATCTGAATGAATTGAATGTTTCTGCTCTTGCCATAGGCCGCTCCGGGGAATTGTTTGCGGCAACAAGCCCGGACGGCAAAGTTTACAAGATCGATCAGAGCGGCAAGGCGGATGTCTATTTTGAACCGAAAGAAAAATATATCTGGTCGTTGGCCCTAATGGCAGATGGAAGCCTTGCGGTTGGTACGGGGGATGCGGGAAAGATCTATAGGGTCAGATCCGCCGGCGCGGCCCGTGATGCATCGCTGTTCTTCGATAGCGGCGAAACGCACATTATTTCGCTCGTCGCCAATAAGCAAGGAAATCTTTTTGCCGGAACCGATTCAAGCGGTCTGGTGATCAAGTTCTCGCCGGATGGAAAGCCGTTCGCTCTCCTTGATTCGCCCTTGCGTGAAATTCACGAGCTGGCCGTCGGACCCGATGGATCGGTTTATGCGCTCGCACTCGGCGACTCGGTCTCGCCGCCAGCCGCGTCGACTTCCAGTGCGGCAACACCTGCGGCGGCTGAGAGCAAGACAGTGAATGCCGACAAGCCGAATCCAGCAACGCCCGAACCCGCACAAAAAAGCCGGTACGACCTTTCCGGAGCCAAGTCGGCTGTTTATCGGATCTTGCCGGATGGCGGCACCGATGTCATTTGGGCATCTCAATCTGTTACGGGATTTTCGCTCTACGCCCACCAGACCGGTAACGGCGTGTTGATCGGTAGTTCTGACAAGGGGCGGATCTACAGTGTTACAAACGAAGGCCGGGAAACCCTTGCCTTGCAGACCGACGCCAGCCAGGTCTCGACAATCATAAATGTCGGACAGAAATTATTTGCAACCTCAAGCAATCAGGGAAGCTTGTTTCAATTCGGACCGGACACCAATACGGAAGGCACCTATGAATCGGCGGTCCTTGACGCAAAGACTACGGCCACGTGGGGACGCGTTTGGTGGCGTTCGGATGGGAATGTGCAGGTCCAGACCCGAAGCGGCAATACTGAAAAACCGGACGCGACATGGAGCGATTGGAGCCCGGCTTATACCGATCCTAAGGGCGCTCAAATATCGAGTCCAAAAGCGAAGTATCTGCAATGGAAGAGCGTACTGCGATCGTCAGCGACTCCGGCGAGATTAAATGAGGTGAGTGTTTCTTTTATCGGCCGAAACATCGCGCCCGAGGTCCTGTCGATTCAGATACTCCCAACAAACGTGGGACTTGCCTCAAATCCGCCCATTCAGATCGACCCGAACATCGAGTTGTCTGGTCTTGACCCGGTCACGTTCGGTATTCCGAACGCTTCTGTTCCACCCCGGCGCATTTTTCAACGCGGGGCCACTTCCCTGCAATGGACGGCTGAGGACCGAAATGGCGACAAGCTGGCCTACGATATTTTCTACAAAGAAGTAAGCGAGACGACTTTTAAGCTTTTGCGCGAGAGCGTTACCGATAATTTCATGACCATAGACGGGCAGTCGTTCGCCGATGGACGCTACGTGTTTAAGATCGTTGCCAAAGATACGCCGTCGAATCCGACGGGTCTGGCTCTTTCGGGTGAACGTATAAGCGAACCGGTTGCCATCGACAATACGCCGCCCGTGGTTGTTGCGATCGGAACGCCCGAAACGACTGGTGACAAAACGCATATCGTTTTCGAAGCGACGGACGCAGCCAGTTTTGTAACGCGGGCGGAATACAGCGTCAATGGTGGTGAGTGGCAGACAGTTTATGCTGACGACGGGATCTCCGATAGCCCGAAAGAGCGTTACACGATCGATCTGGTCCTAAAAACACCGGGTGAATACTCCGTCACGCTGCGAGCCTATGACGTCAATAGCAATTCGGGCAATGCCCGTGTGGTGGTCAGGCGTTAGTTTTTACAACAGGAGTGAATGGCTATCGGACCTGAGAGCGTAGCAGTCATTACGGGTGCCGCGTCGGGCATCGGACGAGCTTTGGCCGTACGATTTGCTCGCGAAAACGTGGCCGGGCTCGCGATCGCGGACGTTAATGAGCAAGGTTTGGCCGAAACCGCTCGGCTGGTCGAGAACAACGGCTTGTCCGTCTCGACACATGTTGCTGACGTTGCAAATCTCGAATCCGTCAAACAGCTCGCAGACGAGGTCATCGCCACGCATGGCCGGACGACGCACTTGATCAATAATGCCGGCGTTGGATTGATCGGCACCTTCGAGCAGCTATCGATCGAGGATCTCGAATGGCTCATGGGCATTAACTTCTGGGGTGTTGTCTACGGCTGCAAGGTTTTTCTACCGATCTTAAGACAACAGCCTGAGGCCGCGATCGTTAATATTTCGAGCGTATTCGGCCTGATCGCTTCGGGAGAACAATCTGCCTATTGTTCGTCGAAATTCGCGGTTCGCGGTTTTACGGAAAGTCTCAGGCACGAATTGACGGACACGAATATTTTCGTTTCATGCGTTCATCCGGGCGGGATCAAAACCGATATCGCTCGCAATTCAAAACTCGGCGCTGACACTCCGGCGGAATGGAAGCAGCAGAGCGCAAGATTCTTCGACAAGGTTGCGAAAACATCCGCCGAAAAAGCGGCCGAAGTTATCTTTCGTGGGATCAATGACAAGAACCCGCGAATCCTTATCGGAAAGGACGCTCGCGCGATCAGCATTCTTTCGCGTCTATTTCCTAAAAGCTATTTGCGCGTGATCGAACGATTGAACGGCCACAAGATGAGCCTGCGGGTGAGGTAAGAGTAAGTCGTAGGCGTCCTTGGAATAGAAACTAACTAAAGGTCGGCACGTCTTTAGCGCAAATCCTTTGTATGGCGACCAGATCTGCTACCGACGTTCAATCCTGTTATCAAAGGGTTCTATCAGTGACCTTGCAACCCAAATTTCTTATTACACTTCGAGCCTTACTTTGTATTCAGACATTCACATAGATACCCGAGTTCTTTCAATTGATGAGAGGTGGGGCCAAAAAAGGCCGTTGAGATTTCACCGTTAAGAGTAGAGGCACTTACACCTACTTCCTTACTTTCATACGTGAGGGTTCCTATATCGTCGGGCGGCCCCTCTACATACTTCAATTTATATTGAAACTGATCTATCGGAAACCGTTTGTTGTAAGAAATACTAAACGAACTTACCCGGCCGGCCGGAACGCGAAAGCACCACTTTTGATCAAGTAGAACCTTTGCATCCACAAAATCAACCTTGACCCAAAATTCCTTTAGGAAATAAACGCTTTGGGGATAGGTACAGTGATCTACCTGAAAGACCCGTTTCACATCGTCGCACGTAGATTCGAGAGGGACAATTCCTCTAAATCCTTGTGAATATCCATGTCGCGCGCCAAAGATGATAATCACTAGTAGGAAAGAGATACCCAAAACAATCTTATTTTGTTGGCTTTGCATATAAGAATCGGGTCAGCCCGCGATTCTGCGATTCCAGTATCTTTGCTCTAACAATTTTAACAGGACTCGAGAATTCAATCACATTCTGTCAATACCTTATCTCATCAAAAAAGTGTGGCGGCCTCGGGACAATGACCTCGCGCATTTGAGGCCGATTTAAGGGTGAGATCATCAAAAGGATCAGTAAACATTGGATAATATCAAAGAGGCTGGGTTGCTTTCGGCCCCGCTAAGGTCACATTTCGCTTTGCTGAAACCGTTTTCCGCTTGGGGTAGGTGATTTTCCGCTTGGGGTAGATGAGTTTCCGCTTGGGGTAGGTGATTTTCCGCTTGGGGTAGATGATTTTCCGCTTGGGTAGACGGGTTTCCGCTTGGGGTAGATGGGTTTCCGCTTGGGGTAGGTGGTTTTGCGGATGGGAAAAATGGTTTAGGCCATGCGGAAAATGGTTTAGGCCATGCGGAAAATGGTTTAGGCCGTGGGAAAAATGGTTTAGGCCATGGGGGAAATGGTTTAGACCGTGGGAAAAATGGTTTAGGCCATGAGGGAGATGGTTTAGGCCGTGGGAAGAATGCTATAGGCCGTGGGAAAAATGCTTGAGGCCATTGGAAGAATGGTTTGGGCCGTGGGAAAAATGATTGAGGCCGTGGGAAAAATGATCTTTCGTGTTGGAAAGATGGTTATTTCTTGGGCAGCGTCATCGTTTGTCCCTCTGAATCCATTTCGAGGTGCCGCGTGGTGCCGTCGGTGACACTTGGGGGAACGAGATCGCCGGTCTTGTAGCGGGAGTCAGGGGCTGCGTATTGGGTTTGCTGCGGCGGTAGGGCTTGGTTCGCCGAAGGCGGCATTTCCGTCGGCTGCATTACCGAGGTAAACCCTGTATTGCCTTTCTCCGACCGTCGAAGCTGAAAATATTGAGCGATACCAGCCCCCAAACTTGTGAAGCCAGGGATCAGCATCCAGAACCACCATCCTCTACCCGATCCCGTTAATGCCAGTGCAAAGGAAACCGCCATGAACGCGAGACCTGTAAAGAGCTTAACAATTGCACCCTCGTAGCTTATCGGCCGTCCTTTCCGGTCGACAATAGGAAGCGGCCGGGGCAGATTACCTGTCAGTGCCTGGGAAACATTACCCAGATCGGTCCCGCAGCTTCGACAGAACTTACCGGTTTCAGGGTTTTGTGTTCCACATTTTGGACAAAACATATTTGTTTGCTGCCACTTTTCTGCGGTCAGTGATCTCCGATCTGCTCGCGGCTCACCGCTTACCGCTCGCTGCTATTACCCGCTGACGTCTCGCTTCAAACAATATTACACTTGCGGCATTCGATACGTTCAGGGACTCTATTTTTCCATACATTGGAATTTTTACCAACATGTCGCAGTTTTCCGCGACAAGCCGGTGCAGCCCTTTTCCTTCGCCGCCGAGAACAACGGCCGTCGGCCTGGTCCAGTCCCATTCAGTGTAGTCCGTTCTGGCATCGCCGCTTGTTCCGACAACCCAGATGTTTCTTTCTTTCAGCTCTTCGATCAGGCGATTTAGATTCGCGACTTTGGCGACCTTTACATACTCGATCGCCCCGGCTGAACTTTTGGCGACCGTTTCGGTCAAGCCGACCGCCCGGCGCTCGGGAATGATCACGCCGGTCGCACCGGCGCACTCAGCGGCGCGAAGTACGGCACCTAGATTTTGCGGATCTTCAACACCGTCAAGAAGCACGATCAAACCGTCATTTGCTGCAGCGGCAATGATCGCGTCTGCATCGGCATAGGAACGCGAAGCAATAAATGCGATCACGCCCTGGTGATTCGCCCCGGGCCCGGCGAGCTTAACGAGTTGGTCGCGCGAAACGCGATTGATGAGGACACCGTTGTCTCGCGCGAACTCGACGATCTCATGAAGGCGGCCTTCGCGAACGCCGTCGGCCATCAATATCTTGTCGATCTTCCGCGCATTTGCGCGGAGAGCTTCGAGTACGGGCAATGCGCCGTATACCAAATTTTTTCCGACGCTCGGTTCTTCCACCTTATGATCTTGTTTTTTGAAAGGGCGTTGGTCGCGTCTTCGCTGATCGTCCGACGTTCTGGGTTTCATCTTTATATTAACTGTCGCTGAAGACGCGAATAGCGGGTAAACTGACTCCGATTGCTGATGGTCACGACGTTCGAAAGGTCAGCCTTTCCGAAACCGCTTCGCCGTAATCCTTGAAAATCTTTTGACGAATCCGTTTCCCAAACGGTCGTCAGGGCGTCTTGAAGACCCTTATAGCTCTCATCGAGTACCGCGTTAGGGCAAACCTCGGCTATTTTTCGCAAAAGCTTTGGCATGTTTTCAGAAGCTAAAAGGCTCTTATCGCTCAAGCACGAGAAATCGAATCCGCTTTCGTAAATTCGAAAACCGGATCGATCAGCGCTTGTGTACATATCGAGTACGGATTCGTCAGAAGATGTCTCCGACTGGTCAATGATCTGTGACTTCTTTCTTTTCCTCTTTTCCATCGAAACGGTCTTTAGCTCGATGAGAGTTCCCGAGACAATGAGTACAAGATCCGACGGCGGTATTGCGGTTATTTCCCCCGTGTTAAAGTCCGTAACGGTGATCAGGTCGTCTCGAAATTCGACACTGCGAATGCGTCTCGGGACCCGATCGAGATCAAACGATTCATCCGAAACGATCTTTGTCTCGATCCCGTGATTCGCGAGCCGAGTGGAAAGAAGATCTGCCTCTCTTTCACTTTCCACGCGGGCCAGCGGAACCGCCGAGACGGAACGCAGGATCTTCTCCAGAACCTCAACTTCGAATTCCACTTCCCTGGCAGCCGCTTGCCGATCAACATGAACGCTCGAATTCCCTTGTCCGATCTTGATCACATTGAATCCTTTCTCCCAACTTTCTAATCGCCTGAAGTTGAACTTTGCCTGAAGCAGTTTATCGGAAGGTACGACGAGTTCGGCGGCGCAATAGAAACAATTGAGTCTGTTAGGAGGATTCTTGCGGGCACATTTTGGGCAAAGAAGCATTTCCTCTGCCGCAAAACCGAGGCTTTCAGATCGAGTGGCTATCTCCTTTAGCAAGTCGTCATCCAGGTTCAGTGTATTTTTTTCGTTCACGGTGAAATTTATCGCCTTTGGGTTCGAGTTAATCCAATGAAAATGCTTGACCTAATCAAATTGTGAATGCAAACTATACGGAGGCAAAATTTAATTGCAGTTGTGTGTATTTAAGCGGTAATAACGAATTATATCAAGCATATTTTGAGAATCGGCTAATTATTTACGTAAAGAAATCAACTATTGAGTTCGATGCTATTCGTTGATGAACGTTTTTGAAGCAGTAAACTAAAGCTTTCGTTCTTACCCCTCAATACCGCTGCATTTCGATTAACCTTAACTTACATACGGGGTTAAAAATATGCAGTTTGACTCGGGAACCAATTCGTCCTGGCAATTTGGACATCGGGGTCGGGTAGCGGTCTTTATTGACGG
>Ga0207712_10003248_pt1 | contig 10322 bp, 8 predicted proteins | sample KBSS44metaG_FD_184402 | JGI IMG/M metagenome (GOLD analysis project Ga0207712, IMG submission 184402) | Switchgrass rhizosphere microbial communities from Kellogg Biological Station, Michigan, USA - KBS S4-4 metaG (SPAdes) (version 2) | ecosystem: Host-associated > Plants > Roots > Rhizosphere >... | reverse complement strand
GAAAGTGGTAAGTCTTGTTTGATCGTTTTGATGATGAGCCTGCCGTTGCCATCCAAATAGGCATTTTCACGGCTGTCGGTATAGTACTGAAGTTCTTGATTTCCCCAGCCGTTACCGCCTGTTTGCGCTGCCCATTTCGTGGAATCAACTGGGGACCCACTTGCACCTTTGAACTCATCGGCAAATACCAATTTATTAGGGGACTTCTGGGCAGAGGCAACCAGTGCGGTGAGCAAAGCAAAAATCAGAAGCCTTGCTGCTAGAAGTTGAGGAATCATAGAAATATCGCGGAATAGAATAACTTTTTCTTTTTCAAATAAATCATAAGCGCGGTCGCAAGCAATCGACTTCGACCGGCGGAGCAGCTTATTTGTGATCTAAGCGTGAAAATAAGGTGGGCGTACCATTTATTCTTAAATGCAATATTGAATGGCGCTCGTATCTACTGTATATATTTTACTAAATATTGCGCCTAAAGATGCGATATTTGGGCTGAAATCTCACGCACCTATCAATCGTAATTATCCATCATCCGGCCTGGCACCGACCACGTCGCTGATAGGTGGATCGTCGGAATCAATAGATACGGGCCTCGCATGCGGAATGCTCGGGCACTTTTGGGGGTGCAGCGAACTCGCGATATATTCTCGCCGCACATAGAACAGCTTGGCCTTCTTTAGAGGAACGCTCAAATGAATCTGGCAGTTTGAAATACCTCTTGCATCTTTGTTCGCCGATGATTAACATTCAGAAGCCACCGAAGATATTTAAATTGAGGTTCAATCCGAGGAACTAGGTTAAGTTCGGTTCTTTATAGCATTTGTTAATTAAAGTGACTACAAGAATAATAAAACTTTTAGTTCTATCCACCTGGATAAGTCTAGGAGCTGCAGTTTGCTGTTCGTTCATTGTCAAGAGCTCCAAACTCTCGCCTGAGGAGTACAACAAATGGATCTCCGAAACGTATGATTTTCGATTCGGATCGGATAAACCCTTCGCGCCTTCTAACGCCAATACATTCGACGGCCGATTTCTCGCGGGCGAAAATTTCATATCGGCCGCGCGCTGCGCGGAATGTCACACCGACATCCATCCGCAATGGCGTCAGTCAGCACATGCAAACGCTTTCCGCGAGCCTTTTTATCAAAAGAACGTAAAGGACCTCACCAAGCAAAAAAATATTGCTTTTACGCGGCACTGTGAATCATGTCATAATCCGGCCGCACTATTTTCAGGGGCGTTGACCGATAAACCTCAATTCAAGAGTCGCCCGTACGATGACGACGGCGTCTCATGCATCGTGTGCCATTCAATACAGTCGGTTGATGGGCGTGGAATTGGTGGATACGTGATGGGCCAACCCGCGTTGCTACAAAAGCCGGATGGTACCAAAACCGTAAATGCTACAAATCAGGACATTCTTAGTAATGTGGACGATCATAAGCGGGCGATGATGCGCGATGTGCTGAAGACACCCGAGTTTTGCGCAGCTTGTCATAAGTCGCAGGTTCCGCATGAACTGAACGATTATAAATTTCTCCGGGCGTTTGCTGTGGGTGACGAGCTGCAAACGTCGTCCTTTTCCAAAGAGTCCCCGCATCCTTATTACGTTCGCAACAAAGAAACGTGCAACACGTGCCACATGAAGGACGAGCCGACGAAATTCTTCGATGTTTCGGCAAAAGACGGCACGATAGCGTCGCACCGTTGGGCCGCAGCGAATACCGCGATCCCGACGTTCTACGGATATAAGGAACAGCTTGCCGAGGTCGAAAAATTCCTGCAGGACGACAAGATGGGTATCGACATTTTCGCTATTCATCGTCAAAAGGCTGGTTCGAAAAAGGAAAAGCTGATCGCTCCGGTCAATCGTCAGAGTTTTAAGATCGAGCAGGGTGATGCGATAACCGCCGATGTCGTTGTCACGAATAAAAATATAGGACACAGTTTCCCACCGGAGCTGCGCGACTTTTATGAGGCCTACGTCGAATTTACCGTGGCAGATGCGAGCGGCAAGACCTTATATAAATCGGGCTTTGTGAAACCGGACGGTTATCTCGACGAATGGGCGCATACTTATAAAACGTACCTTGTCAGAGAGGACGGGTCGATCAACAACTTGCATTTTATCTGGCAGACCAAAACTATAGCGCAGAATGGGCAGATACCCTCGGGGCGTTCCGACGTCGCTCGTTATAGGTTTTTGATACCGGAGAACGTCGGAGGCCAAATTAAGTTGACCGCCAAGCTGAATTACCGTCGCTTTACTCGCGTTTTCAGCGATTACGCTCTAAACAAGAAGACCGATCTGCCGATCGTTACGATGGCAACGTCGGAGCGGGCGGTAAATGTCGGAACTGAAAATACTCCCCAAGCTGTCGACCCCAAAGCAATGCCGGATTGGAGGCGGTGGAATAATTACGGTATCGCTTTGCTCGATCAGCGCCAATTCTCCCAAGCCGCGGACGCGTTCGACGAAGTGATCGATTTAGAGGTCAAAGATTATAAAGCGTTCGCGCTAACGAACAAGGCCCTCGCACTAATGGAAATGGGTGGATGGCAAGAAGCTGAGAAGTTGGTGTCCAAGGCCCTGGAGGCCGATAGCCATAATTTGCGTGCTCTATTCCAACTCGGACGAATCGATCGTTCTCGAAGCAGGTTGGACAAGGCCGAAGCCGAATTCAAGAAAGTCCTGGAAAGTTACCCGCGCGACCGTATGACCCTACAGCAGTTGGGAGAACTTGCAAAAATAAAGAGCGATATAGTCGCACCAGGTGAACGCACCGCTCAACTCCAGGTCGCCGAGGGATACTATGACCGCGTGCTCGCGATAGACCCGGAAGATGCCGGAGCTCATTACAACTTAATGATCATTTATCAGAAGCTCGGCCGCCGCGACCAAGCGAAAAAAGAAGCGGTCATCTTCAAAGACCTAAAAGACGATTCAAGTATTACAAACCTTGCCGGTACCTTCCTGCAGACAAATTCATACGTCGGTACAGAGTCGCTGCCGTTTCACACTCACGCGTTGAATTTGTTCGCTGCTGGCGCCGAAAAGATGAACTATTCAGCGTTTGGGCACTGACGCTCTACAATAGATAGAACATTACGGCCCTGCGCCGCACTCTCGCCTTATTTTGGAAATGCTGAAAAATTTGAAAACTATCATCATTGGGGCCTTTGTTGCGTTTGCGGCACTGGTTATTGCAATTCAGACGAACGCCCGTCCTGGCGTAATATCGATAAAAAATGCCCAGACCGGCGCGGCTAAAACTGCGTTTCTGCGCAACTGCGCCCGCTGTCACGGTGCCGACGGGTTAGGCCAAACGGAACTGGGACGGAAACTGGATGTGCCGGATTTAGTAAAGGAAGGAAGAACTCTAAGTTCTGCAAAAGCCAAGCGGATCATCGCTAACGGCAAATCCGATATGCCGGCATTTGGAAAAACCCTCACAAAGAAACAGATCTCGAGCTTGGCGGCGTATATTCGAAAATTATGAAACGGCATTTATTAATTCTTTTCCTGGTCTCCTGCTTCACGCCGATTCTCGTTGCACAAGGACAGGACGGCGGTGTGTCGACGGGCGATGCAAAGGTCTATACGTCACGCCGTACTGCAGGGATCGTCGACGAAAAGGCCCCAAAGGTATTCGAGAACGTAACGGCTCAAACCGCTCTAAAGGATTTCAATTGTGTCTCGGGGAGTAAAGAGAAGAACTATATTGTAGAAGCAACAGCCTGCACCGTAGCCGTCTTGGATTACGACAATGACGGTCTGCCCGATATCTATCTATTGAACGCGTCGACGATAAATTCCGAGCTTCGGAAGGAAAAACCGGCAAGGTCTGCTCTTTACCATAATCTGGGTAATTGGAGATTCGAGGACGTCACGGAAAAAGCTGGCGTAGCAAATGAACGCTGGGGAATGGGTGTCGCTGTCGGTGATTATGATAACGACGGATTCGCGGATCTTTTTGTTAGTAATTTCGGCGTTTCGAGGCTCTACCATAACAACGGCAACGGTACGTTTACGGATGTCGCGCCCAAAGCCAATTTGGATATAAAGGGCTGGTCTACAGGCGCGAGTTTTGGCGACTATGACCGTGATGGACGGCTCGATATTTTTGTCCCGCAATATATCGATTATGACCTAAAGAACTTACCGCCGAGTCCGGCGGATATAGGCAAGGGAACAATCGTAGCCCGGAATTTCTGCCAGTTTCGCGGACAACCTGTAATGTGCGGACCGCGCGGTTTAAAGGGAGCGAAAGACAAATTGTTTCATCAGAAAACGGACGGCACGTTCGAAGATGTCACGGATAAGGCTGGCGTGAGAGACACAGGAAACTATTATGGGTTCTCTTCAGTTTTTGTCGACGCAAATGCTGACGGATGGCTTGATCTGGTCGTAGTGAACGATTCGACACCCAAACAATTTTATATCAATAAAAAAGACGGTACATTCGATGAGGTCGGCTATCAGTCGGGATTGGCGCTTAACGAGAACGGACGCGAGCAGGCCGGTATGGGGCTGGCGGTCGGCGACTACGATAACGACGGAAGAGTGGATTTTCACATAACCAACTTCTCGGACGATTCCAATACGCTTTATAGAAATGACGGAGATGAGGCATTTACGGATATTTCGTTTCAGGTCGGCCTTGGCGAGCCGACCATTCCGTTTCTAGGTTGGGGAACAGAATTTTTGGACTTCGATAACGACGGATGGAAAGACCTTATCGTCGGAAACGGACACCTTTATCCGATCGTCGACAGTAATCAATGGGGCACTAGTTTTGCCCAACAAATATTGCTCTTCCGGAACGTACAGAACAAGACAACCAAGCAGATCAAATTTGACCGGGTGGGGGCCGCTCCGAACACCGGGTTAGCGGAGGCAATATGTGCGCGTGGTCTGGCCGTGGCTGATCTTGATGGCGACGGACGGGTCGATGTAGTGATCAACAATATGGATATGGGCCCGACTTTGCTGAGAAACGTCAGCATTGATAGGAACAATTGGCTTTCGATCACGTTGGTCGGCGATACAGCGGCGAAGTCGCCGCGAGATGCCATCGGTTCTACGGTTTTTGTAACCACCGGAACTACTCGCCAGCGGTTCGACGTTACCAGCGGCGCGAGCTACGCGTCACAAAGCGAGCAAGTGATTCACGCGGGTCTTGGCAGCGCGACGAAGGTTGACCGGCTGGAAGTTTTATGGCCCAACGGCCAAAAAGAAGATTTCCCGGTCGATAAGCTGAATATGCGCCTAATACTGAAGCAGGGAGCGGGAGTCAAGAAATGATCTGCTTAACCTTAGAAGTTTCGAGCGAATTGACGCGGAAGCTTGTTCGCATGACAGTGCTAGAATTTCCATTCACATTCTAAGTGCCGCTGCCGAAGCTATCCTGATATGTCCGCGGCGTCATCCTCGGGACGGCAACCGTAAGTTATCGGTGAGGCGACTAATAAACGCAAATCTGGCGGTTTGGAGAATTGCCTGGACGGGCACCTGCATCTCCAAACACTTTCTTTTATCTATATTAGAATGGAAACAAAATAGGGAGCGATCTTTAGAATGAGTTTAATTGAACAAGTTTGGGCACGAGAGATACTGGATTCGCGCGGAAATCCGACCATTGAAGCGGAGGTTATCTTAGAGGACGGTACACAAGGGCGAGCCGCCGTTCCAAGCGGCGCTTCCACGGGCGAGAATGAGGCTGTCGAACTACGTGACGGCGACAAGCTGCGTTATATGGGAAAAGGCGTGTTAAATGCCGTCCAGAACGTAAATGAAAAGATCACGTACGAACTCGAGGGCCTCGATGTGCTTGACCAGACATTGATCGATCAGAAGATGATCGAAATGGACGGAACCGAAAACAAATCGAATCTTGGGGCGAATGCAATTCTGGCGGTTTCAATGGCAACAGCACGCGCAGCCGCGGCCCATCTTGAGATCCCGCTTTATCGTTATATTGGCGGTGCGAACGCAAAAACGCTGCCGGTACCGATGATGAATATTCTGAATGGCGGAGCCCATGCAGATAACAATGTCGACTTTCAGGAATTCATGGTGCTGCCGGTCGGTGCGGAAAGTTTTTCGGAAGCCCTGCGGACCGGCTCCGAGATCTTTCACAATCTTAAAAGCGTTCTTAAATCACGCGGCTATTCAACCGGCGTCGGCGACGAAGGCGGTTTTGCTCCGAATCTGAAATCGAACGAAGAGGCCGTTGAAACAATCCTCGAAGCGATAGATAAGGCCGGTTATAAAGCGGGCGACAACGTAATGCTTGCCCTCGATCCGGCCGCAAGCGAGTTCTATAAAGACGGCAAATACATCTTCAAAAAGTCGGATAAGCGCGAGCTGAGTTCTGACGAGATGGCTGCGTACTGGGCCGATTGGTGCGGAAAGTATCCGATCATTTCGATCGAAGACGGAATGGCGGAAAACGATTGGGGAGGTTGGAGAAATCTCATGGACCGCGTGGGTAAAACTATCCAGCTTGTCGGCGACGACCTGTTTGTGACCAATGTGAAATTTCTCGAGCGGGGAATTGACGAAGGCTCGGCAAATTCGATCCTGATCAAGGTAAATCAGATCGGCACGTTAACCGAAACGCTTGATGCAATTGAGCTTGCCCGCACAAATAATATGACTGCGGTGATCTCGCATCGCTCGGGCGAAACCGAGGATTCGTTCATCGCCGACCTTGCCGTCGCGACAAATGCGGGACAGATAAAGACAGGCAGCCTGTGCCGATCCGACCGCATAGCAAAATACAATCAACTCTTGCGGATCGAGGAAGATCTAGGAGAATCGGCGAAGTATCTGGGACGAAAGGCGTTTTATCAGATAAGTTGACAAGTGGGTTAAACATTATGATGCCTGCAGGAAAAGCACCTTTATTATTGACTGGATTGATATCCATCCTCGCTTTATGTTGCGCCTTTGGCGGCGTTCTTCTGCTGATGAGTGCGGGATTTGTGTTTGCCGATATTGACTATAATGAGGAGCAATGGCGAGCCGCAGAGACAAGATCGGCGATTTTTAGCGTGCTTTGTGTGATTGAAATTTGCGCGTCAGTCGTAATCCTTTTTCTAAGTAATCGGATATCAAGATTGATCGTAGAACTGCCGCCAATTCGATTACGACAACGAAAATAGACCGAGACCTTTTTGCGCGTGTTTCATATGTGAATCTGCTTGTGGTCTCACTGTCCAATTTGCATTACCCGTTCGAGTATCGCCGATGAATATCCGTTCCGAGCTTCTCGCCGAGCATTCCAAGCGCCAGACGATGAAGATCGTGCGCTATATCGATGGCGATCCGGTGCGGTTTGCCGAGTTGATGAAATTATTTCTTGGAGACACGTATCGCCTCTCTCAACGGGCTGCCTGGGCGGTAAATTATTGCGCTGAGCATCATCATGAACTCGTTAAACCCTATTTTGGAAAACTCATCGAGCAGCTCGAACGGGACGACGTACACGTTGCGGTGCGAAGAAATGTTGCCAGGATGCTTCAGTTCACGGAGATACCGAACCGGTATCGCGGCCGCGTTTTTGACGCTTGTTACAATTTGGTCGACGACGGGGAGCAGCCGGTTGCGGTAAAAGTATTTGCAATGACTGTCGCCGCACGTATCGCGAATGATAAGCGCGAGCTTCTGAATGAATTGAAGCTAGTCGTCGAAAAATACCTTCCGCATTCGACAGCGGGTTTTCGATCGCGGGCGAGACGGGTATTTTCAGATAAATGAGAAAGATCCTGGTGATCGGCTCGGGCGGCGCGGGAAAATCGACATTTGCGAAAAGGCTCGGGGACACCTTGAAGATCGAGGTTATCCATCTCGATCAGATCTACTGGAAGCCGAACTGGGTCAAAACAGAAAAGGACGAATGGGAGAAGATCGTTGAGCAGCTTGCGGCCCGCGAATCCTGGATCATGGACGGGAATTTCGGCGGTACCCGCGAAATGCGTATACGAGCCTGCGATACCGTTATCTTTCTCGATATTCCGCGTCGCATTTGTCTTTACCGTATTTTAAAACGTCTCCTTTTGTATCACGGCAAAACAAGACCTGATATGGCCGCGGGCTGTGTGGAAAAATTCGACCCGGAATTTATACTATGGGTTTGGAAATACCCGAATCGTTCCCGGCGTGCAGTCTTCGAAGAACTGGAGGGCTCCGCGGAAAAGAACTGTATCGTGCTGCGATCGACGAGCGACGCAGACGCTTTTTTACAAAGTCTTTAATTGTGTTTTATGGAAAGTCAAAACGGTGAATTTACAATAAGCACGGACAGATCGAGACTTCAGCTCGATGTGATTCAGGCTTTTATGTCAGAAGAATCCTACTGGGCTAAGAGCCGCACTTTGGAACAAACCCGCACTGCAATAGAAAATTCGATATGTTTTGGCGTTTATGAGGGTGAGCGGCAGATCGGGTTTGCCCGCGTAGTCAGCGATCAGGCTACTTTCGCCTATCTTGGCGATGTATTCATTCTAAATGAGTTTCGCGGTCGGGGGCTTAGCAAATGGTTGATGGAGACGATCGTTTCGCATCCAGATCTTCAGGGCCTACGGCGTTGGCTGCTTGCTACGCGCGACGCGCACGGCCTTTATTCACAGTTTGGCTTCGGACCCTTGCGATTTCCCGAAAGGTGGATGGAACGTCCCGCACCTGACGCCTACTAAGCCATATTTGTTCCGCAAATGACCTGTTCTAGATGGCGCCTAATTAATATCTTGCTCTTACCTTAGATCTTTCGGTTATAATGTAACTGCGAAAAATTGATCCCGCCGATCTTTCGCACCGCCAATCATTCTTTTCGAAAGACAAAAACTCCTCATTTCCGACCCATTTGTTCTTATGACTGACGCAACACACCGGCCGCTCGCATTAATAATCCTTGACGGATGGGGATACAGACAAAACCCCGATCGAAATGCGATCGCCCTCGCAAATACCCCGAATTACGATGAAATTTGCCGCTGCTACCCAATGACGACACTCGCCGCGTCCGGGCCAAGGTCGGGTATGCCAAAAGGTGCGTCGGGAGGTCCAGAGGCCGGACACTTGAATCTCGGAGCGGGGCGGGTGATGTTGACGAATGAATGCAGGATCGAGGATGCGATCGAATCCGGAGAGTTTTTTGAGAATCAGGTTCTGATCCAGGCCGTACAGGATGCGCGGAATCGCGGTGCGTCACTTCATGTGGCAGGGCTCTTGAGTGATGCAGGCGTGCACTCGACCTCTGAAAGCCTTTTTGCACTGCTGCGGTTGGCCAAACGTCAGGCAATTCCACAGGTGTACATCCATTGTTTTCTTGATGGTTATGACGTGCCGCTAAAAACTGCGGATATCTACGTTGAGGCTCTGGAAGTAAAAATAGCCGAGATCGGGATCGGCAAAATAGCTTCACTCTGCGGACGACACTTCGCGATGGATGCTAACGATCATTGGGAACGCACGGCGCGGGCGTACACAATGATGGCCCATGCCGAGGGTGAAGGCGTGCCGGATGCGAAAACTGCTATCCGAAATGCTTTTCTTAGAGGATATACCGACGAATTCATTTCTCCGATAATTATCGAAAGCAGGCCTGGCATTCCCGTTGCAACGATAAAGGACGGAGACGTCGTCATCCTCTTCAATCATCGGGGCGATGCAATGCGACAGTTGGCTAATGCGATCGCGTCGAGTGGTGATGGCGGCGGAATGCCGTTTGCAAAACCTCGGATCGAGCTGGTTTGCATGACGGAATACGACGAGAGCCTAAATCTAGCGATCGCATTTCCGCAGGAGTCGAACACGAGTTTTCTGACCCAGGTTCTTGCTGAGAATGGTATTTCTAATTATCGGATCACAGAACGGGAACGCTCGACCCATTTGGATAATTTCTTCAATGGACGAGCCGGCGGTGCTGCAGTCGATTCTGAAACGATGCGTTCGATCGATCCTGCGTCTCGTGGCACAAGGCCGGAAATGGCTAGCTTTAAAATAGCCGACAGATTTATGAATGGGCTCGACAGCGCCGAGGGAGATACTTTTATTGTAAATATCCCCGCACCGGCCCTGTTGGCCGAGACAGGCAGTCTTGAGAATACGATCGAGGCTGTTCAATACGTCGATACTTGTCTCGGCGGCATACTCCAAAAGGTCCGCGAAAAAAAAGGGATCGCAATAATCACGGCGTCGCATTCCGGCTGCGAGGAAATGACCGGAAGGCCTCGCGGAGCCGGAAATCGCCGCTTCACGGGGAATCCTGTTCCGTTTCATCTGATCGACGATCTGTCGACGACCACGGCAATGCGGG
>Ga0207712_10003247_pt1 | contig 10322 bp, 10 predicted proteins | sample KBSS44metaG_FD_184402 | JGI IMG/M metagenome (GOLD analysis project Ga0207712, IMG submission 184402) | Switchgrass rhizosphere microbial communities from Kellogg Biological Station, Michigan, USA - KBS S4-4 metaG (SPAdes) (version 2) | ecosystem: Host-associated > Plants > Roots > Rhizosphere... | reverse complement strand
TTTCCCTTCCTCGCGGGTGTTATACTGCGCCGCCAATGCGTGTCTTAGGAATCGATCCAGGAAGTCAAACTACTGGCTGGGGAGTAGTGGAAGGCGACGGTCGGAAATACTCGCTCGTCGAGTTCGGCGCTATTCGCGCATCGTCACAACTAAAGTTTTCCACCCGCTTGTTGAAGATGTGCGTTGGCATCGAGGAAGTGATCGCCAAACATCGGCCTGACGCTTGTGCACTTGAAGATGCTTTTTTGGCCACGAACGTGAAAGTGAGTATGAAGCTTGGTCAGGTGCGCGGGGTGGTGTTATTGGTGGCCGAACGCGCAGCGTTGGACATACATGAGTATTCACCAAGACTTATTAAGCAAACTATTGTTGGTTATGGTAACGCGGAGAAACAACAGGTACAGGAGATGGTGCGGTTGTTGTTATCGCTGAGAGCTGTTCCTGCACCTCATGACGCTGCTGACGCGCTGGCGGCAGCAATTTGTCATTTTCATCATGCTCAGTATAAGGATCGAATAGCCAAAGCGTTTTCTTGAAAACCTGGACCTACTGCAAGTTGGTCCCCTAACCTCACTTCAAAGGAGAACCATCATGAGTCCTCACCGGATAATCTTCCTGGCATCAATTTTCTGTTTATTAATCTTCAGCACTCAATCCAGAGCCAAACCCAAACAGAAAGTCCCTCCAGGTGGAAGGCTTGCGATCGTGGTTGACGAACGGCTGTCGGCTCTAAGATCCAAGCCAGACTTGAGAGCGACACTAATTCGGCGGCTGGCCCGTGGACGCCCTCTGGCCATCAAACGTATCAAAAGCAGTCCGGATGGAATTGTCTTCTTTCTCGTCAACGCCAGTCGTCGGACTCAAGGCTGGATTCAGCGTGAAGCGGTCGTGGTGCCTTCGCACAAAGGTGACGACGCACGACTGTTGTTGCTGATCAAGGCGTCGACCGATTTTGATCGCATTGTTCGCTCTCGAATCCTTCTCGACTATTTTCCACGGTCGCCACTCCGTCCGCAGGTGTTACTGATTCTCGGCGACACCGCCGAACAACTGTCGAGCAAACTCACACAAGAGGCTGAGCGTCGCACGACGAACCATTCTTCTGTGCCGTCGTTTAGTTTCTTTCTGAACTACTCAGGATTAGATCGTTACAATCGTCAAGGTGTTGGTTTCGTATTCGATCAGACACTACGAATGCTGCACTACGACGGTGCAGCGTGGCGCGAGATTGTTCGGAGATATCCACGGTCGTATGAGGCAGAGGAGGCCCGAAGACGTCTGACACACTCGTCACCTTGATCTTGTGCACAGACAACATAGCGCGGCAGTCCGCACTCGAACTCAACAACCGCAACCGTTCATGAGACAAACTTGGAAGCAGTCAGTACCACCTCGCGGTAGCGGGTGGGTGCAAAGCCGGGTTGAACGTGTGAGTCTCAGGCTTCGTACCCACCCGCTACCGCGAGGTGGTACTGACTGCTTCCAAGTTCGGGGTAGCAGCGAATCGGACTTAGTGGTTTAATTTGGAGCAAATGAAACTCAGAACCTCAAACAGAAAGGCTATTCCTCACATGGGCTTCATACGTGTCGAAGTCAGACTAAGGGACTTTAGCTCTGGCGATAGTTATCTGTCCGAATTTCTCGTAGATACCGGTGCTACAGATTCGATGGTACCCGCTGCCGAACTAAAGAAAATCGGTGTCACGGCAGTTGGCAAAATGTCGTATGAACTAGCCAACGGCAAGATCGAAGAATACCCATTTGGTCTCGTTGAGATTTCGTTTATGAACGAAACCACGACGGGTCGCGTGATTTTCGGACCCGACAACATCGAGCCAATACTCGGTCTTACCGCATTGGAATCGGCCGGGATAACCGTCGACCCAGCGAACCAGCAGCTCAAACGGTTACCGGCAATTCCGCTGAAATAAATACAATTCCGGTGTTAATAACCTTCTGAACCCGCCGTCTACCACGGTGGAGAAGAAGGAGAACACCTTGCAAGCAGCTCTTAAACCCTTGCGATTAGTGACAGACCAACCAGCCGGTGAGCTCGAACAGCTCTTTAGAGCACACCATGCACGTGTTTTTCGCACGGCGCACCGTGTAACCGGTAGCGTCGCTGATGCTGAAGATGTGCTGCAGACAGTTTTTCTGAGGTTAATTAAAGGTCAGGAAGAGTATGATCTGTCACAGAACCCCGAAGCCTACCTTTCCCGCGCAGCCATTAATGCCTCCCTCGATCTTCTGCGAAGTCGCACTCGATCGAAGTCTGTCGCCCTCGATGATGTCGATTCAGATTCCGTGGTAAGCAGGTTTAAGAGTCCTGAATCGGAGCACGCAGATCGCGAATTACAGACTTTAGTTCGAGCGGCAGTCGCGCGACTGGGAAAGACAGCAGGCGAGATGTTTGTGTTGCGGTACTACGAGGGTTTCGACAACAAGGAAATTGCCGCCATTCTCAAAACTTCCCCGTTGGTGGTCGGCGTAGTTCTTCATCGGGCACGCACAAAACTGAGAAATGAGATTGGGCACTATCTGGAGAAACATCATGAAAAGGAATAGCGAAGAAATTCTCGACAAAGTCACCGCCGAGATCCGCAATGAACGGATTGACGCGGAATTGGAGTCAGCAGCGGCAGATCGTGTTTGGGCGCGTATCTCCGCTACGGCCGGTGACGCGAAGCTTCAGGGTTCTGCAGTTCAGGCGGTTGATCGAATCGAAGGTTGTTCAGACTTCCAATCGTTGATACCTGCCTACATCGCCGGCGAACTGTCTGAAGCTCGCTCACTGTTGTTAGTTGACCATACCCACGAGTGCATACCTTGCCGGAAAGCAATGAATGCTGCGCGCTCGGGTCGAACGGCTGTTCACAAGTCGCCCGCTCAGTCTCGCCGATATTCATTGCAGCCAGTGGTAATGCGATGGGGTATCGCGGCAGCTGTCGTGATCGGCTTTGGTTTGTTGGCGCTGCCAATGATTCAAAGGTACTGGCCATTCGGTAATTTTGAAGCAACGGTGCAGGCGGCTGAAGGTCAGGTCTATCAAATTGCTGATAGCAAAACTGCATCGATCGCTGCAGGAGCAAGGTTGGCAAAAGGCGAAATTATTCGTACTGCCAAAGACGCGCACGCGGTTGTTCGATTGGGCGACGGCTCGTCGATCGAGATGAAGGATCGAGCTGAGTTTTACCTAACTAAGAACGGAAGCGGGACCACGATTCACTTGAATCGTGGCAGCATCGTTGTCGAAGCGGCGAAGCAAAAGGGTGAACATCTTTTTGTTGATACAGGTGATTCGCTCGTGTCCGTAACGGGCACAGTCTTTTCGGTTAACAACGGAACAAAAGGTTCGCGAGTCTCGGTAATCGCTGGTGAAGTGAACATGAATCACTCAGGGAGTGATCAGGTTCTTCGCGCCGGTGAACAGGCTACGACGAGTGCTGCTATTTCAAGAATTCCGGTGAAGGACGAAGTAGCCTGGAGTCGAAAAGCTGCACAGTATTCGCAGATGTTGATGGCGCTTGAGTCAGTGAAGAAGGAGCTCGCTGCGGTTCCCAGGCCCGGTGCACGTACTTCGACGCATCTACTCGATCTGATGCCAGCCAACGCAGTTGTTTACGCGGGTGTGCCAAATCTCGCGAACACGATCGTTGAGTCTAATCGCATCGTTCAGGAGCGCATGAGTCAGAACCCGGCTTTGCGCGAATGGTGGGATAAAGAACAGGCTGGCAAACGTCAAAACATGGATGAAGTTATGGGAACCATTCGTGAGTTTGGCGAGTACCTGGGCGATGAGATTGCGGTTTCGGTTGCGTTGAATAACCAGACCGAGCCAGATGCTCCGGTCGTGTTGGCAGAACTCAAAAACTCAAATGGTCTTCGGGAGTTCATTGAACAACAAATCGACAGGTATTCAAACGGTCAGACAGACAGGCAAGATATTCAGTTCGTCGATGACCCGGCGACAGCAACTCTCTCAACTGCCGACGGTGAGAAGAAAGAACACTTGTACGTATGGATTAATAGCAATCTGTTGGCTGCCAGTCCAAAACTGCAACAACTGCAGGATGTGCAGAAGCTCGTGAATGGCGGCGCGACAAGTGCTTTCGTGAGCACACCGTTTCACGATCGCATCGCGCAAGTCTATGCAGAAGGCGCTGGACTCGTAGTCGCTGCCAATCTCGAAAAGATTGTCGAACAAACTAAACCAGAGCGTACTAAGGGTGCTGACGCAGAAAAACGTGAAGACGCCCTGAGTAAACTAGGCATACTGAGTGTCAAGTACTTCGTGTTGGATCAAAAAGACGTTAGCGGAAAGACACACACGCAGGCTTCGTTGTCATTCAACGACACAACTCGCGGCATTCCTTCCTGGCTGGCAGCACCCGGCCCGATGGGAGCATTGGAATACATCTCTTCAGATGCCAATGTCGTCGCAGGCTTTGTCGTGAAGGATCCGAAGTCGTTGGTTGGTGATCTGCTCGACGTGCTGGAGACCGTCTCTCCGGAATTGCGCAAGAATCTGGACAGACAGCAGTCCTTGCATGGACTTGATATCCGTAACGATATTGCTGCGCCTCTGGGTGGTGAGTTTGCTTTCGCAATAGATGGTCCGATTTTTCCGACGCCATCCTGGAAGTTAGTGTTTGAAGTAAACGATCCACAGCATCTTCAGCAGACACTTGAACGTGTAGTGACTGAGATCAATAAAGAGGCTGCTGTATTTGGCAAGGGCAACCTGAATTGGGAGCAAGCCGCCTCAGGTGACCGAACGTTCTATACATTGAAGTCCAGTGATTTCGGATTGCAAGTGAATTACGTCTACTCCCGCGGTTACATGATCGTTGCTCCGAGTCGTGCTCTGCTTGAGCGAGCGCTTGGTGCTCGTGACAACGGGGCGTCGTTACTGCATTCGTCGCAGTTCACAGCAGGGCTTCCGGCTGACGGGAATGCAAACTTCTCCGCAGTCTTCTATCACAACCTCGCGCCGTTGGTTCAGCCATTCGCTCAACAGATCGCGAACACGGCGCAGGGTCTGCCAAAAGGACCTCAGGAAGCAGTGAAAGCGATGGCTTCAGACATGAAGCCAACCCTCGCTTACGCTTATGCACAAGGTGATAGCATAACGTTCAATGCGAATACCGAAGGTGGACCATTTGGCTTGAGCCCGGCAACGCTTCTGGGAATGCCCAACGCGTTGCAGATGCAGAACATCATCCAACATGGATTAGAAGGCAAGGGCAAATAATTTGCTCTTGTGATCTTTGGTAGGTCTTTGGACTTGGGTCTTGGGTCTTCGAATTTTGAGGGCCCATGACCCAGGAGCGCAAAGTCAAAAGTCCAAAGTCGAAAAAGACGAAGTCCAAGTCGAACGGCCGAAGCCCAAACGAGGCCATTTATGAAATTACTCTCGATCTCTCTCTGTTCGTGGTTATTCGCGTTGTTGTTGATCGTAACAACGTTCTCATTCGTGAACGGTCGTGGTCTCGATCTCAGCAGTGCTACTGTTACTTCACTAATTCTTTCCGCACTCCTTTTTTCACTCGCTTATGCACCGTCTCTGTCGTGGCTTCGCAATCGGCTTGGCGGTTGCAGGCCCTTCGTTCTTTTCCCACTTGCCTCGGCCATCGTTCTTAACATACCTGTGTTTCTGATCGAGGTTCTTGCAATAGGTAGAACTTTAGCGCCCTCGGAAGCGTTTGCTTGCATTGGCGCGTTTCTACTGATGGGCACGATATTCGGTCTCGGTTTTGTTTGGAATTATCAGGACACAGCGATATAAGAACAGCATGGCACTTCCTGCGACTGCTCAACAAGAACTAATCAAAGATCTGCCGCTGACAGATCCTGCGGTGATCGATCTGCTGGGACTGAGTGTAACCTTCGGCGCCCGTCCCATCCTCAAAGGTCTTAGAGGCGACCTTCGCGGAAAGGCTATTGGCTTACTCGGACCAAATGGCGCAGGGAAGACCACACTCATTCATACACTCCTGGGTTTCTATGAGCCTAGTGCGGGAACTGCACAGATCTTCGGTCACGATATTGTCGATCAGGCCAAGCAGATAAGAGCACTCGTTGGCTATATGCCGGAACGAGACGCCTTCATCGCTAAGATGAGTGCTGTTCACTTTGTCAGGCTTATGGGTGAATTGTCAGGCTTACCTCCCGAGGCCGCACTCGAGCGCGCGCACGAAGCTCTCTTCTACGTGGGACTGGGCGAAGCAAGATATCGCAAGCTCGAAACATACTCGCTTGGTATGAAGCAGTTGGCGAAGCTCGCTCAGGCAATTGTGCATGGGCCAAAGCTTCTGTTCCTGGATGAACCAACTAACGGTTTGGATCCGCCGGCCCGTCTCCGCATGATCAAATTGATACGCGAGATTCGCGATAGCGGCGAGGCACACATAGTTCTTTCTTCACACCTGCTTCTGGATGTTGAGGAATGTTGTGACGAAATATTGATTCTGCGTGAAGGTCAAATAGCTGTTTACTGCAATCTGGAAGAAGAACGAAAGTCGAACCGCAAGTTTTTGATGTTGGAAACCAGAGGCGATCAGACCAAGTTTGTGCAGGCAATCAAAGAACTCGGATGCGAGTATGCAATCACAGGAGATCATCGACTGAAGATTGTTCTGCAAGGCGGAGTTGAAGTGCGCGATTTGTATCAACTCGCAGCTCGTGAACGAGTACAACTGCGTCGCCTAAGTTATAAGCGAGACTCATTGGAAGACATCTTCCTCAAAGCAATGGAGAACGGTTATGGCGGTCTATGAGCAGACCTACAAGAGATATGCGGGTCCGCTAACGCCAGAGTGGAGCCGTTTCTTGATTATTCCGCGACACGCCTATCGCGGTGTCTTCAAGTCAAAGCTCTTTACCGCTTTCTTTGTTCTCTGCTTCGTGCCGCTTCTTATTGAAGCGATCCTGATTTATCTCCATCACAACGTAAATGCACTTGGGATAATGAAAACCCAGGTACAAGAATTAATTCCCATTGACGCCACCTTCTTCCAGTTTTTTGTAAATCTGCAGGGTGCGTTTGCTTTTGTCGTTGCTTTGCTTGTTGGCCCGCCAATTGTTTCGCAGGACCTCCGCAACAACGCTTTACCTTTATATCTCTGCCGCCCGTTTTCCAGAACGGAATATGTCGTGGGCAAAATGTCAGTGTTGCTGATACTGCTCTCAACAATTACCTGGATCCCACAGTTGCTTCTGTTTTTGTTGCAAAGCTATCTGGAAGGTTTCACGTGGTTCCGAACCAATCTTTGGCTGGCAAGCGCTATCGTTATCGGCTCTGTGGTATGGATACTGCTATTGGCGCTGATCTCGCAGACTGTCTCTGCGCTCGTGAAGTGGCGGGTAGTTGCAAGTGGGGCAATTCTCGGTCTGTTCCTGATTCCATCGGTGTTCGGCGAGTTCATTAATGTTGTCTTCTTAACGCGCGTGGGAAACCTGGTGAGTATAGGCGCATTAATGAAAAACATTTCATCCGGACTCTTCGGAACCTTTGTTCAAACAACCGGCACCTTCAGGATTGAAAGCTTTGACGGTACAGTCAGGGAGATCATCCTTAGCGAGCCACCCTTGTGGAGTTCATGGACCGTTCTGTTTGGAATTTGCGTGGTCTGCCTCGCGATTTTGTCGCGCAAGGTGAAAGCTTATGAGGTCGTTAAGTGATTACAAAACATAACGACCAGCTCATCATCTTCGACGATGTCTCCAAGTTCTACGGAGAAATACTTGGCGTCAATCGTGTGAACTTACAGATTGCGCCCGGCATCACGAGTTTGGTTGGACCCAACGGGGCAGGGAAGTCAACGTTAATGAATCTCATGACGGGGCTATTGCGACCGACGAAGGGTAGCATCTCCCTGTTAGGAATTCCGACTGACAATCCCGAAGTAGTGTTTCGTAGGGTTGGTTACTGCACGCAATTCGATTCTTTCCCGCGAGGTGTTACGGGCCGCGAGTTCATCAACTCATTTCTGTACGTTCATGGATACGATCGAAAGACCACCAACGAGTTGACCGAGATTGCTTTGGAACGAGTCAACTTGCTTGATGCTGCCGATCGTAAAGTCGCTGCGTATAGCAAGGGAATGCGGCAAAGGATTCGGCTTGGTCAGTCGATTGCGCATCAGCCAGTCGTATTGATTCTCGACGAGCCGCTGAATGGTTTGGATCCGATGGTACGTGCGGAGACCATTGCGCTGTTTCGAAAGCTCGCGTCGGAAGGATTACACCTGATCATTTCGTCACACATTCTGCATGAAGTCGACATGATGTCCGACCGAGTTGTGCTAATCAACAATGGTTATATTGTGGCGGAGGGCAACATTCACGGAGTGCGCGACGAGATGGAGGAGCATCCGATGCAGATTTTGATTCGTTGCGACGATCCATCCAAGCTGGCGGCGCATGTGTTTGCCCAGGATCACGTCGTCGAAGCTCGATTACATGACGATCGCGGCGGGTTGTTTGTGAAGACCAGAGATGCTGATCGTTTTTATTTACTGCTGAACGAAGTGGCGTCAAGTGGGGAAGTGAACATCGAGTCAGTGGCCCCAGTCGATGATGATTTGAGTGCGGTTTACCAATACCTGATTGGAACGCAAGGAGCGAGTTCATGAATTTCCGATTTCCGATTGCCGATTGCCAATTTGTTCGCGAGTTCAACTCTGCTTCGGCAGGCGAGAAATTGGCAATCGGAAATCGGAAATAAATTGAATCTGCGGATAATAGGTTTTATGAGCGCAAAGGTTGAAACACCAACTATCACAACGAGCCTCGGTTCGTCCTGGTCTCTTTGGCTACGACAAATCTTTGCCATTCTGCGTCTGGAAGTCCAAAAGAACTTCCTCTCACGGCGCTCACTTCTGATTTACCTGATTACGCTTCTTCCGCTGTTCCCGTTATTGATCATCGCCCTCGTCAGACCTCCAGGAAATGAATGGCGCGACTTCAACAATTACAGCGCAGGTTACGCGCTTCTATACAACATCCTAATCATGCGGACCGTAGTATTTTTTGGGTGCGCGTGGATTTTCATGAACCTGTTTCGAGGTGAAATCGTCGACCGCAGTTTGCATTACTATTTTCTCAGTGCGGTCCGGCGAGAGGTGTTAGTGGTTGGAAAGTATATTTCCGGACTGATTACGTCACTCGTCCTGTTTGTTGGACTGACAATTATCGCGATGCTTTTGCTTTACTTCCCGCGCTTCCCTTCTCAGAGCGCTCGCTACTTTCTTGAAGGCCAGGGAATGATTCAGCTCCTCACCTACTCAGGGATCACGATCCTGGCCTGTATCGGTTACGGAGCATTCTTTCTGGTTGTAGGTTTGTTTGTCCGCAACCCCATCATTCCCGCGTTGCTCCTTTACGGTTGGGAGTGGCTCAACTTTCTGCTCCCGCCGTTACTAAAGAAGATCAGTGTTATTCACTATCTCAACTCACTCGTGCCTCTGCCTATGAAGGAAGGGCCGTTTGCTGTCGTTGCCGATCCGACGCCGGGATGGATCGCCGTGCCGAGTTTGGTGATCGTGACGGCGATCGTGTTGGCGATGTCTGCGTATCGGATTCGGCGGATGGAGATCCGCTATGGGAGTGACTGAGCTCGGTTTTCTCTGCGCTTCCTCTGCGTTCTCTGCGTCTCTGCGGTGATCCTGGCGTGATGCTAGACGATACCATCATCAACACCCAACACATCAAGATCACCGCAGAGACGCAGAGAACGCAGAGGAGGCGCAGAGTGTCTTTAGTGAAGCAACAGATACACAGCCATTACTTCTTCTTACTCACAAACTCATTTCCCTTTATCCAAAATCTCCACGGCTTTTCAACCCACTCTTCCGCATAATCAATCCCGATTCGTGGTCCTCGCGCGATTTTGGAGCGGGGTATAGTTTCAAACTCCTCAATCCAGACTCTGTTGCCTAAAAGATCTGCGTTATCGAGTTGTCGATCGATACCCATCGCCAGGCAAAGCTTTCCCGGACCGCTGGTTAAGTTTCGATCAGCATGCGAGTGACGCCGAATACGCATGGTTTCGATTCCTTCGACAGGTTCTAAGGCGCGAACCAGGATCGCGTGAGGAGTGTCTCTTACATTGGTCACCACGTTGAACTGGTTATACATGCCATAGACGAAGTAAACATACGCGACACCACCTTCGCCGTACATTGTCTCGGTTCTCTTTGTGCGTCGTCCGCCATACGCGTGCGATGCACGGTCTTCAGGCCCTCGATAAGCTTCCACCTCGACAATCTTCCCGGATACGCGTCGACCTAGCTCATCGGGCACAACCAATAATTTCCCCAACA
>Ga0207712_10003234_pt1 | contig 10351 bp, 10 predicted proteins | sample KBSS44metaG_FD_184402 | JGI IMG/M metagenome (GOLD analysis project Ga0207712, IMG submission 184402) | Switchgrass rhizosphere microbial communities from Kellogg Biological Station, Michigan, USA - KBS S4-4 metaG (SPAdes) (version 2) | ecosystem: Host-associated > Plants > Roots > Rhizosphere... | reverse complement strand
ATCAGAACTGTAAGATCGCCACTGGCAAGCCCAGCAGACATTACAAGGAAAAATGTACCAATAAATTCTGTTATTACTTTTTTCATATCAGTTAGGTTTATCCGGAGTTTAACCGGTGGTTAAAAATAAAGTGTAAACTTTATGAGAAGTTAATTGTTTCTTTGAAATTTTGTGTCTTTAGCTTCCTTTATTTTTAAAAAATTGTATTATGAATATTGAAATTGGACAACCGGCGCCAGAATTTACCCTCTATGATTCAACAAAAAATAAGATCACTCTTTCGGATATGAAAGGAGAGAATGTACTGTTACTTTTTTTCCCGCTAGCCTTCACTAGTACCTGCACTGCAGAGCTATGCTCAATAAGAGATAATATTTCATTTTACAACAACGTAAACGCAAAAGTGTTTGGAATTTCTGTCGACTCACTACATACATTGGCAAAATATAAATCAGATCAAAATTTGAATTTCACATTGCTTAGTGATTTCAATAAAGATGTTTCATTATTATATGGAAGCTTGTATGAGATGTTTGGATATAATATGAAAGGAGTTTCTAAAAGATCTGCATTTGTAGTTGATAAAGATGGAATTGTTCGTTATGCAGAAGTTCTTGAGAATGCAGGGGAGCAACCAAATTTTAAAAACATCGCTCTTATTCTAGAAGGATTAAGATAACGAATAGGGTTTTTACTATTTAATGCTATCTAAATCGATGATTTCCAGGTTTTTTATGTCTATGAGACTTATACGTTGCAGGACAAAAAAAAACCTTCTATTTTGCGCAAATAAAGTTTAAATTTGTTTTAGTGAAGAGATTTCTACCAATAATATCCTTTATTCTGTTGACAGCTATAACCTCCAGGGGGCAGTCTAATCGTGAGCCATCTCCTGATGCAGTTCAACGTATCATGAAGTTTTATCCAAATCCGGCTACTACTTTTATTAAAGCCGAATTTCAGAAAAATTTTAATGCAGGCTATTCATTGCAAATAATAAATTTTATTGGCAAACAAGTTTACGAAGCAAAAAATGTTAACTCAAGCACAACACTTGATCTTTCAAATTATACCCGTGGCGTTTATATTTATCAATTAAAAGATCCATCAGGAAAAGTGATAGAATCGGGTAAGTTCCAGGTGTCTAAATAATAACCCTCAAATAATATATTTAAAAAGCATCCCGATAAATCAGGATGCTTTTTTATTTTAATTCTTATTGTACTTCGACGATAAGAAATTTCAGGTACTGTGTATTTTCCATACCCCTGACGATCGGATGATCTGGAGCCTGTGCCTGGAAACAAACCTGTCTTAATTTTCGTTTTGCATCTTTAGCAGCCATCTCTATTGTTTGTAAGAACAATTCAGCATTTACAAGACTTGTGCAAGATGAAGTGACAAGAAAACCACCTGGCTCAATAAGTTTCATTCCTCTTAAATTTATTTCTTTATATCCCGCAACTGCTTTTTGAATTGTTTCCCTGCTTTTGGTAAAAGCAGGTGGATCCAGCATTACTACATCAAATTTTTTTTCTTCTTTGCTCCATTGCTTCAATATATCAAAAGCATTTGCAGTTTGAAACTTGCAGATATTATCTAAACCATTCAAGACAGCATTTTTATTTGCCTGCTGAACTGCATTCTCTGAAATATCAAATCCTACAACAGACTTTGCCCCATAATGAGCAGCATGAATTTCAAAAGTTCCTGTATAAGTAAAAGCGCCAAGCACTTTTGCTCCTTTTACAATATGCTGAATAGCTTTTCGGTTATCCTGCTGATCAAGAAAGTAGCCGGTCTTTTGTCCATTTTCAACATCAACATTAAATCTCAAACCATTTTCATTTATAATGATGTTGGTATCAAATGGCGCAGATAAAAAGCCTTTTTGTTGAGCCATTCCTTCCACCTCCCGTACAGGCACATCATTTCGTTCGTAAATTCCTTTGGGGTCAAAAATTTTGTTTAGCGCATTTACAATCGCAGGTTTCCAAACATCGATGCCAAGTGCCAATGTTTGAATAACAAAATAGTCGTTGAATTTATCAATGATCAATTGTGGTAATGAATCGGCTTCGCCAAAAACAAGCCGGCAGTTTTCTGTATACCCGATCTTTTTACGGTATTCCCAGCTTTGCAATATTCGTTTATAAAAGAATTCTTCATCAATCACTTCATTTCTATTTCTTGTCAGCAATCGCACCATTATCTGTGATCTTGGGTTAATATAGCCGCTGCCGATAAATTTATTATCATGTGTAAAAACGGTCACTGTTTCACCACCTTTCACTTCTCCTTCCACTCTTTCCACTTCGTTGGAAAATATCCAGGGATGCCCTTCCACCACTCGCCTGCTGATCTTTCTTGCCAGGTAAACTTTTATCATGACGCAAAGGTAACCGTCACGAAATATTGAAAATGAACTACTTTTCGCCCCGTCAATTTGTCCTTATAATAGCGTTGGCAGTATTATTGACAACCTTACCTTTGCAATCAATTTTCAAAAAAATGCGTCAAAAAGATATGAAAGAGGCAAATGAACGGGCAAAAATGCAGAAGGCTGAAGATCCTGAAGTTGGTATCAATGCTGATGAAAACATGAGCGGCACTTCACATCTGAGTGAACCTGTAACAGATGAGCCTGAACTGGAGACACTTCGTAATGAGCTTGGGGAAATGAAAGATAAATTCATCCGTAAAGTAGCCGAGTTTGAGAATTTTAAAAAACGAAGCACAAAGGAAAGAATAGACCTTATCCAAACAGCAGGTAAAGAAGTAATAATCGACATGCTGGAAGTTTTGGATGATTGTGAGCGAGCTGAAAAACAGGTGAGCACATTAGATGATAAAGCCAAAGAAGGTGTAATGCTTGTTTTTAATAAGTTGAAAAGTTTGTTAACCGCTAAAGGATTAAAACCAATGGAAACGATCAACAAAGATTTTGATCCCGACATCCACGAAGCGATCACTGAAATTTCAGCTCCAACTGAAATGCAGAAGGGTAAAGTGATCGATGAAATTCAAAAAGGATATTATTTGAACGATAAAATAATCCGCTACGCAAAAGTGGTAGTAGGGAAATAAGCTATGTCAAAAAGAGATTATTACGAAATTTTAGGTGTCAATAAAACTGCTTCAGCAGATGAGATTAAAAAAGCATACCGCAAAGTAGCGATGCAATTTCATCCTGACCGTAACCCGGGTGATAAAAGTGCGGAAGAGAAATTTAAAGAAGCGGCCGAAGCTTATGAAGTGTTAAGTGATGCGGATAAAAAAGCGCAGTATGATCGTTATGGTCATGCTGGAGTAAGCAGTAATGGTCGCGGATTCAGCGGTGGCGGAATGAACATGGAGGATATCTTCAGCCAGTTTGGAGATGTTTTTGGTGAAGATCTTTTTGGAAGTTTTTTTGGCGGCGGAGGTGGCCGAGGCAGAACTTCAAGAGCCAGAGGTGTACGGGGAAGTAATCTTCGTGTAAAGATCAAGTTGACTTATGAGGAGATCGCTAAAGGTGTAACTAAAAATATCAAAGTAAAAAAACATGTTGTTTGTACTACATGCAGTGGCAGCGGAGCAAAAGATAAAGGAAGTGTACAGACCTGCGGTACTTGCGGAGGGTCCGGCCAGGTAAGAAGAGTTACCAATACATTTATTGGCCAGATGCAAACTGTTACTACCTGTCCTACCTGTAATGGCGAAGGATCAACTATAACAGCAAAATGTGCTGCATGCAAAGGTGAAGGAAGAGTATATGGAGAGGACGCAATTTCAATTGAGATACCCCCTGGTGTACAAGAAGGAATGCAATTAAATTTAAGTGCAAAAGGTAATGCTGGTGAAAGAGGTGGTGCACCCGGCGACCTGATAATACTTATAGAAGAAGAACCACATAAAGAATTGCAACGTGATGGAATGAATGTTGCCTTTGATCTTCATATTTCTTTTACAGATGCAGTTTTTGGTACACAGCTCGAAGTACCCACCATTGATGGAAGAGCCAAAATAAAAATTCCAGCTGGAACACAAAGTGGAAAAATTTTCAGATTGAAAGGAAAAGGATTCCCTGCTGTAAATAGTTATCAGAAGGGTGACCAACTGATTCATGTAAATGTTTGGACCCCTCAGAATGTTAGTAACGAAGAAAAAACAATGTTGGAAAAAATGAGTCATTCATCCAATTTCAAACCACATCCTGATAAATCGGACAAAAGTTTTCTGGATAAAATGAGAGAGCTCTTCTCTTAATATCCTGAAGCTTTATTATTGAAATAACTTAAGGAATTCTTTTCCCATTATTTTCTGTCAAATACAGTAAGCCATCAAATTTTCTGATTAGTATTTGCTGGCATGATTATTTAAATCATGTTGTGAACCTCCTCAATAGGATAACTTTACAACGAACCATCCTTTAATGAGAAAGAAACCAGGAAATAAAAAAAGCAACCCTTCTAAAATAAAACGGTTCCTAAAAATTCTTGGGCCTGGCCTTATCACCGGTGCAAGTGATGATGACCCTTCGGGCATTGCAACTTACTCTCAAGCCGGTGCAAAATTTGGCTTGGCTACTTTATGGACTGCGTTAATTACATTTCCTCTTATGGCAGCCATCCAGGAAATGTGTGCAAGAATAGGTATTGTTACCTCTCTGGGATTAACAACTAATATTCGTAACAATTATCCAAAATCCATTTTGTACCTGATGATCCTCTTCACTTTCCCTGCTGTTATCCTTAACATTGGAGCTGATATTGCTGGAATGGGTGCTGTCGGCAATCTTATTTTTCCTTCGATCCCTTCTTATTTTTTCACGATCGCTTTTACTGGGATTCTGATTGTATTGATCATCTATTTACCTTATAAAAAAATATCCGCCATATTAAAATATCTCTGCGCTTTTCTTTTACTTTATCTCGTTGTGCCATTTCTGGCAGAACAAGATTGGTGGGAAATAGGGAGGCATACATTTATCCCGTCAATAAAATTTAATAAAGACTTTATCAGCATTCTTGTTGCCATCCTGGGAACAACTATCTCGCCTTATCTTTTTTTCTGGCAGGCGACCATGGAAGTAGAAGATATAAAACACAAAAAAAGAAGACTAATAGTAGATAAAAGGATGATACATAAAATGGATATGGATGTTGACTTCGGAATGTTTTTTTCTAATCTTGTAATGTATTTTATTATTCTTACAACGGGAACAGTTCTATTCAAAGGAGGGATCACAGAAATTAATTCTGTAGAGCAAGCTGCAAAAGCATTGGAGCCACTCGCCGGAAAATTATCTTACTTGTTATTTGCCCTTGGAATTATCGGGACTGGTTTCCTGGCAATTCCAGTTTTAACAGGCTGCCTGTCGTATATGTTATCTGAGACTTTTAACTGGAATGGTGGTCTTGATAAGAAATATTATGAGGCAAAACCATTTTACTGGGTTATCATCATTTCTCTTTTGATCGGCTTAGCCATTAATTATATCGGAATAAGTCCCGTTCAGGCATTGCTGTATACAGCCATTTTATATGGTGTTACATCGCCTGTACTTATTGCAGTCATACTTCACATTTCAAATAATAAAAAAGTAATGGGAAAATTTACAAATGGCAAATGGTCAAATATCCTTGGAGTTATCGCGTTACTACTTATGACAGCTTCGGCAGCATTACTGGTCTATTTTCAATTCAACTAATTATTCTTGTTCTTCTTTTTCTTTTTTGTATAAAACTCCTTGGCTTTATATACCAGTTCAACAAACTGCGCCTGGTTACCATCTGTTGGATTAGCAGCTTCGCTTGCATTATACAATACATCTCCCCAACTTATCTCTTTTACAAATTGTGATGATTTAAGAATGGAACCAAACATGATGACGGAGCTTGCAAAGCGATACATAGGATCAAGTTCTTTGAACAATATAGGATCATAAGGAAATTTCTCACTCATTTCAAGCTCAGTGGCTTCGCCGGGTAGTTTATATTGCAATTTGATTTCTGCAAAATGTTCTGAATATACATTTGTTCCGCTCGTAAAATTTGGCTCAATTTCAAAAGCAGCAGTAATAGATTGACCGGAACCAATCTCTCCACCTTCAACTTCGGATGATGAATCAGCAAGTGCTCCTAATTTATTATCAAAACCGATTAGCCGATATTCTTTTACTAATGAAGGATCAAATGTTACATGCATGTGTGCATCATCGGCGATCGTATACAGCGTTTGTGTAAATTCTTTCATGATGATCTTCTCTGCCTCCTGGAAATTATCTACGTAAGCAAAATTTCCATTGCCCTTTCGGGCCAGTGTTTGAATTTTCGAGTCTTTATAATTTCCCATTCCTACGCCAAGACAGGTTAAATAAATTCCAGATTCCCTGTGGCGTGAGATCATCTCATCCAACTCCTGTTCAGTTTGTAGCCCTACATTAAAATCACCATCTGTAGCAAGGATTACCCTGTTATTTCCTTTTTCAATAAAATGTTTTTTAGCAATTGTATACGCCAGCTTTATTCCTGATTCTCCCGGTGTAGAGCCACCAGGTTGCATTTCATCAATTGCTTTTATGATCTTTTCTTTTTCATTTCCCGCTGTTGGAAAAAGTAATACGCCAACTGCGCCGCCATATACTACTATACTTACTGTATCTTTTTCTCTCAAATTCATTGCCAACATTCTAAATGCAGATTTCAATAGTGGCAATCTATTGGGCATATCCATTGATCCGGAAATATCAACAAGGAAAACAAGATTCGATGGCGGCAATGAATCGAGATTCAGTTCTTTGGAAAATACATTTACAAAAAAAAGCTGGTTATCCTTATTCCATGGACAATTGGTAAGTGTAGTTTTTATTTTGAATAAAGAATTATCGGCCGGTGTTTCATATCCGAAGTTGAAATAGTTCAGCATTTCTTCAATCCGTACTGCATCGGGAGGCACAGAAAGATTAAGATTTATAAACCGCCTGATATTACTATAAGACGCCCTGTCAATATTCAAAGCGATACCAGTTGTCGGATAGTTTTTTGCATCAATAAAATTATTTTCTATAAGGCTTGCATAGGTTTCATCTTCGGAATACCATTTTTTTTGATTTTCTCTTGAAAGATCTTTTGTAAGTGAAGCGAGCCTGTATTTTTTGTTACTGGATGCAATGGATGGCAAAAGCTTCAGATTAAGCCTAAGGTATTTATCAGCTTTCACCAATACTTGTTCCGCCTGATATCCTTCATAGATAAACATCAGTGAGTCCGAATCTTTTGATGACAGAATACCAAAAGATCCTGAATTGCCTGTGCGAAAAAGATAGCCGGTACTTTGCTGGCGGATATTTACATTTTGCAAAAGGTTACCGCCTTCATCTCTCACCTCACCGCGGAGATAAAACTGCTGTCCATGAAATGGCAAAGCAATCAGCAGTAATAAAAATATATATACTAAGCTTTTCACATGGATATTTATATCGCTATTAAAATACAAAAAAACAATAAGTAATGAGTAGATGTCACTAAACCAGCTGGTAAATTTCCTTTAAATTCCTCCCGAGGCCATCATAATCAAGGCCATAGCCCACTACAAATTTGTTTGGAATTGAAAATCCGAGATAGTCAATTCTGATTGGAAATTTCACAGCCTCAGGTTTATGGAGTAGTGCAGCAATTTTCATTGATGCTGGTTGGTGATGAAACAACTTGGGTAAAAACTCATTCAATGTTTTACCGGTATCAACGATGTCTTCAAGTATGATTATATCTTTTCCTATAATATCAACATCTAACCCGATCGCCGTTATTACTTGCCCGCTTGATGTTGTTCCTTTATAAGACGCCAGTTTAATAAAACATATTTCTGCATCTATCGTAAGATACTTAAAAAGATCGGATGCAAACATGAATGATCCATTTAGAATGGCAATGAACATGGGGCGCAAACCGGCGTAATCAGAATTTATTGCCTCTGCAATTTTTTTTACCTGTTGTTGAATGTCCTGTTCTGAAAGAAAAGGACCAAACATTTTATCATGAACTTTTATCTGGGACATAAGGAATTTATATCGGATCATTTCCCGGTCGCTAATGTTGGCATGCCCGGGCCTTTTGAACGTAAATATAAAACAGAACCTACAGCGGGCTGCATATTTGCTTGAAGAAAATTATACTCAAGCAAGCTTTCAATACGCAATGCTTCAGTCTGTGCAATATCTGCCAATGTCTCTCCGGGTTTTACGGTATGTTGTTCATTTAGACCAACTTTCCTTTTTCTCATTATATAAATGAGTTGATCTTTATCAACAACTTCCTGCACTTTCATTTCATTGAATTCAAAGATCCTTGCAAGAGGAATTGCATACTTTTCTGCTAATGATAAATAAGAAGTTCCTTTTTTTGCATAAATAACTTTTGTTTCATTTATTTTAAATTCTCCATCAGGATATTCTGGTTTTTTTTCAACAACTTCTTTTTTTGCCTCTTTTTTTGAATAAACAACTACTTCCGGTTCCGGCGGCATTACTACTAATTTTTCACCTGGGATTATTATTTCAGGATTTTTGTTTTCATTTTTTGCCAATGTTTCTTGTCCTGGTTTTAGTTTTCCCAACGCGATCATAGTGTAGTCCTGCAGGTCATAATCTTCAATAAGTTTAATTAAAACCTGTGAATATTTTGGATTAGTTGCATAGCCTGCTTTTTTTAATCCAAAAGCCCATGCTTTGTAGTCAGTTGGATCAAGCTCAAATAGTGAAGTATAACGTGGAGTGCCTTTAAGATAATTTGATTGATCCTTATATGAATCGAGGGGGTTATCATATTTCCGGAAGCATTCATTTGGTGCATCATCAGTATGTGTTACTGTCATGCCAGTCCATTCAGCTTTACATTTTAATCCAAAGTGATTATTTGATTTTTTTACAAGGTCGCTTGTGCCGGCGCTGGTTTCATGAATGCCTTGTGCAAGTTTAATTGACGCCGGGATACCGGTACGTTGCATTTCCTCTATTGCGAGGTCTTTATATTTTTTGATATATTCAACTACTACAGGATCTAGTTGTGCAAAAGAATTTTTAAATGCCAATGAAGCAAGAAGTAGGAATAGGATCTTTAGTTTTTGCATTGGGATCTTACTTTTTTCTTATTAAATACAACCCATCACGCAGGGTAAGGATCATTTTTTCGATATCGGATCTTTCATTTATAAACTGGTTAAAGGCTTTTATTGCTTTCGCATTTTTCCCAGTTGACTCAGTCTCAATTGCCTGGCCATGAAAAAAAATATTATCTGCAAAAATAAACCCGTTTTTTTTCAATTTTGGGAAAACGAGGTTAAAATATTCAATATAACCGGGTTTATCGGCGTCAATAAATACAAGATCAAAAGTTTCTTCCAGTGTAGAAACGATTTTTTTGGCATCCCCCGTATGCAAAATGATCTTTTCTTTATAAGCTGACCTATCGAAAAAGCCTTTTGCAGTTGTAGCATCCTTTTCTCTAAGTTCTATTGTATGCAGCAAACCATCATCTGTTAACCCTTTTGCTAGACACAAAGCGCTATACCCGGTAAATGTTCCTATTTCGAGAATACGCCGCGGCCTGATCATCAAGCTCGCCATTTCCAAAAACTTGCCCTGCAGATGCCCGCTAAGCATATGATATTCGGGATGATTTGCTGCGGTAAAATCATTCACTTCTTTCAGCAATGCTTCTTCTGGTGAAGAAAATTTTTCTGCATATTCCTGTACTAAAGGATTGATAAGTTCCAATGATAATTCTTTGGGCAAAGATAACTTTATATGGGTTGCATTTTTAGATCCATCTCCTGTTCAGTTGCTTTACGTGAAATAAACCATAAGCCAATGAAAGTGATGATTCCATTTATTAGAATAAGTTCATTTCCTATTTTATAACCATTAAAGGTTGCTGCTGACAAACTATCAAGTCCAAGTTTCATGTGTAGCTTTGCTTCATACCAAGCAGGATTGCTAACCATATCAAGTATTAACGCAAGCAAAGGGGCTATGATACAAACTGTCCAGATAAGACGTTCGTTGAGCTTTCGCTTTGTTAAGATACCAAATGCAAAAAGACCAAGCAACGGGCCATAAGTAACACCGGCAAACTTTAATATGAAATCAATGATCAGTTTATCGTTCATCCATTTAAAAACTAACACCATTATAAAAAATACAAGGGCAAAGCTGAAATGCACTTTTAATCTTGTCATTTTCTTTTCTTTCTCAGTTCCTTCTCTTTTTTTCAACCCAAGTATATCGATACAAAAACAAGATGTAAGTGAAGTGATGGCGCCATCTACACTTGGAAACAACGCAGAGATTATCGCAATGATAAAAATTATT
>Ga0207712_10003227_pt1 | contig 10362 bp, 8 predicted proteins | sample KBSS44metaG_FD_184402 | JGI IMG/M metagenome (GOLD analysis project Ga0207712, IMG submission 184402) | Switchgrass rhizosphere microbial communities from Kellogg Biological Station, Michigan, USA - KBS S4-4 metaG (SPAdes) (version 2) | ecosystem: Host-associated > Plants > Roots > Rhizosphere >... | reverse complement strand
GCGGGCAGAACAATTAACGAACCTTGACGACGTAATATAGAAAAGCTCCGTCGACTTGTTTGAACCAATGCGGTGTGCCTTTTGGCACGATCACGACGTCGCCCTTTTGGAGCTGGCGTGTATCACCGCCATCGATCGAGCTGCCGCGAAATTCGTTTTGCGCGACCTGTTTTCCATCAACTGATTTGCCGCCTGTAACGAATGTGGCAGTGCCCCCGAGAACATAGATAATGTCGGTGTCGAGTTCGTGGACCTCGCTCATACCTGCTTTCTCACGCCGGCTCGCGTGGACCATATAGTTCTCACCGTTAGATCCGTCTTCAAGAACCGTGCCTTTCGCAAAAGCATCTGTCACTGTCTTGCTGTCAAAGAAGGTGACCGCAACCACCTTCTGAGAGGTCAATCCTTCCGCTCCGGCGATGGCAAGCTCTTCGTCCTGTACGGCCGACGCCGCGCCTGAAACACCGACACCACCGACAACCTGTCCGTCAACCGTGATAGGCACTCCGCCCTGAAGCGGCGTGAAATCGGGCAAAGCGACCATTGCCGTGCGTCCGTTCTTGATAACATCCTCGAAAAACTTCGTCGGCTTTTTGAACATCACAGCAGTCTTGGCCTTACCGATCGAGATATTTGCACCGGCGGTGAATGTCCCGTCGAGCCTTTCGAGAGCAACGAGATTGCCGCCGTCATCTACAACTGCTATGACGCCGCCGGGAGCGTTATTTTTCGCCGCGTACTGTTTGGCGGCCGCAATGACCGTACGGGCACCTTCGAGCGTGATCGATTTACGGTCGACGATCTGACCATTCGCGATAGACAAAGACGATGCGATCGAGAATGCGAGAAATGCGATATTGAATATTTTGCCTTTCATAAATTTTTTTGGTTCAGGCGGGCCAGGCCCGCCGCTAACCATCTAGTTTGCTGTGATCGTGATGCGAAGAACATCCTTGGTGTTCGGATAAGTAAAGCTGTCATGCACAAGGCTGACGAGGCCATTCTCACGCGCGCCTGTATGCGGAGCTTTCTGACGAGGCGCTTGATCCGGCCCGATGCCCGGAGCCTGATTTACTTCCGTGCCGGCATCCCAGAGCAGGAACTGGTCTGTGACGTCGCCGGTTATTGCTTTGCCGTCAACAAACAAATTGATCGCTTCTTTTGGTGCATAGAAAAGATCATTAGATTGGCCGAACATTGTGGAAAGGTTAAGTTTCATGCCCTCTTCGGCCTTGAATGTGAATTCAAAAGAGTGACTTGGAAGCAGCGGCGACGGCATATCAGAGCCGACCGGCTTATTGAAAACGCCTTCGTTTACGCTGCCGACCTTCGTAAGAAATTCCTTTGCCAAAAGTTCGGGATTGCCTTCTTCGGCTTGTGACTGCAACGCATCGTTGGCCTTTTTGCCTTCCTTGAAAAGGTCCATTTTCTTGTCAGTCACAAGAAACAGGCCAGGTGAGATCGCGAAGGGATATTTAGAACCGTCCTGGGCAACAAGGCCTTCAGCGTTCGATATGTTTTCGATCTTCACCGTGAATGTCGCCTGAGCACGTACTTTCCTGGCAAAGGCGAAACTGTTCACCTGAACCCCCAGCACAACAAGGACTGCGATAGCGGTACCCGTAATAAAGTTTTGCTTCAACATCTGTTTTTCTCCGTTAAATGATTTCGATTAATTTCCCGCCGCCGAAAGATTCAGCGACACGTGTTTCAGCCCGGTAAATCCCGATTCTTCCTGGCGTTATTCCAAAAAGAAATCAGGAATATAACAAGGCGAAAACGGAATAACATATCGCTGTCGAAGGTTATTTCGACACGCAATGCTTTACTTAGAAGATGAGATTTAAAGAAACCGTTCAGCCCTCGGCGTTTCCACTTTTGCTGGCGGTCATCGATGAGATGACCCGCGGGATCGAAATGATTTCGACGGTGGACGATCTCGTTTACAAACGAGTTGCGAACGGAACTGGAAGTGTCGGCGGACATTTTCGCCACAATCTGGATTTTGTAACAAGCTTTTTGAACGGGATCGCTGAGCAGCAGATCGACTACAACCGGCGCGAGCGGAATTTATTGATCGAAACCGACCGCAAGTTTGCCATCGAGAAATTCGAATTTGCGATCGCACGCTTACAGCAGCTATCTGGGAGTATCTTGAAACGGTTCGTTTACGTGCGCTCTGAGGTCGATCCAACCTATTGGCTGCCGTCGAGCCTGTTGCGCGAGCTTGAATTTCTCCACAGTCACACGGTCCATCATCACGCGTTGATAAGGGAGAAACTGGCGTCATTTGGTGTTGCAGCCGAAATGGAATTCGGCGTAGCACCGTCAACGCTAGAGTTTTGGAAGCAAACGACGGCTTAAACATTTTGGAGGGGATATGTCATCGAAATTAACCATTCTTAGTTGGATCTGCCGCGTTGCCGTGGCGATCATTTTGTTCCAAACATTATTTTTCAAGTTCACTGGTGCCGAAGAGTCGAAATACATCTTTTCGACAGTTCTGAATCCGCAGCTTGAGGCATATGGGCGAATCGGTTCGGGAGTGGTCGAGTTGATCGCGGTCGTCCTGTTGTTGATTCCTTCCACTGTTTGGCTCGGTGCTATTCTCGCGTTCGGTACTATCTCGGGAGCGATCTTCAGCCATCTGACGCTGCTTGGCATCGAGGTGAAAGGGGATGGCGGTTTGTTGTTCGGCCTTGCTGTGACTGTATTCGTACTAAGCGCCGTCATTCTAGTGATCCATCGCCGCGCATTGCCGATCGTCGGACAGGTTTTCAGCCAGATCAATGCCTGAAATTTTTAACATGATCCAAAACAGCCTGCCCGAGTTTTCACTGGCCGGGCTGTTTTTTCTTTTCTTTTTCGGCACCTTTTTAAGCGAGGATGCCGCGTGCCTGCTTGCGGGTTCTATGGCAGCGAACGGCCGCGTCGGGTACGCATTTGCGATTTCAGCCTGCTTTGCGGGGATCTTTGTCGGTGATGTACTGCTCTACGGGGTCGGAAGGCTTGTAGGAGGCAGAGTTTTTGAAAATCGATTCGTGCGAAAAGCGGTCAGTAATCATACGATTTCAAAGGCTTCGAAGTGGCTGCAAGAGAACGGACCTTCCGCCGTGTTTTTCAGCCGATTCGTTTCGGGTTTGCGCCTTCCGACCTATTTGTTGGCAGGAGCTCTCAAAACAAAGTTTGCGAAATTCGCCATATACTTTTTCCTCGCGTCGGCCATCTGGACGCCGCTGCTGGTCGGGGCAACTGCGTTCTCGCAGGCAGCATTGTTTTCAAAAAGCGCTTTGTTCGGATTGATCGTTCTCGCGATAACGCTGCGATCGATCTATAAATATACTTCATGGAAAAATCGGCGCCTGCTGATCGGCAGAATAAAACGGCTGGTAAAGTGGGAATTCTGGCCGGTGCAGATCTTTTACATGCCTATTGTTCTCTACGTGATGTGGCTGGCTATCAAACATCGAGGACTCACGGTTTTTACCGCCGTGAATCCTGCCATCCCAGCCGGAGGCTTCAAAGGCGAATCGAAGGCCGATATATATCGCGGGCTTAATTCGTCTACCGTTGCCCGCGACCACATGCTTCGGTTTACCGTTTTGAGGAAGGAAATCGCTACGGACGAAAAGCTCATCAGAGCCTGGCAATTCCTTGATGCTAATTCCTTAAAATATCCGGTCGTGATAAAACCGAATGCCGGCGAGCGAGGTAAGGATGTCCGGATCGTCCGATCAGATGACGAATTGGAATCGGCAATACTCGCGGCTGAAACGGATATTCTCGTTCAGGAGTTTGCTCATGGCGAAGAGGCAAGTATTTTCTATTATCGCTATCCTTCCCAGGAACATGGCCGCATTTTTTCGATCACCGAAAAGAGTTTTCCATCGTTGATCGGTGATGGAGTATCAACTCTCGAAGATCTGATACTGCGTGACGCTCGTGCCGTCTGCCTAGCGAGTAAATACTTCGGACAAAACATATCCAGACTCGAAGATGTCCCCGCGAAAGGTGAAGCCGTAAAATTGATCGACATCGGAACACACTCACGTGGAGCGGTCTTTCTTGATGGCGGATGGATGAAAACCGACGCATTGGAGAAAAAGATCGACGAAATTTGTCGCGGCTACGACGGCTTCTATTTCGGGCGTTTCGATATACGCACTCGTTCGTTCGAAGACCTGTCGAAAGGCGAACAGTTCCACATTGTCGAACTAAACGGCGTCACCAGCGAATCCACCAACATTTACGATCCGCGATATTCTTTGATCGACGCCTATCGTATTCTGTTCAAGCAATGGCGGATCGCGTTTGAGACCGGAAGACAGAATGTTCGACTCGGACACAAAGCCGCTAGCCTCAGTGAACTGATTCGGTTGACGTTTGATCGACAGGCGGTCATGCCGTCGTCGTCGGCCTGTAATAACTGGACCCTGACAACCGACAATTAACACCTGCTCATGTGCGTCATCTATCTTGCCTTCGACCACAGCCCCGATCACCCGTTGATCCTGCTCGCCAACCGCGACGAATATTACGATCGTCCGGCGTCAAAAGCAGACTTCTGGACAGATTTCCCCGACATCTACGGCGGCCGTGATCTTGTCGCAGGTGGAACATGGCTGGGCATTACAAAAGGCAGACGGGTTGCGGCCGTAACCAATTACCGCGACCCATCGGCTCCGCCGGGTTCGAGGTCGCGGGGAGACCTCGTTGCCGACTTTCTAAAAACAAATACAACCGCAGAGGAGTATCTTGCCGAGATCGAAAGACACTCGAATGAATACTCCGGGTTTAACCTTCTGGTAGGTGAGTTCGGCGAACGCCACGAGCTTTTTTATTATTCAAACCGCCGCTCGGGCATTCGACAGCTATCGCCTGGGATCTATGGACTCAGCAATCATTTTCTCGACACGCCGTGGCCCAAGGTAACGAATGGCAAGGAGCGATTTCGTGACCTGTTGGATAACGAAGCGACACCGAACGAGGAATTCTTCGCCCTTTTGTCGGACAAATCGCTTGCCCAGGATGACCAACTTCCCTCAACCGGCGTTCCATTCGAAACGGAGAAGGCTCTCTCAGCTATTTTTATCCAGATGCCGGGCTATGGAACCCGATGCTCGACGATCTTGACTTTCGATAAGTGGTGCAACTGGCGTCTCGAAGAGCGTTTATTCATCTGATCACAAAACCCAACGCGCGAGACAATTAAGAGTAACGTTTGGCCAAATAGAATTTGTGATCATCTTTTTAGATTGAGCAGATAGTAATTTGTGGGTTGAACGTGTCATTACCCGGTTAGAATTGTACTGAAAATGATTGAGCTTACCGAGTCAAATAAACATGGCGGTGTGATGCTCTAATTCGCCAAATATTTTCTTTTGCTAAGCGACGGGTTGTAATTGCGAGTCTTACCTACGGACCAAAAGATTCAAAAAGTTACGGGCACCAATTTGGTGCCCGTTTCGTGTTTGTGTCATGGATTGTGTAATAACTGTCGAACATATTGCAGGATCAGCCGATTAGCAGTGCTCCAGAAGCAGACTTTGCCAAGGCGTTTCGTGCCTCAGAGGACGGTTCGAGCGCTGCGGCGGCTTCATCAAGTGCCCGGCGATGAATATGACTTTTGTCTTCACCATCTCTGGACCGACATGTCCAACTTGTGCTTGAAGACCCGATCCGAAACTCCTTTCTAAGCCATGATCGTTATTGTAGTATGGCGTCCATCATGGAACCGTACACAAGGCAGACCGGCTTTCGCATGAATTGACCGCCAAGCGGTCCGCCAAGAAGTCATTGGCCGTTTTGGATCAATCCGTTACTCGCGTCCGTGCCACCGAAAGCTAAAATGCTCTAGTTCCGCAGCTCCTAGTTCTTTTAGCAAGGTTATAGAGTTCGACGAGCGCTAAGGAGCTGCAGTGAACGGAGCTTTATATGGTTTTGTTCTGTCGTTCTCGTTTATGGTCGCGAGATATACCGGCGCCGCGCGAGTTCTCGGGCGTTTGCCGTTTTTCGCAATGTTGGGTGTGTTCGGCGCGATCTGCGGCGTGCTTGCGGTACTGGGGGGTAGCGTTTTAAGGACATCTTAGGTGAGAACGGGTAGTGATCTATAAGCGGCAGGTGCGGCTAAGGCAAAACTAGAAAGAGGCGACTGTTTACATGCAGCCCCTCTTTTCTTGGCTCAAAAATCCTTTATTGCACTCGGCCCTGATCTTTGAATATTTATTGGAATCGTTCTAGAGTGAGCCGGACGAAACGTCCGGCACATTTTGTTATTTTTAAGGAACCAGCAAATCGGCGTCGTTTGCGACAATGCGGTGAAAAGTATAGTCCGAGGGCGATCGAAGCGGTCCGAGCGTTCCACCGTTAGGATTTGTCGGGTCTTCTGCCGCAGCATAAGTTCGCGTTCTTATGTTCGTCACCGTCAATGTATTGTCGTCAATGATGGTGACAAGCGCGGTCCGCCTGAAATGCTTGACTTGATTTAGATCCGTCGAACTGACCCGATCATTTGTTGGCGCGTACTCTGTACTGAGAAACGTCAGAACAAGCTTGCCATCGGGCCGGCATGTCCAGCTGCCGATGCTTGTCGTGTCGAGTCCATAGGTCAACATATAATCGGGACCTCCGTCAAAATCTGTTCGCGCAGTTCCGTCGCTATGCAGCTGCAGGTTCTCCGAGTACTGATGGATAACCGTTCCGTCGCCCCAAATGTCGATAGGATAGGTATCGACATAGGAACCCAAGAATTTTCCCGACCGGCATCCGACCTGCGAATATGCCGTTAGGGATCCAAAAACGGCAATAATCGCGGCGGCCAATAGTAATTTCTTTCTCATTTTATCTTCGTCTCCTTTTGCGTTATACCTTCGTATTTTCATCCAAAAACGCGGTCATACTGTGTTGTGACCGTGCTACAATCGGTCAAATCAGGATTGTTAGGTTAAGTTCTACTCTTTAGGCCTTCGGAAGTCCTTTGGTTTGGATTTGGTTTCTATTAGGTATTTATTAAGACGATATGACGTCAGGCAACGGTCATTTTCGGTTCGGAGAGTTTGAGCTCGATATCGGTCAGCGGCTGCTTATGAAGGACGGTCGTGAATTGCCTCTCACGCCGAAGGCTATAGCCCTGCTGATGGTGTTGTTCGAAAAACGCGGTCAAATCGTTGCAAAATCTGAGCTGATCGAAAAGGTTTGGACCGACGCGATCGTCGAAGAAGGTAACCTTGCCTACACGCTCCATTTACTGAGAAAAACGCTGGGAGATGATCCTGATTCTCCAAAATATATTCAAACCGTTCCGAGGCGAGGTTATCGTTTCGTAGCCGAGTGTTACGCCGATAATGAAAAACCGTTAAAGATCGAGTCTTCCCTTTCGGATGGAATTTACGGCAACGGATTAGCAAAAGTTATCGGGAGCGGACTCATCGGTCGGGAAAAGGAAATTGCCGAGATAACAAAATTGCTGGAAAACGACGAGGTGGGTCTGCTTACGTTGACCGGACCAGGTGGAACCGGCAAGACGCGCCTTGCAAATGAGTTTGATTTGCGAATTCGGCAACAGCTTGATGGCCAAGTCATATTCGTTGATCTAACGGCTGTCACCGACCCGCTGATCGTACCCTCGGCCATCGCACATGAGATGGGCATTAGAGAGTTTGGGACAAGTCAGACGCTTGATGTTCTTGCAGAACATTTCCGCGAAAAAACATCGCTGCTGATACTGGACAACTTTGAGCAGGTTGCATCCGCGGGGGTTCAACTCATGTACCTTATTAATAATGCCTCGCAACTCAAGATACTGGTCACCAGTCGCGAACCCTTAAAGGTCAGTGTCGAAACGGAATATCGTGTTCCGCCGCTTGCGGTACCGACGCCTGAAACCAAAGACAAAATTTCTGATCTGCTGCAATTTGGGTCGGTGCAGCTCTTTGTTCAACGTGCCAGAGCGGCAAGGCACGATCTTGACCTAAGGGACGAAGATGCGGAGGCTCTTTTCGGTATCTGCGCCCGGCTAGACGGATTACCTCTTGCGCTGGAGCTAGCGGCCTCGCGCGCCAGGGTCCTTTCTATTTGCGAAATTTATTTAAAACTCCAAGACCGATTGGCTCTGCTGACAGGCGGCTCGGTCGATAAGCCTAACCGTCAGCGGACAATGCGAGCAACTATTGAGTGGAGCTACGAGCTTCTTAGCGAGCTGGAAAAACAGGTTTTCGCGCTGCTTTCGGTATTTGAGGGAGGCTTTACCTTTAATGCCGCCGAAAGAGTTTTGACCCATCTCAAAAGAGACGATCCACAGTACTCCGAAATCGATATCGTCAATGCGATCACCTCGCTCCACGAAAAGGGACTGCTTCAATCAGAAAAATCCACAAGAGGGGAGATCCGTTTTCGCATGCTTGTCGTGGTTCGAGATTTCGCGTTGGAAGTCCGGCTTCCTGGGGGCGCGGCCGAGTCGATTTCAAGTTCGCATGCGGATTATTTCATGGATTTCGCTGAAATGGCTGCCCCGTATTTCTTTTCGTCTGGGTCGGTGGAATGGTTTGATCGATTTGAACTGGAACTCGACAACGTACACGCAGCCATCAAATGGGCGCTTGATCACGATGCGCGAACGGCCGCACGAATACTCGCGGCGACGCGACATCTAGCAGGGCTTCGGACTCATACAACCGAGACGCGTTATTGGCTCGAAGAAGCACTTAAGCGACGCGATGAACTGTCACCTGACCTTTGTTGCGAGATGCTTACGGGTTTGGGCGTGATGTGCCAATATCATTTGGATTATGCGGCAGCCCGTGCGGCTCATGAGCAAAGTTTGAAAATTTGTCGAAGTCTGCACGATCTCAGGCTGACTGCTCGTACACTTAGAGGTCTTGGCGCAATTGATTACATGGAGCGAAAACCAACGACGGCACGGGAGCGGATCAAAGAGGCTCTCGGTCTTAGCCGTTCGGTCGGCGACCAATTTGGTGAAGCTGCGGCTCTAGCACGACTTGGCGACCTCGACAATCTAGAAGGGGACCATGCGAGTGCTCGAAAGTTTATCATAGGGTCTTTGGAACTTTTCAGAAGGCTTGATTACAAACAGGGCATCTCTTCAAAGCTTACTAATCTATCCATGACAGAGTTCTTTTTGGGGAAGTTCGATTCTGCGCGGAAATATTTGATCGAAGCATTGAACATTTGTGTTGAGATTGGGGATCAGATCGACTTTCGCATTAATTTTGATATCGGAGCGGCGCTAACTGTCGAAGCCGCGGACTATCGGACCGCAGCCCAACTTTCGGGAGCGGCCGACGCGAGATGCGAGGAAATGGCATACTTTCATGAGCCTGTTGAACAAGGATTTCGTGACATATACGTCAGAAAACTCAAGAACGCTTTGAACGAAAACGACTTCGAGTCGGCCTTCGCAGAAGGTAGAAAAATGAGTGTCGGCGGTGCGACTAAACTCGCCCTGGAAACCCCAAATGCGTTCAAGGAGCGGCCTGTTTCTCTGCGGCTAGTTAAGCACCGATGATCTGCTCGATTAATGCATTGGTTTGCAGGCTATAAAGGAATTTATTCACTTTCCAAACTCTCTTGGCTATCGTCCGCGGATGTTTGAGCGGCCCGGCGGCGTTGAATTGTTGTTGAGGGGTGTCGAATACTCGATCGCTGGCCGTCTCGAAGGCTCAAACCCTTCCGACGGCCACGCTCATCGTCCATCACAAATGAACCCGTAATGAATCGCAAGTCCTCAAAAAATCATTGTTTGAATTGAACGGGCCGGGCTGGTGATTTCAGCGGCATCGCCATTTACCCACAAAAAGTAATTCACGGACTTCTCGCCTTTGTTCAGGACGACAACCGCGACCTTTCCATCGGTATTGACAAATGCGGTTGAGAGCAGGGAACTCCGGCTGGGCGAACTGGCCGTCAGCCTGGCCCCGGGCCGCACAAACTTCGAGAAATGGCCAATGTAATAATAGGAATTGGTATAAATAATTTCGCCGGTGCCGGTATCGGCGTGAACAGGAGCAAAGCAATAGTTCTGGACGTGATTCGGTCCGCCTTTTTCGTCAAGCAAAACATTCCAGTCGGTCCAGCCAACGGTTCCGTTATTGAAATCATGAATCATCGAGATCGCATAGTGTTCGCCAAGCGACCAGTCGTGAAGTCTTTTCCCGTCGAAAACATCGACGCAGCCTTCCGTAAATAATAAGTGTTTATCGGGAAACGTTTCGCGGACAAGCCTGACATTATCAAACATCATTTCGCCGCCGCTCCAGGGTTCGTACCAGTGGTATCCGATACCCCAGGCGTATTTCGCGGCGGCCGGATCGTTCATCAACGTGCTTATCCGCTGAAAGATCAGAT
>Ga0207712_10003223_pt1 | contig 10370 bp, 5 predicted proteins | sample KBSS44metaG_FD_184402 | JGI IMG/M metagenome (GOLD analysis project Ga0207712, IMG submission 184402) | Switchgrass rhizosphere microbial communities from Kellogg Biological Station, Michigan, USA - KBS S4-4 metaG (SPAdes) (version 2) | ecosystem: Host-associated > Plants > Roots > Rhizosphere >... | reverse complement strand
TCGCGTCTGAGCCAGTATTTATCGGACTCCGACAGGAATCCGCTGTACTTGCTCCGCGGGGGCATTTCACGACCGAAAGGGCTTATTATGTGCTGACAACGCGATCTCTGCCATCGTGCTTTGCCGAATAGAGTCGCGAGTCGGCCTCCTTTACAAGATCTTTCTCGTTGCTTGTTTTATCCGGGTAAATTGTCGCCACGCCGACGCTCACGGTTACGGTTGGTTTGGTCGGTGACAATATATTGGGAATATTCAGTTTGCGAATTGCACTCACGATCTTGTTGACCGGCACCAAAGTCTGCTTGCCGGTGGAATTACCAAAAACACAGGCGAACTCTTCTCCACCGTATCTTGCGAACAGGTCACCGGGCCGCTTCGTGATCTTGTTCAAGGCCTTACCGATCTCTACGAGGCAAGCATCGCCCGAGGGGTGCCCGTAATGGTCATTGAGCAACTTGAAATGGTCGATGTCCATGATCGCTACCGATACCGGCAGACCTAGCCGCGAGCAGCGTTTCCATTCATCCGATAAGAACTGGTCGAAATATCTGCGGTTAGGTACGTTCGTCAAACCATCGATCCTTGACAGGTCAAGCACATGGTCTTCTGCCAGCTTTCGCTGTGTAATATTCTGGTGAGAAATTGCGTAATAGGGAACGCCGGCCATTTCGAGAGGTGTAACCGCCATCATGAACCAGCGTTTCTCTGTCCGGCTGTGACAAGGATATTCGATCCTGAAAAGGGACAACGCTTTTTCAATTACCTTCCGGATGCCAACGGCCGCGGCTTTCCCCAGTACGTCGCCTCGCGAACCCGATTTGTCGCACGCGTCCAGATAATTCACCGTCTGCCATTTATCCGGCTGGATCTTACAAGAGTTTTCCTTACCAAACGCTACCCAGGCTTGATTGACGAACCTGATCGTGCCTTGCCCGTCGATGACTACAATGTGCTCGGAAACGGAATTCAATATGGACTTAAGAAAATCGGACGTTTCGATCATCGTCAACTCCTATTTGGTTGGGTTAAGATCAAGCACCCAATACCTCACGGACCTTCAGAGCAAGACCATCTGGAGCAAATGGCTTCTCGATAAATCCTGCTTCGTACACGGAGTTCCCGCCTTCGGAAACGGCATCATCGGTATAACCCGACATAAACAGAACTTTTATAGCGGGGTGCAGCTCACGGATTCTCACTATTGCTTCAGGACCACTCATTTTCGGCATTATCACGTCTGACAACACCAAATGAATGGGCTTCGCATAGGTCTTACAGATCGACAGAGCTTCCGTGCCGCTCGCAGCCTCCAGCACAATGTAACCGTGACTTCGCAAAACCTCACTTGCCAAATTCCGGACAGCGGCCTCGTCTTCAAGGAGAAGAATGGTTTCCGTTCCGGAAATATTCTCCACGTTGTCACCTACCCCATCGGATTCCGGCACGTCCTCGTCGACGCATGGAAGATAGATCTTGAAAGTGGTTCCTCGTCCAACCGCGCTGGAAACCACGATGTCGCCGCCCGATTGCTTTATTATTCCAAAAACCATTGAAAGCCCGAGGCCCGTTCCCTGACCGAGATTTTTTGTCGTGAAAAACGGATCGAAAACCCGCCGTTGGGTCATTTCGTCCATTCCGTGACCTGTGTCCGTCACGCTCAATTTCACAAATGGTCCGGGTGAGACCGACATATGCTGACTGACATAGTCTTTGTCGAGATAAATACTTTGTGTATCGATCGTCAGCCTCCCGCCGTCAGGCATCGCATCTCTGGCATTGACCACTAGGTTCACAATGACCTGTTCCATTTGTCCGTAGTCTGCCCTAATGTTTCCGAGGTCGGGATCGAGAATGGTTCGGAGCTCTATGTTCTCCCTGATGAGGCGGTGAAGCATTTTCTCAAGCGTTTCGATCAATGGATTAAGATTATGAACCGTAGGCTGCAACACTTTCTTACGGCTGAAGGCCAGGAGTTGCTCGGTAAGAGAAGCCGCTCGTTCGCCGGCGTGCTTGATCTCTTCGATATTTCGACGAAAGGGATTGCTTTCGTCCATTCGTCTAAGCGTCAGGTCACTGTAACCATTGATGGCGGTCAGCAGATTATTGAAATCGTGTGCCACCCCCCCGGCCAAAACGCCTATCGCCTCCATCTTCTGCGCCTGGCGAAACTGCTCTTCAAGTTCTTTTTGCGCCGTGATGTCTGAGACGATACCCGCAAGGCGGATAAGTAGGCCGTCGTCGTCCCGGACCTGGAAACCACGAGCACGGACCCAGCGGACCGATCCATCCTCCCGCACTATCCGATATTCAAGGTCGATGCTGTCCGCGTCTGACATCAGCTGAGCGTAAGCCTTTTTGACACGTCCGCTGTCCTCCGGAAAAATAAAGTCGGCCCACTGTCCTGGATTCGTATACGCGGTTTCGATGGGCCGGCCCCAGATAGCCTCAAAAGCAGGACTCACGTAATAGATCTCCTTCAGGTCTGGCGACCGGATCCAAAACACATCGTTAATGTTGTCGGCCAACTGGCGAAATTTCTCGTTACTTTCCCTTAGCGCATTATTTGCGGCCTTTTGTTCGGTGATGTCACGGAAATACCATACCCTACCGTATGACCGTCCATCCGGTCCGATCATCGGAGCCGAATAACGATCAAGGATCGATCCGTTCTTTAGCAATATCTCGTCACGCCCCGTTTCCATCGTATGCTCGTACAGATATTGAACCCGCTCCTTGAAGGCCTTCGGGTCAGCCATTATGTCTGTCACGAAATCAAGGACTGGAGCATCGGAACCCGTCTTCAACAGCTCCGAAGGAATCGCGAACATTTCAACAAACCGTCTGTTGTGCGATACGATCTTTCCATCCTCACCGACAACCAGAATTCCATCAATAGTAGCTTCCTGCTGTGTTAACAGAATAAGGTTTCTGAATTGCAGATCCCGCTCGGCCCGCTTCCGGTCGGTAACATCGCGTGCAATTCCCTGAACGCCGACGGGAACGCCATTGTCATAGATTATCCTCGTATTGACATCCACGGTGACCCGATTGCCATTCTTTGCCAGAATTTCAAGTTCGTAAGCCGTAACCGCTTTTCCAGCGAGCTTTTCGGCAATCATTTTTTTTGCCGTCTCGACGTACTCCGGGGCCAGAATATCCGCCATGTTTGTTCTGAGGGCCTCTTCGCATGTATAACCCGTGATCGTTTCCACGGCTTGATTCACCGACGTATAGTTACCCTTCAGATCGTGGGTGTAGATAATATCGATCGCGTTTTCCACGAGGTCCCGATATTTTTCTTCGGATTCAGCGATGGCTTTCTCCGCTTCCTTCCGCTCGGTGATGTCCCGGGCGGTACCCGTTATTCGAATCATCTCTCCCGAGGAATCACGAACCGCGAAGCCGCTGCTGTGGATCCACCGCAGCTGGCCGTCTGGACGTTTGATACGGAATTCCGACGTCACCGAATTTTTGGAGGCCAGTTGCAGGAACGTCGCGATCACCCCATCACGTTCCTCTGGCAATATTGCGTCAGACCACTCACCTGGATTGGCATACAGGCTTTCCGTCGAGCGGCCCCAGATCTGTCCATACGCAGGGCTGACATAAAGCATTTCGCTCATATCCGGCGACGTTATATAAAAAACGTCACTCACACTCTCTGCCAATTGGCGGAATTTCTCCTCGCTGTCACGCAAGGTGATTTCAGCCCGATTTCGTTCGCTCACGTCGTGCTTGATCGCGATGAAGTTTGTCACCCGACCTGCACCGTTGATCACCGGTGTGATGGTTTGCTCCTCGACATAGGTTGTGCCATCCTTCCGCCGATTTACGAGCTCGCCCTGCCACATATTGCCTGCGATCAGGGTGTCCCACATCGCCTGGTAGAAGCGATCATGATGCATACCGGATTTGAAAATGCGGGGGTTCTGACCTATCACCTCATTGGCGCTGAAACCGGTCAGATAAGAAAAGGCGGGATTCACCCAAGTTATAGATCCCTCTGCGTTGGTTATAACGATCGCGTTAGCGGCAGATTCGAGGGCTGCAGCCTGCAGCCTGATCTTTTCTTCGGCACCCCGAATAAGTCTGTGTTCGTAGGCCGCTTTGAGCGCCCGATCAACAACGAAGGGCAAGCGAAAAAGTTTGTCCTTAAGCACAAAATCGGCAGCGCCGGCCTTAAGGCTCTCGATCGCAGCCTCTTCGCCAAGGGAGCCTGAGATCAGCAAGAAAGGTATATCAAAGCCGTGTTCCACGAATAATTTGACGGCGGTAAGGCCATCAAACGAAGGCAGCTTGTAATCAGAGATCACAAGATCGTAATCGGCTGACGCCAGTCGTTGGAGAAAATCAACCCGTGTCTCTACCCGATCCCATTTACACTTATAACCGGCTTCTTCAAGCGTAGCTACAGCGATCTCCGCATCTTCGAGCGTGTCCTCAAGAAATAGGATATTAAGTGTGTTGGGCATACAGGCCTCAATCAACATGTCGCGTTTGAGGCTCAACCTCGTCCGTCCTGCCCCTCAACAAACGGGGGCGGTTCGTTCGTTAGGATCCAAAACAGGCCGATGCGCCGTATGGCCTCGAGAAATTGCTCGAATCCGACGGGCTTTACTACAAAGGCGTTTACACCCAGATCGTAACTTTCAACCAGATCGTTTTCCTCACGGGATGTCGTCAGGATCACAACCGGAATATGTTTTAACTCAGCGTCGCCCTTCATCTCTCGAAGTACCTGCAGTCCGTCAACCCTTGGCATCTTCAGATCGAGGAGAACAACGACCGGGTTGTTTCCCGTTCGTCCCGCAAATTTGCCGCGGCGAAGCAGGTAATCAAGGGCCTCGACCCCGTCAACCACAACCTCGACCTGATTAGCAAGATTCTGTTCGCTCAGTGCCGCGAGCGTCAGCTCCGCGTCGTGAGAATTATCCTCTGCGAGAAGAATTGTCTTAGGCATCATCCATTTCTCCGTTTTTTTCACTTGCCTTAGTGATCGTAAAATAAAAGCACGCGCCCTTACCGGATTCTGCCTCGGCCCAGATCCGTCCACCATGCCGGTTTATGATCTTGCGCGCGGTCGCGAGCCCGATGCCTATGCCCTCAAATTCATTTTCGCGATGCAGCCGTTGAAATACGCCAAACAATTTGTCGGCGTATCGCATATCGAAACCCGCCCCGTTATCCCGGACGAATATCGTCGCCTGTTCGCCAGCCCCGTTTAGGGCTCCGATTTCTATTTTCGCCTTGTCGCTCTTACTTGAGTATTTGATCGCGTTCGATAACATATTCGTAATCACGAGTTCGAGCAGCACAGAGTCACCTTCAACCGCCGGCAGCGTGCCGATAATCCATTCGATCGACCTACCACCTGTAACGGGAGCTAAAATTTGTCGGGATTGTTTGACCAGTCGGTTCATATCGACTCGAGTAGTCCTGATTTCCTGTCGGCCTGTACGCGAAAAGGCTAGCAGCTCGTCGATAAGCCTTCCCATCCTGCCGACCGACGTGGAGATCACATCCAAATAATGTCTCGACGTCGGCTCCAACCTCTCACCTTCGCGGCTTGCAAGCAGTTGGACAAAGCCGTCAATATGTCGCAGCGGAGCGCGCAAGTCGTGTGATACGGAGTAAGAAAACGACTCCAGATCTTTATTAACGGCCTCAAGTTGTTCAGTCCGTTGTCCGACTCGTAGCTCAAGAGTTTCATTAAGCTCCTGTCTGTTGTTTTCGGCCTCTTTCCGCTCGGTGATGTCAAAAAACAGGGTTGCAACCTGATTCGGCCCGGTCGAAAATACGAACGTTTCATACCACCGCTCCAATTCATTGTTCAAGTTCTCACAGCGGATCTGCTCGCCCGTCAGTGCAACCTTACTAAAGACATCCAACCAGTAGGAAGCGATCTTAGGCCAAGCCTCCTTCATGGTTTTACCGATCATTGGCTTCCGTGGGACCCCGGTTTGTTCCTCCCACGCCGGATTGAGATCCAGAAAACGAGAATCGCACGGCTTTCCCTCCTCGTCGAAAACGAGTTCGTGCACTGCGAACCCCTCCGTCATACTGTCGAACAACCTGTGGTATTTCCTCTCGCTTCGCTGGAGGGCCTCTTCCACGAGCTTGCGCTCAGTAATATCGCGAAGAATTACAGTAAATGTCTTTTCCCCATGTACCTCAACCTGAGATATAGACGCCTCGATCGGAAACTCTTCACTATTCGATCGCATTCCGTATATAGCGCCAAGCGAACCCATCGACCGGTTGGTAGCATGTGCCTCGCCAAATCTCCGAACGTGAGCAGAATGTCCCGAACGGAATCTTTCCGGAATGAAATCTTCGATCGACCTTCCGATCGCCTCGCCTGCGGTGCAGAGAAACATCTTCTCAGCAGTGGTATTGAAAAGAACTATCCTCTGGGCAGGGTCGATAGTGATGATGGCGTCCATCGCCGAATCGATGACATCGGCAAGCTTGGACTCGCTGTCACGTGCGAGAATCCCGATACGTTTCACCTCGGCGGTTTGCTTTTCGGCCGTCCCTCTTTCTTGTCGCAGCGATTCGCAGACAAGGCTTATGAAAACCCCGACGATCGCCGTCACGACCAGGCGGAGACCGTTAGCCTTCCCGGGCCAGCCAAATCCCAAATACGGCTCGATGAAAAGGAAGTTTGTGATCAACAGGGATACGATCAGTGAGGTCAAGCCTGGCCAAAGCCCGCCGTACCAGGCGCTTACAATAACCGCTAGCAGATAAATACTTACGGGATTGTCTACGAATAAAGGCCACGTGATGGACATCAAGAGCGCGATCACGGCCGGAGCCAGAAAGGCGAATATGAAATGTAGATATGAGGAACGCGACGGGCCAGACATCGTGGTACTCTTCGATCTCCCCGAACCACAGCAATGCGATCCGACCCGCGATCTTGGAATGCAAGATTGCGGAAGTTCCAATTCACTGCCCTGTATTGGGATTGCTCGTAAGGATAGAACTTGTCGCGAATGTGAACCTTTTCGGGTCGAAAGTCAAGAAAAATGTGATATTGCGCACGAATGAGCTTCCGTGGCCAACATGCTAGAGCTCAAGTTCGACCTAGACCCATTGGCCCATTTTGCGGAGTTTTTTATAGCGCGCTTCCATCATGTCTTCGGTGGACATTGCGAGGAGGGATTTGAGGTGCTTTGCCAGGGCCTTCTTTAGGTTGTCCATAACCTTGTCAAAGTTTTTCGCCTCGGGCGAGCCTTCGCTTCCCGATATGTTCCATGGCTTGGGTTCCGCGATCACTTCGTCTATCAGTTCGAAGCTTTTTAGTTCGTTGGCGGTAACCCGCATCGCTGCAGCGGCTTTGTCCGCCTGCGCGGCGTCTTTCCAGAGAATTGCTGCGCAACCCTCGGGACTGATGACAGAATAGATCGAATTCTCCATCATCAGGACCCTGTCGCCGATACCTATCGCGAGAGCACCGCCTGAACCGCCTTCGCCCAGTACAACAACTATCACCGGTATCTTCAGTCCCGCCATCTCACGAAGATTAAAGGCGATCGCTTCGGCCTGCCCTCGTTCTTCGGCGTCAATTCCGGGATAGGCTCCGGGCGTATCGATCAGGGTGATGAGCGGGCGACCAAACTTCTCAGCCATGTTCATCAAACGAAGAGCTTTTCGATAGCCTTCGGGTTTGGGCATTGCAAAATTGCGATGGCGGCGCTCATTAATGTCGCGACCTTTCTGCTGGCCGATCACCGCCACTTCTTTACCGTCGAGCCTTGCAAACCCACACACAAGCGCAGGATCGTCCGCATATCTGCGATCACCATGAATCTCAACAAAATCCGTAAACAGGGAAGTGAACAGGTCCATCGAATATGGCCGTTCGGGGTGGCGTGCAGTTTGTACGCGGTCAAATGCGGTGGTTTCCATAGGGTGTTTGTTCGTGGATCGTAGTTGGTGGTTCGTTGTTCGTTGTTAGTTGTTCGTTGTTGATGGGTTCGTTGTTGGTGGTTCTTCATCCTACGTACGAACAACGATCCACGAACAACGAACTACGATCGACGAAGTACGATCGACGATCATCTCCATTCAACTGTGCAGCCTTTGGCCTCGAGTTCAGCCTGAAGCCTTCTCGTGCCCTGGATCTTCAAGGGCAGCGACATGATGCTCAGATCAAGCTCGTCAACCGTCATGTTCAAATATACATCGCAATTGCCCTGGCTGCGATTGAGCACTTCAAGCAGGCTGTCAAAATACTCTTCGCAAAGAGCCGTTTTCGGCAAGCCGATCGACATCGAACGGGCGTTCATCGGCTTGGCGTCATCGAGCCGTTTGGCGTCGCTGAGGATCAGGGTGACCTCCTGACCTTCGCTTGCTTCCAGTTTGCCGGTCACGATCAACAGGTCATCATCCTTCAGCATTTCGGCATATTTTCCGAACGATTCACCCCATGCGATGCACTTGATACCGCCCGAACGGTCTTCGAGCCGAAACGTGCAAAAGCGATTTCCTTTCTTGCTGAACCTCACCTGGACGGTAGAAACGATTCCGGCAAGCGTAATCGTCTCACCGTGATTTGCTGAACCTGCATCTTCGATACTGGCGATCCGCAGGTCCGCTAACGTCTCGGTGTAATGATCGAGCGGATGAACGGACAAATAAAAACCAAGGGCGGCTTTTTCCTGTTTCGAGATCTCGCTCTGCGACCAGGGGGCTACTTCGGGAAGATCGTCAACCGCCATGTCCGTATCCGAACCCGCGCCGCCAAATAGATCGTTCTGGCCGCGGACCTTATCATCCCACGCTCGCTGACCCCGCTGAAGTATCTGATCGACCCCCGCAAATAGCGTTCCGCGCCATTGATTAACACTCACCCCGCCGGAATTGAGCGAATCGAAGGCACCCGCACATATCAGACTTTCAAGACCTCGGCGGTTGATCGCGTTTTGTTCGAGGCGTGACATCATGTCCGAAACGGAGGTAAACGAGCCCGATTCGCGAGCTCTGGTTATCGAGTTTATCGTAGCGGATCCAATTCCCTTGATCGCACTCAGGCCAAATCGCACCGCGTTCTCAAGTGGCGTAAATCCTTCATCACTCTCGTTGACATCGGGCGGGAGAAGCTGCAAGCCGACAGACCGCAACTCGCTCGAATACTTGTAAACTTTTGCACTGTCATCCGATTCGTGCGACAGCACCGCAGAAAAGAAATACGAGGGAAAATGGACTTTTAGATAGGCCGTCTGAAACGCGAGATAGGCGTATGCAATACTGTGACTCCGGTTAAAACCATAGTCTGCAAATTGCGCCATCAGCTTAAAGATCTCTTCTGCATGGGCTTGCTTGATCCCGTTGGCCATGGCGCCGTCGATGAATTTTTTCTCGTGCTTGGCCATCTCCTCGCGTTTCTTTTTGCCCATCGCCCGGCGCATCATGTCCGCTTCGCCTAGTGTGTATCCGGCAAGCTTCTGAGCCAACTGCATGATCTGCTCCTGATAGACCAGGACGCCGAAAGTGTTGCTCAATATCTCTTTCATCTGCGGCACCAGATAGCGAACGGTCTTTTCGCCGCGATGACGTGCAATAAAATCCGGGATCATTCCGCCGTCGATGGGCCCCGGACGATAGAGAGCGTTGAGAGCGGAAAGATCTTCGAGCTCTTTCGGTTTCAGCTGGCGGCAGATCTCCTGCATGCCGGAGGATTCGAACTGGAAAACAGCATCGGTCCTGCCATCGCCAAAAAGCTTCATTGTCTTTTCGTCATTAAGCGGGACCGTGCTCCAATTGATCTCGATGCCCGCCCGATCTTTCATTGATTTGAGACAGTCCTCAATAATGGTCAGAGTGGTAAGACCGAGGAAATCCATCTTGAGCATGCCGACCTTTTCGAGATCGCCCATCGGATATTGACTGGTCAATTCGTTCTTGACCGACATGGCGACAGGCACAAGTTCGTGAAGGGGCTTTGGCGAAATGACGACGCCGGCAGCGTGGACGGACGTATGACGCGCACAGCCTTCGACCTTAAGCGCTACGTTGACCAGGTCCTTAACCTTTGGATCGGTGTCGACAGCTTTTTTCAATTCAGGAACCCGCTCGAGAGCCTGCGAGATCGAGATGTTGCGGCCACGTTCCGGCGGCGGGATCATTTTGGCGATCTTCTCAACATCGCCGTAAGGAATATTCAACGCACGCCCAACGTCCTTGATCGCTGCACGCGAAGCCATAGTTCCAAAGGTAACGATCTGACACACCGATTCGCGCCCATAAACCTCGGTTACATGGTCGATGACCGCACCGCGGCCTCGAATACAGAAATCGATATCGATATCCGGCATTGAGATACGTTCGGGGTTGAGGAATCGCTCGAAAAGCAGGTCATATTG
>Ga0207712_10003222_pt1 | contig 10370 bp, 10 predicted proteins | sample KBSS44metaG_FD_184402 | JGI IMG/M metagenome (GOLD analysis project Ga0207712, IMG submission 184402) | Switchgrass rhizosphere microbial communities from Kellogg Biological Station, Michigan, USA - KBS S4-4 metaG (SPAdes) (version 2) | ecosystem: Host-associated > Plants > Roots > Rhizosphere... | reverse complement strand
CGGACAGGGCGACATGCTTTATCTGCCGCCGACCGCTTCACGACTCATCCGTGCGCAAGGAGTGCTCGTCACGGATAATGAGATTCACGCGGTCGTGGAATTTGTTTCGAAACAAAGTCCGCCTGCATTTGATACGGCTATGCACGAGAAGCTCCAATCCACCAGCGCGCCGGAGGAAGAAGTCACCGCTGAAGATGAAGAGCTGGTCGAAAAATGCATCGAGATCATTCGACAGGAAAAACGCGCGTCCACTTCGCTACTCCAACGCAGGTTACGACTCGGTTACACCCGCGCGGCGCGCATCGTTGATATTCTGGAGCAGCGCGGTATTTTGGGTCCCGGCGAGGGAGCCAAACCACGTGAGATCTTGGTCGATCTCGATGCTGCCGTTTAGCCGGCTTTTCGCTCATGACAATAGAGGGCCTCGGTAAAAAATTTCAGGAAGCACGGCTGGCGAGAAAGCTCACGCTTGATGAAGCCGCGCGCATGACCAAAATTCGCCCCCAGCGGCTGGCGGAAATTGAGGCGGACGATTTTTCGCAATTTCCGAGCCTGGCGTACGCGAAGGGTTTCCTGCTTATTTACGGGAAATTCCTGGATGTCGACGTCACGCCTTACCTGGATGCGTTTGAAGATCCGGAGAGCGTGACCGTAGACGGCTACTCGTACCTCCAGGAGAACGAGCGCGCCAAACCGGTCTCCGCGCCGGTGGTTCGGCGCCGGAGCCGTCCCGTTGCTACCGGTGGCAGTAATCGCGTTTCGCCCATGCCGCTCATCGTCGGGATCGTGGTTTTGGTAGTCGGCTTTCTAGGGATGAAATTTCTCCTCAACGTGCAACGGCTCGCGCCCGGGAAAGGGAGCTCGAGCGCGCAAACGTCGGCAACGGCTACTCCGGCGGTTGCTACAGGCGGGTCCAGCCCGGGAGCAGCGCCAAATATTGGGGCTGCCGCTACGAGTGCGCCGGTCGCGTCGCCTGTCCCGACACTGGGTCCGCCCGAAACGCGAAAGGCTTTGGCTGCTAATTCTACAGCGCCTGCGTCAGGCGAGCCGGAAGTGCGTAAGGCGAAGGCAGTAACCAAAGAAGAATTGGCGCAAGCCCGCGAAGGAGGCAGCTCGCCTGCACCGGAATCAGGCGATCAAAATCGAGTCGCGATCCAGCCACTGAAACGAACTTACGTGAGGGTAACGCTCGGTGATGACGGAAAAGCCGCGTTCGAACGATGGGTCTCGCCGTCTGATGGTCCCGTTGAATTTCGCGGTAAGCACGTGTCGATTCGTGTCCTCGATCCTGAAGCCATTAAGATCACCAAGAATGGACAGGAGCTGCAGCAAAACGACCAGGATGTGACGGTCAATTAGAGGCGATTTAGGCAAACGCCCAACGCCCAACGCGCAACACTCAACTCAGAATTCAGATCGTTGTGCGTTGGACGTTGGGCGTTCGACGTTGAGCGTTTCTCCAACAATGAGCAATAATACCACTGCGCACACAAAACCGAAGATCGGCATGATCAGCCTCGGCTGCGCCAAAAACCTCGTTGATGCGGAGGTCATGCTTGGAAGCGTTTTGCAACGCGGCATGGAAATCACGTCGCGCGCAGAGGACGCCGATGTGCTCGTGATTAACACTTGCGCCTTCATCGACTCAGCTAAGGAAGAATCAATCGAAGCGATTTTGGAAGCGCATCAGCAGCGCGGGCTCAATAAACGACCCGACCAAAAGCTAATCGTAAGCGGCTGCATGTCGCAGCGGTTTGCGAGAGAACTGCATAATGAGTTGCCTGAGGTGGATGCCTTTGTTGGACTCGATCAGGTGAGTCAACTTGGCGAAATCGTGGACCAGATATTAAGAAAACGCCCAACGTCCAACGCTCAACGCCCAACGCTCAATGCAGGCAGTTCGGCGTTCGGCGTTGACTCTGACACCGGTGATTTCGACTTAACATTTTCAGACAGGCGCCCAACCTACATTCCCGATTACGACACACCGCGTTTCAGACTTACTCCGGCGCATTCCGCTTACGTGAAGATTGCCGAGGGCTGCAATCATCCGTGCAGTTTTTGCGTGATCCCACAAATGCGCGGCAAGCATCGGAGCCGCAAACCGGAATCGGTCTTGGCAGAAATCCGTGCGCTCGTTAGCGAAGGAGTGCGCGAAATCAACCTGATCAGTCAGGACACCACGTACTACGGAATGGATTTGTGGTTGGCCAGAGCCGGGCCGCGGCAGCCGGTGGATTCGACTCGCGGTCCGACGCTGGTTTCGCTGCTCCGCGAGGTTCAAGAGATCGAAGGGGAATTCTGGGTGCGCCTGCTTTACACGCACCCGGCGCATTGGAGCGATGAACTGATTGAGACCATTGCTGAATGCGATAAGGTCGCGCGCTACATCGACATTCCGCTACAGCACATCGACGAATCGATGCTGGGCCGGATGCGACGTGAAACATCGCGGGCGCATATTGAAGACTTAATTTGCAAACTGCGCGTTGGAATTCCGGGCGTAACGCTGCGCACTACTTTCATCGTCGGCTTCCCCGGCGAGACCGATGCGGAATTCGAAACATTACTGGATTTCATCCGCCGCAGCCGGTTCGAACGGCTTGGGATATTCAAATACTCGCAGGAAGAGGGTTCCCGCGCGGCTGGGATGCCGGGGCAAGTCCCCGCAAAGATAAAGAACTCGCGTTATCGAGCGGCGATGGCGATGCAGCAATCCATTGCCCACGATCTCGCTCGCGAAAAAATTGGCAGTGAACTGAAACTGCTCGTCGATCAGCCGCACATTGCCCGGAGCGAAGCCGATGCTCCGGATGTCGATGCCCGGGTCGTTTTGTCCGAGCCTGCGCCTGTTGGCGAGTTCATCCGGCGGGTCGTCAGGGAAAGCCGCGGTTACGATCTGCTGGGCTAAGACAGGTACGCATCTTTCCTAAGCTTTCGAGATTAGGTAGTGACAAGTCGGCGATTTCTAGTCAATTTCTCCAACGCTAATGGCGGAACCTGACCAACCGAAAAAAGAGACGGTTCGCATCCACTTGCCGGTTCCGCTTCCGACGAAACCGCCGGAGCCAGGTGTGAAGCCACACGAGACGGTCCGGATCCAGTTGCCGGTGCGTGAACCCGGTATTCCGCCTGTTACCTCTCCCTCGCAGTCAGCACCCGAGAATATTTCTTCCGCGAACTTTTTTTCGCCGCCGAAGCCGCCGGCTGCCTCCCGCCCGTTATCCGCTTCAGTGCGTACTTCTCCGATTCCATCGCCTTCAGCACCGCTAAAGGAGACCGTACGCATTCCGCTGGCGCCCGAACCGTTGCGCTCCTCTCAGAAAAAAACTCAGCCCATGATCGCGATGCCCAACATCGTTCCACAAAATCCGCCGATCGCTGTGGCACCGGTCGAGAAAGGCTCAATGCGGCTGTATTGGATACTGCTCGCGATGTCCGCATTGATTTTGATTATCCAAATTTGGACGTATTTTTCTTAACCATGGAAAATTCTGCAGTTATCAATCTGAACGAATCCAATTTTGACCGCGAACTGACGCAGGACGATAAACCGATGATCGTCGATTTTTGGGCCGAATGGTGCGGTCCATGCAAAATGATCGCGCCGCTGCTGGATGAGGTCGCGCGCGAAAAAGGGGGTGCCGTCAAGGTTGCGAAAGTAAACGTAGACGAAAACCAGAGCCTCTCGTCCAAGTACAACATTCGCGCCATTCCGGCGCTGCTTTTTTTCAAGAACGGCCAGCTACGCGATCAGATCATCGGCGTTACGAGCAAAAAGGATCTACTCAGCCGGCTGGAAGCACTGGCGTAACTCCATTCCGTCATTCCGAGCGAAGTCGAGGAATCCCGCGGCGCAAACGAGACGCGAGTTCAGGGGATCCTTCGACTTCGCTCCGCCCCGCTCAGGATGACTTTTGCGCTAACATGCGCCCGGCGGGGGTCGAACCCACAACCTTTGGCTCCGGAGGCCAACGCTCTATCCAGTTGAGCTACGAGCGCAATGAGAACGGGAATTAGCCACAGATCCCGCAGATTTTCACAGCTTTTCTAAATTGTCCCGCTCATGCTCGTGCTTCGTGTTCGTGCCCACATCGTTGGCGATTTCGGGTTGCAAAACCCGTAGCTTCGAATGACAGTGTGCGCCCGCAGCCGCGCGGCTGGCGACGAGGTTATGAATCAGATCATCGATACCATTGAGAAAGAACAGCAGAAAAGCGATGCTAAAGCGTTTTCTGTTGGCGATAGCGTGCGCGTGCATACGCGCGTCGTAGAGGGAGACAAGGAACGAATTCAGATCTTTGCCGGCGTAGTGATCGGCCGAAAGGGTCGCGGGCTCAACGAAACTTTCACCGTGCGTCGCATCTCGTACGGTGAGGGCGTTGAGCGGGTGTTTCCCTTGCATTCGCCGCGCATCGCAAAAGTGGAAGTGGAACAAAAAGGCCGCGCTCGCCGCGCGAAACTAAACTATTTGCGGGGTCGCAAAGGTAAGGAAGCGACAGCGGTAAGAGAGTGACCCTCTTTGGTAGGGACGGCACTCCCGTGCCGTCCGCTTCGGAGCGCACCGAGTGACGCGCCTTTCCGAAATTTTCTCATCACTCGTTATTCCTCACTTGTCACCTCGGACAAATCTATTGAAGATTTGCGCCGATGGGCTACCGGCGTTGCGGGTTGCGTTACGAAAAAAAACTCCGCATCACAGGAATCTCGAGCATTGCGGGGATTGACGAAGCCGGGCGTGGCGCCTTAGCCGGCCCGGTGGTTGCCGCTGCCGCGATTCTTCCCGAAAAATTTCGGCATCGTCGTCTGAACGATTCCAAACAGCTCGCGCCGGAATTGCGCGAAGAAATTTATTGCGATCTGATTTCGAATCCCGAAATCAGATGGACCGTCGGCATTGTCGATTCTGTGGAGATCGACCGGATCAACATCCTGCGTGCGAGCCACCGTGCGATGCGCCTTGCGATTGAAGCGTTACTCGAACCGCCTCACCACGTTTTGATTGATGGTTTGCCGGTGATTCCTTTTCCGCTTCCGCAGACGGCAATTATCGATGGCGATTGCATCAGCTTGAGCATTGCCGCGGCAAGCGTGATCGCGAAAGTCACGCGCGACCGGATCATGCGTGACTTTTGCGCGCAGTTCCCGCAGTATTGTTTCAGCCAGCACAAAGGTTACGGAACAGAACTGCATCTTTTGAAGCTCCATGAATTCGGCCCTTGCCCGATCCATCGCCGATCTTTCGAGCCAGTGGCGCAACCGCTACTTGCCTTGGAAATCGTCCAAGTCCGGTCATCTCCGGCGCGGCGTGCACGGCGAGAAATTAGCGTGCCGATTCCTGAAGCGTAGCGGTTACAAAATCCTCTTCCGCAATTTCCGTGGTCGCAGTGGCGGCGAAATCGACGTTGTATGCCGTGACAAAGACACGCTGGTGTTTGTCGAAGTAAAAACGCGGACGCGCGAAGATTTCGGCCGGCCGCTGGAAGCGGTCGACCGCGCGAAACAAAAACGCATTTCACGCGGTGCGCTCGCCTGGCTGCGGATGCTCGATAACCCCGACATTCTTTTCCGATTCGATGTTGTCGAGGTTGTCGTCGCTGAAAATACGGAGCCCCGCCTCGAAGTGATTAAGAACGCCTTTCCGCTTTCGAAGCCGTATTTGTACTGATCAACCCGAATTTAAAGAACGGCGGGCAGAGGACTGCCCGCCCTACCAATCAGGTCTGCGGTTTCTTCTAGTAGTAGGGCGCGTCACTCCGTGCGCGCCGTTTTTAGCGGCCGCGCTGGACAATCGCCAAACGAGTGGCCAAGATCATGATCTGAATTATGGCCGAACCAATTCTCGTCGCGGAATCCAAGGAACCGATTTTTTTGCTGCCTAGAATGGCGAATCGCCACGGCTTGATTGCCGGTGCCACGGGCACAGGGAAAACCGTGACTCTGCAAACGCTCGCGGAAAATTTCAGTGCCCGCGGTGTGGCTGTGTTTATGGCCGACGTCAAAGGCGATCTCGCCGGCTTGAGTCAGCCGGGCGCAAACAATCCGAAAGTCGTCGAGCGGGCAAAGGAACTTAAGATCGACAATTTCACCGGCGAACCCTGCCCGGTCGTCTTCTGGGATGTGTTCGGTGAGCAGGGACATCCCGTGCGCGCGACGGTTTCGGAAATGGGCCCGTTGCTGCTAGGACGATTGCTTGATTTAAACGACACGCAGGCGGGCGTGCTCAACATGGTTTTCAAAATCGCCGACGATAACGGTTTGCTGCTGCTCGATCTCAAAGACCTGCGCGCGATGTTGCAGTACGTCGCCGACAATGCCGACCAATTTAAAACCCAGTATGGAAATATCTCCACAGCCAGCGCCGGAACAATCCAGCGCAACCTGCTCGCGCTGGAATCGCAGGGCGCGGACAAATTTTTCGGTGAGCCTGCGCTTAATCTTGAAGATTTGATCCAGACTCAAAATGGACGCGGCGTCGTTAACATTCTCGCTGCCGACAAGCTGATGCAAAAATCGCCGAAAGTGTACGCGACATTTCTGCTCTGGATGCTGTCGGAGTTGTTTGAGAATCTTCCCGAAATTGGCGATCCCGAAAAACCAAAGCTGGTCTTTTTCTTTGATGAAGCGCATCTGCTGTTCACAGACATCGAGCCGGCGGTTGAACAGAAAATTGAGCAGATGGTGCGCCTGATCCGTTCCAAAGGCGTCGGTGTTTACTTCGTCAGCCAGAATCCGCTCGATATTCCCGAGGTTGTTCTTGGCCAACTCGGCAATCGCGCGCAACACGCCCTGCGCGCCTTTACCCCGCGCGATCAAAAGGCAGTGAAAGCCGCGGCCGAAACGTTTCGTCAAAATCCCAAATTGAAGACTGAAACTGTGCTCACCGAGCTCGCTGTAGGCGAAGCGCTTGTGTCCATGCTGGATGAAAATGGCAGCCCGCAAATTGTCGAGCGCGCAAAAATTGTTCCGCCGCGCAGTCAGGTCGGGGCAATTACACCGGATCAGCGAAAGCAAATCATCGATTCATCCGTGCTCGCGGGTCACTACGAAAAGGCGATTGATCGTGAATCAGCTTACGAAAAATTGCAGGCGCGAGCAGGGGAGAAAACGCAAAGCGCCGACGCACCGCCAGTGACACAAGCTCAGCCGACAACAGAACGACCGCAATCCTCGATCCTTGCGGATGCATTGGGAACAGTGACTGCTGCATTTCAGCCAACAATCGGACCGCGCGGCGCTGTTCGCGATTCGTTTGCTACTTCAATGGCCAAGAGCGTGATGCGCGCCGCGAGCAGCCAGGTCGGCCGGCAAATCGCTCGCGGCCTGCTTGGCGGAATCCTCGGCGGCAGCGGTAGTAGACGGCGATAGGTTGCACAAATGGCTCGTTAGGCCATGGCGGACGACGATCATCCTCCGGCAGCTGAATGGAGGATTGTCGGGGCGACAAGACCAGAATCAGTCTCGCTTCTCTACAAACTCGGACTAGCCGCCGTTGCGTTCGTGATGGTGTTACTACCAATTATTTACGTCGGGATCATCGTTCTGGTGGCGTGGGGTGTTTATGAACACGCTCTTCATCCGCGCTACCAACTTGGAGGTGGCATACTGGCGCTGCTCGGTTATCTGGCGCCGATCATTGTCGGCGGCGTGCTCGTCTTCTTTATGATCAAGCCGCTCTTTGCGCGCCGACCCAAAGATTACGAACCGCACGACGTGCTGCCGGGAGAAGAACCAGAGCTTTTCCGCTTCATCTATGCAGTCTGCGATGCGGTGCAGGCCCCTCGTCCGGCGCGGGTGCTGGTCGATTTCCAAGTCAATGCCTTCGCCGGTTTTCGCCGCGGACTCCCGGACCTGCTGCGCCGGCGACTCACCTTATCTATCGGTCTACCACTGGTGGCCGGGCTGAGCGTGCGGCAATTTGGCGGCGTCCTTGCGCATGAGTTCGGACATTTTTCGCAAGGCGCGGCCATGCGCCTGACCTTTATCGTCCGGAATGTCAACGCCTGGTTTGCGCGTGTGGTTTATGAACGCGACGCATGGGACGACCGGTTGCGTAGCAGCGCGGAGCGCAGTGATTTTCGATTTGGCATCATTCTCCACCTGGCGCGTGCGATGGTTTGGGTAACGCGTCGGATACTCTGGCTGCTCATGAATGTCGGCCATGCCGTCAGCTGTTTCATGATGCGGCAGATGGAATTCGATGCGGACCGATTTGAAAACCAGGTGGCGGGAAGCAAAACCTTCGCCGAGACGATGCGGCACTTTCAAGTGCTCAATGCAGCGTGGCAAAGGACCATCGCGCAACAAACCGAGGCTTATGCGACCAATCGATTGGTCAACGATCTGCCAGGGCTGAGCGCGATGGCGGCCAAGGGTCTTGCCACAAAGACAGTTCAAGAAAACGAAGCTCTGCTTCCAACGGGAAAGACCCGCTGGTTTGATACGCACCCGAGTGATCACGACCGCGTTCAGGCGAGCAAAGCGCTTGGCGCAATTGGTATGCTGCACGGAGATGGTGATGCCACGAAATTGTTCCACGACTTTAGAGCAACGGCGCAGGCGTTAACCAAGCACTACTATGAGCAGGAGTGCGGGATCGATCTGAAGAATGTGACGCTGCACTCGCTCGAAGAGATGTCGGCCGAAGCTTTGGCCGCCGCGGAAGAAGACGAGCTGGTTGAAACGTGGTTTGGCTCAGTCCTGAACATCCACACGCTTGGATTTGTCAGGCTGGAGCGGTCTCAATCGGCTTCAGTATGCTCTCCTGCCGCCGCTGCAGCCGCGCTCGCTGCCACCGGACCGTTCGTTCAGACGTTGTTCAAAGCCGATGGAGAAGCGGTAAACGCCGGTAACGCGCTGCATCTTCTGAATGCCGGTTTCGTCGTTAATCCGAAGGACTTCGGTTTGAAAAAAGGGACACGCGAGGAAGCTGAAGCGGCCCAGCGGCAGGCGGATTCTCAGGTCGTTCAAGCTCGGACCAAGCTGGCGGAGCCGCTGAGTGTTACGTCCGCCCTGTTCGGAGACGCCGTGCGCGCTGCACAGGCGAACGACAGCACCGCGCGCGAACAATTGAATCTTTTCGCGGATTTAATTTCGCGTTTCCCTAACATTGCAGATTCTTTGCTGCGGCTGCATAAGCAGGTTTCAGCCCTTGAATTGCTCCTCCTCAATGCGCAAAACGCCACAAATTCGCTACTTTGGAACGAGGTCGCGGAGAAACTGGCGACCTCAATTGACGCAGACACTGCCGCGATCCTATCGGCTTTTTCCGGTTACGAATATCCGTTCCGACACGCGCGCGAGAACGTCTTGCTCAGCGATTTTCTGTGCGATTGGCAGGAGGCGAACCAACAAATCGGCGCTGTTTTTAATCGTGGCCGGTGCGTCTTTGGGCGGTCCTTAACCTTGCATTATCGCGTTCTTGCACGTTTGGCGTGCCTGGTCGAACACGCAAAGTGTTCGTCCGCGCCTTCCAGGGAAAAAGTTGAAACGGAAGCGCAGCCTGAAGTTCCAGTTCGAAGTTAGGGACGAGACAAGGGCGAAGAAGGTAGCGTTCTTGTCATTCTGAGCGAAGCGAAGAATCCAGCTACTTCGACCATCTGTGAGCTCAATTTGGATGACAAACCTTCGTGTGGATTCCGAGCCAAAACACTATCCGGAGTCGATTGAAGTAGCTGGATGTTTCGCTTCCGCTCAACATGACAATCGGAGAATAATCGCCGGACACGCCAACCGCATCCGGCGATTTGAGTTGTTTTCAGTCTATGGCGTTGGCGCAGCCTTCGCTTCTTTCTTAGCTCCCTTGCCTGCTTTCACTTCTACCTCAGTAGCGGACATGGTGTAGGTGACATGAACTTTATCGCCAACTTTGACGTCACCTGTGACTTTGGTGTTCGCGTCCCGATTAAGCTCCCAACGGTCTTTCCCCTTCTGGACCACGATCATGGAATCATTTACTTCCAGGACCGGCCCGGAGACCTCATATGTTTTCGCTCCGGCGAAAGCCACGCTGCTAAAAGCGAGACTCGCTGCGGCTAACAAACTAAATGCTGCTTTCATGTTCATAATGATCGATTAGACCGCCGCAACGCCGTTCTATTCAAGCGTTTTTGCGCGACGTTGACGTTTGTGACCGGCGAACTGTCGACCGCGCTGCTTTGTTTGCGCCCAATCCGAATTATTAGCGGCCAGGTGATGCTTCGTTTTTGTCCGGGCTTACCCCATGCGCTGCAAAGGTCGTCAGTGATTTGATCTAACGGATCGATCCCCCTGGCGGCGATGAACCGCTGGGTCGACGACCACGTTCGGAGATAGCCTAACAGACGCTCGAGATTCCAATGCGCCGTCATTTCGAATTTCGGTGCGGCAAT
>Ga0207712_10003219_pt1 | contig 10378 bp, 10 predicted proteins | sample KBSS44metaG_FD_184402 | JGI IMG/M metagenome (GOLD analysis project Ga0207712, IMG submission 184402) | Switchgrass rhizosphere microbial communities from Kellogg Biological Station, Michigan, USA - KBS S4-4 metaG (SPAdes) (version 2) | ecosystem: Host-associated > Plants > Roots > Rhizosphere... | reverse complement strand
ATATCTTTTATGCTATCAATCAAGGCTCTGGCGCGAGTTTTGCTAGTACTGATTGCTTTAATTGCGATCGACCTGCTTTACTACCGCCTATATCTGGGCTACCTCCCTCCGATGAGGAATTACATTGTCAGCGTGTCCAATATTACATTACCACATTACGGGATACTCTTAGCGACTTTATTGATCGCTTTATTTCCGGAATTACGCTCACAACCACTGCTGGCGAAATACTACTACTTAGCGGTGTTATCCCTGGTATTGATGCTGCTAGTATCCCATTGGGTCTAATAACCGCGATTATTGCTTTTGCTGGTACACTCTGGAAAGATAAATTCGTGACCATACTCGACGCGCTAGAAGATCACTATGATGCGCTCGTTCTGGCGCTTTTCCAGGCCGCTACCAGCACCGAAGCGGAACAAGCCTGGTATGCTTGGGTTGACGAGTTTCTACCATCGTCAACAGACTTCACTACTAATTTGATCGCCAAGATATGGGGCAATAGTCTCTTTATGAATGCCCTGTATGACCAGGCCACATATGAATGGCCCGGTGCAACTGGTTTTGACGAAGGACCATGTGAGATAACACCCGAAAGCTTTACGGTGCGGGTGTCGATACCGGCGCTTGTGGCCACAAGCCCAGGGAGCCTGGCCCATCAAGTTGAGGACGTTAGGCCATGGCTAGAAGTAAATATGCTCTGTGATTATGAGCTATTTGGCCCTCTAGGCTGGTCTTGCAACGAAGATGGGTATGTTGAGAATGCAAACATCAACACACTTCCACGAATACGCGGTAACTGTATTGATAACTGGTACAGTAATAGACGTATTCGTAAAGTTGCAACGGCACAATCTATCTATATGTATAGCCCAACAAGCCCAACCATCGAAATAACAACCGATTGGCTAGAATTCGATGATAGCTTGGGCAATAATTGGCGCATTGTAGGTGAGATTGGCGGAAGTGAATTTACTGTGCATCTGCAACGCTTTGTGAGTGGAGAATGGCAAGCCCTGTTCTAGCCAGGCGCTTGACAGACCTGCTAGTATGGCGCTCTGGCCCCCTGTCGTGCGTGGATAGGGGCCAGATGTGGGATCTAGAGCCGGAGCAGGCTAGCTAACCTGCTCCGGCGGCCCTGGTAGACTAACCACCTGCCAGGGCACTCTAGAACACAGCACGCGCCACGCTGGGAGGCTTCACACCATGAAGCAACATTCTATGCCCATCGGCCCCCTAGACGAGCAGCAGGCCGCGCTCACGGCCAAGCTCACGACCAAACGACGGCCCCATGTCCATCTCGATGATCTCCCCTTTGGCACCATGTTCCTTGTTCGCGTTGGGTACAGATTAATTCAGATACAGTTCAGAAAGCATAGCAAAATGGGGCCATATCCCTCCCCGCGCTATATTGCCGATGAACTAGAGCAGCTTGGCGTTCGTGGCATCTGGCCGGCACTCTGGTTTCAAATCGATTGGCTGGCGCAATGCTGGGAGCATGGCATCAAGCTTACTGATGCCAGGGATTATGGCCCTAGCAAGCTCTGGACAGGGTCATCTGCTATCCCTCCTGCTATCAGGCGTGCGTATAGACGGTAGATCCCAGTACCCCCCTGTTAGTAACACGGGGGTACTGTGAACCCGTTGACCGCATAGCAGCCACCAATTAGCCCCTAAAACCACCTACAACCGAAGAGCAGAGAGCGCGAGCATTTTACCGCACGAGAGCGCGGCAAACGGCCAATAATCCAGCATGGAGGTCTAAAGCGCTATGGCACTATCGACCAGGGCCAAGCAAATCGAGGTCGGGATAGATTGGCTGAGTGCCACAATCCCAACAGATAGAACAGATGTAGCAGTCATCAAAGAGAGGGCCTATGAGATACTCCGACTGATGTCAGATGCCGGAAACCTTATCCGTCCTATGTCCTCGTTAGGATATGTCGGTGTGAGTGTTCAAGGCTCATTTATAGGAGAGCGCGACGATGGCATACTTGTACGTTTTACGGGAGCTTGGGCAGATAAGGCGTTCTGGCACGTTTACCACCCAGCTATGCATGTGTCGAGGGTTGATTTACAGTGTACCGTATGGAATGGTCCTAAAGGCAAGTATACGGGTGCAACGGTTAGACGCGAGGCCAACGATTTTAACAATTCTTTGCGAAAGAATTACCGTCGGAAGATACGAGAAGTTACGGACAACCTCAATGGGCATACGGTATATATCGGGTCGCCCAAAAGTGAGAATTTCTGTCGGACATACGACAAGGGCGCGGAAGATAAGGACAAGCGTTATCAAAATTCGTGGCGGTTTGAAGTACAATGGCATAACGATAGCGCAACACGTATCGCAGACGGATTATATAGACGTAGTGACACACGAGAGCAAGCAATTTTATCAACTGTATCCGACTACTATACATCTCGCGGTGTCAAGGTTCCTTGGGCTACCGATGCAAAGTATAGTATATCGTTCAGTACTGAGCAGCCTGTTTCAGATGTGCAAACAAAGCTTGAATGGCTTAGAAAACAAGTCAGCCCGACAATAAGGGTTTTGACGACACTCGGATACCGGACCAACGTTATAGACGCTTTAGGGCTATTAAGTGATAGCCATCATGCATTAATAGAGGAGCAGACCAATGCACAAGCTAGTACGTGAAATGATGATAGACCTACGTAATACCCGTAGAGACTTCTATCAATTGCATGTGCTCCGTCGTAGACATCTGCACACAGTAGGAGATATCAGATACCAGGGTAAAAAATACCACCTACAAGGTATCAAGCGATGGTTCAACGTGACATATAGGCGCTACCTATATTATCGGAAGTGCGGCAAGTATATATCTCACCTAATGACATGCAACAAGCCCAGTATGCGCTATATGCTCAATAAGCATGGTGCTTGGGCTATGTGCAATGCCATGGTAGAAGATACGATTAGGTGTGCAGAGCAGTATGGTAGCAGTAATCCATTTGACCGCAACGAATATCAGGACTTAGCAATAGCCGAGTTGCCGATACACTCCAATAACTAAACGCGAAACCTTAAGACTTGCGCCTGAGCTGTCCAGCCAGGCGCTTGACTTTGGGTGTAGAATACTGTGCAAGGGCTGTGCATGTCGCCAGCCTAAGTTGTGCAAAAGGAGTGCAAAACCATGGCTCTTGTCGAACGATCGTACCAGCTCCTCACCATTCAGATGCGCGATCGCGATCTGAACAAGTCATCGGTCGAGATGCGTTTTTCTGCCCTGCTCGACCTGACGGACTTCCTCGCGGCCATTCCGACCGTAGTTGTGGCCGCGCTGGCTGGCATCTCTGATGCCGTCGTGGTTGGCTGGACCCTCACGCGCCAGGCTGTTGATAGCGCGCCAGCGCTACCAGGCGAGGCGTCAGACGTTGAGCGGAAGGGCGTGTTCTCAGCGCTGACGGATAACGGCCATACCGTTACCGTTAGTGTGCCGAGTATCCTCAACACAAAGGTGATTGACCGCACCAACCAGATTAATCTTGCTGATGCGGCTGTTATCACCTTTACCAACATTCTCGACGGGACGACCCTCCTGGACACCGCGTTTATGGTGAGCAATCGCGATGAGCCGGTTGTCGAGGTTATCAAGGGCGAGAAGCATCACCGGGCGAGCAGCAAGGGATAACAGCACATGGCAGCCATTGACCGGCTTGTCAGAGTGCATCTGTCAGATAGAGACGATCGTCAGGGTTATATAACCTTACGGTTGTCTCTTTTGACATCTATGGCTGACACCATAGATAGCGTGCTTACAGTGTTAGTGCCCGCTACACTGGCCATAACTGACGCTATAGCCACAAAGGTAAGTGTAATCTACAAAGAGAACCTAGAATACACATTACCAGGGTCCGGTTCTCTTGTTTCGCATGCGGCACTCGTTTTCTGGCGGAATACAGATGACGATATTGCCGCCCTTATCATTCCGGCACTGGCGGATACAATCGCATATACAGACGATGAGAGCTATGGTGTTATTACAGACTTATCTATCTTTGATGAGCTGACATCTGTTCTTATCGACCTAGAAGCGATGGACGCGCAAGGGATACCGATTAATGGTACGGTTATCGCTGCGTCACTATTCGTATAGATAGAAAGGAAGTATATACAATGCCAACATTCAATAGCTTTCTATCTGCGTATGATGCAGCATTGCCCCCTTATCAAGCGGGGTTATCGTTATCAGTGCCGCGTCTTATACCGCTTATTGTTGGTTCGCTGCAATTGCGCGCATATGATGTCATGTATGCACCTGATAGTGCATATGGCGCAATTCAAGGATTACGGGAGATACAAGTGTCAGTTATTACAGGAATTACCACACTTGACGCCACATATCGTCTGCTCAATACCGTGTATCGCGGTATAGAGTATGAAGAGGTTTCACCAGGCGTTATAGAGCCTGTTATTGAGCCGTTTGTACCAGTTGATTGGAACGCCAATAGCGTACTAAGCATGTTGCAAAATATGCCGAGAGTGTATTGGCTCCTTGATAACCTCGTCAATGGTACGGTTGTATCAGGTATCGCGGAAGATGATCGCAACTTTCGCCAGCAACTTGATGATATTATCGCAGCGCTTACCGCTGGCGACCCACTATCAGATGATATGCTGGCAGTCCTTGAGGAGATACGCGACAATATCGGCGCACCATAATACATAGCACTAGGAGGATACCACTGTGACGGTAAACAGCACACTCACCGCGATACTAGCCGAGTTACAGAGTGCAAGAACCGCATATCTGGCCGCTATCGCTGGTTTGTCTACACAGATAACCAACCTGCACAATCAAGTCGTTACCATCAAAAACGACACGACGGCAAATAAAAACCTACTTACCACAATGGACGGTAGGCTGGCGAATATCGACACAGATACCAGTACCCTGATTACTGGTAGCGCGGCTCTTCTCGACATGCTGACAACCTCAGATGGCAGGTTAGCAGCTATCAAGGAGGATACGAACACACTTATATTTCATACTACCAACATAGAGGAGTGGAACCTGCGGGAGCTGCTCGACCCATGGGCTACGGACATTCTCAACAATACGACAGCGATGGACAATAGTCTTAATCAGCTTAAGACCGGCTGGTCTAATTTTGGCTGGCCTATGTTGGAGAATATATTTTATGCTATCAATCAAGGCTCTGGCGCGAGTTTTGCTAGTACTGATTGCTTTAATTGCGATCGACCTGCTTTACTACCGCCTATATCTGGGCTACCTCCCTCCGATGAAGAATTACATTGCCAGCGTGTCCAATATTACATTACCACACTACGGGATACTCTTAGCGACTTTATTGATCGCTTTATTTCCGGAATTACGCTCACAACCACTGCTGGCGAAATATTACTACTTAGCGGTGTTATCCCTGGCATTGATGCTGCTAGTATCCCATTGGGTCTAATAACCGCGATTATTGCCTTTGCTGGCACACTCTGGAAGGATAAATTCGTAACGATACTGGACGCGCTAGAAGATCACTATGATGCGCTCGTTCTGGCGCTTTTCCAGGCCGCTACCAGCACAGAGGCAGAACAAGCTTGGTATGCGTGGGTTGACGAGTTTCTCCCATCGTCAGCAGACTTCACTACTAATTTGATCGCTAAGATATGGGGCAATAGTCTCTTTATGAATGCCCTGTATGACCAGGCCACATATGAATGGCCCGGTGCAACTGGTTTTGACGAAGGGCCATGCGAGATAACACCCGAAAGCTTTACGGTTAGGGTGTCAATCCCTGCCCTGGTAGCAACAAGCCCTGGTAGCCTGGCCCATCAAGTCGAGGACGTTAGGCCGTGGCTTGAGGTCAATATGCTCTGCGATTATGAGCTTTTTGGCCCGCTAGGCTGGTCTTGCAACGAAGATGGGTATGTTGAAAATGCAAACATCAACACACTCCCACGAATACGTGGTAACTGTATTGATAACTGGTACAGTAATAGACGTATTCGTAAAGTTGCAACGGCACAATCTATCTACATGTATAGCCCAACAAGCCCTACTATCGAAATAACAACCGATTGGCTAGAGTTTGACGATAGCTTGGGTAATAATTGGCGCATTGTCGGCGAGATTGGCGGAAGTGAATTTACTGTGCATCTGCAACGCTTTGTGAGTGGAGAGTGGCAAGCCCTGTTCTAAGCAGGCGCTTGACAGAGCTGCTAGTATGGCGCTCTGGCCCCTTGTCGTGCGTGGGCGAGGGCCAGATGTGGGATCTAGAGCTGGAGCAGGCTAGCTAACCTGCTCCAGCAGCCCTGGTAGACTAACCACCTACCAGGGCACTCTAGGACACAGCACGCGCCACGCTGGGAGGCTTCACACCATGAAGCAGCATTCTATGCCCATTGGCCCCCTAGACGAGCAGCAGGCCGCGCTCACGGCCAGGCTCACCACCAAACGACGGCCCCATGTCCATCTCGACGATCTCCCGTTCGGCACCATGTTTCTTGTTCGCGTTGGGTACAGATTAATTCAGATACAGTTCAGAAAGCATAGCAAGATGGGGCCATATCCCTCACCGCGCTATATTGCTGACGAGCTGGAAACCTTGGGCGTGCGTAGCATCTGGCCGGCACTCTGGTTCCAAATCGATTGGCTGGCGCAATGTTGGGAGCATGGTATCAAGCTGACCGATGCCAGGGATTACGGTCCTAGCAAGCTCTGGACGGGGTCATCTGCTATCCCTCCTGCTATCAGGCGTGCTTACAGACGGTAGATCCCAGTACCCCCCTGTTAGTAACACGGGGGTACTGAGAACCCGTTGACCGCATAGCAGCCACCAATTAGCCCATAAAACCACCCACAACCAAAGAGCAGAGAGCGCGAGCATTTTACCGCAGTAGAGCGCGACAAACGGCCAATAATCCAGCATGGAGGTCTAAAGCGCTATGGCACTATCGAGCAGGGCCAAGCATATCGAGGTCGGGATAGATTGGCTGAGTGCCACAATCCCAACAGATAGAACAGACGTAGCAGCCATAAAAGAGCGGGCCTATGAGATACTCCGTCTGATGTCAGATGCCGGTAACCTTATCCGGCCTATGTCATCGTTAGGATATGTAGGTGTGAGTGTTCAAGGCTCATTTATAGGAGAGCGCGACGATGGGATACTTGTACGTTTTACGGGAGCTTGGGCAGATAAGGCGTTCTGGCACGTTTACCACCCGGCTATGCATGTGTCGAGGATTGATCTACAGTGTACCGTATGGAATGGTCCTAAAGGCAAGTATACGGGTGCTACGGTCAGACGCGAGGCCAATGATTTTAACAATTCTTTGCGAAAGAATTACCGTCGGAAGATACGAGAAGTTACGGACAACCTCAATGGGCATACGATATATATCGGGTCGCCCAAAAGTGAGAATTTCTGTCGGACATACGACAAGGGCGCGGAAGATAAGGACAAGCGTTATCAAAATTCGTGGCGGTTTGAAGTACAATGGCATAACGATAGCGCAACACGTATCGCAGACGGATTATATAGACGTAGTGACACACGAGAGCAAGCAATTTTATCAACTGTATCCGACTACTATACATCTCGCGGTGTCAAGGTTCCTTGGGCTACCGATGCAAAGTATAGTATATCGTTCAGTACTGAGCAGCCTGTTTCAGATGTGCAAACAAAGCTTGAATGGCTTAGAAAACAAGTCAGCCCGACAATAAGGGTTTTGACTGCACTCGGATACAGGACCAACGTTATCGACGCTTTAGGGCTATTAAGTGATAGCCATCATGCATTAATAGAGGAGCAGACCAATGCACAAGCTAGTACGTGATATGCTGATAGACCTACGTAATACCCGTAGAGACTTCTATCAACTGTATATGATCCGTCGTAGACATCTGCACACAGTAGGTGATATCAGATATCAGGGCAAAAAGTATCACCTACAAGGTATCAAGCGATGGTTCAACGTGACATATAGGCGCTATCTGTATTATCGCAAGTGTGGTAAGTATATATCTCACCTAATGACATGCAACAAGCCTAGTATGCGCTATATGCTTAGGAAACATCAGGTATGGGCATTATGCAATAGTATGGTAGAGGATACGATTAGGTGTGCAGAGCAGTATGGTAGCAGTAACCCATTTGACCGAAGCGAATTTCAAGACTTAGCAATTGCCGAGTTGCCGATACACTCCGACAATTAGGAGCGAAATCTTAAGACAAGCGCCTGAGCTGTCCGGCCAGGCGCTTGACTTTGGGTGTAGAATACTGTGCAAGGGCTGTGCATGTCGCCAGCCTAAGTTGTGCAAAAGGAGTGCAAAGTTATGGCCCTCGTAGAGCGTTCGTACCAGTTGCTCACCATTCAGATGCGCGATCGCGATCTGAACAAGTCGTCTGTCGAGATGCGCTTTAGTGCGCTGGCCGATCTGACAGACTTCCTGCTGGCCATTCCTACCGTGGTTGTGGCTGCGCTGGCTGGCATCTCTGATGCCGTCGTTGTTGGCTGGACGCTCACGCGCCAGGCTGTTGATAGTGCGCCAGCAGACCCAGGCGAGGCATCAGACGTTGAGCGGAAGGGCGTGTTCTCGGCACTAACGGATAATGGCCATACGGTCACAGTCAGTGTGCCGTCCATCAAAAACACCCTGGTCATTGACCGCACCAACCAGATCAATCTTGCCGATGCTCTGGTTATTGCGTTCACCAACATTCTCGACGGCACCACGCTCCTCGACACCGCGTTTATGGTGAGCAATCGCGATGAGCCGGTTATCGAGGTTATCAAGGGCGAGAAGCATCACCGGGCGAGCAGCAAGGGATAACAGCACATGGCAGCCATAGACCGGCTTGTCAGAGTGCATCTGTCAGATAGAGACGATCGTCAGGGTTATATAACCTTACGGTTGTCTCTTTTGACATCTATGGCAGATACCATAGATAGCGTGCTTACAGTGTTAGTGCCCGCTACACTGGCCATAACTGACGCTATAGCCACAAAGGTAAGTGTAATCTACAAAGAGAGCCTAGACTACACATTACCAGGGTCCGGCTCTCTTGTATCGCATGCTGCACTCGTTTTCTGGCGAAATACAGATGACGATATTGCTGCCCTTATCATTCCAGCACTCGCGGATACAATCGAGTATACAGACGATGAGAGCTATGGTGTGATTACAGACTTATCTATCTTTGATGAGCTGACATCTGTTCTTGTCGATTTGGAAGCGATGGACGCCCAAGGGATACCGATTAATGGTACGGTTATCGCTGCGTCACTATTCGTATAGATAGAAGGGAAGTATATACAATGCCAACATTCAATAGCTTTCTATCTGCGTATGATGCAGCATTGCCCCCTTATCAAGCGGGGTTATCGTTATCAGTACCGCGTCTAATACCGCTTATTGTGGGTTCGTTGCAATTGCGCGCATATGATGTCATGTATACAGAAGATAGCGCATATGGCGCAATTCAAGCATTACGGGAGATACAAGTGTCAGTTATAACAGGGATAACCATACTCGACGCGACCTATCGCCTACTTAATACCACATTACGCGGTATTGGGTACACTGATATAGGTGGCGGTGTTATTTCGCCAGCTATAGAGCCGTTTGTTACTGATGAGTATGAGGCCAATAGCATACTCGGCAAGCTTGACCATTTGCAATATGCATCGGCACTGCTTGATAACCTCGTTAACGGCACGGTGATAGAGGGTATAGCCGAGGACCCGCGAAACTTCCGCCAGCAACTAGAGGACATTATCACAGCGCTTGCCGCTGGCGACCCACTATCAGATGACATGCTGGCAGTTCTAGAGGAGATACGCGACAATATCGGCGCACCATAATACATATCATTAGGAGGGAAATACTGTGACGGTAAACAGCACACTTACCGCGATACTAGCTGAATTACAGAGTGCAAGAACCGCATATCTGGCAGCTATCGCGGGGTTGTCTACACAGATAACCAACCTGCACAATCAAGTTGTTACCATCAAAAACGATACGACGGCAAACAAGAACCTACTTACCACGATGGACGGTAGGCTAGCCAATATCGACACAGATACCAGTACCCTGATTACTGGTAGCGCGGCACTCCTCGACATGCTTACAACGTCTGATGGCAGATTAGCAGCTATCAAGGAGGATACGAACACACTTATCTTTCATACCACCAACATAGAGGAGTGGAACCTACGGGAGCTGCTCGACCCATGGGCTACAGACATTCTAAACAACACAACGGCCATGGATAACAGTCTTAATCAGCTTAAGACCGGCTGGTCTAATTTTGGCTGGCCTATGTTGGAGAATATATTTTATGCTATCAATCAAGGCTCTGGCGCGAGTTTTGCTAGTACTGATTGCTT
>Ga0207712_10003213_pt1 | contig 10386 bp, 8 predicted proteins | sample KBSS44metaG_FD_184402 | JGI IMG/M metagenome (GOLD analysis project Ga0207712, IMG submission 184402) | Switchgrass rhizosphere microbial communities from Kellogg Biological Station, Michigan, USA - KBS S4-4 metaG (SPAdes) (version 2) | ecosystem: Host-associated > Plants > Roots > Rhizosphere >... | reverse complement strand
GAAGCCAAGGTCGAGCATCTGGTCGGCCTCGTCGAGGACGAGGATTTCGAGATCGCGAAGGCTGAGCGCGCGCTGGTCGATGAGGTCGAGCAGGCGGCCCGGCGTCGCGACGAGGACGTCGAGACCCCGCGAGACAGTGCGCAGGCTCTTCGAATTCGGGACGCCGCCGAAGATGACGCCGACCGACAGGCGCATGAAGCGGCCGTAGGTCTCAGCGCTGGCAGCGATTTGCGAGGCGAGCTCGCGCGTCGGGGCGAGCACCAGCATGCGGATCTGGCCGGGGCGCGGAATGTTGCCGGCGGCCGCAAGGCGGTCGAGAGACGGCAGCATGAAGGCCGCGGTCTTGCCGGTGCCGGTCTGGGCGATGCCAAGCAGGTCGCGTCCAGTCAGAACGGTCGGAATGGCCTGGGTCTGGATAGGCGTCGCCTGCGAATAATCCTTCGCGGCAAGCGCATCCAGGAGGGGCTTCGAGAGCCCGAGATTATGAAAAGACATGAGTGTCCAATATGATAAACGGCCGCGCCAAATGGGCACGGTCCGTGGGGGTCAAAATAGCGCCCCGCGTGAATTGGGAAGCAAGTCGGTCGAGACGCGGGCCGGGTCCTCGAACTTCCTCGAGACCGTTCACGCCGCTTTGGAAAGCGCCTCGTGCTGCAATGCAATATAGAGAGAAATGCGGAAAAGTCTAGGCGGGGCCGATTGAGCCGTCCTGGACGTGGAAACGACTGGCCTCGCCGATGCCGTCGAACAGCGCTGCTTCGGTGGCGGTCATCCATACCTGGCCGCGTCCGCCAAGACGCTCGAACAAGGCTGCGCGACGGCCGGGATCGAGATGTGCCGCGACCTCGTCCAGGAGCAAAATCGCGGGAGTTTCGCGCCGCTCGGCGACCAGTTCGGCATGTGCGAGAACAAGCCCGAGCAGCAGCGCCTTCTGTTCCCCCGTCGAGGATCGGACGGCGGGCATATGCTTGGTGCGGTGGATGACCGCCAGGTCCTGCCGATGCGGGCCGATGGTTGTCCGACCGGCTGCGGCGTCGCGGCCGCGGTTGTCACGAAGGGCCGAGATGAGGTCGCCACCGTCCCCGCCCTCGAAATCCTTGTCGAGTCTGAAGAAAGCGGAATCTGCCTGATTCAGGAACCCGCCAGCCGGCGCTTTTACATGTTCAATCATCTGGAATATGACAGTAGGACGCTGGGCGACGAATATCTGCGCGACGGGGCAAGGCAGTTGCCCGCTCATTATTTCCCCGACGACGATCCGGCGCGGGAACCGCAAAATCACTGGCGCAGTCATGCGCATCTGCTGTTCGGCAACTGGATCAACGAAATGTACCAGACCGCGCCGTTCGATCTGCGCGCGGTAGGGCAGGCGACGCTGGCGGCTTAGAGCGATTTCCAAGCGATCGGCATCGATCGCTGGTTAAGAAATCTCAGCAAACAAAAGGCTTAGAGCGTCGATCTGATCTAATCAGATCGAAAAACGCTCTAGTGCAGCACGCCTCTGGCGGTCAGGCTGCGCGCATAATGCCATTGGAAGAGGGCGATGGCGAGGATCACGGCCGGGAAGATCGCGGCGGTGGCGCCCTTGACCGGCAGCAGGTCGGTGCCGAGGAAGCTGTAGCCGAATTGCGCGATCACGGCGATGATCGAGAGCAGGAAGACGGGCGCGGCCGCCGCCTTGCGAAGCAGCAGCAGGATCGCGCCCAGCGTGCCCGCGCCGACCGCGACGCCATAGGCGGCCCATGCCCATCCCGGCATCTGCGCGAAGATGCGCGCGGTATAGGGGTCGTTCTTCGCCAACTGGTTGAGATCGGCGCTATATTGCATGATGAAGGCGCCGACGCCTATCATGTTCCAGAGCAGCAGGATGATGCCGATCGCCGAAACGGATCGCGGTGCGGTCATGGTTCTTTCCCCTCCGTGGGCGGCTCGTTTTGTGAAGCCGCCGACGCGCATCATATAGTCTGACGGGGCCGTTCGGAAGCGGGAGGGGCTGAAAATGGAAGGAGAGTCAGCTTTGCTCGCAGCGCCGATCATCGTCACGGCGCTGATGGGGGCGGATGATTTCGCCTGGGCGGAGGGGCTGCGTCGCGCACATTTCCCGGCGGAGCGCAATCTTGTCCCGGCGCACATCACCCTGTTTCACCATTTGCCGCCCTCGGCGCTGGAGGAGGTCGCAGGAAGGCTGAAGCGGCTTTGCGCCGGGCGTGCGCCGCGTGCGAAGCTGGCGGAGGTGATGCTGCTGGGGCGTGGCGTCGCCTATCGGGTGGAGAGTCCCGAACTGATGGCGATGCGCGATGAACTGGCTGAGGCCTTCGCCGGGCTGCTGATGCCGCAGGACGAGGGGCGGCCGCGCCTTCACATCACCGTGCAGAACAAGGTCGATGCGGCGCAGGCAAAGGCGCTGGCGGCGGACCTGCGGCAGGATTTCCGGGAAAGGCCGTTCGTGATCGCGGGCCTTGCCGCCTGGCATTATCGCGGCGGGCCTTGGGAACTGGCGATGAAGGCCAGCTTCAGGGGCTGACCTTCATCGCAAAAGCTCAGGCGAGGCCGACTTCCTTGAGCGGGACGCTCGCATCCGCCAGCTGCGCCTGATCCAGCACGGCGCCGGAGATCACATGGGCGCGCCCCTGCACATAGTCCTTGACCGCATTGACGCAGTCGAGCGCGATCAGCTTGCCGCCCTTGAGATAAAGGACCGAGAAGCTGCGGGTCGCCGGGTCGCCGCGCAGAATGGTTTGGTCATGGCCGGTCGAGAGGCCGACCGTCTGGAGCTTCAGGTCATATTGGTTCGACCAGAACCAGGGCACGGCATGATAGGCTTCTTCCTTGCCCATGATGTGGCCGACCGCCGTCTTGGCCTGGTCGTTGGCGTTCTGCACCGATTCAAGCCGGATCTGGGCTCCGCGGGCGAAGCTGTTGGCGTGCGCCGCGCAGTCGCCGACCGCATAGATGTCGGGCAGGCTGGTGCGGCAATATTCGTCCACGTCCACGCCATTACCGCCCGCCGCGCCCGCCGCGATCAGCGGGCCGGTTTCGGGGATGATGCCGATGCCGACGATCACCATGTCGGTTTCGATCCGCTCGCCGTCCTGCATCAGCACGGCGGTGGCCTTTCCATCGGTCACCTCGATGCAGTCCATGCGCGCGCCGGTGCGCAGGTCGACGCCATGGGCGCGATGCTCGGCTTCGTAGAAGCGCGACAGTTCCTCGCCCGCCACGCGGGCGAGGACCCGGTCGAGCGCTTCGAGCAGCACGACCTTCTTGCCCAACTTGGAGAGGACGGCGGCCGCTTCCAGCCCGATATAACCGCCGCCGATCACGGTGACATGGCTGATCTGGTCGAGTTTCGCCATCATCGCGTCGACATCGTCGCGGCGGCGCACGGCATGGACGTTGGACGCGTCGGCACCGGCGCAGGTCAGCATGCGCGGGCTGCCGCCGGTGCACCAGATCAGCTTGCCATAGCCATATTCATGGTCGCCCGCGGTCACGAACTTGCCCACCGGATCGACGGCCTTGACCCGTTGGCCCAGCAGCATGTCGATCTTGCGCTCTTCCCAGAAGCTGGCCGGGCGGATCAGGATGCGATCGAAGCTCTTGTCGCCCGCGAAATATTCCTTGGACAGCGGCGGACGTTCATAGGGCGGGTCCTTCTCATCGCCGATCATGGCGATGGAGCCTTCAAAGCCGAGCTGGCGAAGGCTGATGCCCGCCTGCGCCCCTGCGTGACCAGCGCCGACAATCAGAACGTCATAATAGCTCATTATTGCGCTATCCCTATCCCTCATTTTTCTGTTGTGGCGTGCTTGGCGCGCTTTTTTGGCACTGGCAAGCAGATTGTCGGCCGACATCGTTGTCAGCGCCCGTTGCGATCATAGGGTGGCCGGACCAGCCCGGCCACCCCGCCGTTTATTTGATCGCGCTGGCGATCATGCGGGAAAGGCGGGCGGAAAAGGCCCGCGGGTCGGCCGGAAGTTCGCCATCGGCGATCCGCGCTTCATCGAGCAGCAGGCGCGCAGCGTCTTCGCGCAGGCTGCCGCCCTCCGCCAAGGTGCCGAGTTTGGCGATCAGCTCGTGGCGCGGGTTGATCTCCAGCACCGGCTTGGCCGCAGCATCGATCCGCCCGGCGCCCGCCAGCAGCTTTTCGAGCTGACGGTCCATGGCATTGTCCGGTGCGACAAGGCAGACGGCGCTTTCGGTCAGGCGTTCGGAAGCGCGGACGTCGGACAGTTCGTCGCCCAGAACCGATTTGACATAAGCGATGAAGCCGGCCGCCTCTTCCGACGCCTCGGCCGCGGGCGCCTCGCCATCGGCGAGCGGGATCAGGCCAAGATCGGCCAGACCCTGCGTTACCGACTTGAACGGCTTGCCCTGATAATCGACGCCAGCCGTCACCCAGAAGCTGTCGACCTGGTCAGTCAGCAGCAGCACTTCGATCCCGCGGGCGCGGAAACCCTCCAGCTGCGGCGAGGCGGCGAGACGGTCGAGATCCGTGCCGGTGGCATAATAGATGGCGGTCTGATTGTCCTTCAGCCCCGCGACATAGTCGTTGAGCGAGCGCCAGTCGCCGCCAGCGGTCGATTTGAAACGGGCAAGGCCCAGCAGTGTTTCGCGCCGGGCATAATCCTCATACAGGCCCTCCTTGAGGACGGCGCCGAAATTCTCCCAGAAGGCGCGATAGGCGTCCGCGTCCTTTTCCGCCAGCTTCTCCAGTTCGGAGAGGATGCGGTTGGAAACGCCCTTCTGGATCGCGGCGAGGACCGGGCTTTCCTGAATCATCTCGCGCGAGACGTTGAGCGGCAGGTCGCTGCTGTCGACCAGCCCGCGCACGAAGCGCAGGTAGCGCGGCAATATCTGTGCTTCGTCCGTGATGAAGACGCGGCGGACGTAGAGCTTCATCCGGCCTGCACGATCCGGGTCGAACAGGTCGAACGGCCGCATGGAGGGCAGGAAGGCGAGGACCGAATATTCGTGCAGCCCCTCGGCGCGATAATGGAGCGTCAGCGCTGGCTCGTCGAACTGCCCGGCGGCGCTGCGGTAGAAGTCGGTATATTCTTCCGACGTGATCTCCGACCTGGGCCGGGTCCAGAGCGCGGCGCCGTCCGCGATCTGCTTTACCTCCGCGTCCGGCTTTTCCTTGAGGAAAATGGGGACGGGGACATGGCCGGACTGCGCGGTGACGATGCGCTGGGTCGTGAACGGCTCGGCATAGCTGGCGGCATCCTCCTTCAGATGCAGGATGATGCGCGTGCCGCGCGCCGGTGCCTGCGCGGTGTCGGCCAGCTCGATCGTGTAGCTGCCGAGGCCGTCCGATGCCCAATGGGCGGCGGTATCGGCGCCGGCGCGGCGGGAAAAGACGTCGACCCTGTCCGCCACCATGAAGGCAGAATAGAAGCCCACGTCGAACTGGCCAATCAGCTGCGCGCCTTCGCCGTCCTTTGCGGCGGTGACGCGCTCCATGAAGGCCCGCGTGCCCGACCGCGCGATGGTGCCGAGCGCTTCGGCCATTTCGACCTCGCTCATGCCGATGCCATTATCTTCGACGATCAGCTGGCGGGCGTCCGGGTCGAGGGTTACGGTGATGCGCGGCTGGCCGTCATCGCCTGTGTCGGGACTGGCCAGATCGGGATTGCTGAGCAGTTCGTAGCGCAGCTTCTCGCAGGCGTCGGCGGCGTTGGAGATCAACTCGCGCAGGAAGACGTCCTTGTCCGAATAGACCGAGTGCACCATCATGTGCAGCAATCGGGCGACGTCGGCTTCGAAGGAACGGGTTTCAGGTGCAGTGCCGGTCGTGGTCGTCATGGCAGGTGCCAAAGCTCTCCCCAATTGAAAGTCCGTCCGTCAGATGGCCGGAGGATGCGCCGCTTTCAAGTCCTGGGAGAAGATCGGTGGTGCGGGCCGATGCAAAATTTGCCCTGATGTGGTAAACAGGAGCAGGGCGAGCGCTCCATCCATGCCCGTCCGGGGACCAGGGAGAAGGATTCTATGCTTCATGGGCGATCGCTGGCGGTGCTGGCCGCGCTTATCCTCTCTTCCCCGGCGGTCGCGCAGCCGGAAAACTGGAATGACGCCCGCCTGCTGACGCTGACATTGTCGAGTTTCAGGTTCGAGCCGTCCGACATAGTGCTGGAGCATGGCGTGCCCTATCGTCTGCATCTGGTGAACAGCGCGTCAGGCGGCCATGACTTCGCCGCCAGGGAATTTCTGGCCGCAGCCCGGATACGGCCGGAGGATGCGCCGAAGATCAGGGACGGCCGGATCGCATTGAGCGGCGGGGAAAGCGCCGACGTTACGCTGATCGCGCCGTCGCCCGGCACCTACAGGCTGCGCTGCACCCATTTCATGCATAGCGCCTTCGGCATGACCGGCAGGATCGTAGTGCGGTGAAAAAGTGGGTTTGTCTTTGCGTGACCGGGAAGGAGGGGCGTCCGCCTGAGAAAACCGTCCGGGAGAGGAAGGTGGTGACCCCTACGGGAATTGCAAAATTAACATAGCTGATTGATATAAAATGATAAAATGTTGATATGTGACACTAATACCATCACAAGGCCCATCATTTTTTGTAGACTAGGTGATGCAAACTGGAATGAACGGACGTCATCTAATCCACAATCCTTTCGGTCCTACGCGATGCAAAAGGCGCAGCGATATCGCTCGCCCCGGTCACCCACGGTCTCCACAATCATGAGCACTGGCCACGAAAATCGAGGCCTCGTGAATAGGAGAGGCTAGCGATCAACAAAGCTGACTGAGCCAGTTCATCCGCATGCCTCCTTGACGGTCGTTTAGATGTCCTGAAGTTCCGCTCGCCCAAACGGCCGAACCGTTCATGGCATAGATCACAAGATTTCCATCGTTCTGAAGCGCGATCTCGGCAACGAGGGCCACCTAGCTGGTGCGTGCCGGGGTCATTTTGCAATTGTTTACGTGACTCTGGGAGCGTCGACGATACATGAGCGCTGCAGTTCACTGATGACCGGTCGCCGTGCAGGGAGGCATTTTCCGTGACCATTGTTGCGCGATCGAAAGAATTCGCCATTGACCAGAACAGCTCGAACAGATGGAAGGACGCGAGCGAAAGCATAGAGGCGATATGCGGTGCGATTGAACTCGATCCATTTCTTCTCGCCGGAGCAGCACCGGCATGCCTGGTCGAACGGAACGGGCATTGTGTTCTGCTCAATGAGGCGATGGCGGCAACGCTTCGCCTCCCCATCGACCAGATTAGAGATCGCCTCATCGCCGATTTCTTTCCCTTTTCGATGCCGGTTATCAACCGCTGGTTTGGACTTGCGGATGTCCACAAACCGCTCCCCGATCGGCAGCTGACTTGGGAGGGGCGGCATTACCAGGTTACTGCGCAGCCAATTCCTAGCGCGGTACTTGGTTTTGAGACCCTTTCTCTCACGGCATTCGACGTCTCAAGGCATATCCGGCTCGCCCGAAGCCAGCGTGCATCACGCCGGCGGCTTGCGGCGCTCGCCCACCAGGACGATCTGACAGGCCTGCTCAACCGGCGCGGGCTGGAACTGCAACTCCATCGCGAGTTGAGGCACGCTTTCCGGGACCAGCGCCCCCTCTCTCTGCTCATGATCGATGTAGACCGCTTCAAGGATTATAATGACGGTTGTGGGCACTTGCAGGGCGACTTCTGCCTGCGCTTGGTATCGACTGTTCTGCGGGACCCGACGCGCGGATCACGGAAAATGGCTGGCCGCTTCGGCGGCGAGGAATTCCTGGTTCTGTTGCCTGACACCGACGAAATTGGCGCCACTTTGGTGGCCGAGCGGTTGCGGACGGGCGTGGAATCGCTGCAGTTGCGTCATCCAGCAACCGATCAGGACTATGTCACAATAAGCGTAGGTGTCGCGTCGCTCCGGTTTTCGCATGATGGCCTGCCGATCGAGCGTTACTGCGTGGCACTGAAGCAGGCGGCGGACGCGGCGCTTTATCGTGCCAAGGCAGCCGGCCGAAACCGAGTCGAGAGTTGTGATGTGCGATTCGATGGAAGCTCGCCGCCGAAAGTGGATTGATGCATTGGTATGGTAGAGCTTGCGGCGAGGCTGTTTCAGTTCGGCATTCCGGTGTACGGCATCCCGCGATGCACAGGAATTACAATAGCGTGGCCATTGGATTTGCCCTTCTGGCCCTTGGCGGCTGTTCGCGGGCCCCTCAAATCACCGTTTCATCGAGCGGGACCATGCCCACAAGCGGGACCTATATTGTCATTGAGGGCGCGCCAGTAGAAATCAGCCCGTCCGTCCCCAATCTGCTGGCCCAGCATGGGCTGACCCAGTCCAAAACCCCCAGCTACATCGTCCAGGTCAGTTATGCCGAACGACCTGCCGGAACCGGCCTGCTTGCCCCGCGTGGCCCGGGTTCGCAATGGCTGCGGCGGCCGGACCTTCATCACAAGAGGCGTCCGATCATCACACTGGGCATCAGCATTGCCGATGTAGCCGACGGACGCGAACTCTATCACGCGTCGGCCAGTGGGCGGCTGCAGGCGGACCCTGGAAGCCGGGCTTCCTTTATCCAGGCGATCTTCCCTGTACCGACGCGAGATACGAATCAGGATCCCGATCAGGTTGCTCGACCGACGCTTCGGATGCGAGCGGCAAGGTGATCGTGAAGGTGGTTCCCAGGCCAATCCTGCTGTCGCATTTGATCCCGCCGCCGTGGCGCGCCACCACGGTGTGAACGAAGGCAAGGCCCAGTCCAGCGCCCCGTGTACTGGTTCCCGCAGGGCCGTGCTGGAAACGTTCGAAGAGCGTCGTCACCCGTTCGGCGGCTATTCCTTCACCTTCGTCGCATATCAGGCAGTTTGCGACGGGAATGCCATTGACTTCTGCCCTCTCCAATAAGCCACTCAGGTGGCGGCCACTCCGGCTATATTTGACCGCATTGTCGACGAGATTGATGAATGCCCGCGCCAGCAGAGACGGCTCGCCACAGACCAGTATGTCTTCGTCCGTGCCTATCAGTTCGACCGACAATCCCTTTTTCTTGATCTGAGGCCAGAGCTCATCGACCGCCCCAGTGAGCAGATCGGCCAGGTTGAGCAGGACCGGTTCGTAAGCCAAAGTCTCGGCTCGGGCCAAATGGACGATGCCATCGGCAAGGGCAAGCGTACGCCGGGCGTAGTGTTCGATCCTTTGTATCAAGTCAGTGTTGATCTCGCCGGTTTCGGCATTGGAGGTAAGCGCCAGGATGGACGCTTGGGGCGAGCGCATATCATGTGTCAGATAATGCAGCATATGGTCGCGCTGCCGCTGCGCCGTCCGGATCGCACTGACATCGCTGATGCGCACAATCCAGCCTGCCTGCCGGCTCGTCACGTCGAGATGCTCACTGAACATCACGTCGAACACGCGCCCGTCTGGCGCCAGCGCTTCCTGCCTGCTGCCAGCGCTGGGCGGTGGCCAAAGACCAGAGGCACAGACGTTGAGCGGCTGAAGCCATTGCAGCAGAGCGACGACGTTGGGCGGATCGATCCCACATGGGCGCGCGTCGAGCAATTCCTTGGCACAGCGATTGGCGAGTGCGATCGATCCGGCATCGTCGACCACGAAAACGGCATCGGGAAGCTGGTCCATGCTGTCGGCGACGAACCGACGCATTGCGCGCAGCTTCGACACCGCGTCGCTGAGCAGCATCGCTTCGCGCGTTACAGGATCGATTGGAACGATCGGTTCCGCTCTGATCGGCAACACTTCCGGCTCGCTCCGCAGACGCTCAAGCTCGCGCGTCATGAAGCTGCTGACGCCTACCAGGCGCCGCCAGCTCCACAGTGGGTAGACCAGCACCAGTCCTGCAAGAGCTGGAGCTGGGGGGATCCAGAGCCTGAAAAAATGGAAGACGAGCCCGCTCGCCACGAGTGTGAGCGCGACCAGCCCACCGAGGACTATAATAGTCGTGCGTGGTCGCAGCCTCTTAAGAGCCGGGAGCAGCAGCCAGAGCAGCGCCAGGGCAGTAAACGCCCGCGGGGCGAAGCCGGCTTCGACAGCCAGGCCGCCTCCCTGAAGCAGACCGTCGAGCAGGTTGGCCTGAATCTCGACACCGGACATTCCTCCATTGGTGTCGCTCAGCGGCACGACGTAACGGTCTCCTAGGCCTGGGGCGGTCGCACCTACGATCACGATCCGGTTGCGCAACAGCTCTAGTGGAAGCTCGCCGCGAAGAACGGCATCCGCCCCGATGGTCGGGAAATGACCGGAGGGACCCGCGAAAGGCAGCAGCATGGCGCCGCTTTCTTGACTAGGCGTATTCTCGACATTCCGTCGCACCAGTTCCATCAGGTGCGGCCATCGCCCGCTGCCGTCCGTCTCGTTTAGTCGAACTCGTCGGATAACGCCGTCACGGTCGGGACTCAGGTTTACATGG
>Ga0207712_10003206_pt1 | contig 10398 bp, 8 predicted proteins | sample KBSS44metaG_FD_184402 | JGI IMG/M metagenome (GOLD analysis project Ga0207712, IMG submission 184402) | Switchgrass rhizosphere microbial communities from Kellogg Biological Station, Michigan, USA - KBS S4-4 metaG (SPAdes) (version 2) | ecosystem: Host-associated > Plants > Roots > Rhizosphere >... | reverse complement strand
GGGAGTCCGGTGTTAAAATGGAGGAGCCCTCCGGGTAATTCGGAGGCTCCCTCCGCTTTCGAGGGACTATACGGAGGAACCCTCCACTTTGTCAAGCGCCAACATCGCCGAGCTCGCCCCGCGCCCCAAACGCGCCGACGCGCGCCGCAACTACGAGAAGCTGCTTGCCGCCGCCCGCGAGGCCTTCGCCGAGCAGGGCACCGCGGCGACCCTCGAGGACATCGCCGCCCGGGCGGGGGTCGGGATCGGCACCCTCTACCGCCACTTCCCGACCCGTCCCGACCTGCTCGAAGCCGTCTACCTCGACGAAGTGCAGGCGATCTGCGCCTCGGCCGAGAAGTACGCCGACCTGCCGCCCTGGGAGGCGCTGAGCGGCTGGTTGCGCGAGTTCGTCGCCTTCGCCGCGACCAAGCGCGCCCTCGCCGAGGAGATGTTCACCTACATCGACCGCGACGCCGAGCTGTTCAAATCTTGCGCCCAGGGGATCTACGGCGCCGGCGAGCCGCTGCTGAAGCGGGCCCAGGAGGCCGGCGAGGTGCGGACCGACACCGACGTCTCCGACGTGACCAAAATGATCGCCGGCATCGCCGCGATCCGCACCACCGACCCCGAGCAGATCGACCGCATCGTCGCCGTCGCCCTCGACGGCCTGCGCCCGCGCTAGCCGACGAGGTGTCGCGCCGGTAGGGTCCGCGGATCGTCCGTCGCCTCCTGACCGTCGCAGCCTCGGCTGCGCTCGTCGCTGCGCTCATGGCCGCGCCCGCGGCCGGCGCCGCCAAGCTCGACCCGGCGACCGCGCAGCGGCTCGACCGGGCGCTCGACGAGACCCTGGCGAAGATCGCCGCGCCGGGCGCCGCCGTCGGCGTCTGGGTTGGCGACAAGGGCTGGACCGCCGTTCGCGGCACCACCAAGCGCGGCGAGAGGCGCACCCCGACTCTCGCCGACCACACCCGGATCGGATCGATCACCAAGACCTTCACCGGCACCCTCGTCCTGCAACTGGTCGACGAAGGCAAGCTGAAGCTCGACGAGACGATCCAGAAGTGGTTCCCGCTGGCGCCGGAAGCGGGGAAGATCACGATCCGCGACCTCGGCGCAATGAGCAGCGGCATCAACACCTACGTCGCAGACAAGACGATCAGCGACCGCTACCTCGACGACCCGACCCAGGCCTGGAAGCCCGAGGAACTGATCGACGCCGGGGTCGGGCTGCCGCGCACCTTCCCCCCCGGCCACGGCTTCTTCTACTCCGACACCAACACCCTGATGCTCGGCCAGATCGTCGAAGACGTCACCGGCAAGCCGATCGGCAAGGTCCTGCGCGAACGGATCTTCGCGCCGCTGAAGTTGCGCGGGACCAGCTTCCCGGCGACCAGCAAGATCCCGGCGCCCTACTGGAACGGCTACACGAACCAGAACGCGACGGGCACCAGACTGCGCGACACGACCGACTGGAGCCCGATCTTTGCCGGCGCCGCCGGCCAGGCGGTCTCGACCCTGCCGGACCTGCACCGTTGGGCGGTCGTCCTCGGCACCGGCTCGCTGCTCAGCCCCGGCGCCCAGCGCGACCGGCTGAAACCGAACCCGGCTTCGGTCGGCGGCGGCCGCGAGTACGACTTCTGCCTCGGCCGCGACCACGGCTGGCTCACCCACGTCGGCGACATCCCCGGCTACAACAGCCAGATCGCCTATCTGCCGAAGAAGAAGGCGACGATCGTCGTCCTCGTCAACACCGACATCGAATCGCACCAAGCGCTGCCGGCACCGCTGATCACCACGGCGCTCTCCGAAGTGATCGCGCCGGCCAACATCACGACCGGAACCCATTAGTCTGGGGTCCGTGGGTCTCGGCAGTCCCCGTCTTGGCTTGGCGCTTCTCGCTGCGCTCGCGCTGGCGCTGCCGGCGACGGCTACCGCCAGCCCGGTCGAGGAAGACGAAAGCGCCAGCGGCGTCGGCGCGACCCCGGTCGTCGCCAACCCCGTCCCGCAGCAGCAGATCGTCCCGGTGCGCGGTTCCGACGGCCGCTGGCACGCGATGTACGAGCTGCTGCTGACCAACACCGTCGCTTCGAAGGCGACGCTGGACTCGGTAGCGATCGTCGACCCGGCCAGCGGCCGCAAGCTGCTGACGATCGGCGTCAAGCAGATGCTCGCCGAAGACCTGAAAAAGCTCGACCGCAACCCGGTCAAGCAGGCGACGATCCCGCCCGAAGGCTCTCGGGTCCTCTACGTCTCGGTCGCCCTCGGCTCAAAGAAAGCGATTCCCCAGCACCTGGCCGCGCGCCTCCAGGTGAGCGCCCTGGACCCGTTCACGGCGAAAACCGAAAGGTTCGAGTACCGCGCGGGCACCGTCGCGATCAGCCCCAGGCAGCCGCCGGTCCTGGCGCCGCCGCTGCGCGGCGGCAGTTGGCTCGCCTCGCAGGGCTGCTGCACCGCCTCCGGCCACGTCAGTGCGATCTACGGGCTCGACGGCGCGCTGCAGTCGGCCGAGCGCTACGCGATCGACTGGATCGAGATCGGGCCCGACGGGCGGATCTTCCACGGCGACCCCTCGGTGCTCAGCAACTGGTACGGCTACGGCAAGCCGGTCTACTCGGCGGCGGCCGGGGTCGTGACCGAAGCAAGGAACGACCTGCCCGACCAGACTCCGCAGGTCAAGCCCAAGACGCTGCCGCTCGGCGATCTGCCCGGCAACGCCGTCGTGGTACGGATGAAGAACGGCCTCAGCGCCGTCTACGCCCACCTCGTCCCCGGCAGCGTCAAGGTCCTGGTGGGGGACCGCGTCACGGTTGGCGAGGAACTCGGCAAGCTCGGCAACAGCGGCGGCTCGCTGGCCCCGCACCTGCACTTCCACGTCGTCAACGGGCCCTCGGTCTCGACCTCCGACGGCTACCCCTACGTGCTCGACTCCTTCCAGCTCGCCGCCGAATCCGACGTCGGCGGCCTCGCCGCAGCGCTGCAGGGCAAGCCCGGCTTCCCGACCGCCGCCCAGCTCCACCCTGTGCCCCACCACGGCGAGTTGCCGCTCGGCTTCACGATCGACCAGTTCGGCGTCGACTAGTACGAGCGACGAGGGGCTATGCCGGCGTCGCTCCGGCGACTAGGCTGCCCCCGTGCCCAAATCGGTCCGTCTCGTCCTTGTCCTCCTGGCGCTCTCCCTGGCGACCCTCGCCGTCTTCGCCCCAGCCGCGCTCGGCGCGCCGAAGGAAGTCGCCTACCGCTGCGCCGTCGACATCTGCCTGCTCGACCCCGACAACCCGGGCGACGTCGTCAACCTGACGAGCAACGGCACCACCAGCTACGACGAGGACCCGACCTGGTCGCCGGACGGTAAGCGGCTCGCCTTCGTCGCCAGGTTCACGGCGAAATTTCCGCCCGAGACCAACATCTACACGATGGAACCGGATGCGCCGGGACAGACGGTCAACGGCGCGGTCCAAGTCACTCACTTCACCAACGGCTCGGTCCCGACCGGCGAACTGGCCTGGTCCCCGGATGGATCGAAGATCGCTTTCGTGCGGGGGCTTGCGAGTCCGGGCAGCCAGCCGCTCTACGTCGTCAACTCCGACGGCAGCAGCGCCAATGCGACCGAAATCCCGACGGTCGGCGGAGCGGGGCATCCGACCTGGGCGGCCGACAGCGGCAAGATCGCTTTCTGGCACAGCAACCAGGTCTATCTCGTCAACGGCGATCTCAGCGCCCCAGCGGCGGCGCTGCCGGGCGCCGCGGGGCGAGAACCGGCCTGGTCGCCGGACGGGAGCAGGATCGCCTACGGCAGTCCCCACGCCGGCGGGTTCCTCGACCTGCAGATCATCAGCGCGGCCGGCGGCACGCCGCTGCCGATCGCTGCCAACACCCAGTTCGCCTTCCCCTCCTGGTCGCCGAACGGGGTCCAGCTCGCCTACCACGAACAGGCGGGTGAAAACAGTTACTTCCGCGTAGTCAACGCCGACGGCTCGGGCAACCATGGGCTGCCCATCGTCCAGGGCCTGGACGCCAACGGCCCGGCGGCATCATGGTCGCCTGACGGCTCGCGCCTCGTCTTCCAGGGCTTTTACTTCGGCGACATCGGCACCGAAGCCGACAACACCAACAAGGTCTACATCGCCAACGCCAACGGCACGGGCTCGGTTACCTCGCTCACTCCCGACCAGGGCTTCTCCACCGAACCCGCCTGGCGGCCCAACGTGGTCGCCCACCCGGGGCCGCCGGTCGTCACCCCGTCACATGGCTCCAACGCGCCACTGCCGGGGCCGACGATCAAGCCGAAGGTCGTCTGGTTCACCAACCGGATCCCCTGGAGCGGAGGGCCGTTCGTCCCGCTGCTCAACGTCGCTTGCGGCGACATCAGCTGCGGCGCCAATGCCACCGGGAAGATGAAGGGGGCGATTCCGGCGGGGGTCCGGTTCCGGCCGCCCCTCGCCCGTGCCAGCGGCAGGCCGAAGAAGCCGAAGGCGGTCGTCGTCGGCCGTGGCGCGGTGCAGGTACCGGCCGGTCAGACCAGGAAGCTGAACCTGAGGCTGACGAAGGTCGCGAAGGCGGTGCTCGAGAAAGTCGGCAAGCTGAAGATGGTCGTCACGATCACGATCACCGCGGCCGGAGCGACGCCGGTGACGCAGACCCGCACGCTTGAAATCGTCGCGAAGCCGAAACCGAAGCCGCGGCGCTAGGAGAACTCGATCACGCTGCGGATCCCGTCCTGGGCCTCCATCAGCTCGAAGCCGCGGTTCACTTCGTCCAACGTAATCCGATGCGAGAGAAACGGCTCGACGTCGATCTCGCCCGCCAAGTAGCGGTCAACCAGAACCGGCACCTGATCCCGCCCCTTCACTCCGCCAAACGATGACCCGGCAATACGTCGGCCAGTGATCAGGAGCCTGGGCACGACGTCGAGGGTCTCGCCCTTGCCGGCGACGCCGGCGACGGTGCAGAGGCCCCAGGCCATCCGCGCCGCTTCGACCGCCTGCTGCATCACTCCGACCAGCCCGGTCGCCTCGAAGGTGTAGTCGGCGCCGAAGCCGCCGGTCATCTCGAGGATCCGCTCGACGGTGTTCTCGTCGCCGACCATCGTCTCGGTCGCTCCCTGGCCCTTGGCCAGCTCGAGCCGGTCTTCGGAGAGGTCGACGCAGACGATCCGCTCGGCCCCCTGCAGGCGGCAGCCGGCGACGGCGCCGAGCCCGACCATGCCGGCGCCGAAGACGACGCAGGTGGTGCCGGGTTCGACCTTGGCGGTGTTGATCGCGGCGCCGAGGCCGGTCGAGAGGCCGCAGGCGAAGAGGCAGGCGTGCTCGAAAGGCGCCTCGGGATTGATCTTGGCGAGCGCGATCTCCGGCATCACCGTGTACTCGGCGAAGGTCGAGCAGCCCATGAAGTGGCGGATTTCCTCGCCGTCGCGCCGCAGCCTGGTGGTGCCGTCGGGCAGGTGGCCGAGGTTCTGCTCGGCGCGGATCGCCATGCAGAGGTTGGTGCGCGGGTCGACGCAATGGACGCACTCGCGGCACTGGGGCGAGAAGAGGGTGACGACGTGGTCGCCGACGGCGAGGTCAGCGACGCCCTCGCCGATCTTCTCGACGACCCCGGCGCCCTCGTGGCCGAGCACGGTCGGCGCGTAGCCCGAGGGGTCGGCGCCGGAGGCGGTGTAGAGGTCGGTGTGGCAGACCCCGCAGGCGGCCAGCCGGACCAGCACCTCGCCGGCCCGCGGCTCCTCCAGATCCACCTCCTGGACGCTCAGGGGCTGACCGAAGTCTTCGAGAACCGCGGCGCGCATCTTCATGCGCCTGATCCTAACCGCCGTGCGGCGGCGCGATCACCCGGAAGCTCCTCTTCGCGGGGGTTGCATCGGGTTGCCCCGCCGGCCCGGTCGCCTTGACCTGGAAGGTGTGCACGCCGAGCGCAAGCGTCGGGGTTTTGTAGGGCGAGCGGCAGCCGCGCCATCTGTGGTCGTCGAGCTTGCAGCTGAAGGTCGAGCCCGGCTGGTCGGAGGAGAAGCGGATCGTCAGCCGCCGCTGCGTCGTCCGCGCCGGCTGTTTGCCGATCGAGGCGCGCGGGGCGGCGGGGACGATCGTCTCCGGCGGCTTGGTCGTCGTCGACGACGAAGGCGGCGTGTCGTCGCGCCGCGGCGCCTCGGGCTGGCGGGTGTCGACGCTGAAGGTCCGCGCCTTCGGCGCTTCCTCGGCGTAGCCGATCGAGCCGACCGCGGCGACGGTGAAGACGTGCGGTCCGTCGGCGAGCCGCGGCAGCTTGAACGGACTCGCGCAGGGCGCCGGCAGCGAGCCGTCGAGAGCGCAGAGGAAGGTTGCCCCGCCTTCGTCGGCGACGAACCCGAAGCTCGGTTCGGGGTTGGCGATCGCCTCACCCTCGCCCGGCCCGCTGACGATCGTCGTCCGCGGGACCTGGATCTCGTAGGCGCCGACGTCGGCGCCGTTGCCGCCCGGCGCGTTCGGCACGCCGGCGATCGCGACCGGTCGCCGCAGCCCCCGCTGGTCGCTCGTTTCGGAGCCGAGCGAGATGCCGCGGTCGATCGCCGGGCTGCCTTTCAACAGCGCGACCGTTTCGGTCGGACCGCCGTTGGCGGCGAGGCCCGGGGCGAGCAGCGGATTGGTGTTCCTCTGGTCGCTCGGTTGCATCAGTTCGCAGCTGTCCCTGTCCTCGAGGTTGAAGCCGAGCGATATCACCGGCAGCCAGCAGTTCAGGGTTCCCGACGGGTTGGCGAGGATCGTGCTGCGGAAGGTGACCGGACCAAGGTTGTAGACGTTGGACGCAGGGCCGATATTTGCGGCCAGAGTCGAGGCGGAGATGGATTGAGCTGCGGTCGAGGTGGTGGCGAACCCGCCGCCGAATTGGGTCCCGCCAGCCGAAGTCGCGACCGAGTTGGCGGCGATCGTGCTGCGCTCGATCGTCGCCGCTCCCGGCGTTTCGACGAGGATCCCGCCCCCGATCGCTTCGAGCAGGGGCGCAGCCGAGGCCACCGCCTTGTTGCGACTGACCGTGCTGTCGCGGAGAGTCAGTTGGGCTTGATCCAGGATGCCGCCGCCGACTGCGCCCGTGCTGGGGGACACCGCTTCGTTGCCGTCGATCGTCGAGCGAACGATTGTCATCGCTCCGAGCTGGTTGACGATGCCGCCTCCAATCGTGCGTTCGGGTGACCTCGCGACGTTTTCGCTGACCAGGCTTTCGATCAGCGTCAGCGTGCCGCGGTTCCAGATCGCGCCGCCGCCGATTAGGAATCCCGGGCCGGTGGCTTCGTTGCCGCGCAGCGTCACCCCGACGAGCTCGAGCGACGAGCCCGATTCGTTGCGCAGCCCGGCACCGGTTTCGGCTTTGCCGTCGTCGATCGTCAGATCGGAGATCGCGGCGGCTTGGGCATTGACGGTGAAGACGCGGAAGGCGTCGCCGCCGGAGACGACCAGCTGTCCGGCCCCCGGCCCGACGATCGCGAGCTGGCTGCCGATCGTCGGCAGCGCCGCGGCGAGCGTGATCGTCGCCTGCGGAGGCAGCGCGAATTCGATCTGATCGGGGGAGAGGAAGTCACCTTTTTTGCATCCGCCCGAGACGGCGTTGGTGTTGGCCGCGGTGATCGCGTTGGCAAGACCGCACTGGGTCGCGGACTGCGCTTCGGTCGTGTCGACGACGATCGTCGCCCCCCGCGCCGCAGCCGCGGGCACGGCGAATGCCGCGACCGTGGCGACGCAGGGGAGTATTTGGCGCAGCGCTCCCATCAGCTTGGCGGCGGCGCCACCACCCGGAACGTCTTCTTGGTCGCAGTCGGATTGGCGACGCCGGTCGGTCCGGTCGCTTTCACCCGGAAGGTGTGTTTGCCGGGAGTCAAATCCGGCGTCTTGAATGGTGACCGGCAGTTCCGCCATTTGCGGCCGTCCAGCTTGCAGAGGAAGGTCGAGCCAGCCTGGTCGGAGCTGAAGCGGATGCTCAGCCGCTGCTTGGTCGTTTTCGCCGGGAGCCCGGAGATCGTGGTCCGCGGGGCGACGAGTGGCGGGGCCAGTGGCTGACCCCCCGGCGGCGATGACGACGGCGTCTCGGGCTTGGGCTCGGGCACGCGGGTGTCGACCGTGAAGGCCCGGGCCTTCGGCGGTTCCTCGGCGTAGCCGGTCCCGCCGACGGCGGCGACGGTGAAGACGTGCTGGCCGTCGGCGAGCCGCGGCAGTTTGAACGGGCTGGCGCACGGCGCCGGCAGCGAGCCGTCGAGCCCGCAGAGGAAGGTCGCGCCGGCTTCGTCGGCGACGAACTCGAAGGTCGGTTCGGGGTCGGCGATGATCCCGCCCTCGCCGGGACCGTGGACGATCGAGGCGTGGGGGACCTGGACCTCGTAGGCGCCGACGTCGGCACCGTCGCCGCCCGGCGCGTTCGGGACGCTGGGAATGTCGACCGGCCGTTTCGAGCCGCGCTGGTCGCTGGTTTCGCCCGCCGTGGAGAGGCCGCGGTCGATCGCCGGGCTGCCGTGGAGCAGCGCCAGGGTTTCGGTCGGCCCGCCGTTGGCGGCGAGGCCAGGGGCGAGCAGCGGGTCGACGCCGTGCTGGTCGGTCGGTTCATTGAAGCCGCAGCTCGTGCCTTCGTCGAGGTTGAAGCCTTCCGAGGTCGCCGCTCCAACGCAGCTTGCGCCCCCGATTGGCCTGGCGACGATCGTGCTGCGGAAATGGGCCACGACTCCGAGCGCGACGTTCGCGCCGCCAAGCGGCGCTGCGTTGCCGGCGATCGTCGAGCCGACGACCTGGAACGAGCTGCCGTTGACCACGAGGCCGCCGGGGCCGACGCTCGAGATCGGGCTGGCGGCGCTGGCTGCGTTGTCGACGATCGTGCTGCGGACGATCGTCACTTTCACGTTCGCCGAGTTGGCGTTGCTGATGCCTCCCCCCGAGCCGCGGTTGGCGGCGGTGCTGCCGCTGCCGGACGCTTCATTGCCGCTCACGGTGCTGTCGATCAGGGTCAGTTCGCCCGAATTGGAAAGCCCACCACCGTTCGCGTTCGACGTGGCGGTGCCCGCGGAGATCGCGATCACGCTGTTGTCGCGGACGGTCGAGCGTTCGAGCACCACCGAGCCGGAGCCCACCGGATTGGCGATGCCGCCACCCTCGGGCGCATTCTGCAAGGTGGCGTTGATCGATTTGGAGACGTTTTCGGCGACCGTGCTGCCGACCAGTTTGAGGCCACCCTGGTTGTAGATGCCGCCGCCGGTGGCGAACGCGCTGGTTCCGCCTTCGACCCGCGCTTCGTTGCCGCGAATCGTCACCCCGATCAGTTCCAGAGCGCTCGCCTGGTTGTGGATGCCGCCACCTCCAAAGCTGCGCCCATCGGCGATCGTCAGGTTCGAGATCGTGCTCGGGGCGGTCACTTTGAGGACTTGGAATTCGTGTTTGCCGGAGATCGTCAGCACCGCGGCGCCCGGGCCGGCGATCTCGACAGCCCCGCTGACCGCCGGCAGGGTGGAAGCGAGCGTGATCGTCGACGGGTCGGGGAGCGCGAATTCGATCCGGTCCGTTCCGCTGCCCGCGACGCAGCCGTCTTTGGCCGAGTTCGCGTTCGAGGCTTCGATGGCGGCTCGAAACGTGCATTTGCCCGTTGCCGCGGCGTCTTCCGTGGTGTTGACGACGATCGTTTCCGCCGCCGCGGCGGCGGGGAAGCAAAGCCCCATGGAAGTGACGAGGCAGATGAATGTCCGGCGCACTTAAGCCCTCCTGACCGATCGACGAGACGCCGGGAAGCTAGCGGACAATCCGGCGCTACAGTGCGGTTTCGGACGAATTGACGGGGATCTCTTCGCAATCGCTGGCGGGCGCTAGTTGGGACTAAGCGTGGCCGATTGCGATGCCGACGCCGGCGACCATCGCGCCGGCCATCGTCACCTGGACCAGCGACTGGCTCAGGGCCACCTTCAGGTAACGCTTGCGGACCCAGGCGATCGCCAGCAGCTCGAAGGCGACCACCGCGTAGGCGACCAAGAGCGCCCGGTCGACGTCGCCGATCATGAAGGGAAGGGTGTGGAAGGCGCCGCCGACGAAGGTTGCGACGCCGGTGATCAGGCCGCGATCGAGCGAGTTGCCGCGGCCGGTCAGCGAGCCGTCGTCGGAGAGCGCCTCTGAGATCCCCATGCTGATCGCCGCGCCGAGCGCCGAGGCGAGGCCGACCAAGAGAGCCGCCCGCGAGCCGCCGACGTAGGCCGCGGCGAAGATCGGGGCGAGGGTGGAGACGGTGCCGTCGATCAGCCCGATCAGGCCGGGTTGGACGACCTGGAGTACGCGGGCGCGTTCGTCGGCGCCCTTCCAGCGGGCGATCAGGGCCTGTGCGGCAGCGGTCATCCCAAGGACACTATAACAAGTTACTTAAAATAAGGTCTACTTAATAGAAGCAAGTTAGGCACACCTGATAGTCGCTATCCTTTAGTCG
>Ga0207712_10003204_pt1 | contig 10402 bp, 9 predicted proteins | sample KBSS44metaG_FD_184402 | JGI IMG/M metagenome (GOLD analysis project Ga0207712, IMG submission 184402) | Switchgrass rhizosphere microbial communities from Kellogg Biological Station, Michigan, USA - KBS S4-4 metaG (SPAdes) (version 2) | ecosystem: Host-associated > Plants > Roots > Rhizosphere >... | reverse complement strand
CCTGTATAAACTGCCAGAGCGGTTTTTTTATCTACCCAACCAGTTCTGGCGACACAAGAATCATAAAGTGGTGGTAGATGCTCTTTCGATTCTTAAGGCCCGAGGTATGGATCTTGTGATCGCCGCATCAGGCGCCAAGGATGATCCACGCGAGCCGGATTACTTCGGCGGCATTATGAAACAGGTTGCCGAGCGTAACTTGTCATGCAATTTCCGTTACCTCGGAATGATCCCGCTAGGCCACGTGTATGCACTATTGCGGGTATCAGCCGCTCTCATCAATCCGTCGCGTTTTGAGGGATGGAGCACCACCGTCGAGGAGGCGAAATCGTTCGGGGTACCAATGATTTTATCGGATCTCGAGGTCCATCGGGAACAAACGGCGGGGCAGGCGAGGTATTTCGGAACCGATAATCCCGGGGCGCTTGCCGATCATCTTATTGAGACCGCCAACAATCCTGAGGCCTGTTTTGTTCGAAATCTAGTTGCAGATGTCGACGGGCGCGTCTCAATGTTTGCTGCCGACTTTGCGCACACTATTTTCAGTGCATTAGAATCTTGGCGCGGAGGAAAATCTAAAACCTGAGTTGGGCTGACAATCTCGATATTCGTCGACTTGCGGCTTGTCTCGTCAAAGGAATATTCACGCCCCTTGGTCGTGACGAGTCGGGGCTGTTGAAGCCTTTGGAGAGGCTAGCAATGGGGCTCTCCATGCGAGAATCTTGCGGAATTGAAGAAAAGCTGCTCTTTCTCAATCTTGCATTGCTGTGGGAACAGTTCGTGGTAATTCGATGACGCTAACTAAGACATTTGATCGCGTAGATGACATCTCCAAGATCGAAGGCTGCAACACTCGCGGCATTGAGTACCGATGGCCGACCTTTTCGAAGGTGATTGCCACCTTTCCTCCTGGCCGCGACGCCCTCGATTTCGGCGCTGGATCGCTGCGAGAAAGTTTCGATCTCGCCGTGCGAGGTTTCAATGTCACCTCGATCGACATCGATAGCGAGTTAATGTTGGCCTACAAAAGCGGTTACGAGTGGCCTGCAAATGGAACTTCGCACCGGATGATAGCCGCGAGCGATTTGACTGATGGGCTTTCCAAAATCGCCGGCCAAAGGTTTGCGTTGGTGACGTGTTTTGATGTTCTCGAACATCTGCAGGATCCAACAGCTGTGTTGCGCATGATTGAACCTCACATAGCTGACGACGGGAAGATTTTTATAACGGTGCCAAATGGCCGCACACTATTTGAGTTAGCGTTCCGGTTCGATCTTCTGCTCGCCCGTGCCACTAAACGCTACATGCGCCCCGGCGAACCGCACTTGCAGCGAAATTCGCCGCGAAAGTGGAAAAAGATCATTGCAAGCGCTGGATATGAAGTCCTTCAGCACGACATGGAAATTGGTTTTCTTACCAATACGGCGGCCGCCCTTGTTCAGCTGCCGCTAACACTTGGGGGCAGATTACTTCGAAAGCTCGGCGTGCACGTGGATGCTCTCGCTTTGTCCGAAAGAATTTGCAGCGGAGCACGAATGGCTGCGATCGATCGAATTGACCAAAAAACAAAGTCGATCTTCTGCGGCCTCTATGGATGGAACCTGTTTGTCGCTTCACCGGCGCGGAATCGGACCATCAATGACGAGAACTACAGACGTCACGTTAAGGACCCTCGCCGCTCAGGCCAAGTCTGAAGACCCTTTTAGAGATAGAGGCAAGCAAACTCAATTTCTTCATGTGTATGGAAGCTCTGCGACCAAGGCTCAGAGCCGGGCCGTCGAGCGGTTTGAACGAGCGCCTCGCCGAAGCGATGCGCTAGAGAAACGCCGTAAGCTTATGGAAGCATGGGCGAGCTATTGCGAACCCAACAAAGCGGGGAATGCTATTCAAATCGGCAACCGGAAACAAGCCGAATCGCGGTAAACTTAGAAGGGCGGATAGGACGGTGAGCCATAGCGGCGCCGTCGATTGCGTAGGGTCCAGCCGACCGGGGATAGAAATGGGTCACGTCTACAGGATCAATGCGTACGTGCGCGGACGCAAATTAGAGTCCTGACGCGCAAATGCTGTTTTCGAGCTACCAGTTTTTTGTATTTTTGTGGACAACGATTGTTGTGCTCGCCTTGGCCGGGCGAATAGGCCAACGAACCTTCCTTCTGACTATGATCGTTTGCTCGTTGGTGTTCTATGGTTGGTTGCGCGCCGATTACACCTTGATTCTTGTCGGGTCCGCCGGCGTCAATTTTGCGATTGCTACCCGACTTGAGCAAAATCGAAGCAAGGCCCTCTTCGGATGCGGCGTCGCATTCAATCTCATCCTCTTGGGTGTCTTCAAGTATGCCGACTTTGCCGTAGCAAATGGCAACACTCTCTTTCACGCCGGCTGGACGCTCCCACATATCGTGCTGCCACTCGCACTCTCCTTTATCACCTTCGAGCAAATTTCCTTTCTCTCCGATGTGCGGTCCAAGAAAGTCGCCCGAGGTGACTTTCTCCGGTACTTCGCGTTCGTTACATTTTTCCCGAAGCTGATTGCCGGTCCGATCATCCGTTATCGTGAGCTGCTCCCTCAGCTCAGTCGCGCTGGGGTCAATTCAGCCGAAAGGGTTTTCACGGGACTGTGCCTGTTCTGCTTTGCGTTGTTCAAGAAAGTGGTGATTGCGGACGGGCTTGCCCCCATGGTCGATCAAACCGTATCCAACTTGCAGAGCGGCGGAATGGCCAGCCAAGCCGATGCCATTTCAGCTCTGCTTGCCTATTCTCTACAGATTTTTTTTGACTTCTCGTCCTATTCGGAAATGGCGATTGGTATCGCCTGGATATTCGGGATTCAGTTGCCCGTCAATTTCAACTCTCCTTACAAGGCCAGTTCGTTGATCGATTTTTGGCGGCGTTGGCATATCACGCTGTCATCATTCCTGCGCGACTACGTTTACTTTCCTCTCGGGGGGAGCCGCGACGGGCTGCTTCGGACCTCAATCAATCTGCTCGTCGTTATGTTGGTCGGAGGCATTTGGCACGGGGCCGCGTGGACCTTCGTGGCTTGGGGATTTCTTCACGGGGTGGCACTCGTTGCAGCACATGGACTGCACGGAACACAGTTGGCCCGGCGATCAAAAGATGGTTGGATCGGTCGGACGCTGGCCTGGGCTTCGAGCATGGGTATTGTCCTCTTCGCTTGGATCCTGTTCAGATCACCAGACTTTTCTACAGCCGAGCGATGGTTCCTTTCAATTATTACCAATTACGATGTGCACGTTCGTACCGTTGGGATACCGCAGAGATGGTTCATTTTGTCCGCGTTGCTCTGGGTTCTATGCCTTCCCAACGTTCCAAAGCTCTTTTGTATTGAGATCGATCGCGATAAGGTAAATTGGAACTCGCCGGCTGGGATTCCGCCGGCAAAATTGTGGATTGCGGCGGTTGCGGCCATCGCTCTCGTAGCGTCAATTGTCTTTATCGCGCGGGAGGAGACTAATGCGTTTATCTATTTCCAATTTTAGCCTGAGGCTCTCGATATTCGTAGGGGTACTGATAGCCTCTGCTACTTCTCTGGAGGTATATTGCAGGCTTTCGAGCCGCTTCAATGATTTTTCTTTTTCCTATCTGCGGATGATTGCCGAGGTCGACGCTAGCAAAGCGGTATTTGGTGACTCGCATGTGGGGCCTACATCATACATTCCGAATTATGCGTTTCTTGGGCAGCCAGGGCAGCAGCCTAGGGAACTGCTCTTGCTCGTTCGCTCGCTGTATGCAGACCGCCGACCAGAGCGCGTTATTGTCGAGGCTTCGCCACAATGGTTCGGGGAATATCACGTAGGAAGGAGGCCACTGCTCACTTCCGCCGCCTTGGCTCCACCCAAGAGCCTATTCGGTGTTCATTTACTCGCCCTATCGAGTCCCTATTCGGGAGCGCTATTCGACAATTTGTGGGCCGATCTACGGTCGGTGGTGGCGGCCACACTTGCCGCTGCTCATGCGAGTGTGCCACGGCCCATTCCAGAGACATTTAAGCGATTCAAACGAGAGTGGGAGCAATCAGCGTCTAATTCTATATGGTCGCAGTTCCCCTTGGAGAAACGCCAAGTTCTCACCGCAGGCAGGGTCTACGATCAAAACCCCATAGAAGGGTTTGAAACGTCTGAAGCGCTACACGCCTTTGAAGATGCTATAACCTTTCTCGCAGCGCGCGGAGCGGAAGTTTGCATGTTTCGAACGCCAGTCAGCACTGATTATCTCAGAATCGCCAGCCAAATAACGGACAGTCGTTATGCAGCTTTCGACACATATATAAGAGCTTTTGCGGCGTCCAAAAAACTCACGTTCATTGATTTTCGCAGCCTCCCGTTTTCCTTCGACGATTCAAAGTTTATCAATGCAGATCATCTAACCAGCACAGCTGCCGCTGCTATGTGGCTACTAGTAGCCGACGCTTGTTTCAGATCCTGAAGAGGTCTGGTCTACGGGATGGTATGGCAGCAAGGCTAGGATGGCTTCCGGTGTAGTTAGGCTGCCCGTCTCTCCTCGTTGAGCTGCGGAGCATGAAATCTCGTCGGGCGTCCTGCCAGGGCGAAGGTCGAGTTCGGTCGATTAACGTTGGAATGTGTGAACCGGCGTCCAATGCCGGTTCGCGCCTAAGTTCGCCCCATTGAGAAACGCCGCGAAGCTAGTGTCCAGATCGACAAATCAGTTACATTTCTGCCGACCCTTAGATTGGGAGGCGGGAATGGCCAAGGGACGAGCTGTCGCGATCGTACTCGATGACGTGGAGAAGCGCGAGCTGATGGCATTGACGCGCAAGCACGGCGCGCCGCAGGCCGTGGCGACGTGGCGGAGCGGGCGCGCATTGTGTTGGCGGCGGCTGGCGGTCTAAAGAACAAAGAGATCGCGTCGAAGCTTGGGGTCTGCACGCACACGGTCGGCACCTGGCGCAACCGCTTTGCCGACTAGCGTATGGACGGTCTCTACGACGAGCCGCGGCCCGGCGCGCCGCGCGAGATTGGCGACGACGAAATCGCGAGCACGATCCGCAAAACGTTGGAGACGCGCCCAAGGGGTGGCACCCACTGGAGCCTCAGGAGCATGGTTAAGGAGATCGGTCATGCGCCTTCGACGGTGCATCGCATCTGGCGCGCCTTCGGTCTGCAACCGCACCGCGTCGAGACTTTCAAGCTTTCCACCGATCCGCTGTTCGTAGAGAAAGTGCGCGATATCGTCGGGCTCTACTTGTCGCCGCCCGAACGCGCTATCGTGTTGTGTGTCGATGAGAAAAGCCAGGTACAGGCGCTCGACCGCACGCAGCCCCTGTTGCCGATGCGGCCCGGACAGGCCGAGCGGCGCACGCACGATTATAAGCGGCACGGAACGACATCGTTGTTTGCGGCGCTCGATGTGAAAGCGGGCACCATCGTCGGCAAGTGCATGGCCCGCCACCGCGCGAACGAGTTCCGCAAATTCCTGGATGAGATCGAGCGCAACGTGCCGGCCAACCTCGACGTTCACATCGTCATGGACAACTACGCAACCCATAAAACCAGGCCGATCCGCAACTGGTTCGCCAAGCGCCCGCGCTGGCACGTGCACTTCACGCCAACCTCAGCATCATGGATCAATCAGGTCGAACGCTTCTTCGCCCTGCTGACCGAGCGCGCCTTGAAACGAGGCGTGTTCCGCTCGGTCGCCGAACTCGAAAAAGCGATCAAGGCTTACATCGACGCCACCAATACCGATCCCAAACCGTTCCGCTGGACCAAGACCGCCGACGACATCTTGGCCAGCATCCAACGCTTTTGCCTTCGCACACTCGCCGCTAATGCCTAGAATGAAGCCGACTTCAGAATCAGGACACTAGTGAGTCAGTCCAAACGCGGCCGAAGCCACAGCAAGAGCGCGTCTGTTGGGTCGCTGGACGGCGCACAGTGAGCTATGTCTCAAGTAGAACGCATGTCTGACCAAGCGTGAACAGCCGACCAGCAGAACATCGCAGCCGATAACTCGGTGGAAGCAACACGGTTATGCAGGGCCACAATTTGCCGGTTCATTGGACGCATTTGCAACGTCAGCCTCAGAAACATTTGGTTGTAGCGTGCCAAAGCGCGTCCTTGCTAAAGCGCTTAGCAGCGATTGCTGCGCGACGACGGTTGCTGACGGCCGCGCGCAGCAAGGTCGATTTGCGCGATCAAGCTGGTTCGCGAGGGAGCGTCCGTACTCAGCAAGCAAATAGCTGACCGGCACGCCGTAGCGCGCTTTGATTGAACGCATAATCACCCAATACGATCCGGCTATGGGCTTATAGAGCGCGAAAGTCCTTCAGCCAGAGTCACTGGACAATGCCATCCGGTTGCATTTGCCTTGCTTGCATCCATTTCCAGCGAGCCGATCAGAGCGTCACTTAGTCCCAAATAGTTCATTGGTGCACGTAGCAATGAAATCGGAACGGGGAAGAGACGGGTCGGTCGCGCGCATGCTCGGGCCAGCAGCCGGATGAATTCCGGCGTTGAAACGTGCTCGTTGTCGGCCAAAAGAAAGACTTCAAAGTTTGAGGGATTCGACGTCCCCAAGCGATGCTGAACAAACGAAGTCAGATTGTCTATTCCGAGGAAGGCCCGCCGATTTCTAATGGACCCAAAGGGAAGAGGTACACCGGAACGGACCGCAGACGTAAGTCTTTCGAAGTTACCGACTGCGCCGGCGCCGTAAATCATTGGTGCGCGAATGGCAGTTACAGACATTTTGCTGTTCGCGGCTAGGTCCGAAAGACGCTGCTCCGCGATGGCCTTTGATTTTCCATAGACGGTATCTGGCGCGATGCTGTCCTGCTCGCAAAACGGCTTTCGTCCATCGGTTGTGCGGCCATTGACCGCGATGCTACTGAGAAAAATGAAATCTCGTACACCGGCTGCAATGGCGCTGCGGGCAAGTTGCATGGTGCCATCGACATTTATTGAAAAATATAAATCGCTCTCACGATTCTGAGTGGTTTTGGAACGGTGTGCGCGCGCTGCAAGATGAACGACCGCCTGCACTCCGGTTAGGGCCGCTTGCCAATTGGTCGACGACACCAGGTCCAGGCCCGATATAATGTCTGCGTTTGGAGTTGTAGATCCGACTGAGCGTTGGGCGCAGCGCACGTACCAGCCAGCCCGGGTCAAGGCCGATACCATGTGGCGTCCCACAAATCCATCGGCGCCAGTTATAAGAACGATCGGGGCCATGGCCACATTATGAGCGGTTGTACATGAGATCGCTCATAAGCTGTCGATATGAAGCAATCGCACGATCGTGGGTATAGCGTCGTGCAGCGAGAACGGCGCGGCGGCCTTTTGCTAGCGTCTCCGCACGGTGGGATGCAGCCGATCGGATGGCTTGTGAGAGATCGAGCGCATCTTCGGGTCTCACGACCCAACCGATATCGTCTTCCTTCAACATCAAAGCTGCCTCTGAATTAGCTTCGGAAGTGACGATAATCGGTCGTCCGACTGCAAGCAGATTGTAAGCTCGGCTCGGAACTGACACGCCTACAACATTGCGGCGATACGGAATGATCCAGACATCAGCCGCAGATAGGAACTGCTCAAGCTCGGATTCCGAAACGGGATCGATCAAGGTAACGTTGCTGAGGGGAGCCATTGCATAAAGCTCTGTCAGTTGCTTCCATCCGGTTCCCCATCCGGAAAGAAAAAAGTGGATGTTCGTCTCAGCCTTTAACAATCGGGCGGCCTCGTACACGGTACTCGGACAGTGGGTAAATCCCAAATTACCGGATAGTCCAACAACAATCTTATCGCCGAACCCGCTACGGAAGGAATTTCCAATGGCTGGTTCGCGATACCCTATGGGCAACAGCGCCCAGTTCGGAATGAACTTGATCTTCCGTCGATCCCCCACGCTTTTGTAAGTGAGCAGAAGCGCTTCGACGTCGCGCCCAATCGTTATGATCGCGTCGAGTGCACCGAACAGAATACCATTTGCAAAACGAATTAACCTAGCGACCAAAGACGTTGGCTGCACGAAACCTGCCATGATCAAGGCCTCAGGGTAGAGATCATAGATCACGAGAGCAGCTGACGCTCTTCGTAACTTAGCCGCTAGCACCACCGCATAAGGGAGTGTAAAGGGAGAAGTGACGCAAAGCACCACGTCATCTTTGGTGACATGTTTGAAGGTTGCAAAGAACATCTTGAGGGTGAGCAGCACCATGGCAATTGCACGTCGTGCCAGCGCATCTCTTTCCGGAGTACGGGTTATTATCTCTACGACAACGGGTCGCCCGCTCTCGGCTTGGGCCACCGATGCGGAATTAGGAGTTCCGGCGATCACAAGAACGTCGCTAACAGTCCCGAGCCCATTGGCAATGGCTGTCATGTAAGTCGCTGTGGTACTCGGATCGGGAGCATAATATTGGCTCACAATGACGAATTTACCAGGTGCGCGCATTGACATCATCTTGAAGTACCGGACCAAGAAGGACGAAGGCGGGAAGCCTTAGCACCGTCGCCGCGGCCTTTCTACCGGCAGACCACTTACGGTCGCTCATTTTTTCGCACCAGTTTGGGTTTGCTGGGGCGAGCTAGTACCGCTGCACAGTGATTGTGACTCTTTGGCGGAGGGCATTTTGGCGCCATCTGCCAAGGGGTAAGCCCGGCCCATTTTGGCGTGGGCTTTCTCGGTTGTGAACATCCATTTGATGCGGGCGCGTGCGGCATGGCGTTGGCGCTCCCAGGCATTGATCTCGGCTCTGAGTTGGTCCTGATTGTCGATGCGTCTGTCCAGGCACTGGCTGCGCAGCACGCCGATCTCAATCTCCACCATGTTCAGCCAGCTGGCGTGCTTGGGGACGTAGTGGAACTCCAGCCGGCGCAGGAGGTTGCGCGCTTCGGCGGGCGGGAAGGCCTGATAAAGCGCGCCAGCTGAGTGAGTGGAAAGATTGTCCAGCACGACCCGGATGCGCTCTGCCTTGGGGAAGTGAACCTCGGCGAGCTCACGCATGCAGGCTGCGAAGTCGACTGCGGCGCGGCTGTCGGTGACCTTGACCTTGCGCCAGGGCCGATGCACGTCGAGGAAGATGAACAGGTTCGCCGTGCCATTGCGCCTGTACTCGCAGTCGTAGCGCTCGAGCAGCCCCGGCTTGGCCGGGATCGGCTGGCGGACCTCGCCGATGAGTTGGATCGGGCTCTCATCGAAGCAGACCACCGGGCGCTTCGGATCTGGCTGTTCGGCATAGAGGTCGAGCACATCCTCCATGTGGGCAACGAACTCGCCGTCGACCTGCGGAATGCACCACATGTCCTTGCGCCACGGCTTGAGGTCGTTTTCTGCCAGCCGCCGGCGTACCGTCTCGCGGGAGATGTTGGCGTGTTCGGTAAGCCTGACCAATTCACCCGCCAAGAACTCCAAGGTCCAACGGGCGCGACCTTTGGGCGGGCTTGAGCAGGCTGTCGCGACCAGCAGGGCCTCCTCTTTGCCGGACAGCTTGCGGTCCGCTCCGGGGCGCGGCTCCTCGCTGAGCGAGGCTGCCAGGTTGCCGAGCGCGAAGCGACGCTTGGTCCGGTAGACGGTCGAGCCGCCCACGCCGACGCTCCGTGCGATCTCATCGTCACTGGCGCCAGCATCGGCGGCCAGGAGAATCTGCGCTCGCTTGAGCTTGCGTGCGGCGTGCTTGCCGCCACTCAAAAGTGCTGTGAGTTCTGCCGCTCCGTTTGGCTCAATTCGACCCGATAGCGTACATTCATCCCTGCCTCCTCGTGAGGCATGGACGAACAGCTGAATCGGATGGCAGGCGTGAGTCCCGCAAAAAACCTTCACGCCTAAACAGGGCCAGTATCTCGCCTACATCTACCTCTACACGCGCCTGCACCGCAGGCCGCCGGCCGAAGCCGACATGCAAGAATACTTCCGCGTCAGCCCACCTTCGGTTCACCAGATGGTGCTAACGCTGGAGCGGGAGGGCCTCATCCGACGGCAGCCGAGGGCGCCCCGCAGCATCGAGCTCCTCGTTGATCCGCGTCAGCTGCCGGAGCTACTCTAACCGCAATCCAACCTGTCAAATTCACTGTGCCGCGGTACTAGTTGACTGTGCCGAGCCGATCTTTCTGTCGAAGCAGAGTTACCCTGCCACACTCCTTCGCCGCTTCCATCGGCGTGATCTGAGGTTGGCCCACCATGCGCTGCCGACGTGCCCGTCTCAGCGGTCCGGGCGCCTCCGCCGGGAGCAAGCTGTGGTCCATACAGCGCCGATCTACTGAAGCGAGCTTAGCCCTATGAGCGTCACTCTTACGCTTGTTTGGATTCGCTCAAGTACGCCTGATAGGCGAACCGGATGCCGTCCTCGAGCGAAGTAGAAGGGCGCCAGCCGAGCTTGGCCAGCCGGCTGACATCGAGCAGCTTGCGTGGGGTGCCGTCC
>Ga0207712_10003202_pt1 | contig 10408 bp, 8 predicted proteins | sample KBSS44metaG_FD_184402 | JGI IMG/M metagenome (GOLD analysis project Ga0207712, IMG submission 184402) | Switchgrass rhizosphere microbial communities from Kellogg Biological Station, Michigan, USA - KBS S4-4 metaG (SPAdes) (version 2) | ecosystem: Host-associated > Plants > Roots > Rhizosphere >... | reverse complement strand
GGGATTGACGATCAAGTCTGAACTTGGTGTTTGGCTCGTACCATTGCCACCCACCATTAGGAGTTTGAGTCTCTATCATACGCTTAGTCTATTCAGGTTCGCGAATTCACCGAACATAAGTTTAGCGGCATCATTGTAGGCAGCAGCAGCGTCCTTAGCATCATCGAAGTAACCTAAGAATTTGGATTTGTAATCAGCCTTGATGTGAGCCGCAAATCTCTTCTTAGCTGCGCTGAACGACACACCTTTATAGCCGCTCTTATTGGTAGTCCGAAGCTTTCCGTTGCGGATGTTTTCTTTGTGGACACAAATACGAAGATTAGCTTTCTGATTGTTCAGAGTGTTACCGTCGATATGATCTACAACTGAACCGGGCGTAGCCTTAATCAGATATCTGTGCATAAGGACTTTCTTTGTAACTCCAGACTTCTTTACTCCTCTCCCTGCATATGGCATGCTCAGATTTCCGGCTATGCACCAGCTATACCTTGAAAGATCCGTGAAGTCTTCATCATCAACCATTGCAACTTTGCCACGAGTTAGAGGTATAACCTTCACAGTTTGATGTTCGGAAAGTTTATCAGTTCCGGTCCGTTGTAATACTTGCGAGCGATTTTAAGCGCAAGGTTCCGTTCCCGTTCGAGACGGCGGCAGAATTCCCTAACCGTAGCGTAGTCCGACCAATCATAATCATAGGACTCAAACATGGAATCCGTTTCAGGCGTATCGCTCACGCGTACTTCAGTTCTTTTTGCTTCGTCCATTTCAAATGCTTTGACAGTGCAGATTCAAGCCAGTCTTCGTTATTGCTGTCAACATCTTTCTTTCCCACGCTGGAAATCTCGAAGCCACGGCGTCGTGCTCCCTCGACTGCCGTCACTAACCAGTCGAAGCGGTCCGGGCTATGGCCGGTCCTCAACTTCATGTCCGCTTTCGTCTCGACTTCGATGCGATTGCCCTTCGTGTATTTCCATTCCCTCTTGTAACCTTCCTCTGCGACTTCATGCGGTAATCTCCGCATCTGACGGCTCAGGATGACATAATGGATGGTGTACCACAGTTCCGTTACGAACTTACTGTAGAGTTCGCTGCAAAGCTGGAGCCGTCTTGTCTGAGTGTCACCGTCCCAGACGTACGTATCCATCGACACAGGCCGTTGTGTTGGTTGTGAACCGAAATCGACAACGTTGACCTGCGGACTCCAGATGCGAGCGAATGTAATGGCCATTGTCGAACGTGCATCGAAGAAGAAGTTCTCCGGTGGAATATCGAAGCTCTCGCAGTAATCCTTCATAAAGTTACCGATCTGTTCTTCCGGTAAACCTTTCTTCGTGATGCTGACAGGAACGAGAACGGGCGGATGGCAGGCAATCACTTCTCGACCGTCCACGTCTTCACCGAACTCGATATGGCCGGCGATACAATCGTCACCGCCTGTTCCGCCATAGGCCGCATCGCACGCTGCGATTCGGATCAGTGGTTTACCGGACCAGATAACATCATCGAACGCTCCGTAATCGTCGCAAAGCTGTCTGGTAATGACGCGACGGGCCATTGCGCCTGGACGCGGTTTTCCGGTGCATTGTGATGCCCATTGCCAACTGTCTTTGCCGTGTGTCTTCTCAACCGCCTTGAGCTTCTTCCGTCCGATCATGTACGGATAGGGCGTCTTGATACCTTCCGGAACGTCCAGGTTCGGTGAGTCCCGACCGTCAAACGCTACAACGGCTGCGTCATAAAACTTGGACCGCCATGTCTGCGTCCGCTCCGTGTCCTTCCAACTGCTCCAACCTTCCACTGGTTCAGCGGCCCGGCACAGACAATCTTCAAGGTCATTCGGATTGCCGGACATGATACCTTTGAAGTTCTCCTTACCGTACCAGTTCGAGTAAGCGTCCAGGAACGATGGTTGCATGGCTTGCGCTTCATCACCGCAATGTCCGAGGCGGGCGTTCAATGAACCGCCCTTCACACCTTGATACGCTCCAAGCCCGACCCATTTACCGTTGCTCTTACACGGAATGAAGATTAGTCCTTTCGTCAGGAGTCGGGCCGTCTTGTTATCGTCAGCAATACTCTCCGTGGTAATTGCGTGGCGCGATTCCAGAACCGATCCGCCTAGGTCTGGATGTTTTTTCCTCGCTCGATTGAACAGTTGCTTGAGAGTTCCCCAAATGCGCAGTTCGGCTCCGCGCAGTTCAGTTGAAGAAATCATCCAAAGCGTGTTATCCGGAAACGCCCACCAATCCATCAGCACGAACCTAGACATGCTGTACGTCTTGTTACTGTCGGCACAGCCCATGAAGACCGACACTTCGTTCTCAACCATCGTCTTGAGCGCTAGCAGGCTCCAGCGATGTTCATCGTCTTCCGGCCAGATTAGCTTCTGCGCCTGTCGATAATGCTCGAACAGCCCTGCTCCCAATGTCTCGCCTGATTGCTGCCATCTACCGCCTTTCCGGATACAGAAGAACTCAATGTCCAAATCGGAGTAGTGTTCAGGCCAGTTCCCTCCGTAACGAGTGATAGTTTGAGCCACAGGCATTAACGTTGACGGTATCGTTAACCGTGGTAAGTATGCAATGCAAATGGCCAATAACGGACTGCGAACTAGTGATGGATCGCTGTCGTTTGAAGGTGGTATCGACTCTGGCAGGACACCGACCATCGCTTCCGAATCATACCCGAACGGGCTGAAACGGAACCAGCTTGCTTGGGCCACAAACGCTACCATGCGCGGCGGCGGTTGTCGGCAACGAACCGGCTGGAAACCGCTCGTTCAAGGCGCAAACTGGTCCGGTCTGTATCAGGGCGGTTATCTCTATGAGCCGGGATTGGAACTGCCCTATCTGGTTCTGGACATTGGCGGGCGCACGTATCAGGTCCGTGTCGATACCGATAACACCGTCTTAGATATTACGGCTGGCAGCGGAGCGAATCCACCGACTGAACCGAAGCACTGGTTCGTTCAGGGAGAACAGTTCCTAGTGATTCAGGACGGAGTTAGCGAACCGCTCGTTTGGGACGGAACCACGCTGGCCAGAATCAGTGCGGTTGGAAACGCGGTAAAGAAGCTACCGACCGGAACGGCGATGGACTACTACATGGGCCGCATCTGGGTAGCCAGTCAGGGTCGGGCATATCTGGCCGGAGACATTGTTGGCAGTCCAGGTGCGCCAAGTTCCGGAACGGCTCCATACCAGTTTACAGATTCTATCCTGAACATCACCGAGAACGGATTTCTGACAGGCGGTGGTGTATTCATAGTTCCAACCAACGCAGGTAACATACGCGCCATATCGCATACTGCCAATTTGGACTCGGCACTTGGTGAAGGTCAGCTTTTAGTATTCACGAGGAAGTCGATCTACTCGGTAAATGTAGTTCCGGATCGTACTCAATGGGCAGCGTTATCTGAGCCACTCCAGCGCGTAGCACAAATCAATTTCGGAACAACAAGCGACCGCAGCGTAGTCCCGGTGAACGGTGACTTATTAATGCAGAGCAGTCCTAACGGAGACATCCGCAGCTTCATCATGGGTCTGCGTTACTTTCAGCAGTGGGGAAATCTTCCGATCAGCAGAAACATGAACCGCGTGTTGCAGTTCAATGACCGTGAACTGCTCAGGTACGGCAGCGGAATCGAATTCGACAATCGTGTATGGCAGACTGTTCTGCCTTTCGAGACGGCAGTCGGAGTGGCGCACAAAGGAGTCATGGCGCTGGACTTCGATTTGATTTCCAGCTTTGAAGAGAAGTTACCGCCCGCATGGGAAGGCATGTACGAGGGACTCGATTTCCTGCAACTGTTCAGTGGCGACTTCGGTGGTTTGCAGCGTGCATTTGCGGTCGTGCTGTCCCGCGAGACAGGCCAGATTGAAGTCTGGGAGATGACGACTCAGGACCGATTCGATTCGCAAGTCGGAGTCGATGGCAACCGCGTCACTTGGTATATCGAAAGTCCGGCTTACACATGGGGCAATCCGTTCGCACTTAAACAACTTGAAACATTGGAACTTTGGATTGATAAGGTACTCGGCACAGTAGAATTCGAGGCGTACTACAAGCCCGATTCGTGGCCGTGCTGGATACCGTGGCATGCGTGGGACGAATGCGCCGCTAAAAGCTGCGCGGAAGATGAAGAAGCCGTTGTTTGCTATCCATCCGGAATACCGGAACAGTTCTGTGAATCGTTCGTGGCAACGCGGAGCTTGGCAAAGCCGCCTGTGGTTTGCATCAAGTCCAGCCAACGACCATCGACTCAGGCGTATCAGTTCCAGATTCGATTGATCATCAAAGGCTGGTGCCGGATTCGCGGTATGCTGCTGCACGGCACGCCGGTTATGAGTAAACCGTTCGATAACATCGTTTGTTAATGGCCCAAATCTGCCTATCTAAAACGTTCAGTGCGACGCCAGACCTTGGTGGAACACCGCTGGTCCTGGACGAATGGTTGCCGCTGGACTTGGCAAACCTGACGAGCGCAACGGTCGTCCTGATTGGTGAAGAAGAATTCGTGCGGGCCATTCTGGAAGAAGAGACTGGCAGCGCCATTCTTGATGAAGGTGGTAACGCAATTTTGGAAGAATAATATGAAACTACTCGCTCCGATACTTTTACTGGCGACCTGCCTAAATACGTTCGCGGCAGCAGTCGCTCCAGGACTTCCAATCAGCAGGTATCCAAATCGTGGCACTCCACAAGGACCTGACCTGTTCATTCTGGCTGTCACAAACCAGTCTCCAGCGACGAACATGAACGTCTCGTTCAATCAGGTAAGTAACGCGATTGTCAGCGCCATTCAAAGCGGATTCCTGAACTTCGAGACGTTGACCAATGGGATACGAGTTGCTCTAACCACGAATGCAAATTGGACGTTTGGTGTGACCGGATACGTTAGTGGCACATCGCTGAACCTTGGTATTGATTCCAGCCAGTTCTCGCAAGCATTTGGAGTTGGACTGGCTCCAGGAGATACCGTCATTCTGGTGGATGGAGCAACTAACTCGATTGTCAACCGAACGTCCGTCGTGACTAGCGCAACGTCAGTAATCTTTACCAACATGCAGGTCGGACTGCCTATCAGGTGGTGGGGATTCAGTAGTAATGGAGCATTTACCATAGCAGTTCCTCAGTCACACACCAGCAATACGGTTAGTCGAGGAATAGAACAGCCGTTCAGCAACACATGGATCATGGTGGAAGCGATCAGATTCTCTTCCGGTTGGACTAACTTCGATTCGGAAGCTCAAGGATACACGCTTTCGCCAGGCTCCAATGTTACCTTCACGACCAATGATATAACTCAGGATATTTCTGTGAGTGCGGCAGCCAGTGCCGGATTTGCCAGTCTTGAGACACTAACAAACGGCGTCCGAGTAGCTCTAAGCACGAACCAGAATTGGGTGTCCTACGTAACTGGAATGGTCAGTGGCACCACGGCCATTCTTGGAGTAGATGCCTTGGCTATCAGTAATTCGATTCTAGGTGCCAATGCGTTTCGCACTAATCAGTTCACAACTAACATTGCAGGTACTCCGGTGCGTGGTTCTCTGGCATGGGAAGGCACAGTCGGAGACGACATTACCAATGGGGCACGCAGGGCGTTCGAGTGGATTCCAACACGGTCTTCATTCCGTGGTGGGCAATTGGGCACCACGGCATCCGTTAGTAACTATTGGGATAGTACTAACATTGGCCCTGTCAGCTTCGCCTACGGAAGCAACGTCCTTGCGATAGGACCGTTCTCTACTGTGCATGGAATGATGAATCTGATCCGCACAAACTCGCATGCATCTTCAATTCTTGGCGGGAGCAACAATATAATAGGAACGAATGTTTTTTCGGCTCTTATCGTTGGCGGTTACGGGAACAGCATTGGCGACAACCATGACGGAGGTACAATTGGTGGTGGTGGTGGAAATATCATTGATGGCAGCGGACCAGGAAGCATCAGCGGTGGCACCATTTCTGGAGGCTTTCAGAACAGGGTTTACCTTCAATATGGATTCATTGGTGGTGGATCTGGGAATGACGCTAGAACGGTTGGAAGTACTATTGTTGGAGGTATAAATAACGATACTATTTCAGGGCAGTATCAATTCGTTGGAGGAGGGGAAGGAAATAGGGCTGAAGGCGACTGGTCTGTAGTTGGTGGTGGACACGGGAACGTCGTGGAAGCTGTTTCCACAGGAGACGACGGTCTTGCTTCAGGGATCGGTGGAGGAGAATATAACACAATAGGATCGGTGGGCGGAAATACTGGCGCGCTTTACAGCTGGATAGCTGGAGGTAGAAGCAATTTCATTCCCGATTTATCAGCATACGGTTTTATAGGTGGAGGTTCATTTAACCAAGTCGGAGGTGGTGGAAATGCGGTTAATGGAAGCTCCATTGTGGGTGGTTTCAACAACATCACAGATGACCAGATCGATTTCGCATTCATTGGTGGTGGAGTTAAGAACAAAGTCGGAGGCGATTTTGGAGCCATCGTTGGAGGGGTGAGCAACAGCACTACTGCCGCTTATGCTTACGCTTTCGGTAACTGGATGACCAATACAACAACCAAGAGCGTTGAGATAGGTGTTACCAATGCGAACAAGATGCGAGTGGAGACGTTCCTGACGCGCATGATTGGGATGGGCCATCTTTATCAAAGCAACAGCTTCGCACTTCCATCGGCTGCTACGATTGGAGTTGGAGGGTATTGGGTTGGAAACAGCAATGGCGTTCTGGTGAGCCTGAAAAGCTTGGATGGAACAACTACCGTGATGAAGATTTTAGATCAGTGATATGGCCTGCGTAATATCAGAAATTACTCTGGTTGAAGGTGTCGATTACGACATCGACCTGGATAACGGTCTGGTCCGGTTCAAATCGACCGGCCAGTTAGGACCTACGCTTGAAGATTTCGTGGCCGCTGGCGGTTGCGGGGCGCGGGTGGATTACTGCGCGGAGACTCCTGAACCTGGACTGAACATCATCTGTCCGATTGTCCTGAAGGAATGTCTGCCGTGTAATGATGATCCGGTCCTGAACATCTCGGCTGAAGATGCCGACTCGTCACGGTTCGTTTTCAACATCGACCTGATTCGACAGCCTCCGATGGGTATAACGTACGAGGCGATTGGTTGCGCTCGCTGGTGTTATTCTGCGGAGTCCCAATTTGATGCTGAACTGTGCGCCACTGAACAGGTCACGGAATGTATCAATGATACGTGGCGTGTGCCGCCGACCGGAGACTTCCCGCATCCACCTGCACAACCGCCACCGCTCTACGGAAACACGTTTCAGGAATGTTCATCTACCTGTTCGGATGGAACGACCTTTGGAGCTTCGATTGGTGCGGGCCGGGTTGTTGCAGAGAGCATCGCTCAAGCGAACTTAATCGCTCATTCGCTGGCCTGCCAACGAGCGAGGCTGCTGCGTATTTGCATCCTGACTGCTTCTCCGCTGACTGGTGCGTGTCTTAACAACACGTACAGCAAGACCCTTGTTGGTAAAGGTGGTACGCCGTGGGTTGTAACGGCAGGAGTGCTTCCGTTCGCACCGTCCTGCTCGCACTTAGGCGATCATTTCCCGTATGTCTGGAGCGTGGTTGACGGAGCGTTGCCGGGCGGTCTGGAATTAGGTGCGTGCAGTGGTGTCATTTCTGGAACACCAACTGGAACCGGAACATTCACATTCACAGTTCGAGCGACTGATTCATTTGGTTCATTCCAGCAAAAGGTAATGAGCCTGACCATTGCCAGTATCACGACCGCCACGACGTTAGCGGACGCAGAGATTGGACAGGTCTATTCTCAGAACCTAACTGTGCTACCGACTCCTGACATTGGAACCGAAGTCTGGGAAGTTACGGCTGGTGAGTTGCCTCCCGGATTAACACTGACGCTGGACGGAATCGTTGAAGGCACACCGACCGGACCAGCCGGCACTGGATACCAATTCACAGCAGAAGTGACCTATGACATTAACGGTGCATCCGGAACGTGCAGTAAACAGTTCGAGATAACTGTAAACTCGGTAGCAGCACGATTCTATTGGACGCTCGATAACACCCTGTTTGATTCGGTTCAATCCATACCGATTGTTCCGGACGTGCTGAACTACGGAACTGGAATCATAAACGGCGGATTCTACTTTCCGGCTACAGCCAACACACTTATCAAGCTGGAGACGAGTGATGCGCTTATCAGCTACGCAGCCGGTCAATCCATCAGCTACACGTTCTGGATAAATTGGGCGGCAGGATTCGACCCGAACGATCAGGTGACAGTGTTCACGGATAACGCTGCCGGCGCTGGCGACCTGAGCATATCGGTCGTGTTCAACGGTCTGAACGTGTTCCTTGCGGTTGATAACAACGTTACTAACTCTCAGGTGTTTGCTGGATTCACGCCGGTCATTGGAGACTGGTACTTCTTCGCCGCCGTTTACGATGCGGACACGGACCTTTGCAAACTGTATGTGAACGGATTGGAGTTACTGACGACTGCTCCCGTGGCGTTACCAACGTCAGTAGCCAACAACAGAATCGCATCATGGCAGGTCGGTAGCATCGGTGGTGCGGACCTTGATTATGTATTCGACGAGTTCGGGTGGTATGGTATAGCACTCAATCAGACGATGATAGATTTCCTCTACAACGGCGGGGTTGGCAACAGACCATCTGGAATATGAGAAGCACCGTACGAGATTTAAGGCTTTCGCAACTTCCAGAATCCATCGGCTCATGCGTCGGCGGTAATGCTCTGTTCCTATCAACTGTGAACGAAGCCGAACAACGGCTGATCATGGACCCGACTCAGCCGGATGAAGGTTTTTGGGGTACTTGGGCTGTGATGCTGTTCAATGTATCCCGCACTGATCCGTTCTTTGTGACGCCTCGCGGAGTGGCACGAGTAACGGCGTCGGATGTTTGTAAGCGGCCAGTCCCGCTGCGTAATCAATTCTACGAGTACTTGGACTTCGGGAACGGTCTTAAGCCGGGCGGCTGTTGCAATCGAAGTCCATGCGGAACGCTTACGACCTATGACCGTGGCCCGGTTGTGACGTTCGCTGAACTGGAACCTCCGAATAAGAAGCTGCGTGCCTATATCACGGACGCTTTAGACGCTGGAAAGCGTGTTCTTATTTCCGGACAGGATGCATTCGGAAATACCATCTATACACAGAATGGTTTTGTCAGGGCTAATGGCGAGTTCCTGACCTTTACTAGTCCATTCGTGGATAGCGTCAATGAATTCTCCGCGATTTCCGGAATCCAAAAGGACATCACGAACGGCGCCGTACAGATATTTGAAGTCGATACAGCCACGACGGACGAGCGGTTGCTTCTTACGATGGAGCCGGGTGAGACAGTCGCCAGCTACCGACGCTATTACACCAACGGATTACCAACGACGCATTGCGGAGAGTCAACGATTCAGGTGTCAGCGGTTGTGAAGCTGGACTTCGTTCCGGTCGTAGCTGATACGGATTACCTGATCATTGGAAACATTCCAGCACTGATAGAAGAATGCCAGTCGATCCGTTACAACAGGATGGATAATGCTGACGCTAAAAAGATGTCGCAGTTCCATCATGCCAATGCACTGCGACTGCTCTTTGGAGAACTGGATTTGATGGTCGGTAAGGAGCGAGTCAGCGTGACCGTTCCGATATTCGGTTCGGATAAACTCCGAAGACAAGTGGTTTGACCTATGGCTTACGATAACTATTTACCGAACAACTGGTGGGGGACGACTGCACCGACTGGTATGGGTGCAGGCTTCGGACCGAACGGTGCCATTCCATTCGACCAACGCGGACTGACTCCAGCCGGTGCCGCTCCGAACGCTCCTGCTGCTCCGCAAAATACCACTCCGGTTCTGCCGGACTACAGCCAGATTCAGAACATCATTCAGCAGATTAACGCCACGAATCAGCAGGCACAGAGCGCGTCTAACGCAGCTAGAATACCTAATGCACCGGCTTTGGAGAGGCAGAGTTCACAGAACATAATGGCGCTACTCAATCCGCCGTCGCAGTACGGCGAGTTGGACGTTCCGGCTGCGTCCCGTGCTGTCGCCAGTGGAACGGTCGGAAGCCCATTCGCTGGTGTCACAGGACTGAACCTGACCCGTACGCAGCAAATGGCAGACAGGGCCGAAGGAGCGCAGCAATTGAACATGGCGTACGCTCGTAATCCTGGAGCGCCGATTGCCAATCCGGAAGCATTGGTTCAGATGTTATCGCAACAGATGTATGGAGCAGGACAGAACCAACTGAATCGCGACTTACAGGAACGAATCGCGAATGCCGAGATGGCCAATCGTGCGTTGCAGAACCGACGAAACATTGCCGCCTATAACAATCGTAGCGGCAGTTACGGACCATCGTTGCCGACTGATTATGGACGGCCCGG
>Ga0207712_10003187_pt1 | contig 10438 bp, 5 predicted proteins | sample KBSS44metaG_FD_184402 | JGI IMG/M metagenome (GOLD analysis project Ga0207712, IMG submission 184402) | Switchgrass rhizosphere microbial communities from Kellogg Biological Station, Michigan, USA - KBS S4-4 metaG (SPAdes) (version 2) | ecosystem: Host-associated > Plants > Roots > Rhizosphere >... | reverse complement strand
ACTGTTTATAATTATTATATACATCCGCAATGGGATGAATTTGGCAGCCGTACCCTTTATATGAAAGTTTTGATAGCTGATTATGACGAAAAATATGCTATCATGGAGCTAATAGGTGAGTGGAATGATGCGATCGAGAACGATATAATGATCCTGAAACGGGAAGTGATCGATGTTTTTGAGTTACAGGGAATCAATAAATTCATATTGATCGCAGAAAATGTACTCAACTTTCACAGCGGCGACCGGGATTATTATGAAGAATGGTATGAAGAGACCTCAGATGAGCATGGCTGGATCGTGGTGTTGAATATGCCGGAAGCTACACAACATGATTTTAAAAAAGCAAGACTTAACCGCTATCTCGAATTAATGGAAATTCCGGAATGGCGAACCTATAAACCATTCCACCTGTTTAAAAAGATAGATGCAGTAGAACAGGCACGATTGCCGGGCTGATAATTATTGATTACGGTTATTTGTTATATCTCTCCGTATAACAGGGCGTCTATTTTTTACTATTTATCAATCAAAAAAACTATTAATTACAATCTTAAACTTTTCTAACAAGTTTGACATTCCGATAGTATTTTTGCGGCCGGAAAATAGTTTCATCTAAACTACTCTGATTATATGAATTGGTCCCAGTTGTTTACTTCCTCGATAGGCAAAAAGATCGTGATGAGTCTGACAGGTTTGTTTCTTATTTCTTTTTTAGTGGTGCATGTAAGTGTGAACGCCTGTATTTTTAAAGATGCTTTTGATCCAACAGATAATGGCGACATGTTTAACCGTGCCGCACAATTTATGGCACGGACTGTTATAATACGGATCATGGAAATTGTGTTGTTCGCAGGATTCTTTATTCATATTATACAAGGGCTTATCGTTACATTTCAAAACCAGGCAAAAAGAAAAATTGGCTACGAAATAAATTTAGGTAATCGTGGCAGTAAATGGTACAGCCGTTCAATGGGCTTGCTTGGCACCATTCTTTTATTGTTTTTGCTTCTTCATTGGTGGCATTTCTGGATACCATCAAGATTCACACATGCGGGCTTAGAGGAACCTAAACTTTTGTCGAATGGTTTTATCGGGCATGATATGTTCCATTTGATGAAGGCAACTTTCAGTGAGTGGTGGATAGTGATCGTATATGTTATCGGTTGTATTTCACTTGCATGGCATCTTATGCATGGTTTTCAAAGTGCATTCAGAACGCTGGGCTTGCACAATAAAAAATATTTGAACATGGTAAATGCAATAGGAGTCGGATTCTCGATCATTGTTCCGTTGATATTTGCATTGATGCCATTAAGTTTTATAATGGGATGGATAGGATAGATGATAACTGATAGAGGATAGTTGAGTAAAGTTTCAGAAGTACAAGAGTGCGACGCAAGGGACGAAGATTAGAATTACAAATGCTGATTAACAAAAAATAGAAATTAGAAACCAGAAATTTCTTTATGCTAGACGCAAAAATTCCACAGGGAGTTCCTTTAGATGACAAATGGACTTATTACAAAGGTCACTGCAAACTGGTAAACCCGGCGAACAAACGCAAACTAGAAGTGATTGTAGTTGGTACAGGATTGGCCGGCGCTTCTGCTGCTGCATCATTAGGAGAATTGGGTTATTCAGTAAAAGCTTTTTGTTTCCAGGATTCACCGAGGCGGGCACATAGCATTGCTGCGCAAGGTGGTATCAATGCAGCAAAGAATTATCAGAATGATGGTGATAGTGTGTTTCGTTTATTTTATGATACAATAAAAGGTGGCGACTATCGTGCAAGAGAAGCCAATGTGCATCGTTTGGCAGAAGTAAGTACGAGCATCATTGATCAATGCGTGGCACAAGGCGTACCATTTGCAAGAGAATATGGTGGGTTATTAAGTAATCGATCATTTGGCGGTACACAAGTACAAAGAACATTTTATGCAGCGGGACAAACAGGTCAGCAATTATTGATCGGTGCATACCAGGCATTGGAAAGACAAGTGGCATTAGGCAATGTAAAAATGTATAGCCGTCATGAGATGCTGGATATAGTAACGATCGATGGCAAGACAAGAGGAATTATTTGTCGCAATTTGGTGACGGGTCAATTAGAAAGATTTTTTGGGCATGCAGTATTGCTTTGCACGGGTGGATATGGAAATGTTTTTTATCTGAGTACAAATGCAATGGGTTGTAATGTAACTGCTGCATGGAAAGCACATAAAAAAGGCGCATGGTTTGGTAATCCTTGTTTTACACAAATTCATCCAACATGTATTCCTGTTACCGGAGATCATCAAAGCAAGTTGACATTGATGAGTGAATCATTAAGAAATGATGGTCGTATATGGGTGCCGAAACAAAAAGGTGATAATCGCAAGCCGAATGAAATTCCTGAAGAAGAAAGAGATTATTATTTAGAAAGAAGATATCCTGCATTTGGAAATTTAGTGCCACGAGATGTGGCTTCAAGAGCAGCAAAAGAAAGGTGTGATGCTGGTTATGGAGTAGGTACGTCAAAGCAGGCTGTTTATTTGGATTATACTGATGCGATAAAAAGATATGGTCATATTGAAGTTGGAAAACATGGTTTGGAAAATGTGGATGAAGCAACGATCGTCAAGCTGGGGAAAGAAGTAGTGAAAGAGAAATATGGTAATCTCTTTGACATGTACGAAAAGATAACCGGTGAAAATCCTTATGAAATACCAATGCGAATTTATCCGGCTGTACATTATACAATGGGCGGTTTGTGGGTGGATTATGAACTGATGACAACTGTCCCGGGTTTGTATTGTTTAGGTGAAGCAAATTTTTCTGATCATGGCGCCAATCGTCTCGGAGCTTCAGCGTTGATGCAGGGATTAGCTGATGGTTATTTTGTTATTCCTTATACGATCGGTAATTATTTATCTGATGAAATAAGGACAAAGAATATTCCGACAGATCATCCCGCATTTGCAGAAGCTGAAAAAGCAGTTGCTGATCGTATCAATCAACTGATGAATATTAAAGGCAAGCAAACTGTTGAAAGTTTTCATAAGCGTTTGGGAAAAATAATGTGGGATAAATGCGGTATGGCAAGAAATGCGGAAGGATTGAAACAGGCAATTGTTGAAATACAACAATTGAAAAAAGAATTCTGGAGTGATGTAAGAATTCCCGGCGATATAAATGAAATTAATCCTGAATTGGATAAAGCAGGACGAGTAGCTGATTTTATTGAACTCGGTGAATTGATGTGTATCGATGCATTACAAAGAAATGAAAGCTGCGGCGGTCACTTTAGAGAAGAAAGTCAGACAGCTGAAGGTGAAGCTGATAGAAGGGACAATGAGTTTGCTTATGTATCTGCATGGGAATTAAAAGGTGATCATCAATGGGAGTTACATAAAGAGGAATTGAATTTTGAAGTAGCGAAACCAAGTCAGCGTTCATATAAATAAAAACCCCAAACCCCTAAAGGGGCTTTGGTTAACTATAATTGAAATGTCATTAAATTTTTTGATATAACAAATCTAAGTTCCCCCTTTAGGGGGACAGGGGGGGTCTATGGAACATAAAACTATAAATCTTAAACTGAAAGTTTGGAAACAAAAGAACAGTAATACTGCTGGTCGATTCGAAACCTATGAGGCAAAGAATATTTCCACGGAAATGTCTTTTCTTGAAATGTTCGATGTTCTAAATGAAGAATTAATTAAAGAAGGCAAAGAACCAATAGCTTTTGATCATGATTGCCGTGAAGGTATTTGTGGCACGTGTTCAATGTATATCAATGGTCGTCCACATGGACCATGGCATGCAACTACAACCTGCCAGTTACACATGAGAGCTTTCCAGGATGGGGAAACGATTGTTGTGGAGCCATGGAGAGCAAATGCATTTCCGGTAATAAAAGACCTGATGGTTGACAGAACATCTTTTGACAGAATTATACAAGCAGGAGGTTTTATTTCGGTAAATACGGGAAATGCTGTTGATGCAAATTCTCTTCCGGTTGACAAAGAAAAAGCTGATACATCTTTTGCTGCTGCCGCATGTATCGGTTGCGGAGCTTGTGTTGCTGCATGTAAAAATTCTTCAGCGATGCTTTTTGTTTCCGCAAAAGTTACACACCTGGCTTTATTACCACAAGGCGATCCTGAAAGAAGAACAAGAGCGTTGAATATGGTGGCTCAAATGGACAAAGAAGGATTTGGTGGTTGTACAAATACTGGTGCATGCGAAGCCGTTTGTCCAAAAGAAATTTCAATTGAAAATATTGCCCGTTTGAACAAAGAGTATTTAATGGCTGGATTGGTTTCTGAAAAATAGATCTTTCAAAAAAATGATTTTGTCTCGCCCCAGGCGAGACTTTTTTATTTAGAACAGGTGTTCGTATATTCAGCAACTCAAAACTTGGATCATGAACTTAAAAAATATTTTACCGGCAGCAGCATCCCTGCTGATCATATCATGTAACGATAATACTAAAGGCGTGACAACAGAAACAAAATTCAAATGGCCCGAAGGCGTGGCCACACCAACGACAGAAAAGAAACCATATGAAATGGTAGCTCATGGAGATAAGAGAGTCGATAATTATTATTGGATGAATGATTTTTTTAAGAAGGGCCCGGACAGCACAAAGGTTGTTGATTATCTGAAATCTGAAAATGCTTATTTGGATACAATGATGTCAAGTGCAAAGGAATTTCGGAAAAATTTATATGATGAGTTAAAAGGAAGAATTAAAGAAAAAGATGAATCGGTTCCATATAAGGATAATGGTTATTGGTATTATACAAGGGTTGAAGAAGGAAAAAATTATGCTGTTTATTGTCGTAAAAAAGAAACACTTGACGCCCCTGAAGAAATAATTCATAATGCAAACCAGGTTGGCGAAGGAAAACCTTATTACAGTGTTGCGGGTCTTGAAGTAAGCGATAACAATGAAATGGTGGCAATTGGTGAAGATGAAGTAAGCCGTCGTTTGTACAATTTAAGATTTAAGAACCTGAAAACAGGGCAGTATTCTCCGGAAACAATTTCTAATACTGAAGGAGGATCTTATGCATGGGCTGCCGATAATAAAACTGTTTTCTATATTATAAAAGACCTCACAACATTATTAGGCTTCCAGGTTTGGAGACATGAAGTAGGAACGGATCCAAAAAATGATGTAAAAGTTTACGAAGAAAAAGATAATCGCCATTATATCGGTGTTGGAAGAACCAAATCAAAAAAATATATCATCATATCTTCTGAACTAAGTGAGCAACAAAGTGAACATCGGTTTTTGGATGCATCTGATCCAAAAGGACAATTCAAAGTTTTTTATCCACGTACAATGGGATTGGTATATGATATCGATCATTACAATGATAAATTTTATATCCGCACCAATCTTGATGCTACTAATTTTCGTTTAATGGAATGTCCACTTACCAATACAGCAAAAGAGAACTGGAAAGAAGTGATACCAAACAGGAAGGATGTTTACTTAGCAGGGTTTACGCTTTTTAAAGATCATATGGTGGTATCAGAATTAAAGGAAGGATTGATGAATCTTCGGGTCATTAATCAAAAAGATAAATCAGAACATTACCTGCAATTTGATGAACCTGCTTACCTTTCTTCTGTTGGGGTGAATGCAGATTTTAATACCAATACGCTTCGTTTCAATTATACATCTATGATCACGCCAAATTCAGTGTATGATTATAATATGGACACAAAGGGAAAGACTTTAAAAAAGCAAACAGAGGTTTTAGGCGGATATGATAAAACTGATTATGTAACTGAAAGAGCATTTGCGACTTCAAGAGATGGAAAAAGAGTTCCTGTTTCAATTGTTTATAAAAAGGGAACTCAAAAAGATGGAAGTCATCCATTGTTACTTTATGCATACGGCTCTTATGGCGCCACTTCATATGCAACTTTCAATAGTAACAGGCTTAGTTTGCTTAATCGCGGTTTTGTGTATGTGCTGGCGCATATCCGCGGCGGACAGGAGATGGGTCGTGAATGGTATGATGATGGAAAAATGATGAATAAGAAAAATACATTCAATGATTTTATTGATTGTGCTGAATTCCTGATCAAGGAAAAATATACTTCGAAAGGACATGTATATGCAATGGGCGGTAGTGCAGGTGGTTTATTAATGGGAGCTATTACAAATATGCGTCCTGATCTATGGAATGGTATTGTTGCCCAGGTTCCTTATGTTGATGTGATCACAACCATGAGTGACGCAAGTATTCCCTTAACGACTGGTGAATACCTTGAATGGGGTAATCCTGCGAACAAGGAAGAATATTTTTACATGAAGTCTTATTCACCATATGATAACGTTGAAGCAAAAGCTTATCCGAATATGTTGATCACAACAGGACTTCATGATAGTCAAGTCCAATATTTCGAGCCGGCAAAATGGGTGGCGAAAATGCGTGAAATGAAAACTGATAAAAATATAATTCTCTTCAAAACAAATATGGAAGCTGGGCATGGTGGTGCTTCGGGACGCTTTAAAGCATTGGAGGATGTTGCCCTGATCTATGCTTTCTTATTTTCATTGGAAGGAATAACTCAATAGAATTTGCTATTAGCTGATCATTAGTCCCGCTCCAGGCGGGACTTTTTTATTAAAATCACATAGGATAGCTGCCATAAAATGCTGAATTTTACGTTTAAGTAAATGAAAAACCACGGCTTTTGGGAAAAAAACGGCTGATACTAGTTCTCGCTATCCTTTTGTTTGCTGTACTGGAAAGTTTTGCTCAAATTCCCGTACAGGATAATAAGCCTCTTTCTAATCTCAGGAGGAAAAAAATTGCTGTAGTTGCCGACACGATCCGTGTCGATACATTTAGTGTTATTCCCAATACATTTTTAATAGAAAGTTTTAGCGATTCAGTCTATTTTTTTGATAATATAAATGCCTTGTTGAAATGGAGAACTTTGCCATCAGTTGATAGTGTTACGATCGTCTACAGAGTTTTTCCATATAAATTTAATTCCGTTGTACAACGACTGAACTACGACAGTGTCAGCTATAAATTTTATGCAAAGCCGTTTGAGTTTGGACAGAATGAACAAGAACTTGCAAAAGGACTTTTTGATTTTGGTAATCTTCAATACAATGGAAGTTTTGGTCGCGGTGTCTCTTTTGGCAATAGCCAGGATGCTGTTGTCAATTCAAATTTCAATCTTACTTTAAATGGATTGTTGGGTGATAGTATTGAGATCAATGCCGCGATTACTGATAATAATTTACCGATACAGCCAGATGGGACTACTCAACAACTGAATGAATTTGACCAGGTTTTTTTGCAATTTAAAAAGAGAACATGGAAACTGGATCTAGGTGATATTGATATCCGTGAGAATAGAAGTTACTTTCTTAATTTTTATAAACGATTACAGGGAATTTCATTTGAAACAAACAATTACATTTCAAAAAATACTGCTTCAAGAACTTTCTTAAGCGGATCAATTGCTAAAGGAAAATTTACCCGCAATATTTTCCAGGGATTGGAAGGTAACCAGGGACCTTACCGGCTTACAGGCGCCAACAATGAATTTTTCTTTATCGTTCTTGCAGGAACAGAAAGAGTTTTTATTGACGGTGAAGTATTACAGCGTGGAGAAGACCAGGATTATGTGATCAATTATAACACGGCCGAGATCACTTTCACACCACAAAGAATGATCACCAAAGACAGCCGTATACAAGTAGAGTTTGAATATGCTGACCGAAATTATTTGAATGCGAATCTTTATGTATCGCAGGAATTCATGATGAATAACAAATTAAAAATATTCGTCGGCTTTTTTAATAACAATGATGCAAAGAATTCACAGATCAATCAAACATTGGATGATAAGCAAAAAACATTTTTATCAAATATTGGCGATAGTGTTCAAAATGCATTTTATCCTTCTGCAAGCATTGACACCGCATTTGATGCGGGAAAAATTTTGTATGAAAAGCTTTACTACAATCCCGGCACAGGTGTAGATTCTTTTTACCAATACTCTGTTGACCCGCTTATGGCAAAATATAGTCTTGCCTTTAGTGATGTAGGAGAGGGAAAAGGTAATTATGTTCCCGACTTGAATGGAGCCAATGGCAAAGTATACAAATTCTTAATGCCTGTTGCCGGTGTGAAACAGGGAAGGTATGAGCCAGTGATCTTACTTGTTACTCCAAAGAAGCAACAAGTAATGACGTTGGGTACAGATTATAAGATCAGCAAAAACACATCATTGAAAACAGAGCTTGCTGTAAGCAATTATGATGTAAATACATTTTCAGGCAAAGACAATGGAGACGATGCAGGCATTGCTGCTAAAGTTCAGTTTGCCAATACATCACCGATGAGATCTTCAGGAGCCAAGAAAACGGAATTGATCACAAGTTTTGATTATGAATTTGTGCAAGGGAAATTCAAGCCATTGGAGAGGATACGGAATGTGGAATTCACAAGAGACTGGGGACTCGGATTGGAAACTTTGCCCGCCGATGAGCATATCATTAAAGCAGCTGCGAGATTGCAAAATGCAAAAAATAATTCGCTTAGTTACCAGTTGATGAATTATCACCGGGGTGATGATTACAATGGGTTTCAAAATAGCATTCAGCAATATCAAAAGTTAAGTGGATGGCAATTAAATAACCAGCTTTTCTTTACAAATTTTAAAACACAATTCACGGAAGGAAGTTTTATAAAACCCGTTCTGGATATTAGCAAAGAATTAAAACAATTAAAGGATTTCAGACTTGGGTTTAGGTATGCATTGGAACAAAATAAGACAAAGGATAAAGTCTCGGATACCTTAACGAGCCAGAGTTTTTCTTTTGATACATATTCAGCCTACCTGAAATCTTCAGAACAAAAGAAGAATAAATATGGGCTCACTTTTTTTACTCGTTCTGATAAATATCCTGTTGGCAAAAATTTTAGTCGTGGTGACAGAAGCATGAATCTGAACCTGCAAACAGAGTTATTATCCAACCAGCATCATCAGTTCTTGGTGAATACTACATTTAGAAAGTTGAAAGTGCTGAATAGTGTTTCTAAACAAAAAGAAGATGAAACAATTCTTGGAAGAGCTGAATATATCATTAACGAATGGAAAGGATTGTTGATGGGTAATATCTTATATGAATTAGGAACAGGGCAGGAGCAGCAAAGGGATTTCTCTTACCTGGAAGTACCTGCAGGCACTGGTCAGTTTGCATGGAACGATTATAACAATGACGGTATTCAGCAATTAAATGAATTTGAAGAAGCTTTGTTCCCGGACCAGGCAAAGTTCATTCGCATATTTACTCCTACCAATCAATTTGTAAAAGCGAATTACACAACTTTCAATTATAGCTTCCAGTTAAATCCAAAATCTGTATTAAATAAGAGTGATATAAAAGGAATTCAAAAACTTATTTCACGTACCAATCTTAAATCTTCATTACAAGTATCTAAAAAATCAATAGCCAAGGGGAATACAGAATTCAATCCCTTTAAATATGAACTGGCAGATACTGCATTGCTGACATTGAATACAGTTTTCCTGAATACATTTTCATTCAATCGTTTTAGTAGCAAATGGGGTTTTGATATAAGTAACCTGCGAAACAGAGGGAAGATCTTGCTTACTTATGGCTATGAAAGTCGCAGAATAGATGACTGGACGATAAAATTCAGGTTGAACCTGAGCCGTTCTTTAACATTTGATATTAGTGGTAAAAAAGGGTTAACTGGTTTGTACACACCAAGCTTTGCGAATCGTAACTATGAATTGGATATTTATAATCTCGAACCGCGGGTTGTGTTTATCCAGGGAACAAAGTTCCGGCTGGCAACTAGTTATAAATTTGATAACAAAAAGAACAGCGCTTTGTATGGCGGTGAGATATCGACTTCAAATTCTATCAATATTGAAACGAAATACAATGTGCTTTCAAACAGTTCGATTACCGGGAAATTCACCTTTAGTAATATTGATTACACGGCCCCTGCTAACACAACAGTAAGTTATATTATGCTTGATGGTTTATTACCAGGAAGTAATTATCTCTGGAGTATTGATCTTACAAAACGCTTACTCAATAGTCTTGAATTGAATTTTGCTTATGAAGGAAGAAAACCGGGCGATGCAAGAACGGTGCATATTGGAAGGGCATCGGTGAGGGCACTGTTCTAGACGTTGAACCGGAAATGCATTACATCTCCATCCTTCACCAAATATTCTTTTCCTTCAATTCTTAGTTTACCAACTTCACGACAAGCAGCTTCTGATTCATACTTTATAAAATCATCATAGCTGATCACTTCTGCTTTTATAAATCCTTTTTCAAAATCAGTATGAATAACACTGGCAGCTTGCGGCGCTTTCCAACCTTCATGTATCGTCCATGCTCTTACTTCCTGTACGCCAGCAGTAAAATAAG
>Ga0207712_10003184_pt1 | contig 10440 bp, 8 predicted proteins | sample KBSS44metaG_FD_184402 | JGI IMG/M metagenome (GOLD analysis project Ga0207712, IMG submission 184402) | Switchgrass rhizosphere microbial communities from Kellogg Biological Station, Michigan, USA - KBS S4-4 metaG (SPAdes) (version 2) | ecosystem: Host-associated > Plants > Roots > Rhizosphere >... | reverse complement strand
CAGCTCATGCGATCGTCGAGCGCGGCGCCGACGACGCCCGGCTCGCGCCCGTTGAGCGGCGTCATCGCATTGTAGAGATGGGTGAAACCACGCACGCCGAGATCGAGTGCGGCGCGTGTTTCATCGTAACTGGCCGCGGTATGACCGGCTGCGACGATCACGCCGCGCGCGACGAACTCGCGGATCACCTCGGCCGGCACGCGGTCGGGCGCCAGGGTCAGCAAGGTCTTGCCGTTGCGCAGCGACGCGGCCATCGCGATCTCGTCCGCGCCGGGAACACGGAACTTGCTCGCGTCATGCACGCCCTTGCGCGCCGGCGCGAGATAAGGGCCTTCGAGATGAATGCCGAGCACGCCCGGTACGTGTTGTTCGATCGCGGCGTCGACCGCGGCGATCGCGCGCCACATGACTTCGGCATCGTCGCTGATTAATGTCGGCAACATGCCGGTCGTGCCGAAGCGTCGATGCGCCTGCGCGATGCGGCGCACCGCATCGACGCTCGGCTCGTCGTTGAACAGCACGCCGCCGCCGCCGTTGACTTGCGTATCGATGAAGCCGGGAACGAGCTTGGCCCCGCGCAGGTCGTGCGCGTGTTGCGCACGTGCGCGTGCGAGGGATTCGTCGGCGATGTCGGTGATGCGCCCGTTTTCGATCAGCACCGCAAGCCCGTCGCGAAAACCCTCTTCGACAAGCACCTTGGCGTTGACCAGCGCGGTCGTTGTCATCTGGGCACCTCGAAAAATCTACTGTGCTCGATAATTTGCGCGCCGGCGGTGCTCGGAATCCTCACATACTCTACGTATGCTCCGGTTCCTGCGCTCCGGCGACTCACAAATTCTCTTCGCTCGCTACGCTTTTTCGAGGTGCCCATCATACGGTCCTCGTCACCTTGTTCAGATGCGGCGGCACGTCGGGATTGTGCCCGCGTGCGATCGACAATGCATTCGCCGCCTTGTAGAAACCCTGCACCGCGATCAACGGCGCGCAGACCGGATGCGGCGCGGCGGCGACCGGCAACCGGTGTGCCTGCGCCGGATCGGACGAGGTGACCCACACCTTCGCGCCGCGCGTGGCGAATTCGTCGGCGACTTCGCGTATGCCGGCGATGGACTCGTCCTGCTGGGTCAGGAACAGGACCGGGAAATCGCGACCGACCAAAGCCATCGGCCCGTGTTTCACCTCGGCAGAACTGAACGCCTCGGCATGCAGGCCGCAGGTTTCCTTGAGCTTGAGCGCGGCTTCCTGGGCCGCGCCGAGGCCGAGGCCGCGGCCGACGACGAAAAGATCGTTTGCGCCGACCAGCCCGTTCACGAGCGCCGACCAATCCATTGCCCAGGTCGCACGCATCGCTGCGGGTGTCGCCTGCAACGCCGAGTACAGCGCCTCGTCGCCCTTCCAACGCGAGGCTATATGCACCAGCGCGGACAAGGCGCTGAGATAGCTCTTCGTCGCTGCGACACTGAGTTCCGGTCCCGCACGCAACGGGACCACGGTGTCGGCGACCTTGGCCAGCGGCGAGTCCTCGACATTGACGAGCGCGACGACGTGCGCGCCGGCCTCTCGCGCACCGCTCGCCGCACGTACGAGATCGGGGCTGCCGCCCGACTGCGAAATCGCGATGTAGAGCGCGCCGTCCAACTGCTGCTTTGAGTGATAGATCGAACTGATCGAAGGCGACGCCGAGGCGGTCATCAGACCGACCTGCGTCTCGAACACGTACTTGCCGAACGTGGCCGCGTGATCCGAGCTGCCGCGTGCGCAGGTGACGATGAAGCGCGGCGGTGCGGCCTTGAGCTTGTCGACCAGCCCGGTAACGATGCCGTCATTGGCAACAAGCTGGCGCGCGATCGCATCGGCGCTCTCGCCAGCCTCGTGGAACATCTTGGTCTCGTTCGGCTTCAGCATTGGCGTGACATCGTTGTCATTTGAGTGCGGCATGGTAGCGGGAATTCGGTTCGGTGGGTACGCAAAGCCTCTACTCGCCGTGTAGTTCGGCGACGAAATCGTAGGCGTCGCCGCGATACAGCGAGGTGGTGAACTCGACCACGCGCCCGTCGTCGAGAAACGCACGGCGTTCGATCGCCAGCGCCGGACTGCCGGCATCGCAATCGAGCAACTTCGCTTCGTCGGCGCCGAGCGCGACCGCGCGCAGGCGCTGCAGCGCGCGTGTCGGCCGGCAACCAATCTGCGCAAGCGCATCGTAGAGCGACAGCTTGATCGCATTCGGATCAGCGATGACCGTGGCCGGTACCACCGTTGATTCGACCGCAAGCGGTTTGTCGTCGGCAAAACGCAGGCGGCGCAGACGGATCACGTCGGCGCCCGGCGAAAGATTGAGTGCCATCGCCTCTTCCGGCGTGACTTCGCCGACGCCGCGTTCGAGGAATTTCACGCGTGGCTTGAGCCCGCGCGCGCGCAGGTCGTCGGTGAACCCGGTCAGCCGCGAAAACGATTTGACGATGCGCTCGGCAACGAAGGTACCGGCGCCGTGGCGCTGCGTCAGCAGACCGTCTTCGACGAGCCCGCCGATCGCCTTGCGCACGGTCACGCGCGACAACGCGAGTTTCTTCGCCAGATCGCGTTCGCTCGGCAGCGCCTGCCCCGGCGGAAACGCACCGGACTCGATCGTGTTCTGGATCGCGCGGCGCAGGCGCAAGTACGCGAGCGAGCGTTGCGCGTCGCTGCCGCCGCGGTCGAGTTTCCGGTATTCGCCGTACAGGGTTGCTTGCATGCCACAATCATACCAATAAAATACCACTTTGGCCAATGCCGCCTCGTAGCGGATCCTCGCTCATCACTCCCGCACCGGTGGCAATCCAGTTCTTTGTTTTGATCTCGTCTAGAGCAAGGGCTTCCGCTCGTCCTGCAGACGAGCGTCTTACTTTCTCTGCTCGTGCAGAGAAAGTAAGCAAAGAGACACGCCCCAGAGCATTGCGCCCGACGCGCATCCTGCGCGCCGGGTCCACGTCAGCGGCCGGGTTCCGTTGACTGCACATCCCTGTCCAGGCAACGGAATCGGCGCGATCCATCGCGCCGCCCCTGCGGGCTTTTCCGACCGCTGCCGCCGCAATGCAATGGGGACCCGGAGAAGCCAGAGCAGCAGCGCGCTCCTGCGCGCAGAAGCAAGGGCACAATCAAGAGCTGTGCATGCCCTTGCTCTTGATCTGGCCCGTGATCTTCCTCCCCCTTCACCGCACCGAGCATCGCAGGCGGCGGCGGGGGAAAGGCGCGCATGTCCGAGCGCAGGGATGCGCGAGTTCGCGCCGGCCCACCGGCGCCGAGAAGCGCAGGGCACCTCGCGCGCAACGCGCGCGAGGTGCGGTGTCGGGGGCGGCGTCTTTTTGGTTACTTTTTCTTCGCTGGAGAAGAAAAAATGACCCGCGCGCCGGACGCGCGCGGAAAGGCGAAGGGATGCGCCTTCAAAAAATCAAAAGCAGCGATGCTGGATTCCGGCTCCCGCCAGATTGACGAGCAGAAGTCTAGCTAGAGGCAGCGCTATTGGCAATCAGTGGTATGAAAGTGGTATCATTACATTTACTGGCAAAATTCCCGCACAAAAGGTTTCCGGAGCACCCCAGTGGCAGAAATGAAAGTGGTCGATCTGTTTGATCTCGTGATCTTCGGTGGCACCGGCGATCTCGCCATGCGCAAGCTACTGCCGGCGATGTATCGGCGCTATGCCGATGGCCAGATTCCGCCCGACAGCCGCATCATCGGCGTCGCCCGTACCAAGGACACCGACGAGTCGTATCGCACCAGCGTGCGCGCGGCGATCGCGCAGCACGTGAAGAACGCCGATGCGGAAACCGTCGACCACTTTCTCGCGATGGTGCACTACTTCGGCCTCGACGCGACCCAGGACGACGGCTGGAACGAATTCGAAACCGACCTCAAGTCGCGCAAGGGTCGCGTACGCGTGTTCTACCTGTCGACAAGCCCGAGCCTGTTCGTCGCGATCTGCGACCGCCTGCGCGCGCACGGCCTCAACGGCGACGACGCGCGCGTGGTGATCGAGAAGCCGATCGGCAGCGACCTCGCCAGCGCAACGGTAATCAACAACGACGTCGCCAGCGCGTTCGACGAAAAGCACGTGTTCCGCATCGACCACTATCTCGGCAAGGAGACGGTGCAGAACCTGCTCGCGTTGCGCTTCGGCAACGTGCTGTTCGAGCCGCTGTGGAACGCGCGGCGCATCGACCACGTGCAGATCACGGTCGCCGAGACGGTCGGCCTGGAGAAGCGCGGCGCCTACTACGACAACGCAGGAGCGCTGCGCGACATGGTGCAGAACCACATTCTGCAGCTGCTCTGCATGGTCGCAATGGAAGCGCCCGCCTCACTCGACGCCGATGCGGTGCGCGACGAGAAGCTCAAGGTGCTGCGCTCGCTCAAAGCCATCGACCAGAACAATGCGATCCTGCACACCGTGCGCGGCCAGTACCGCGCCGGCGCGAGCAACGGCGGCGCGGTGCCGGGCTATCTCGAAGACCTCGGCAAGCCGAGTTCGAACACCGACACCTTCGTCGCGATCAAGGCCGAGGTCGACAACTGGCGCTGGGCCGGCGTGCCGTTCTACCTGCGCACGGGCAAGCGCCTGCCGGCGCGCGTGTCGGAAATCGTCATCGAGTTCAAGGAGATTCCGCATTCGATCTTCCTGCCCTCGGCCGGTCCGATCGCGCCGAACAAACTCGTGCTGCGCCTGCAGCCCGATGAGGGCGTCAAGCTGTGGCTGATGATCAAGTCGCCAGGCCCCGGCGGGCTGCGCCTGCAGGAAGTGCCGCTCGACATGAGTTTCGCCGAAGCATTCGGTGTGTCGCAGCCGGATGCCTACGAACGCTTGCTGCTCGACGTCGTACGCGGAAACTTGACCCTATTCATGCGTCGCGATGAAGTCGAGGCGGCATGGAGCTGGGTCGATCCCATCCTTGCTGCATGGAAGGCGAGTCCCGAAGCGCCCAAGCCCTACACCGCAGGCACCTGGGGACCGAGCGCGTCGGTCGCGCTGATCGAACGCGACGGCCGCACCTGGCACGACGCGGACACGAACGACGCATGAGTACGCTCGACTACCAGCGTTTCGCCGATGGCGCGCAACTCGCCGAGGCGCTTGCCGTCGCGGTCGCCGACAATCTTGCGCAAGGTATCGCCACGCACGGTCACGCTCTGCTCGCGGTGTCTGGCGGCAAGACGCCGCTGCGCTTCTTCCACGCCCTTTCGCAACGATCGCTCGACTGGAACAAGGTTGTCGTCACCCTGGTCGATGAACGCTGGGTGCCGGCTGACGATGCGCGCTCCAATGAAGCCTTCGTGCGCGCCAACCTACTGCAAGGTGCGGCCGCCGCCGCGGGATTCGCGCCGCTTTACCAAGCCGGCATCGCGACGCCCGAGGAAGGTGTACACGCGGTCGCCGCACGCATCGCCATGCTCGACCTGCCGTTCGATGCACTCGTGCTCGGCATGGGCGAGGATGGACACACTGCGTCGTTCTTCCCCGGCGGCGACAAGCTCGCCGAGGCGACCGATCCGCACGGCGATGCGCTGGTTCTGCCGATGCGCGCTCCCGGCGCGGGCGAACCGCGCATCACGCTGACCCTGCCGGCGATCCTCGACAGCCGCGCGATCTATCTGCACATCGAAGGCGAACGCAAGCGTGAAGTGCTCGAAAGCGCGCGCTACGTCGCCGCCACGAACCGCGCCTATCCGATCAGCGCCGTGCTCGGCAACGCGCACGCGCCGGTTCGGGTGTATTGGTGCCCTTGAGTCCCGAGAAATCCCATGCCCGTGAATCCAGTCATCGCCAAAGTCACCGCACGCATCGCCGAGCGCAGCCGCGCGACGCGCGAGGCCTATCTCGACAAGATCGATCGCGCGAAGGGGCACGGTCCGCATCGCAAGCGTCTGTCCTGCGGCAACCTTGCGCATGGCTTCGCCGCCTGCGGCGCGGACGACAAGGCGACGATCCGCGCCAACGCGCGCGCGAACATCGGCATCGTCAGCGCGTACAACGACATGCTGTCCGCGCACCAGCCGTACGAAACCTATCCCGAACTGATCCGCCGCACTGCGCGCGCGATCGGCGCAACCGCGCAAGTCGCCGGAGGTGTGCCGGCAATGTGCGACGGCGTGACCCAGGGTCAACCTGGCATGGAGATGAGCCTGTTCTCGCGCGACGTGATCGCGCTCGCCACGGCCGTATCGCTCTCGCACGACATGTTCGATGCGGCGCTGTACCTCGGCATCTGCGACAAGATCGTGCCGGGCCTGATGATCGGCGCGCTGACGTTCGGCCACCTGCCCGCGATCTTCGTGCCGGCGGGACCGATGCCGAGCGGTATCCCGAACGATGCAAAGTCGAAGGTGCGCCAGCTCTATGCCGAAGGCAAGGCCAGCCGCGAAGAATTGCTCGAAGCCGAAGCCGCTTCATACCACGCACCGGGCACCTGCACGTTCTACGGCACGGCCAATTCGAACCAGATGCTGATGGAGCTGATGGGCCTGCACCTGCCCGGCGCGAGCTTTGTCGCACCGAACTCGTCGCTGCGCGAGGCGCTCACCGTCGCCGCGGTCGAGCGCGTCGCCGCGATCACCGCACTCGGCCACGAGTACACGCCGATCGGCCGCATCGTCGACGAACGTGCGATCGTCAACGGCATCGCCGGTCTGCACGCGACCGGCGGCTCGACCAACTTGTTGCTGCACATCGTCGCGATCGCACGTGCTGCCGGAATTATCGTCACGCTCGAGGATTTCGACGCGATCGCGAGCGCGGTGCCGCTGCTCGCCCGCGTCTATCCGAATGGCAAGGCCGACGTGAACCAGTTCCATGCCGCGGGCGGACTGAATTTCCTCATCGCGCAGCTGCTCGATGCGGGACTCGCCCACGCCGACGTCAATACGGTAAACGGCACGGGCCTCGATGGTTATCGCAAGCATGCGCTGCTCGATGCGGAGAACAAGCTGAGCTACGTGCCGGTCGCTGCGGCAAGCCATGACGAAACGGTATTGCGCCCGGCCTCCAGTCCGTTCCGCCCCGACGGCGGCTTGAAGGCACTCGACGGCAATCTCGGCCGGGCGGTGATCAAGATTTCCGCAGTCGCACCTGAGCGTGCGGTAATCGAGGCACCGGCGATCGTGTTCGACGAACAAGATGACGTGAAGGCCGCATTCGAACGTGGCGAACTCGATCGCGATTTCATTGCCGTGGTGCGCTTCCAGGGCCCGCGTGCGAACGGCATGCCCGAACTGCACAAGCTGACACCGACGCTGGGCGTGCTGCAGGACCGCGGCTTCAAGGTCGCGCTCGTCACTGACGGGCGCATGTCCGGTGCGTCGGGCAAAGTGCCGGCGGCGATCCATCTGACGCCCGAGGCTGCCTCCGGCGGCGCGATCGCGAAGATCCGCAACGGCGACATCGTGCGTCTCGATGCGAACGCGGGCACACTCGAAGTGAAATTGGACGCGCACGAATTCAACTCGCGCGCACTGGCAAGCGCAACCAATCTCGCCTCGCACCACGTCGGCCTCGGCCGCGAATTGTTTTCTTTGTTCCGTGATACCGTCGGCGCCTCCGATGCCGGCGCCAGCGTGTTCGGAAATTGATCGACCGTTTTCTGGAGTTTGATTCGTGACCACCCCCATCGAAAAGAAACAAGCTGAAGTCGAAAAGACCCTGCGCCTCGCCCCTGTTGTCGCCGTCGTCGTGATCGAGGATCTCGCCGCAGCCGTGCCGCTGGCGAAGGCACTCGTCGCCGGCGGCATTCCGGCGATCGAAATCACCTTGCGCACACCCGTGGCGCTCGATGCGATCCGCGCGATCGCAAGCGAAGTCGAAGGCGCCGTGGTCGGCTCGGGCACCGTGCTGACACCGAACGATCTGAAAGCCTCCGAACGCGCCGGTGCGCGTTTCGCGGTCTCGCCAGGCGCGACCAGAAATCTGCTCGACGCGGCCGACTCCAGCCTGCTGCCGTGGCTGCCGGCCGCGGCGACCGCGAGCGAAGCGATGGCGCTTTTCGAGCGCGGCTATCGTTTCCAGAAATTCTTTCCGGCCGTACCCGCGGGTGGCGTCACTCTGCTCAAGGCTTGGGCCTCGCCGCTGCCCGGCATCACCTTCTGCCCGACCGGCGGCATCCGCGAAAACACGGCACCCGATTTCCTCGCCAGCCCGAATGTCGCCTGCGTCGGCGGCACCTGGCTATCGCCCAACGATCTGCTCAAGGCCGGCGATTGGAAGAAGATCGAAGCGCTCGCGCGCGTCGCCGCGACATTGAAGGCGGCAGGCTGATACTCGCAGCTTGCGCCTTTCTCGGCGCGTAGCCTCTACGGCTTGGTTTGCGCCATGCTCGGCCGCACCGGTCCGGTCGAACCACGGATCACCAAGGTAGGACTGAAGCCGACGTTGGCTATGCTGTGCTCGGCATGGCGGCCGTGCTTGAGTTCGCCGATGAGACGTTCGGTCGCGCGGCGCGCGATGTCCCCGGTGGCCTGCGCCGCCGTGGTCAACGCCGGCCAGCACTGGCGCGAGAAAGGGCTGTCTTCGAACCCGGCGATCGAAAGATCGTAGGGCACGCTCAAATTCGCTGCCTTCGCCGCGGCGAGCACGCCCGCGGCGATTTCGTCGTTCGAACCGAAGATCGCTGTCGGCGGATTCTTCAGCGCCAGCAATTTTCGCGCGCCGCGGAAGCCGTCGTCGAACGAATAGTCGCCCTCGACGATAAGCGCCTTGTCGATCGCGATGCCGTAGTGCTTGAGTGCATCCTCGTAGCCCTTGAAGCGCTCCGGACTCGAGCGGTGCGCCTTGCCGCCCCAGAGAAAACCGATGCGCTGATGGCCGAGCTGGATCAGGTGTTCGGTAACCGCGTAAGCCGCATCGCGGTCGTCGACGAAAACGCAGGGAAAACCATCGCGCGGGTCTTCCGCGGCGGAAAGAATGCGCACGAATTTGATCTTGTTGGCGGCGAGGAACTGGATCAGTTCCATGCGCTCCGACATCGGCGGCGCGAGTACAAGGCCGGCCAGGCGCGAGCGCTGCACGAGCAGGCGCAACTCCTCGGCCAGGCCCGGCGAATTGGAATCGCAGGGATGGATGTTTAGATCAAACCCGGTTTCGCGGCACACCGAGAGCACGCCGTTCTGCATGCTGATCACGTAGTACGCGTTCGGGTTGTCGTAGACCATGCCGATCGTGTACGACTTCGCGCTGCGCAGGCTGCGCGCGGACTGATCCGGCTGATAGCTGAGTTCGGCGATCGCGTGCTCGACGCGCTTGCGCGTCGCTTCAAGCACGGAAGGCTCGTTGTTGACAACGCGGGACACCGTCTTCAGCGACACCTTCGCGCGCTTGGCAACGTCCTTGATCGTGGCGCTGCGCTTGGGTGTCGTCGTATCCGGTTTCATTTGTCTCATCTGGTATGCAGCCCGAATCTATTGTCGCGCGAAAAGCCGCCGGGCGGCCAATTGCGCTGGTCCGTCAATCTCACACTGCGCCGCCAAGCTCCATGGATGCTGCGGCGCGGCGCCCAACACGTTTCCATTTTGATTACTGCGACTTAACCCATTAAAGCAGAATTTTTCTCAACGTTGTCATTCAAATTTGCTGCGATGCACCGCTCTGTACAAGGGTTTTCTTTGAATCAGGCCAAGAAGAAAAATTTTTGTCATCATATGTTGACAACGTTGTCATCATACCGGAAACTGCGCCGCGACCGGGGGAATTGGATCACCGTCGGCATCAATAGGGATTCCTGGCGACGTCCGGGAACGTTTCGACAACGAAGCGGGGAAACGCAAGTCAATGCAAGGCGCAAGTCCGTACATCGCCGGTCAGCCGTCGCAATACGCGCATGCGGGATCCGTGGCGCGTGCGCCGTTTCTCGCCGCCGACGTCGGTGGAACGCATGCCCGCGTCGGGCTCGTTCAACCCGGCAGCAATGACGGCGAACGCCTGAGCCTTCTGCACTACCGCAAGTTCGTCTGCGCCGACTACAAGAATCTGCACGACATCCTGCGCGAATTCACCGATGCGACGGGCCACACCGTCGCCAGCTACGCTTGTATCGCCTGTGCGGGCCTGGTCAGTGGCGATGATCTGATCAACGCCAATCTGCCCTGGCGCGTTTCGATTTCCCGCCTGCGCAGCGAACTGGGCCTGGACCGCGTCGTCCTCGTCAACGATTTCACCGCCCTCGCCTATGCCGCGCACTTCCAAGGCATCGCCGAGTCGACCCTGATCGCCGGCCACGGGGGAATCGACCCCACGCTGCCGCGGCTCGTCGTCGGTCCCGGTACGGGCCTCGGCGCCGCGGTGTTGATCCCGGGCAGCGATCGCCCCGGCATTCTCGCCACCGAAGGCGGCCACGCCGCGCTTGCAGCGCGCACGGAACTCGAACAGGAAGTTCTGCGCCGCCTCGGCAACGGTTCGGCGCATGTGCAAAACGAGCAAGT
>Ga0207712_10003180_pt1 | contig 10448 bp, 10 predicted proteins | sample KBSS44metaG_FD_184402 | JGI IMG/M metagenome (GOLD analysis project Ga0207712, IMG submission 184402) | Switchgrass rhizosphere microbial communities from Kellogg Biological Station, Michigan, USA - KBS S4-4 metaG (SPAdes) (version 2) | ecosystem: Host-associated > Plants > Roots > Rhizosphere... | reverse complement strand
CGCAGCGCCCGCACCGGCCGCCAAGGCGCCTGCGCCGTCGCCGACCGACTATCCGACCCCGCATGAGCTGGTGAAGCTCTCCGGCATGCGCAAGACGATCGCGCGGCGCCTGACCGAGAGCAAGCAGACCGTCCCGCATATCTACCTGACGCTCGACATCAGGCTCGACGCGCTGCTGAAGCTGCGCGGCGAGCTCAACGACGCGCTCTCCAGCAGGGGCGTCAAGCTCAGCGTCAACGACATGCTGATCAAGGCGCTGGGCGTCGCGCTGATGCGGGTGCCGGAGTGCAATGTGCAGTTCCAGGGCGACAATCTGCTGAAGTTCAGCCGCGCGGACGTGTCCGTGGCGGTGTCCATCCCCGGCGGCCTCATCACCCCGATCGTGACCGAGGCGGACAGCAAGAGCATCGCGACGATCTCCGCCGAGATGAAGGACCTTGCCGACCGCGCCAAGGCCGGCAAGCTCCAGCCCAATGAATATCAGGGCGGCACCGCCTCCCTCTCCAACATGGGCATGATGGGCATCAAGCAGTTCGACGCGGTCATCAACCCGCCCCAGGCCATGATCCTGGCGGTCGGCGCGGGCGAGAAGCGCCCCTGGGTGATGCCGGACGGATCGCTGGGGGTCGCCACGGTGATGAGCGCCACCGGCAGCTTCGACCACCGCGCCATCGACGGCGCCGACGGTGCAAAGCTGATGAGCGTGCTGCGGGATCTGGTGGAGAAGCCGCTGGGTCTGGTCGCTTGAACTCAGAGAACGACAATTTGCCCTTCCCCCTCGCGGGGGAGGGAGGGGCCCATGCGCCGCGATGGGCTATCTAAAATCTCATTGATCAACTGTTTCGTTTACCCCCTTCAACGTCCCCACCCAAGAAGGATAGTCCATGTCGTCCTATGATCTCATCGTCCTCGGTTCCGGCCCCGGCGGTTATGTCGCGGCGATCCGCGCGGCGCAGCTTGGCCTCAAGACCGCCATCGTGGAGCGGGAGAATCTGGGGGGCATCTGCCTCAACTGGGGCTGTATCCCGACCAAGGCGCTGCTGCGCTCGGCGGAGATCTTTCATTATATGAAGCATGCCTCGTCCTACGGGTTGAAGGCGGAGGCGATCAGCGCCGATATCGAGGCGGTGGTGAAACGCTCGCGCGGGGTCGCCAAACAGCTCAACCAGGGCGTCACGCACCTGATGAAGAAGAACAAGATCACGGTCCACATGGGGCAGGGCAAGCTGCTGGGCGGCGGCAAGCTCTCCGTGACGGGCGAGGACGGCAAGACCGATGAACTGGCGGCCAAGCATATCATCATCGCGACCGGCGCCCGCGCGCGGGAAATGCCCAAGGCCAAGGCCGACGGCAAGCGCATCTGGACCTATCGTCACGCCATGACCCCGCCGGAAATGCCGACCAAGCTGCTCGTCATCGGCTCGGGCGCGATCGGCATTGAGTTCGCGAGCTTCTACAATGACATGGGCGCCAAGGTGTCGGTGGTCGAGATGCTGGACCGCGTCCTGCCGGTCGAGGATGCCGATGTCAGCGCCTTCATGCAGAAAGCGCTCGCCAAGCAGGGCATGGACCTGCGCGTATCGGTCAACGTCCAGAAGATCGAGACGTCGGACAAGGGCGTCGCCGTCGAGATCAAGGCCAAGGACGGCACTGTCACGAGTGAGGAGTACAGCCACGTCATCGTTGCCATCGGCATCGTCCCCAATGTCGAGAATATCGGACTGGAGGATGCCGGAGTCGAGCCGGACAAGCGCTACCACATCAAGGTCGACGAGATGTGCCGCACCAATGTCGAGGGCGTCTGGGCGATCGGCGACGTGACCAGCCCGCCCTGGCTCGCGCACAAGGCCAGCCATGAGGGCGTGCTGGCCGCCGAGGCCATCGCCGCCGCGCTCGGCAATACGGAGGTCCACCCGCACCCGATGGACGTGCGCAATATCCCCGGCTGCACCTATTGCCACCCGCAGGTGGCGTCCGTGGGCCTGACCGAGGCCAATGCCAAGGCGGCGGGCTATACCGTCAAGGTCGGCACTTTCCCCTTCATCGGCAATGGCAAGGCGATCGCGCTCGGGGAGTCGGAAGGGCTCATCAAGACCGTGTTCGACGCGGCGACCGGCGAGCTATTGGGCGCGCATATGGCGGGCGCGGAAGTGACCGAGCTGATTCAGGGCTATGTCGTCGGCAAGACGCTGGAGACGACCGAGCGGGAGTTGATCGAGACGGTGTTCCCGCATCCCACGCTGTCCGAAATGATGCACGAAAGCGTGCTCGCCGCCTATGGACGGGCCGTGCATATCTGACAGGCGCGAGGCGGCGGGACAGTCATCCCGCCGCAGCCGTCCTTATCGGGATGCGAGCTTCGCGGGCTTTGCGCCCTGCGCCATCCGGGTTGCGGGCGCGACAGTTTCGTCCCGTCGCACAAAGCAGGTCTGGCCATTACGTTGCAGGGTTGCGCAGAGCTGCCTGGCGGCGCTGCGGTCGCCAAAGCCGCTCACCGCGAGGCGATGCCAGGTCTGTCCGTTGAGCGAAATCGTGCCCGACACCTTGCGATAACTGCGAAGCATCGACAGCCGGCTATTGGCGCGCTGCCATCCGGCCTCCGCGACCGCCGCGTTGTCATAGGCGCCGATTTGCACGACCCAGTCGCTGCGAGTTTGCATGGCGACGGGTGCGGCCGGCGCGGTGTTTGCGACCCGTTTCGCGACCGGCTGGCGGATCGGCGCGGGGGCAGGCTGAGCGACCATCGGGATGCGCTGAATCATCAAGCCGGTCTGAACCGGCTTGGTCGGCGCTGCTGCTGCGACCATTTGGGGCTGGGCCATGGTGCTGGCCGCAGGTGCGATAACGGGGCTCGCAGCAGCGATCTGCTGCACGGGCGCATCCGCAACCGCGCTGGCCACCAGGTCGGTTGCCGGTTGCGGCGTGGCGGCGGCCAGGGCCGTCCCGGCGCTTTGGCTGAGCGCGAGCCGCTGGGGCAGTCCGCTGTCGTCACTGCGCGGCGCTACGCCAACAAGGGCGGCAACACGCTGCGGAAGGGCGGTGCTTTGCGCCGTCGCGGCCCAGACGGTGAGGCGCTGCTGGAGCTCGCTGCCATCAAGGTCCTGGCCGCCCACGAGGCGTGCCTGCCCCCAGTTGCCGGAAAGCGCCAGCGCATAGGCAAGGTTCTGCCGCGTCTTGGCATCAGCGTCCGGCTGGCGGACAGCTTCGAGCAGAGCGCGTACGCCTTCGTTCGCATCGCCCGCAACCGCCATGCCGAGGCCATAATCGGCGGCCGGCAGATCGGAGATATGGTCGGCCAGCAGGTCGCGTGCGTCGCGGGCATTGCCGAGGGCGGTCTGGATAAGCGCAAGGCTGACGATCGTGCGGGTATCGTTGGCGCCCAGGGTGATGGCGTCCTCGAACGCGGCCTGCGCCGACTGATAGCGGCCACTGGCGAGATAGGCCCGGCCAAGCAGGGTCCGATAACTGGCCTCACGCGGCTTGGCCTCGACCAGCCGTTCCGCATCGACGAGAGCGCGGGCGAAATTATGCGCGCCCAGGGCCCGCTCGACAGCCACGGCCGTGCCCGAGTCCGGAGTTGAGGCCAGCGCCAGTCGTTGCTGCATCTGGGGGTTGCCGCTGCATGCCACAACCGTCGTCACGACCAGAGATGAGGCAAGGATGCGTCCGAAATTCCTGTTCGTCATGGTCCTGTCCTTCATTCCACGCCCGTTTCGTGGCCGGTTCCGTGGCCCGTTTCGTAGGCTGCCGACCTGGTCTTGGGATCGGTGGCCAGCACTTCAATGTCCGGATGCGCGGCGATCAGCGCGTCGAGCGCTGCGATGAGCAATTGCTGCGCGGACCGGTTGCTGACCGCGCTCAGCAGGCGCAGGCGTAGGTGGCGCTCGGCGTCGATGCGCAGGGTGAATGCGCTTTTCCGGCCGCCTGCAAGCGCTGCCTGTGCATTTTTGGGCGCGTCGAACAGCTGCAGTACTTCGGCTGATACCGGAACGACCGGCGGCGGCGACGCATCGGTTCCATCGCTCAGAGTCGCATGCAAGGTTGCGATCTGGCGTGCGACGGGCGATGACGTTTCGGGGTGCGCGTCTCCCATGTCATTCCAGCCAAGATCATCGGTTGACGGGACCGGGCAGGCATTCAGAGCGGAGCCCAGTTGGCGGCGCATGGCCGGACGAGCGGCGCCCTTGCGGGCAAGCAGGCCGGAGGTGAGCGCGGCGGCTGGCTTTGCAATGTTCATGGCTGCGTTCCCCTTCAAGATCCGACGACCCGGCGGCCAAAGCCACCTGTCTGCCGCTGGGGAGGGGCCGAAGCGCCCACGGTGAAGACCGTACGCCGGAAATTCCGTTCGAGCCGGTCCGCGATATAGTTCCACAGCGCCTCAATCTCGCGCGCGGACTTGCCCTTGGGATCAAGGTCCATCACCGTGCGGCCGTCGATCATCGACGATGCGAAATCGATCCGGTTGTGGATCGTAATCGGTGCGACCGTTCCGTGCTGCGACAAGGCTATCGCCGCTTCGGATGTAATGCGCGCCTTTGCCGTTCCGGCGTTGACGACGAAGATCAGCGGCTTTTGCGCGCGTTCGCACAATTCGACGGTTGCGCCGACGGCACGAAGGTCATGCGGGCTGGGCCGGGTCGGCACCACGATAAGCTCGGCAACGCTGATCACGCTCTGGATCGCCATGGTGATGGCCGGCGGCGTGTCGATCACGGCAAGCTTGAAGCCCTGCGCGCGCAGCGTCTCCAGATCGGCACCGAGCCGCGCCACCGTGGTCTGGGCAAATGCCGGTAGTTCATCCTCGCGGTCGTTCCACCATTCGGCGAGCGAACCTTGAGGATCGATGTCGATCAGGACGACCGGACCCATGCCAGACCGTTGGGCCTGCACGGCAAGATGCCCCGATAGGGTCGTCTTACCTGATCCGCCCTTCTGTGACGCAAGCGCCAATGTTCTCACGCGAAGACCCCCATTGACATGGTTTCGGGGGACGAAAATCACACATTACGTGCTAAAATCAGGTTAACGGGCTTCCGGCCAGGCACGCGTGCCGGAATGCCACCGAAATTCGCGGCTCATTTGATCCGACTGGTGCTAATGGAACGTTAACCATAGAGGATTAGTGCTGAAGGCACGGCATGCCGGTGGAGGACCCAGTTTATGAGATCAATGCGTGTAGGTGCCATGGTCGCCTGTATGCTTGTCGCAGCCGCGCCAGCGTCGGCGGATGTCAAGGCCGGCGTCGATGCGTGGCAGCAGGGCGATTATACGCGCGCGATCGCCGAATGGCGGCCCGCCGCCGCCGCCGGTGATGCCGATGCCCAGTTCAATCTTGGCCAGGCCTACAAGCTGGGCCGGGGCGTACCGGTCGATTTGCCCATAGCGATGGAATGGTTCCGAAAAGCCGCCGCACAGGGCCATCAGCGCGCCAGCGACAATCTGGGCCTTCTCCTGTTCCAGCAGGGACGGCGCGACGACGCCATGCCTTATATCCGCAAGGCAGCCGACCGGGGTGAGCCGCGCGCGCAATACATATTGGGTACGGCCATGTTCAACGGCGACCTCGCGCCCAAGGACTGGGTCATGGCCTATGCGCTGATGACCCGGGCCGCGGCCGCCGGTCTGGAACAGGCGACCAACAGCCTGACGGCCATGGACAAATATATTCCGAGCGATCAGCGCCAGAAGGGCCTCGCCATCGCTGCCAAGATGGCCCAGGACAAGGGGGCCGAGATTGCGGCTGCTCAGCCCGGTCCGACACCCAAGCCAGTGCCTGCGCCTGCGGGGGAGAAGCCGCGTCCCATCGCCAGCGCGCCAATGCCGCCCTCCAGTGCGGCACAGCTGACCCCGAAGCTCGCTCCAGTCGCGCCGCCAGCAAAACCGGCGGCGCCTGAGCGCGTCGCGTCCGCACCGCCCAAAGCCAAGCCTGCCCCGTCCGGTGACTGGCGGGTCCAGCTGGGCGCATTCCGCGAGGAAGCGCGCGCCAAGTCGCTATGGGCTAGCGTGACGGCAAAGCTTTCAGGCCTGGAATCCTATCAGCCCTATCTGGTCCGAGGAGGCGACGTGACCCGGTTGCAGGCGGGACCGCTCCGCACGGAGGCCGATGCCAGTCGCCTATGCGGGCGCCTGAGCGCGGCGGGTTATGATTGCCTGGTCAAGCACAAGTAATCTGGCATAAGTAATCTGGCACAAATAATCCGGCTGAGGCGGTGATCATGCCCCGGATGGACGCCAGGTTCGCCGTTCCTCGGCAGCTCTGAGGACATCATAGGCAGCTTGCGCTGTTTGGAAGCGTGTAGCGGCGTCGGCGTCACCGGGGCGCATATCCGGGTGATTTTCCTTGGCAAGCTGCCGCCAGCTCCGCTTCACGGCGTCGAAGTCGGCATCGCTATCCAGGCCCAGAATGTCGAGCGCGCGCATCTCGTCGCGCGAGCGCGTGCCATCGCCCGGACCGCCCCAGCTGTGATAGGCGCTGGATTTATAGGCGCCCGCGTCGCGGGTCTCCTCATGCGTCCGGCGATCCCGTTCTTCGGTGTCCAGCCCTTCGAAATAATCCCAGCCCTTGTTATATTCAGCGGCATGGTCCTGGCAAAAATACCAGCGTTCGGGGCTGTTGGGGGACTTGGGCGCAGGGCAGTCGCCCCGATTCTCGCAACCATGCCGGTCACACAGGCGCACGGCCTCCGCCTCGCGTGAGCTGGTATAGCCGCGCCAGCGAGGAAAGCCCCAGTCGTCAGATCGTCGGTTGCGTGTCATGGCGGTCGAGAGTCTATCCTTTTTGTCGACGCGGCGAAAGCGCGCGCCGGCGGGTTTGCACCCTCAAATTGCCAGAAGGCAAATTGCCAGAGGGTCTGTAAGCCGGGTTCTGTCCACCACCCCGAAGGACGGATGGGCGATCATTCCTCTAGAGCGGCCGTTACCGGCGCGCTTCAAGCAACCAACCCGGGCGGTCGGGCCGAAACAAGCCCTGCGACGGATGCCGCGTGCCGCCCCTATTCGGTCTTGCTCCCGGTGGGGTTTACCATGCCGTCCACCGTTGCCGGGGACGCGGTGCGCTCTTACCGCACCCTTTCACTTTCACGGGGCCTAGGCCTTCGTGACCTGCTCTCTGTTGCACTGTCCCTGGGGTCGCCCCCGCCGGATGTTATCCGGCACCGTCGTTTCGTGGAGCCCGGACTTTCCTCGCCGGATTCAAAACCCGCCGCGATCGCCCGACCCTCTGGCAACCGGAGCTCTATCAGCAATTTTCGCGTCAGTCATCCCCGCGCGGCTTGGGCAGGAGCAGTGCCAGCAGAAGGGCGCGGCACTCGCCATCGATGACGCCGTCGATCAGCTCCGGCCGGAAGCGCCGCTGAAATGCTCGCACCGCAGCTTCGGCATTGGTGATGTCATAGCCGAACCGCTCCAGCGCCAGCATGAACCCGCCGTCCGACCAGTGTGGGTCCACCAGGTTGCGGGTCGGCCGGGGCAGGGCGAGTCGCAGGCGGGCGAGCGTCGCCCATGGAAAGAGCTCGCCCGGGTCCTGCTTGCGCGCAGGCGCGACGTCCGAGTGGCCCACGACATTGCCGCGCGTGATATGGTGGCGGTCGAGAATGTCATGGACGAGAGGAATGAGAGCCTCGATCTGGGCGGCGGGAAACGGGCGATACCCCCATTCATGTCCCGGATTGACGATTTCGATGCCGATGCTGGCGGAGTTTATGTCGCTGATGCCACGCCAGTATGCCCGGCCAGCGTGCCAGGCGCGCTTGGCCTCGTTCACCATATGGATGATTTGTCCGTCCTCGGTCACCACATAATGCGCAGAAACCTTGGAGGCAGGATTGGCAAGCCACTGGATTGCCGATGCCGCGTCGGGCATGCCGGTATAGTGCAGAACCAGCATGGTCACAGGAAGCGCACGGTCATCGAAATTGGGTGACGGCGTTTCGATCATGTGTGAATTTCGCGGATCATCACTGCCGCCTTAATGCAGGCAGGCCGCGCTTACCAGAACCCGTTCAGCCTGCCAGTCGCTGCTGTTCCGCTCCGGCGCCTGTGCTGCCCGCAAGCCTGTAGGCGCCACGATAGGTTCGGCAGGGCGAAAACAGGCTGGTCATGCCCAGGGTCGTCTCGCCCGCACCCAGGATCAATATCGTGTCGCTGCGCGCATGTTTGGACATGGCCCGCAGGGCGCGCGCGCGCAGTTCGGGCGCGAAATACAACATGACGTTGCGGCACAGGATCAGGTCGAATACCCCGTTCGCGGCATGTGGCTTCAAGACATTATCTGTCTTGAAAGTCACCATCGAACGGATCTCGCGCCGAATTTGCCAGGCTTCGTCGGTCGGATCGAACCATCGCAGCAGATCGCCGATCGCCAACCCGCGTTGCACATCCATCTGCTGATACTCGCCGATTTCAGCGGTTTCGATCGCGATAGGCGATATGTCGGTGCCCAGAATGGAGATACGCCAGTTCTTCCACATGGCTTCCTGACGCTTCAATATAATTGCCAGCGAGTAGGCCTCCTGGCCGGTCGAGCAGCCCGCCGACCAGATACGCAGGCGCTTGTCGGGCAGTGTCTGGTTCAACTCGGGCAGGATCTTGTTCTCGAGCATCCGGAAAATATTCAGGTCCCGGAAGAACGAGCTTTCGTGGTTCATCAGCCCATGAAGGGTTGCAGCCGTCAACGGCCCGTCGTCTTCGCGCAGCAGCGCATCGAGAAGCTCGGCCAGACAGCCCAGCCCATGTTTCTGCATCACGTCGCCCAATGCGGTCTCGACGCGCCACATGCGGCTTTCGCTCAATTGCTGTCCGGTGTGGGCTTCGAAAATCGACACGATGCCTTGGATCACCGCGGGAGATGCTCGCTTCTTCACGCGGCCATCCTCCAGCTTTCGGAAAGGATTCGCGCGGCCTCCTCCGGAGGAATGGTGAGGCAGGCCAGGCCGGCCTGCACGACCACGCCCGGCATGCCCCATACGACGCTGCTCGCGCTGTCCTGGGCAATGACGGAGCCACCGGCGCGCACGATCGCTTCGGCGCCGGCCATGCCGTCCCGGCCCATGCCCGACAGCACGATCGCGCAGGCGCCCGCGCCATAGACCTCGGCCAGGGACATGAACATTGGATCAACCGCGGGATAGACGCCGTGGCGGCACTTGGCCTGGGAATGGTGGATGAGGACATGCCGGTGCGCGGCCCGGGTGACTTCGAGATGTGCGTTTCCGGGCGCGATATAGACATGCCCGGCCACGACCGGCATTTTATCCTCCGCCAAATGCACTGGAAATTCCGTCTGGCGGGCGAGTTGCTCGGCGAAGAATGGCAGAAAGTCGGCGGGCAGGTGCTGCGTCACGAAAATCGGCGCGCGCGGCAGTTCCATCAATGCTCCTAGAAAATCCGTCAAGGCATTGATGCCCCCGGTCGACGCCCCAATGCCGACCGCCCGGGGGGGGCAGGTCAGGCCGTGTGGCTGGGTGATACGCTGGACGTCATCGCCCCGCCAGGACACCTTGTCCCGTCCGGAGAATATGGCGAACAGGCGTTCCGTCAGTGCGCAGGCGAACGCGGCGCTGAAATGGCCGGCCATGGGTTTTGTGATGACGTCGCTGGCGCCCTGGGCCAGGGCCGCCAACGCCACCGGATCGCCTTCGGCATGATGGCCGGAGAGCATCACGATCATCGCATGGTTGCTGGCTTGCAGCAGGTCGGGCAAGCTTTCGGCGCCGGTCCGGCCGGGCATTTCGATATCCAGCAGGATCATGTCCGCACGCTCGCGCGACAGGGCCTGCAGGGCCTGGGCCGCATCGCTATAGCTGCCAACCACACCGAAGCGGCTGTCTTCTTCAAGGATCCGCGAGAGGATCCGGCGGGCGACCACCGAATCGTCTACGATCATGACGTTGATGGGAGTTCCGTCCACTGCTCGTGAACCTGACTTGGTAGTGGGATGCGCCATGCGGACCGGCCTATCGAGGCGCGGGTTTTCAGAGAATTCCGACGAGCTGGAGTTTGCTTTCGAGGGTCTCTCGATCGAACGGTTTCATGACATATTCGTCGGCACCGGCGTCGACCGCGGCCCGGATATGGCCGAGGCCGTTTTCCGTGGTGCAAAAGATGATCTTGGGCGATGTGGGCAGATTGCGCCGCGTCAGTTCATTGAGAAACTCGAGACCGCTCATGTTTGGCATGTTCCAGTCGAGCAGGACGACGTCGGGCATCGTTGTTTCGCAATGCAGCAACGCCTCGCGGCCGTCTCCGGCTTCGTCAACGACAATATTGAGCGATTCGAGAATGTGGCGGGCCACCTTCCGGATGACCTTGGAATCATCAACGACTAGACAGTTCTTCATTTGCGGACCCCGTCAGGTGTTTTCACGGCACAAATCGGATTATTACCGGCAAGATGTGACTGAATGGTAAAGTGAAGAATCAGGCTGCGGCACTTATTGGGTGAAGGCCGA
>Ga0207712_10003178_pt1 | contig 10462 bp, 16 predicted proteins | sample KBSS44metaG_FD_184402 | JGI IMG/M metagenome (GOLD analysis project Ga0207712, IMG submission 184402) | Switchgrass rhizosphere microbial communities from Kellogg Biological Station, Michigan, USA - KBS S4-4 metaG (SPAdes) (version 2) | ecosystem: Host-associated > Plants > Roots > Rhizosphere... | reverse complement strand
GCCGATCCCTGTTCCTGTCCCTGTTCCTGTCGCCGAGCCGGTCGAGGCGGCGGTCGACGCCCCGACGCCCGTGGCCGCGCCCGAGCCCGTGGCCGCGCCCGTCGACGCGGCGGTCTTGTTGCCGACGGCGGTGGCGGTGCCCGAACCGCTGGCCGAGCCAGCGGCGGCGGCGAACGCGACGCTGGTGGCGCTGGCTGCGCCCGTTCCGGTCGCGGCTCCTGCCGCTGCGGCGATCGAGGCTCCAACGGCGGTCGCGGTGCCCGTGCCGGTGGCCGCACCGGTTGACGCAGACGTCTTGTTGCCGACCGCCGTTGCCGCGCCCGTGCCGGTGGCGCTGCCGGTGGCGGCGGCGGTGGAATTGCCGACGGCGGCCGCCGCGCCCGAGCCGGTGGCCGCGCCGACGCCCGAACTGATGGTCGAGCCGGTCGCACCGACGGCGGCGGCGGTGCCCGAGCCCGTCGCGCTGCCGACAGCGGCGGCGATCGATGCCCCGACAGCGGCTGCGCTGCCCGTCCCGTCGGCGTCGCCAACACCGTTCGCAAAGGCGACGCCTACAGCGGCGGCAGCGCCGAACCCATCGGCGTCGGCGAGCGCGTCGACGATCGGCGTCTTGTATTGGTAGGCGTAGAGAAACAGCGCCTTGCGGGCATTGTCGCCCGACGCGATGCTGGTGACCGAGAACCCGCTGGTGTCGCGGCCGAGGTTATACCAGGCCGAGATGCTGACGTTGGTGGCAGCGGTGGAGCCGCTGGTGGCGCTGTTGATCCAACTGACACCGGAGACGGAGCTGTCACCGGTCGCGATGCTGGTCGCGCCCTCCTGCGCGATGCTCCAGAGATAGAGATAATCGCCGCGCGCGAGCCCGGCGAGCGTTGCGCTGATGCCAGGGACGCCGCTGCTGACGATGCCGGTCTCGTCGCCGAGCACCAGCGAGCCGGTGACGATGCCCTTGAAGACGCCGCCGAGAAACGCTCTGGCAACGACGCCGCTGCTGAACGGGGTGCCGCTGGCGTGACCGGCGGTGAAGCTGACGGTCGAGGCCGATCCGGTGGCGGACTTCCCCGTCGTCTGTTGAACGAAGATGCTGTGAACGATGCCGGTCTGCACCGTGCTCGCGCCGACGCGAATGCTTTGCGTCGGTGCCCACGAGGTGAGCGTGCCAGCTGGGATCGGTGCCGACAGCGTGACGGCGTTGACGGTGAAGGTGCCGTCGGCACCAGTGCAGCGGCCGGGATCATAGACGCCGTAGGCAACGACGACGTCGCCGGTGCCGATCAACAAGCCGCTGGTCATCGCCGCGGAAGCGACGGTGCCGGTGGCCTTGAAGACGGTGCCGAAGGCGAATGTAAACGTCGGCGAAGCCATGACGCGTCAATCCATTCTCGGCACGCAGGTGGCTCTCAGACTGCCCATTCCTCCGACGACGGGTCCGAGAAATTCAAAGTGCTCGCTGAGCAAATCTCCCCACCATTTGCCGTCCATCGGCGGATGAGCCGCAGCGATCTCGGCGATCCAGCCCTCGTTGGGAGGGCGATCGACGATCTCGAAATAAGCGACGCGACGCGTCAGCTTGGCGATGTCCTTGAGCACGGCATTGAGCGAGGCGAACTCGACGTGCTCCAGCACGTTGACGCACACCACGATGTCGGCTGGTTCCGGCGTCTGATCCTTTCCCGGCACGCCGGGGTCGTATTGCTTGATCGGCTTGCCGAGCGTCTTCGCCAGTTCGCCCTTGCCGCAGCCGTAGTCGAGAACGTCGTCGCTGCCGATCGCGCGCATCAGCAGCGCCACCGCCTTGCTGTGCAGATTGCCGCGACCGAATTGACCGTCGGTCTGGTGCAGCCAGCGCAGCGTGTCGCGGTAATCGTCGCTGATCAGCGCGTTGCTCTGCACCACGCCGTCGAGGAAGATCGTCGGCTCCCAGCCGATCGGCTTCCACCATCGTCTGCGAACGACGCCGCCGTCCTTGCCTAACAGGTTGATCCGCTCGGAGAACAGGTTCTCGCCATGCGTGGTGAAGCGGCAAATCTGGCCGCGATCGAGCATGAACTTGAACATCTCCTCGGCGGCGTTGAGCATCATCTCCGAGGTGAGAAATCTCTTGCCGTTGCACTCGACCTCGAAGGCGCGATGCGGCGCGCTCGGGTGCGGCCCCGCCCACGAGGCCCCCGGCTCGTAGCTGCAATCCATGCCGTAGAGCTCGAAGCGGTGAAAGCCGAGGCAGTGCCCCACCGCCAGCGCGCGCAACCCGGCGGTCGATCCGCCGAACAGCACGATGCCGTCGTTCTCGACCTCCTCGATGATGTCGCAGTCGTCGCGATCGTCGCCGCCCTTGGCGTGCCACAGCAACACTCGATGACTGGCGAGTTGATCGAACAGGACGGCGTTGCAGACCGACGAGATGCAATACGTCGTCTGATGACAGGGATGCTTGAGAAACTTGGCCTTGTGCGGCCGCGGATCATACTCGACGTGATAGGTCGGGATGATCTTGCGCGAGATCAGAAAGTCGTGCGCGCCCGATGTGGTGCAGACGAACGGCGTCTTGATGTCGCGCCAGGTCTCCTTGAGCGACGGCCCGTAGCCGCAGATCGCCAGAACGTCATCACGCGGCGGTAACGGCTTGAGACGCGGCAGATCGCGGCGAACGTTTTCCCGCATTCGCTGCAATCGTTCCTCGCCATCGATCGCAACCGTGACCGCGAATTTCATCCACCACGCCACTCCTTGTCGCGCGCCGCCATGATGCGGCGGCGAACCTCGGCGGCGTCCGCGTCGAGATCGATCCCGGCCTTGACCGAGCTAAGCACCGCGTCTTCCATCGCCTCGCGCATGGCGATGCCCTGCCGCTGTCGATGCGGCGATGCCTTGATCGAGATGCCGACGGCGAGCGCGACGCGGCCGGTCTCTCTCTCCTTCAGCCAGCGCTTGCTGTAGTCCTTGAGGTGCCTCGGCACCCGCCTGGACTCGACGCGAGCGAGGTGAAGCAGCGCCAGCATCTCGTGATCGGTGGCGGGCGCTTGCCAGCCGGGGAACACCTCGACCCACAGCAGGCGAGCCGCCGGCACGTCGAGCTCGAGCAGGCAGCGCGAGAACTCGTCGGAGTGCTTCATTCGCGATAGCGCGCCTTGACCCGCATGCGCGCCGCCGTGATGCGCGCTCTGATCTCGTCGGGGTCGACGACGCCGTCGAGCGCGGCCTGCTTGATGGCGTCTACCATCGCGGCCTGCATCTCGACGGCGTAGCGTGGGCGCGAGCGACGCGGACTCGCCGCCTGCGCAGAGCCAACGGCTTCGACGATTGGCATGAGGTTTATTCCTCCCTCTGCGTTAGTCGAGCGTGATCGTCGTCGCGGTGGTGAGCCGCGGCGTGATGCCCGAGCCGGTGGTGATGTTGGGCGTCACCGTTCCCGACCAGAGGATCGCGCTGGCACCGCCGCCGGACTTGCCGGTGGAGAAGAACGACACCACGTCGGACGATGACGTGCCGGCCGGGAAGTCGATGTTGGAGACCGGCGAGACGAGCCCGGGCGCGTCGGGCGACACCACCGAGCCGAGGAGCGACCAGGCCGCCGTGGTGCGCGCGACGTTGACGCGCGTGTACGACGTGTAGGTCGTCTCGGAGGTGTTCTGAAAGCCCTGGTCGGTGGGGTCTGCGGTGTGGAGGGCGATGACGATGTTGGTCTCGGGCGTACCGGCAGCGTTGTCGGCGTAGTTCGCCCAAGCCACGGCCCTGAAGATCAGGTTCAGGATCGCGCTTTCGGTCAAGTTCGAGATGGTCATGATGGGGGTTCCTTGGCGGCGTTGATGGCCGCGATCATTTCTGCCCGATCGGGCTTGTCGTCGAAGGTGATGCCGCGAATTCTCGCGAGCTCGGTGAGCTGCCGGTTGCTGAGGCGGTTCAACTCGCCTGGCGCAACTGGCATCGGCTTCTCCTCGTCAGCAACTTCTGGGGCTCTCGCCTCTGGCAGGGCTTCGATGGCGAGGCGCTCGACGGGGATGCCGGCGCCCGCGTAGGCGATCTGAATGCGCGCGGCGTGTGTCGGATGCACCGAAGGCATCAGCACCACGCGTTGACACGGCTCGATGTCACCCGCGAACACCGAGGCGTCGCGGGTGACGGCCTTGAGGCCACCTTGCCTCGCCGCGATGGCGAGGTTCTTGGCCTGCGCGAATTCACTGCCCCAGAAGAAGATGACCGAGGTCTGCATGACTCCTCCACATTTTTATGGTTAGGTCGAGGTGATCACCACGCCGGCGCGATCCTTCATGTCGGCGAAGGCGGTGTCCCAGTTGCTGCCATCCTTCATGGTGGCGGCGAGCGGGTTGGCGGCACCGTTGGTGATGTCCCACTTGAAGCCCTTGAGGCCGAGGTTGTACGCGAACTCTCCCTGATACCTGATGCCGAGGGTCTGGAGGCCGGTGACGTCCTGAATGACGACCTCCTGCTCCTCGGTGTTCTCGATCAGGGCCGCGCCATCGACGAGGCCGAGGGTGTAATACTGCTGGACGTCCGGGGACGATCCCCACAGCAGCGACGCCGAGTCGGTGACCACGACCGGGCGACCCATGGTGATGGGCTGCGCGGACGCGACGTTGAAGTTCGACACGCCGACGATGTTCTGGGTGATCTGGGCGCGGACGAGGTCGAAGTAGACCTTGCTGTGCATGACCCAGCAGACCACACGATCCGCACGATCGCCCATCTTGGCGAGGGCGCCGATCAGCGTGTCGGTGTCGAGCCTGCCGAGCGAGGTCTGGGTGTAGTACGACGCCGTCACCTGCTTGAGCGCGGCGGTCAGGCCGATCAACGCCGAGTCGAGCATGTCGATCTGCATGGCGTTGGCGGCTTCCTCGGCGATGGTCGCCGCGAACAGCGCGGGGTTGAACTGCCCGCCGAGGAGCTTCTTGTACGAGTCCCGAGTCTGCATCACCGGGCCGATCTTGCGGCTCAGCTTGACCGACACGTACTCCTCCATCGAGACGCCGAGGTCGGTGAGCGTGGCGATCGAGGTGTTGTCACGGCGCGACACCAGCCCGGTCACGTTCTTGAAGAACGACGACTGAGCGTAGTTGCCGGGTCGGGACTGAGTCGCGATGCGGAGGCAGTTGTTGGAGGCGGCACCGAAGGCGTTGCCGTTCTGAGCGAGCAGCTCGGCGATCCTCGTCTTGGTGAAGTCCTCGTAAATCTTGAAGTCAGAGGCGAGTGACGTAACCATTTTATCTTGCCCTTTTGGTTGGGCATTCCCAGCATCGCGCTAGTGCGATCCCGTCAGTCGGGCAGCGCGTTGTAGGCCTTGAGGCCTGCCTCGGCGCCGCCTGGGAATGAGTTGATGAAGTTGGCGACCTTGACGGTGCTGTCCTTGCCCATCAGGTCCGCCTTGGTCTTGACCCCGTTGTGGGGCTTGCCGGTCGAGCTGCCGGTTGACTTTCCGCCGCCGCCGGAGTTGCCGCTTCCCTCGAAGATGCCGGCGTATTCCTCCTGCTGAGCGAGGTCGGCGACGAGCTCGGGGATCGTCATGACCTTGCCGTCGTTCGGGCCGCTGAGGTTGAAGCGCGGCGCGCCGTTCTCGTCGATCACGACGAACTTGGCCTGGCCCTCCTCGTGCTCGATCCTGACGAACTGGCGAACGATCGGCTGGAGCGGGCGGAGCTTGCCCTTGGCGGCGACGATGGCGCGATCGATGACGCCGTTGAGGCGGTCCTGCTCGCGCTCTTGCTTGAGCTGAGCAGCCTCGGCGCGCGCGTCAGCGGCTTCCTTCTGCGCTTTGGTGATGGTGGCCTGGTTCTTCTCCAGCCACTGAGCCTTTAGAGTCTCGAAGTCGCCCTTGCTCTCCAGCCTCAGGGACTCGAGCTCCTCGAGCTTCTCGGCCATCGCCTGAATTTCCTCGGGCGTCTTGCCGAGTTTCTTCCAGTTGTCGATCTCCTTGTTGCGCTCGCGCTCGGCGCGGCGGGCCGCATCGAGGTTCTTCTTGAGCGTGGTGGTGTCTTCTGGCTTGAAGTCGTCCAGCACGAGGTGAAACTTGCCCTCCTTCTCTTCGTAGAGCGGGCGAAGCGGCTCCTCGACGTCCTCGATCTTCTCGATTACCATCTTCATTGTAGTCAGCCTTTGTCCCGATGTTGGTTGGGCCTCAACGCCCACCGAGCCGTGCGCCTCAACGCGCTTGGCTCAGCCATTCGGTGTCAGGAGCACCGAGCAATTGTCGCGTCCAGCCCGAGAGCGAGCGGACGCTTGGTCTGATCTTGGATGCCATCTGAGTCCAGGCATCGGTGAAGCAGTCGCGCTGGGTCCAGGCCTTGCCGCGCGCGAAGTGGTTGGCACCGCGCTCCATCGGCACGCCGGCGAGCACGATCCGATCGTGGCCGTCCTCGAGCGCGATCTTCACTGCGAACAGGCCGGACGATCCGGATGACGTCATGTTCGGCCAGCGATAGGAGACTCGGCGATCGCAGGGATGCTGCCAGTGGGTCCCGACCTCGTTGATGTCGGGCGCCACGATCTCGAAGCTGTCAGGGAGTCCGATCTTGGCGCGATCGGCGCGATAGCGCGCCATGTACTCGGGATGAAGCGTCACCCAGTGGAAGTAGCCCTGGTCCCAGTGGATGCCCGCCATCTTGACGACGTAGAAGGCGTCGAAGGACGCGAGCTTCTGCGCCGCCTCCACCTCGTCCCAGACGCTGTCGGCGCAGCCGACGACGAGCGCGCACGTCAAGGATGGCGCAGTCGATACTTGGGCGGCTGGTCGGCCATGCCGAGGTCGACCAGATCAGGGCGCGGCTTGCGGTGAATCTCGTACAGCTTCGCCTTCAGTGGATCGTCGTCGGGAATGCGCAGGCGGCCGTCATGCTGGTCGAACTTGTCGTGCATCGCGCCGATCTTCGACTCCCGGAAGGACCGGTGCGGCACTGCCTTGCCTGGCGTCGTCTTCGTCAAGTCAGCAACCGCCACAAAGTCCCATCCACGAGCTCGCGCTCGTTGAACTGTGAATAGGCTAATGAATTCGCCCATGCTTGACGCTCCGGGTAGATCGGCCGCTCGATCAGTCTGGTGCCGACGTGACCGACGAGGGCGGCGGCGGACGTGGCGTCGACGAAGACCGGCGTTCCCATGATCACCGCCTCGACGGCGGCGATGCTGCCGTGCGTGACGAGCGCGTGCGCACCCTCGAGGTCGGCGCGCAGGTCGCGCTTGCTCTCCTTGTCGCGGATGACGAGCTGGCGATCGGTTCGCAGCGATAACTCGTAGACCATCTCGTCGGTCCACTTCTCGATGCCGTGAAAGGCGAGATAAGACTTCGACGGGCGCGCCACGACGATGTGCCTGCCGCCCTTGCGCCAGGGCATCAGCGGCGTGTTGAGCGCCAGCCAGCGATCGTCGGGTACGGCGCGCACCAGCGGAAGCTGAAACGAATTGCGGTGCCAGCGGTAATAACCGCCGTCGTCGCCGCGCGGCAGCCACGTCGCGAACACGCGCCGAGCATAGCCGCGATCCCAATAAATCCACGGGCGGCCGGACGCTCGCCAAGTATCGATGAGCGGGCGGAGGTAGATCGAGCACCCAACGATCGGAACGACGTCGGGTGCCAGCTGGCCGAGCGCGGTGTGGTCCTTTGTGGTCGCGCCGCCGAGAGCGACGATCTTGCTGCCGATGCGGTGAAACAGATCGGCCTTGAACTTCTGGAGTTCCGGCGGGATGTAGAAGCAGACACGGTTCACGTCAGTATGCGGATCAGGAGGACGACGAGGAGCACCGTCAGCAGCAGACCGATCCATCGCGAGGCATCCCACAACGGGCGATCGATCACCTGCGGCTGGCCTTGCGCTTCTCGGACAGCGCGATCGCGATGGCCTGCTGGCGGCTCGTCACCGCCGGACCCTTCTTCGATCCGCTGTGGAGCTTGCCGCTGGCATACTCGTGGAATACCTTCTTGAGCTTCTTGTCGCCCTTCGACATCTTCTTCTTTGCCATCGACGCCTCCTACTTGCAGCAGAGAACCAGTGCCTCCTCGGCGGTGAAGCCCTCGCGGATGTAGGCGAGGTACGCAGTCCGTCGGAGCTTGGCGATGGTGGTGGCGTTGGCGCAGATCGCGTCCATGTCCTTGCGGAGTTGATCGCCGACGCGCTCGACCTCGGACTTGCTCTTCGCCTCGTTCATGCTCACAACGCGCGGCGGCGCCGGCTTGTCGGTGTCTTCGGTCATGCTGCCTCCGGCGTGACGGGTGTGCAAGGATAATTCTTGTGCCAGTTGTCGGCCACCCAGTTCAACTTGACGAATTGAGACGGATCGCGGTGCCCTGGAAACACCACCAGCCGCGCGTTGTTCGGCAGGTTGTCGCCCTTCGGCCAGCCCGGCTTGTGCATCGCATAGACGCCGTTATGCTCGGGCGTCCAGGCCGCCGCCCTCGGTATCTTGTGCCAGAGCCAGCCCTGATCGTCGGGGAACTCGTGGTGCGGGATCAAGCCGCCGAGATCATCCCAGTGCGACGACAGCTTGGCAAAGTCGGTCCATATCTCGGAATGCGCGCCAGCGGCGAGCATGAAGATCGAGCAATTGTACGGACAGGGGTTGCTGCTGTTGACGCCCTGGAGGATCACGAAGTCCTCGGCGCGATCGAACAAGGGATCGAGCTCGCCGACGACAACGCTGTCGAGGTCCATGCAGACGAGGCGTGTAATCCCACGATTCTGCTGCCAGCCGGGATCAAAGAGACGCAGACGTACAAAGCACGAGCGTCCAATGAGCACCGGGTCCTTGATGGCGTGGCGTTCGATGCCGGGAGAGAAGATGACATCGCGCTCGCGCTCCGTGATGCAAAAGAACTTGTGCGGCTGCTTGAGATGGCGCGCGACGCCCGCCGCCAGCCGCTCGACGTACTCCGGCGCGTACTTGTCGCCCCAGAGATACGTGACGATCGTGAGCATCAGTAGCCGTACACGGCCTTGATCCAGAACATGTGGACCGGCCACGCCTTCGGGTGACTGCCTTGCATGCACCAAAGAACGCGATGACGGAAGATCGCCAGCTCGCGCAGGACTTTCATCGTCATCATGTCATGCCTCCTTGGTCATTGACGGCTCCGGCACGCCGGCGGGAATGCCGACGCAGGCCATCTTGGCGTCGTGCCTGTCGTCCGAGCGGTGCTCGACAAGCATCTCGACGTAGCGCGCGGCGGCCTCCTGACAGGCCTTCTCGTCGTCGAATTGCCCGACGATCGCGAAGCCGAGCGTAGCGCGCAGCAGTAGAACGTAGATCACGTGCCACCGCCGAGAACTGCACACAGCACGCTGCCGGTCGCGTCTTCGCAGACATGCGGCAATCCATCGGGGCTTTCGCGCGGGTCTTCCTGGTTGCTCTCTAGCAGATTCTCCGGGATCGTCCTGTACCGCCCGGTGGCGCGCGAAAGATATTCCCAATGTCCGGAGGTGCCGCGGATCAGCGGCTGATAGCAGTCGCGGTTATTGCAGCAAGACGAAACGCGCGGCCCCTCTTGGTTGGGCCGCAGCCAATTCGAATAGAATTGCCCAGCCGATCCCAGCGAGTCGTGATCGTGTTCCTCTTCCGCGAACGCCTGCGCCATCAACGCGATGATGATGGCGACGACGAGCAGACGAAGCAATTTACTTGCCTCGCATCACCTTGCGGCCGCTGCCGCCGTGCGCGGGCATCTTGCGCACCGCGCCCTTGGGCATGACCTTCGACTTGCCCATCATGGCGGCGTCAACCACCGGATGCCCGGTTCGACGAATCGAGCCGCTCCCGCCCGTCGCCCCGGTTTTCGGATTTGGTGTTCTGAGAAAGCCCATCGCGATGTTCCTTCCATACTTGAAAGCGCCGCCTGATCGTGCCGAGATCGTCGTCATCCCAGAGCATGAACTGATCCGGGCCGCACCACGGCGCGTTGGTGCCGTATGGCATTCCGTATTTGCGCATCACCTCGCGCTGGTCGGAACCGCGTCCGTTGGCGAACACCATGCACGGGTAGGGCGACAGCGAGCACATCACCATCGGCCCGTTGCTGACGCCGAAGTTCATCTCGGCCCCGGCGTAGAGCGCCATCCGCTCGTGGATGCAGATTGGTCGAACCTCGTAATCCTCGATCACGAGAGCGCCGATCTCGTCGGCGAACGTGCGCCAGGCATATTCGTTGCTGTTGCGAAATGGGCTCTTCCGCGTCTTCCGCATCGTCACTGTGTAGCGGGCGCTGCCCGCTGGCCAGACCGACCTCAGCCGCGGCAGCGATCCCGCCTTGGCGGCCCTCACGAGGTGGCCGAGGCGCGAGCAGCCGACACCAAGTCTTTCACCGTCGGTCCCTTCACGCGACGGCAGCCCAAGCAGCGCGGGGCCGGGCGCAATAATACTTTCGAACCGGCGACGAACCACTTCGGGCGACCAAGGCGTGACCAACTGAGGCGAGGTGTCGAAGGTGATCTCGGTCGCACCAAGCGATTTGACCCTCACCAGC
>Ga0207712_10003177_pt1 | contig 10463 bp, 10 predicted proteins | sample KBSS44metaG_FD_184402 | JGI IMG/M metagenome (GOLD analysis project Ga0207712, IMG submission 184402) | Switchgrass rhizosphere microbial communities from Kellogg Biological Station, Michigan, USA - KBS S4-4 metaG (SPAdes) (version 2) | ecosystem: Host-associated > Plants > Roots > Rhizosphere... | reverse complement strand
GTTGTTGCCGTCAGTTGTGCGTTGGAATGAAAGGTTCGCATTTAACGATTATTTTGGGCTTCTCTCCTGGTCCAGCGTTGCCGGACAATCGAATGGGGTAACGGCTACCGAGGCTCTCGCGCGACGGCTTGAGGAGCTCGCGGAGATTGGCGGCTTGCGCACCAGCCTGCGCGAGGCTGGCATCGACCATTCGGAGTTGCCGGAGCTCGCCTCCGAAGCCGCTGAGCAGTGGACGGGCACGTTCAATCCAAGACCTTTCGATAAGCAGGGGGCGATTGAAATCTACCAATGCGTTTATTGAAAAGTATCATTGTAATCGTTTGCCTTGCCGTCACAGTGTTGGCTCAGGAGGCTCCTGCGACCAACTGGTCGCAGTTTCGCGGCAATCAATTGCTGACCGGAGTCTCGCAGTCGAACGTTCCCGACTCGCTTAAGCCGCTGTGGACTTACGAAGCAGGCGAATCGATCGAATCGTCGGCAGCGATTGTCGGCGGCACGGTCTTCATTGGCTCGCAAAAGGGTGATCTCGTTGCGCTGAGTCTTGAAAACGGGTCGGTCTACTGGAAATTCTCGACGGGAAATCCGATCGGCGAGTCGTCACCGGCTTACGGCAGCGGCGTGGTCTACATCGGTGATTTGGGAGGCTGGCTGAATGCCATAAGCGCTACTGACGGTAAAAAGTTGTGGGCGTTCAAAGCCAACGGCGAGATCAAATCGTCGCCGGTCGTGGTCGGCGATCGAGTTTTGATCGGATCTTACGATGAAAACCTTTATTGCCTCTCAGCGCGTAATGGCTCGCTGATTTGGAAGTTCAAAACGAATGGTCCGGTACACTCGACGCCGGGTATCGCGGAAGGTATGGCGTTCATCGCCGGTTGCGATGAGCTCTTTCGCGCGATTCGAATTTCTGATGGCAAAGAAGTCTTCAACGTTTCGTCAGGCGCGTATACAGGCGCGTCCCCCGCATTGCGCGGCGGCCTGGCGTTCTACGGCACGTTTGACAACGAAGTGTTGGGAGTCAATCTCGTGCAGCGAAAAGTCGACTGGCGTTATGAACACCCGGAACGAAAGTTTCCGTTTTACTCGTCGGCTGCGGTGACGAGTACGCGCATAGTCGTTGGTGGACGCGACAAGATGGTTCATGGTTTGACGTTGCAGGGGAAAGCGGCGTGGACGTTTGCGACGCGCGCTCGAGTTGAATCGTCGCCCGCAATAGCCGGTGACCGCGTGTTTGTGGGATCTAATGACGGGCGATTTTATGTGTTGAGCTTGAGCAACGGCACGAAGCTTTGGGAGTTTAATGCCGGCGCGCCGCTGTCAGCGTCACCGGCGATCGCGAATGGGCGTATCGTGATCGGATCCCAGGATGGGCGCTTGTATTGTTTCGGTTAGTTGTAGACAGGATTTACAAGATTTTTCATGATTAACAAGATCGAAATCTTGTTCATCCTGAAAAATCTTGTAAATCCTGTCTAATTCTTACTTCAACACGGCGACGACCTCGATTTCAATCTTCGCATCACGCGGTAGGCGCGCCACCTGCACCGTCGTGCGCGCAGGCGGATCGCCTTTGAACTGCTTCTTGTAAAGCTCGTTCAACGTGTTGTAGTCGTTCATATCGGCGAGAAACACGGTCGCCTTCACCACGTGATCGATGCTGCTTCCGGAAGCATCGAGCACCGCCGTCAGATTCTTAAATACCTGCTGAAACTGTCCTTCGAAACCCTCCGCAAGCTGCCCCTTCGCATCGATCCCGATCTGCCCGGATGTAAAGACGAGATCGCCCGTGACGATTGCCGGCGTGAAGAGGCCATTCGGCGGTCCGGTCTTCACAGCACGCCGTTTACCGGTTTGACCAACTGCATAAGACGAAGCACACACGATGACAACAAACAGCAGGATGAGTTTCTTCACGGCTTTGGACCTCCAAAATACTTAGCCAACGTACTCGTGGCTGGTTTCTGAGTGAGCAGAGATACGACAATCATCAACAACGTCGATCCAATCACCATCGGCACGACCGGCATGAATCCATAGACAGCCGTGCCGCCGGGAGTTCGAGTTAAGATCTCAATGCCTCCAGGCGCCCACACAATCGTCGCTGGTCCAGGCGCAGGTGCGGGAACTATTGCTTGCAAGACGGCGACAGCGATGACAGTCAATGCAGTCCAGACAGTAACCGCGAGCGCGCCCCACTTCGTGCTTCCCCTCCAGAACAACGCTGCTATGAGTAGCGGCGACAACGCCGCATAACCCGAGAACGCATACTGAATCGCGAGCTCAAAGATCGTTTCCGGCGCTTGTAAAGCGACAATGTAAGCAAAGAGCGTGATGAGAACGATAAAGAGGCGTCCGGTTTGGACCTGCACCGCCTCGCCGAAGCGGCGCTTACCGCCGTAGAAGGCGAAGACATCCTCCGTAAACATCGTTGAGAGAGCGAGAATTTGCGAGTCGCTGGCCATCACGGCGGCCATGATCCCGGCGCCAAGCAATCCAGCGAGCCAGAGTGGCGCATAGTGTTGCAGCAGCAGCATGATCACCTCGTCGGCGGCCGCCTTCTCACGCAGCTCATCGCGATGTTCGGGATCCATCGTGCGTCCTTGCGTCGCGAGCACTCGGCGCGCTTCCTGCTTCTCGCGGATCTGCGGGATGTCGACGCGGTTGGCCATCACGCCGAGAAACACGCAGGGCAACCAGATCGCGAGTATGCATATCGGGTAAAAGATGACCGTCTTCTTGAACTGCGCCATCTTGCGCGCAGTCAAACAGAAGATCAGGATGTGTGGAAACGCGATCGCCGAGAGCGGAATGAACGTGTAGCTGAAAAAGTAGTACGGAGAGATCCGTTCGCGCGTGAGCAACCAGGACGTCGCTGGTGCTGATTGTAAAGCCTGCGCCGCGGTGCGAAAGCCACCCATGCCAATGCCGATGACGGCTAAGGCAATGGCGCCGAAGCACAGGAAGAGCACTGTCTGAAAAGTATTGACCCATGCAGTGCCGCGCATGCCGCCGAAGAACACGTAACTCATCACTACCAGCGCGACGATTGCGCCGCCAAACCAGAATGGTACGAACCCGCCGCTGATGGTGTAGAGCGTGGTGCCGCCGCCCATGATGCCGATGATGATGTACGGCACGAGCAGCACGGCTTGCACGACGAAGATCACCGTTCCGATGTGACTACACTCCCAACGATCTCGAAACATCTGCACGGGGGTCATGAAGCCATACTTCTTGCCGAGTGCCCAGACGCGCGTGCCGATTAGGAAGATCGTGAGTGGAATCACGAGGCCTGACGAAGAGGCCATCAATCCAAACGTCACGATGCCGTTATTGAATGCATGGCCTGACGATCCGAGAATCGCGAACGCGGTCATGTTCGTGCCGAAGAGCGAGAACAGGAACACGAATGGACCAAGCGAACGGCTCGCCAGGAAATAGTCTTCAGCTTCTTCTTTGCCTTTCGCGTGACGAAAAGCAAAGATGCCGATATAAAGAACGGTCGCGAGATACAGGAAAACTACGATTGCGGGAATCAACGGGCGGCGTCCTCTCTGGTATCTGTTTCCTCAACCTCTTGTTCAAGGTGAGACGGCCAGGCATAAGTCACCAGCAGCCACATCAGCAGCGCGGCGGCCACTGAGAAGCATCCTTGATAGAAGAGCCCGATCGGAATGAAACCAAAAACCAGGCGGGAGCTTCGCCAGAACCAGATGTCCTGATGAAGCACGTAAAGTACTACGACAGCAAGAACAAGCAGGAGTTTCTTCACGGAGGCCAGAACTTAGCAAGCCTCTCGAACCAGTGTCAAGCTTTTATAAATGAGTAGTTAAGATTTCTCTGCGTCCTCAGCGTCTCTGCGGTTTACATTACCGCAGAGGCACAGAGGTTGCGCAGAGAAGAATTCAAAAAGATGGTTAATTCAATTTTTGTGCTTTGTGCCCGTTGGTCTTCGCTTTGGTCCGGTGATGACAGTCAATGTTGTGTCGCTTGATCATGCGATCAAGAGTCTTACGATCGACTGAGAGAATGCGTGCGGCGGCTTGTTTGTTTCCGCGAGTGTGTTCCAGCACACGGGCAACGTGTCGTCCCTCGATGACAGAGAGCGTGACCAGATCATCATCAGCATGACCAGCGGTCTCAGCTGAAATGTTTTCATGATGATCCAGCAAGGGTGGTAAAGCGATCGTGACTGCGCTCAGTACACTGAATAGATCATGGGAGAATCGCCCTGCCGCAACGTCTTGTTCGAGGTCACAGCTACTGGCGGCAATCACCCGCAACTCACCTGTTTGCACCAGGCGGATAAGATTCAGTTGTAATGACGCACTCGTTTGCGTGACCTCGTCGAGAAAAACAGTGCCACCATCTGCTTCCAAGAGTGTTGCTTCAATCAACTCCGCGGGAGTCGTAGCGCAGTTGAAGATAACGAACGGTCGATCGCTGCGGTCGCTCTGATAATGAATGGCGGCAGCCACGAGCTCCTGACCTGCGCCCGGCTCGCCCGTCAACAGCACAGGCGAGTTTTTTCCTGAAACAACGTTCACCTGTTTCATAATCTCGACAAACGCCTGGCTGCGTCCGGCCAGCTCAACGTCTGAATGGTACGCAGCCGAGCGTGGCGTGGGTGAGGTTCCTTGAACTACCTCTGCCATTTCGCGTGCCCGGTACTTATCTTCTCTCACAAGCGCGTGCGCGTTTCCTGCATTAGCGATACTCGTCATGCTCGCTCAACCTCCAATGCCAAAACTTCCCTGGAATTTGAGAATTTAGGAGAGGGACGACAACCTCGCCCTGGCCGTCGCCCCTCTTTCCACGCGCGAGGATTTCACCCTGTTTACAACGCGCGCGTCTCGTAGGATTTCAATTAAAGCCGCTTTACCCAACCTTGAGGACGGCAACACAGAGTTTAGTGACTGTGCTGAGGAGAGTGCTGCTCATCTATATTTCCGGGCGACCTCAAGTTGGTGCTCCGGTGATTTACCAGGTGCCTGAGGCACGTGTTAGCCCGGTTCGTTAGATTGAGAGGGTTTCGCCTATGACTGGCAATTACGTGGTACACAACAAGTACGGGCTATGTAAATCATTCAGCATGTAGAGGTTAAGCGGTAATAACAGGGCGCGCAATTGGGGAGTTTCCTGAATCGGACTCAGACAATTCCTGAGCGTTTTGCCCCACATGGCATGTTTGGACCAGTCACTCGACGTCTATGAGGCCCACGATTATCGCGTAACGGACCAGCCCGGCCACGTCGTGAATGCCCAGCCGCTCCATTAGCTGCGCCCGGTGAGTTTCCACGGTCTTTACGCTGATTTCCAGCACCTGAGCAATCTGTTTGGTGGTTTTTCCTTCGGCGATGAGGCGCAGGACCTCGCGTTGTCGCGGACTGAGTGTGGCCAGCAGATCTCGCTTCGTGCCGCGGTTGGTGACCTCGAAGATCGTATTCTGAGCGGTTTCCGGTGAAATGTATCGTTCGCCACGGATCACCGTCTGAATAGCCTGTTCGAGTTCAATACTGGCCGCACTCTTTGGTAAGTAACCGGCTGCGCCCTCACGCACGGCGCGTAAGGCATATTCACCTGCTTCGTGGACCGTCAGGACGATGACTCTGATTTCGGGATACAGCTTGGTTACCTGGTCCAGGACCTCGAAGCCGTTACCGTCAGGCATGGTGATATCGAGGAGGATGAGATCGGGACTGAGTTGTCGGACCAACTCAAGCGCTTCGCTGCCTTTTCCCGCTTCGCCGACGACGACCACGCCATCGATCCTTTCGACGAGGGCCCGAATACCCGCGCGCACCAGCGCGTGGTCATCGGCGATTAACACACGAATCGGAGTCATTTTCCTGGGCTGCCTTGTTTTCCGAGATTGTTCTCAGTCGGGCATACGTGAGTATGAGAATTTAATAAAACCAAACCACACGGTCCATTGGAACACATCATTGCGAACCTCCCTGAACGTGTAGGGAGCTAAGATTCTGGAGCCTGTTGAGAGGTAAGTGTACTGTGTGCGACGGTTTTGAAGAAAGTGCTGCTTAACGAACACCTTTTTGTAACACGTGTGTCGGAAGTGTTGGAAGGGGTCTGTTGCTTGGACCTGCAAAAGAGATACAATGCGCGACATGGAAACAAAACGCTTTAACTTTCCTCACACTGTACCTCTGGTCCAGTTGGAGACTGGGGGTGTACGGGTGCGAAACTCACGCGTGACATTGGAGACGATCGTGCATCGCATGCAAACGGGGGATACGGCCGAAGAAATTCACGACGGATTTCCCACAGTCTCGATCACGCAAATCAAAGAGATCCTTGACTGGTACTTCGATAACAAAGCCGACGCCGACGAGTACCTTCAGCAAGTCGAGGAAGAAGGTGAAAGACTTAGGCAGTGGATAGAAAGTCAACCTGGGTACAAAGAGCGTCACGAGAAGCTCCTTCGCTGTCGCGAAGAACTTCGCCGCCAAAGCACAGTTAAGTAAAGCCTAAACCTCACTCACAAGTAAAAAAATGATTCGTCTCCTCACTGACGAAGATTTCAACCACAAAATCCTGCGAGGCCTAATTCGCCGCGTGCCCCACCTCGACTTTGTGTTGGTCCACGACGTCAGCCTGACCAGTCAACCCGATCGGGTATTACTCAATTGGGCAGCTAGCAAGCACAGAATCATCATGACTCACGACGACAAGACCATGGTTCCATATGCCAAACAACTAGTGAGGCAAGGCGAGCCTATGGCCGGTGTGATCTTAGTTCCTCAAAGTTTGGGAATCGGCCACGCTATTGACGATCTTCAACTTATAGTGGAGTGCTATTCGGAGTCAGATATGCTCGACAGGATAGAACGCTTGCCTCTCTAAACCAGAGACGGCGGTAACACGAATTGTCCGAGGTGTGGGCCGGAATAGTTCTGCGCGGTGCGCAGCGCAAGGTCCAACGCCGCTCGCGTCGTCTCCGGCGTGATCACTGCATCTACAAACCCACGCGCGGCTGCGTACTTCGCGTCCAGCTCCATATCGTAAGTCTCACGCACCTTATCCATCTCAGCCGTTAACGCTTCATCAGGCGACCCACCACTTTTCTTCAACTTCTCCAGTTGACTGCCAAACACAGCCTGCACCGCTGAATCGCCTTCCATCACTCCCATCCGGCCCGTGGGCCAACTGAAGATGAAATCCGGATCAAAGCCCTGTCCCGCCATCGCGTAATAGCCCGCGCCGGAAGCGTGATTCACAGTCAAAACGATCTTCGGAACAGTCGCGGTCGCCATCGCTTCGACAAACTGCGCCCCGGCGCGAATTATTCCGGAATGCTCAGCGTCAGATCCGATCATGAATCCGGAAACATCCTGTACAAACAATAACGGCGTGTGATGTCGATTGCAGGTCTCGATAAAGTAAGCGACTTTCTCCGCCGACTCGGTATAAATGATCCCACCGAAGCGTGGTGGCTTGCCGCCGGGCATGCGCACCATTCCTCGATGATTCGCGATCACCCCTACCTGGATTCCACCCACACGACCATGGCCCGTAATCATCTCCTTCGCATAATCAGCCTGAAACTCGTCGAGATGACCGTCGTCGAGCAAACACTCGAGTAACTTTCTGACATCGTATGGCTGCCGGTGATCTTCGGGAATGATTTCGTATAGCTCTTCCGCTGGTCGCAAAGGCTCCCCCGCGGAATCAGTCGCACTCTCGGGTTTTGGTAACTCCGACACAAACTCGCGAATCTTCTCGATGCATGTTTGATCGTCGGGAACTCGATAGTGCGCCACGCCTGACAACTCGTTATGCGTACGTGCACCGCCAAGCGTCTCGTTGTCGATCGTCTGCCCGGTCGCGCCTTTCACGAGATTGGCGCCGCCCAGACCCATGAACGACGTTCCCTCAACCATGATGATGATGTCAGACAACGCCGGCAAATAAGCGCCACCCGCGATGCATGGTCCCATCACCGCCGAGATCTGCGGCACTTTCAAATAGCGGCGCATGATCGAGTTGTAATAGAAGATCCTTGAAGCGCCATACTGGCCCGGGAAAACACCACCCTGGTACGGAAGGTTCACGCCAGCAGAATCGACGAGATAGATGATCGGCACGCGCGAGCGCATCGCGATCTCCTGCGCGCGCAGAATCTTCTTGATCGTCTCGGGCCACCACGAACCCGCCTTCACGGTCGCGTCATTCGCAACAACGACGACTTCCCTGCCTTCAATCCGACCCACCATAGTCACAACGCCCGCAGCCGGCGCACCACTGTCGTACTGGTCGTAAGCGACGAGCAATCCGATTTCCTGCGAATAGGAATCCTTATCGAGCAACAACTCGAGCCGTTCTCGTGCGGTCAACTTACCTTGCTGGTGCTGGCGATCGATCTTGTCCGGACCACCTCCACTGCGCAGCCGCGTCTCGAGTTGCAGAAGTTGATCCGTTAGCTCGCGCAGGCGCGACGGTTGTTTTGTGGCAGTGCCGCTATCAGACTTTTTCATCAGGTGTGTTTATCGAACCTTATCTTTGCTGCCAGATCGTACGCAACAGTGTATTGGCGTCAGTTGACGAAGGAAAACCTTCAACAATGGCCACACGCGACCCGCGCAGTTCCAGCGCGACTCCGCCGGTTGAAGTTTGCCATTCGATCCGCTCCCCAGTCGATTGTAATTCCTGGGCGTCAGGATATCGCTCCGCCGTGCGCTTTGCATAAGCATCAAAAAACTCTCGCGCATCGAGCGGCGTGTCCCATGCTGTTAATTGCGCGACAAAGACTTCGTCCCGCTGGCCTGTTTCGTAAAGCGCGAAACGATCGCCGCCCCAACCTGCCGACGCTCGCTTCGAAATCGTTGCGTCATTTATAAACTGATCAAGGATCAAATAGGTCCCCCACTCGCCATTCACGTCGTCGTCGATCCTCTTCCACGTTGGCCCAAGCACACTCTTGAAATCCGGCAGGGCAATTTTCTGCGGCGCTTCGTAAGAAAAGTATTTCTGAGCGTGAAGAATCTGTTCACTCGATTGCGGCAAGGTTGTAAACGCCCGCGAAACCATTTCCCAGCCACCGCGCTTGTAGACCTGCGTGGCCCATGCCGACCCTTGTTCATACGGAAACAACAACGACTCGCGTAACGCGCGTGGTGCTTGTTTGAACTGTTCTGTCGCTTCGTCACCGCCCAGGCTGCGAATGAACGCGAGGGCAACGAGTGGGTTCTTCGCCATGTAAAGCGTCATCGCGAGTGTCGCATCGCCTTCGATCAGCGCGTGTGCGGCGAGCTCGGCGTCAGAATCTCCCTTGGGCCAATTCTCGAAGCGCTTGAGATTGAAGTGCTGATCCTGCAGCGCGTGAGTAAGCTCGTGGGCCATGACTGGTTTCTGGCCTTCGAGCTCTATCCAGTCGGCGAGATAAAACTGCTGCGCCTTCGGATCGTAGTAACCTGCAACCTGTTCGGTCAGGAGCTTGATCAGAAACGCACGATAAGCAAATTCTTTGGGCGCAAGGCCGAAGACCTTGAGCAGCACTTCAGCGGCGTGCATCTCGGCTGGAGTGGTTTCGGTGTCGAGATTCTTAACGATCATGCGCTCGATCTCACCGCGAGACTGGGCCCCGCTCTTCACTGATCTCAGTATCGACAGCTCGCGGAGCTCGCTTGTTTCCCTGAGCATTTCCGCCGTCATCGAGACGATGGCTGCGTGTTGGGTACGGCGTGCTGCCCCGGTCTGGGCCTGTCCTTTTGGCAGGAAACTGCCCGTACCGAGACAGAACACGATCAACAGGGCCAGCCCGGCGCTAATTTGCTTTGACATATTGGTCTTTCACTCTTATAGTCCGCTAAACGTTTACAGCTAAAACAAGGATCGGGAACCTCTTGCTATGAGTTCGGAAGGCTTTGCTCAGATGACAAGCCCTGCCCCTGAAGATGTATTCGACGTTTGGCACGAAACCTTGCTTCGTGTCCGTTACGCCGAAACGGACAAGATGGGCATCGTTTATTATGCCAACTATTTAGTCTGGTTCGAAATCGGCAGAACGGATTACTGTCGCGCGCGCGGTTTTTCTTATCGCGACATGGAAGAGAATGAAGACGCGTTCCTCGTTGTCGCTGAGTCGTATTGCCGCTACAAAGCTCCCGCGTATTACGATGATGAACTAATAGTTCGTACACACATCACAGAATTACGTAAACGCTCACTTCGTTTCGGATACGAGATCGTACGCGCCTCCAACGGACAGGTTGTTGCCGAGGGCGAAACGGGACACGTCATCACTGATTCACGTGGACGAGTGCGTTCATTCCCCGAAGGATATGCGCAGAGATTGTTAGCTCCGCCATTGATCAAATCTCATCCCGGCGCAATCGTGCCAAGCGAAACCGCGCCTGAATAAAATTTTGGATATAGGTCCTATTTGACGTATAGGACATATACTTTCTTCCTGTCACAACTTTTCCCGCCACGGTGTTTCTGATTCA
>Ga0207712_10003176_pt1 | contig 10463 bp, 7 predicted proteins | sample KBSS44metaG_FD_184402 | JGI IMG/M metagenome (GOLD analysis project Ga0207712, IMG submission 184402) | Switchgrass rhizosphere microbial communities from Kellogg Biological Station, Michigan, USA - KBS S4-4 metaG (SPAdes) (version 2) | ecosystem: Host-associated > Plants > Roots > Rhizosphere >... | reverse complement strand
GTGGACATCGGCGGCACCTTCACCGACCTCGTGCTGGTCGATGAGGGGACGGGCGCCGTGAGCGTCGGCAAGCTCCTGACGACGCCCAAGGAGCCGGCCCAGGCCGTCGAGCAAGGGGTGCTGGCCCTGCTCCACGAGGCCGGGCGCGACACCGCGAGCGTGGCCGCCCTCATCCACGGCACGACGCTGGCCACGAATGCGCTGATCGAGCGCAAGGGCGCCAAGACGGGGCTCCTCACCACGGCGGGGTTCCGCGATGCCCTCGAGATCGGCCGCGAAGGCCGGTATGACATGTACGATCTCTTCATCGACCCGCCCGCCCCGCTCGTGCCGCGGCACCTCCGGCTCGAGGTGCGGGAGCGGCTCTCCGCCGACGGCAGCGTCCTCACCCCGCTCGATGCCGCGAGCGCGCGCGAGGCCATCGCCGCGCTCCTCGCCCAGGGAGTGGAGGCCATCGCAATCTCGCTGCTCCATGCCTATCGCAACCCCGCCCACGAGCTCGAGCTCGCCGCCCTCGTGGCCGAGATGGCGCCGGGCCTGCCGGTGTCGCGCTCGTCGGAGATCGTGCCCGAGATCCGGGAGTTCGAGCGCACGTCGACGACGGTCGCCAATGTCTACGTGATGCCGCTCATGGGCCATTACCTCGAGGACCTCGAGCGGAAGATCCGCGAGCTCGGCGTGCCCGGCCCGTTCTACATCATGCTGTCCTCCGGCGGCATCGCGACGCCGGAGACGGCCAAGCGCGCGCCCATCCGCCTCGTGGAATCGGGCCCCGCCGCAGGAGCGTTGGCCGCGGCGCGGCTGGCGCGCCGCGCCGGAGAGTCGCGGATGCTGTCGTTCGACATGGGCGGGACGACGGCCAAGGCTTGCGTCATCGACAAGGGCGAGCCGCTGGTGGCCCGCGAGTTCGAGGTCGCGCGCGCCGACCGGTTCAAGAAGGGCTCGGGGCTTCCCATCCGGGTGCCCGTCATCGAGATGATCGAGATCGGCGCGGGCGGCGGCTCCATCGCGAGGATCGACAGCCTGGGCCTCCTCAAGGTCGGGCCCGACAGCGCCGGCGCCGATCCCGGACCCGCCTGCTACGCGCAGGGCGGCCGCGAGCCCACGGTCACCGATGCGGACCTCGTGCTCGGCTACCTCGATCCCGAGTTCTTCCTCGGGGGCCGCATGCGGCTCGACGTCGAGGCCTCCCGGCGGGCGATCGAGGAGCGCGTGGCGAGGCCCCTCGGGCTCGGGCTCGTCGAGGCGGCCTGGGGCATTCACCGGGTGGTCAACGAGAACATGGCGGGGGCCGCGCGCATCCACGGCATCGAGCGCGGCAAGGATCTCCGCGCCTATCCCCTCTTCGCGTTCGGCGGCGCCGGCCCCGTCCACGCGTGGGCGGTCGGCCGCATCCTCAGGGTGCCCCGCGTCCTCGTGCCGTTCGGGGCGGGCGCGGTCTCCGCCTACGGACTCCTCGCCGCGCCGCTCGCATTCGATTTCGTCCGTACCGCGCCTCAGCGGCTCGACGCCGCGGACTGGAGTGGCATCAACGCGCTCTTCACCGAGATGGAGGCGGAAGGCCGGATCGTTCTGCGGGGTTCGGGCCTGGCCGACGGCGACATCACCGTCCGCCGCAGCGCCGAGATGCGCTACGTGGGCCAGGGACACGAGGTGGAGGTCGACGTGCCGGCGGGCGCGCTCGCGCCGGCGAGCCTCGACCCCCTCACCGCGGCGTTCGAGGCCGCGTACCGGGCGCTGTACAGCCGCACGCCGCTCGGGGTCGCCATCGAGGCGCTGAACTGGCGCACCGTCCTGTCCGGCCCACCGCCGGAGTTCTCGATCGAGACCTCGGCGCCGGCCGTCGCCGGGCCGGGTTCCGGCGACCTGATCAAGAAACACCGGCCCGCGTATTTCGCCGAAGCGGCCGGCTACGTCGACACCCCGGTCTACGACCGCTACCGCCTCACCCCGGGCGCGCGCCTCGACGGCCCCGCGATCATCGAGGAGCGCGAATCCACCACGGTGATCGGCCCGGGCGCGCGCGTCGTCGTGGACGCCCGGCTCACGCTGATCGCGGAGCCGGCGGCATGAAGTTCGGCGAGCACGCGTACATCCCGCCCGAGGCGGCCGGCATCATGACGGCGCGCACCCTTGCCAACAGCCACCCGACCTTGCTGGACCTCTTGACGCCCGGTATGTCGGTGCTCGATGTCGGCTGCGGCCCCGGCACGCTCACGATCGAGATCGCGCGGCGCGTGGACCCGGCCCCCGTGGTGGGCATGGACGTCAATCCCGACATGATCCGCGCCGCCGAGGCGGCGAGTCCTCCGGGAGAGATTTCCAACCTCGTCTTCTATGCCGGCGACATCCGCGAAAGCACCTGGAATGCCGAGTTCGTTCTCGCGGCGGCCACCCGCGTGCTCCAATGGCTGCCCGACCCCGACGCCGCCATCGCCAAGATGGCAGAGGCCGTCGTGCCGGGCGGCCTCGTGGTCCTGCGTGACTACGACCACACCGTGGCCGAGTGGAGCGGTGAGCCGCCCGAGTGGACGCGCTTCTACTCGGCGTTTCTCGGCTGGCGCGCGGCGGGAGGCCTCGACAATGCCATCGCCAAGCGCTTGCCCGCGCTCGCGGACGGGGCCGACCTCGTCGACGCCGGCGTCACGCCCGAGATCACCACGGTCTGCGCGGGCGACCCGGACTTCTTCCGCGCGGCCGGCATGTGGCGCATGGTGATCGAAAGCCGCGGCCGCCAGATGGTCCACGCGGGCTACCTCACAGAGGCCGAGCGCGGGGCGGCGCTCTCCGCCTACACGCAGTGGATGCAGGAGCCGACTGCGATCATGACGCTCCGCGAGACCTCCATGATCTGCCGCCGCCGCACATGAAGCCGGCCACACATTCAGGCGAGATGACGTGATGGATCCGGTCACCCTCGACATCTGCTGGAGCCGGCTGATCGGCGTCGTCAACGAGCAGGCGGCGGCCCTCATGCGCACGTCGTTCACCTCGATCGTGCGCGAGGCGGGTGATCTCTCCGCGGGTGTCTTCGACCGCCGCGGCTTCATGGTCGCGCAGGCCGTCACGGGGACGCCCGGCCACATCAATTCCATGGCGCTCGCCATGAAGCACTTCCTCGCCGCCTGCCCCGTCCAGACCATCGTCCCCGGAGACGTCCTGATCACCAATGACCCGTGGAAGACCTCGGGGCATCTCAACGACGTCACGATCTGCACGCCGGTGTTCCGCGGCGCCGACTGCGTCGCCTTCTTCGCCTCCACGTGCCACTCGGCGGACATCGGCGGACATGTCCTGTCCGCGGAAGCCCGCGAAGTCTACGAGGAAGGGCTCTTCATCCCGATCATGAAGCTGTATGAAGGGGGACGGCTCAATCGGGCCCTCGACGCGCTCATCCGAGCCAATACGCGCGTGCCCGATCTCGTGATGGGCGATTTCCACGCCCAGATCGCCGGGGGCGCGGTGGGCGCGGAGCGCCTCATCGAGTTCATGGACGAGTTCGGCTTCGAGCGCCTCGAGCCCCTCGCCGACGAGATCATCGAGCGTACGGAGCGCGCCATGCGCGACGCCATCCGGCGCCTGCGGCCGGGCGCCTACGAGTACGCCATCACGTCGGACGGATTCGGCGAGCCGATCACCATCGCGTGCCGCGCCGAGGTGCGCGGCGACGAGCTCCTCGTGGACTATGCGGGCTCCTCGCCGGAGAGCCGGCGCGGGATCAACGTGGTGATGAACTACACCGAGGCGTACACGACCTACGGCGTCAAGGTCATCGTGAGCCCCGAGGTGCCGAACAACGAGGGCGCCTTCCGGCCGATCCGCATTTCGGCTCCTGCCGGGAGCATCCTCAACGCCCGCCACCCCGCTCCCGTCGCCGCCCGCCACGTGATCGGCCATTTCCTGCCGCACGCGGTCGCGGGCGCGCTCAAGCAGGCGCTGCCCGGGCGCGTGATGGCCGAGGGCTCGGCGAATATCTGGGGCATCCAGATCGCGGGCAAGGACATGGACCACCGGCCCTTCACGTACGTCTTCTTCACCTCGGGCGGCACCGGCGCCCGCGCCATCAAGGATGGCCTCTCCGCCACGGCGTTCCCTTCAGGGGTGCTCGGCACTCCCGTCGAGGTGATCGAGACGCTGTCCCCGCTCATCATCGAGAAGAAGGCGCTGCGCGACGGCTCGGGCGGCGACGGGCGGTGGCGGGGCGGGCTCGGTCAGGTCATCGCTTTTCGAGTGCAGACACAGGAGCCCTATGTCTGCTCGGTGCTCTGCGACCGCACGCGGATCGCCCCGTTCGGCTTCTTCGGCGGCGAGCCGGGTGCGACGGGGCAGGTGCTGATCAACGGGCGCCCCCCCGCCAATCCGAAGGCCGAGCAGACTCTCGGGCCCGGCGACGTGGTCGAGGTCAGGCTGCCCGGAGGTGGAGGCTATGGGCCACCCGCCGACCGCGATCCGCAGCTCCGTGCGCGCGACCTCCTCGACGGCTACACCCGCGCCTGACGAGCGGCGTCTCCCTCGAAGAATCGCGCGTACTTGAGCGCGACCGAGACCCTGGAAGAACGCGCCGAGTGTGAGCGACACGTAGGAGCGATCGTCGCGCCTGCCCTCCCGACAGAGGGCACCTACATCTCATGCACTGACGCAGTTCGGCGCGGATGCGCCTACGCGACCATCCCAGCCGTTCGACCTCGCCGTCGCCGACGAAGCAACCCTGCTGCAGGCCTCCAGGGCCAGGGGTCTTCCCCCGGACATAGTCGGCGCGAACAGCGCCCACGGGGCCGCAGTGGCCCCGTGGCGACTGTCGGTAGCGGGTCAATTTGGCCCGGGTACTTGGCAAGTTGCGAGCCGGACGACATGCCTCGGGTGCCGGCAGATCGAGGCGTCAGGTTGAGGGCTGCCCGGGCGCTCGAAAGGAAGCCTGGCGACACAAATTGGCCCCAGGCCCGACTGTGCCCGTTGATGGGACCCGGGAGTGCGCGTGATAAGATCGCGGTACTGCAGGAGTACGCAGCGCGCACGGGCAGTCTGCGAAGGCCGAGCGAGGGAGGACCGGTGGGCTTAGGAGCTCTTCTCGAGCGAGTGCTGAGCAGCTTCCTGACGGCGCGCTTCCCCTCGGCCGCCGAGCTGTTCCGGCGCGCGGACCGGCTGCGCCACGAGGGCCGCTACAGAGAGGCGATCAGGCTGGTCGATGAGGGACTTCGCCGGACGCCGGACAGCGCCACTGGACATCTGCTCGCCGGCTACCTGCACCTGGCCGTACGCGAGGTGCAGCCCGCGCGCGAGGCCTTCCAGAACGCGCTGACCGTCGATCCCAATCATCCCCGGGCGCTGCTCGGTCTGGCGAGGATCGCGATCGAAGGCGGGGATCCGGATGCTGGCCGCTCCGCCCTCGAGCGGGCCCTCCTATACCACCCCGACTTCCCTGAGGCGCGGGTGCTCGAGAAGATGCTCGCGGTAAGGGGTGCGGTCCAGTCGAATCTCGCAGGGGCACCGACCCGGCCGGTCCGGCCGGGAGGTATCCGACTCGCGCGGGAGGGCCGCGATCCGATCCTGGCGCGACTGGACGGGAGCGTGGTCTTCGCCCAATGCGACGAGGATCAAAAGCCGGTCCTCGCGCAGCACGTGACCCAGGTCGTCCGCATCGCCTCGGCCACGCTCGCCCGCGCAGGACTGGGCGCCCTCCGCCGCGGCATCATCGAGGGCGCCCAAGCGTCCACGTACCTGCAAACGGACGTCGGCCTGGTGCTGGCGCTCACGCTGCCGTCCGGCACGTCCATCGCCGACGGATGGAGCGCGCTGGGGCGCCTGTGGGCCGACAAAGCGAAAGCCGCGACGGAATCCGGTGGCTGATCGTCGCGTACCCAGCGGCAAGGCGGGCCCCGAAGCCGGCGAGGCACTCCACCTCGGCGGGCCGCCTCCGCCGTCGCGCGCGCAGCAGGTCAGGGAAATCTTGGGCAAGCTCGGGCAGCTTGCCGGCGTGCGAGGCGGGCTCATCGTGACACCCGACGGGTTCGTCATCACGGCAGACCTCCCGCCACCGATTTCCGCGGAGGAGCTGGCGGCGCTCGGCGCGACGCTCGGCCGAGAGCTCGAGCTGGGGATGGATCGGCTCGCACGGGGCACCTTCAGAACGGCGTTCTTTTCGACCGACGGCGGCGCCATCTTCCTCGGGGGCAGCCCGATCGGCTTCGTGATTCTCCTCGGCGACGCCGGCGCCGAGCCCGCTGCGGTATCGCCGGCGCTGCAGGAGGCGGTCGCCCGTCTCGAGGGCTTCTGGAAAGTACAGTAGCCTGCGGGGCTCTTCGACAGCCCCTCCGACGAGCTACGCCAGCGTCACCCGCAAGACCTCGTCGACGGTCGTGGTGCCCTCGAGCACCTTGAGGAGACCGTTCTGCCGGAGGGTCTTCATCCCCTGGGACTGGGCGACCTCACGGATCTCGGCGACGTCCTTGTTTTTCAGGATGAGGTCGCGGATCTCCGGGCTCACGGGCATTGCCTCGTAGATCGCCACCCGGCCCTTCATGCCGGTGAAGCTACAGACCTGGCAACCCTTGCCCTTGTAGAACGACACGCGGCCCAGCCCGCGCGGGACATGCCCGTAGGGCATGAGGCTCTCTTCCTCGGCGTCGTAGGGCTCCCGGCAATCGCGGCAGACCTTGCGGGCGAGCCGCTGCGCGAGCACGAGCAGGAGGGATGAGGACACGAGGAAGGGCGGCACGCCCATGTCGAGGAGCCGCGCCACCGTGGACGGACAGTCGTTCGTGTGCAGCGTGGACAGCACGAGGTGGCCCGTCAGCGAAGCGCGGATGGCGATCTGCGCCGTCTCGAGGTCACGCGTCTCGCCCACGAGGATGACGTCCGGATCCTGACGCAGAAAGCTGCGCAGCGCGCCCTGGAAAGTGCGGCCGATCTCGTCGTTGATCTGGAGCTGGTTGACTCCCTTGAGGTTGTACTCGACCGGATCCTCCGCGGTCATGATGTTGATTTCCGGGGAGTTGATGGTGTGGATCGCCGAGTAGAGCGTCGTCGTCTTGCCGGAGCCCGTCGGTCCCGTGATGAGGATCATCCCGAAGGGGCTGCGGATCGCCTTGTTGAACTGTTCGAGGCTCCAACTGTCGAACCCGAGCTTGGTCATGTCGAGCTGCAGCGCCTCCTTGTCGAGGATGCGCATGACGGTCTTCTCGCCGAAGATGGTCGGCAGTGTAGAGACACGGAAGTCGATCTCGTGCTGGTGGTATCTCAGCTTGATGCGTCCATCCTGCGGGAGGCGGCGCTCCGCGATGTCCAGGTTCGCCATGATCTTCACGCGCGAGGTGAGCGCCGCCTCGAGCCGCTTCGGCGGCCCCATGATCTCGTGCAGCACGCCATCGATGCGGAAGCGGACCCGGAACACCTTTTCGTAGGGCTCGAGGTGGATGTCCGACGCGCCTCGGCGAATCGCGTCGACCAGGATCATGTTCATGAGCCGGACGACCGGCGCCTCGTCGGCCGACTCCTTCAGCTCGAAGACGTCGGCCTTGGCGACGACCTCCTCGTTGCCCCCGAGGACCTCGACGTCACCCTCGGCCCCCTCGAGCTCCGACAACATGTCGGCGACGCTTTCACCGGGCGTACTGTAGAGGCGCTCGATGGCCTTCCGAACGTCGACCTGGGTGGCGACCACGGGTTGGATTTGTAGATTCGTCATGAACGCCACGTCGTCGAGGGCCAGCACGTTGGTGGGATCCGCCATGGCCAGGGTCAGCGTATTGCCGGTGCGCTTGATCGGAAGCACTTCGAGCTTCTCGGCGAGCGCTCCGGGAACCAGCCGCAGCACCTCCGGGTCGATGGCGATCTGGCCCAGCGTGATCGAGGGCACGCTGTGCTGTTGCGCCAGAAAGCCGAGGAGGCGCTCCTCCGTCAAGAGCCCGAGCCGGACGAGGATGGTTCCGACCTTGTCGCGGGTGCCCTTCTGTACGCCCAACGCTTGGGCGAGCTGCTCGCGCGTGATGAGCCCCTCGGCGATCAGCCGGTCACCCAAGCGCGCCATGCGCCGCTCGGGCGGCGCGCCGGGCGACCGCGCGAGCCCCACCGCCGGCTCGGCGGGCACGTCGTCCACCTCATCGGCCTTCGACGCCTTCGACGCCCCGACGCCGACGGAGGCGCGCACGCCGGAGAGCACGGCGAGGGCGGACACCACCCGCATCAGCTTGTCGCGGTCCCCGAGCTTGGTATACGTCTCCTTCAGCGTCTCGAGGGCGCCGGTGTCGGCGGGATTCGCCTCCACGATCATCTCGCACAGGCGCGCCGATTCGAGGAGAGAGTGGCGCTCCTCGGGCGCGAACGCATCCCGGCTCTCGGTCTGGATCACGACGTCATCCCGCGAGCTCAATCTCTACCCGCGTTCCTTGAACATCCGCGCGGCTTCACCATCCGCCAGGGGCGCCGCGAGATCGCCGGTCCGCGCCGGGCGTCCTTTGGACTCCGCGAGGACGGTTCCGATCGCCGCCGTCGCCTCCTTGGCGAAGAGGCGGACCATGCCCACGGTCGTCCGGTGGTCGAAGACCGCGAGGAGGATGGCCTGCTCGTCTACGGCCGCGACGTGGATGTTCTCCTTGATGCCCTGGTGAAACAGCATCGTGAACTCGGGCTCGCCGACGAGGCGGGCCATGGCCGCCGTCGAGCTGAACGCCCCCGCCGCGAGGGCGGACAGCGAGACGGTGTCGAGCGAGCGCGAGGTGCCGCCCCGAGCGAGGAGCTGGCCACTCCGGTCGATCAGGAGCGCGTCGACCGCGCTCGACTCCTCCAGGAACCGCAGGAGGATCCCGTCGATGCGCAGGGCGGCGTCTTCGTGAATTGCCACGTCGTGGGTACTCATCGGGGCGCCCCCTGTTCTTGTGCGAAGCCGTTGACGAGGACCATCCGCGACACGGTATTGAGCGTGTCGAACACCCCCTTGCCCTCCACCGCAACGGCCTCGAAATAGGGCACGCGCCGCGGTCGCCGATTGAAGAGAAACTCGAGGTACTCCACCGGCGCGACGTTCGGCAGGTCGCGCTTGTTGTACTGGATCACGTACGGCAGCTCGGCGAGATCGTAGTCGTACTCGCGGAGATTCTCCTCGAGGTTCTTGAAGCTCTCCAGGTTCTCCGGGATCCGGTCCCACTGGGAGTCGGCGACGAACACGATGCCGTCGACCCCCCGGAGCACGAGCTTGCGCGTCATGTTGTAGTACACCTGCCCGGGAACCGTATACAGCTGGAACTTCGCCACGAAGTTCCGCACCGAATGCGTCGTCACGGGCAGGAAGTCGAAGAAGAGGGTGCGCTCGTCGCCGGTGGCCAGCGAGATCAGGTTGCCCCGGTTGTCGTCGGGCAGCGAGCGATGGATGTACTGGAGATTCACCGTTTTGCCCACGACGCCCGCGCCGTAGTAGACGATCTTGAAGCTGATTTCCTTCTTGGCGTAGTTGATGATCGACATCGTCCGATCCTCAGGGCGCGCCGAGGACGGCGGCCGCGTGTTCGACCTGGCGATATGCTAGGCCCGGCCTGGCCGTTTCTCCTGCGGCGACGATAGAGTTCGAGTGTCCGGCCAGCAGCCGGATGACGACGCGCCGGGCGGCGGATCGCAGGACCGCGGTGCGGAACGTCACCCCGGCCTGGGCCGCCTGCCGCATGGCTCCCGACACGTCATGGGCGAGCGCCCCTACGGCGCGGATATCGCTGCCGGGAGGCAAGAAGAGGTAGAGCGAGCGATCGGTTTCGGTGTCGCGCAGGGACGACGCCGTCACCGACCCAAGCGCGCCGAGTGACGAGGCGACCTCGCGAGTGTGCGTGGACGGCTCGACGTCCAGCAAATCGGGCTCATCGCGCTCTTCGCCCGATACGGCCCCGTCGTCGCGCGAGCCGCCCGCACGGGCGGCATGCGTGGCGGCCGCCTGGCGGCAGCGGAGCTCGAGCAAGGCGACCCCGCCGCCCGGGGGGACAGAAGCGGCGAGCACTGGACCGCCAGCCGTCAGGGGCGCCAGCGGGGTGAGGATGAGGACGGCGCGCGGACCCCGAAGTGTGACCTGGTCCACCGGCCACGGCGCCCGTCCGGGCCTGATGAGCGGCAGAAGAAGCGCGGCGGCAGTGACGGCCACCTCGTCGTCGAGTGCGGGCGACGTCGCGGAGAGCAGCGTGACACCGTCCACCACACGGACTTCGATCGCAAGTGGGCTCACGGCAGGCAAGAGCGCGGTGAGCTCACGCAAGAGATGAAGGTCGTCCTGGTGCGAGAACCCTGGGCGTGCCGGAATGGATTCGAGGAGGATGGGGGGGGCTGGCTCGACCAGGAGGAGATCCGCGTCGTGCTGGGCGCCCATCGAGTCGGCTGGCGAGTCGGCTGGCGAGTCAGCCGGCTCCGCGGTCACGGGCACGATCCCCAGGATCGCGTCCGAACGCTTCGGCTCGACGGGGGTGGACGCAACCGGAGACGCCAATACC